>Ga0302326_10003120_pt1 | contig 39329 bp, 23 predicted proteins | sample Palsa_T0_3_FD_202264 | JGI IMG/M metagenome (GOLD analysis project Ga0302326, IMG submission 202264) | Peat permafrost microbial communities from Stordalen Mire near Abisko, Sweden - Palsa_T0_3 | ecosystem: Environmental > Terrestrial > Soil > Palsa > Peat permafrost | place: Sweden: Abisko... | reverse complement strand
GAACTCACCCATGCCCGCCACGTCGCCGAAGCCATCGGCACCGAGCACCACGAAGTAGTCATCGGCATGGACGACTTCTTCAACGCCCTGCCGCAATTAGTCTGGCATGAGGATGAGCCCATCAGTTGGCCCTCCAGCGTCTCCCTTTATTTCGTTTCCCGTATGGCGGCCGAGCAGGTGAAGGTGGTCCTCACCGGCGAAGGCAGCGACGAATTGTTTGCCGGCTACGGCCGCTACCGCTTCTATCTCCTCAACAAGCGGTGGATGGATGCTTACCGGCACGTGCCCCGATCCTGGCGCGATGCGGTGCGCTCCCGGATTGCCGGCTCCAGCCTGCTTTCCGGAAATATCCGGCGCAAGCTGCAGCATTCCGTGCTGGGGCGCGGCGCGGATCTCGAGTCTCTCTATCTCGATAACTTTTACGGCGCTTTCTCCCGTGCCGAACAGCGGCGTCTGCTGGCTCCCGGCGCGCCGCACGAGGGCACTTACGATTCTTTCCTGCACTACTGGAACGCCGAGCCGCAGTCCCCGTTGCTTTCCCGCATGCTGTTCGCGGATCAGAAAACATACCTCGTCGAGCTGCTCATGAAGCAGGACCAGATGAGCATGACCTGCTCGCTCGAAAGCCGCGTCCCCTTCCTGGACCACCTGTTGGTGGAGTTTGCCGCCGGCGTCCCCGACCATATGAAGCTCCGCGGCGGCGTCGGCAAATACATTCTGAAGCGCGCCGTCGAAGATCTCCTCCCGCGCGAAATCGTCTATCGCAAAAAGATGGGTTTTCCCACACCGCTTCGCCAATGGCTGATGGACTCTCGCGCCGATGCGCTCATCGCGCAGCTCCAGGACCGCGACGGCCTGCTGGCTCCGTATATCGACTTCACTTATCTGAACGGCCTGCTCGAGCGCCACAGAAGCGGACTCGAAGACGCCACCGATCGCATCTGGCGTCTCCTGAACCTCCAGATCTGGGGCAGTATCTTTATCACCAGCAAGGTAGGCGTACCCGCCTCCTTATGACCGAAACCCTCGCCCGCCTGACCCGCATGGGTCCGGACGAAATTCGCACTCGTGCACAACAAGCTTTATCGAAACGGTGGGGCCGGCCGCCAGCCTTCGAAGTTATCTCTTCCGCGGCCACCCCCGTTTTCCCCGGCTCCCCTTCACACTGCCCACTCGAACAAGCCGAAAAAATCTGTCAACACCGCTTCGATCTTTTAGGTTACAAAGACCTCGATTTCGGTTCCCCGATCGACTGGCATCTCGACCCCGTGCACCACAAGCGCGCCCCGCGCAAGCCCTGGCACAAAATTCCATTCCTCGATTTCGACCAGGTAGGCGATCACAAAATCATCTGGGAACTGAACCGCCACCAGCACCTGGTCACCCTCGCCGAAGCCTGGCGCGTCACTAAAGACGACCGCTTCGCCGCCGAGCTGCGGTCGCAGTGGGATCACTGGCAGCGCGAAAACCCCTACCCCATCGGCATCAACTGGGCCAGCACGCTGGAAGTCGCCTTCCGCGCGCTGTCGTGGCTCTGGCTTCGCTACTTACTCGGAGACTTCCACGATGACTTACTCCGCGCTCTCCATCTTCACGGCTGGCACATCGAACGCTATCTTTCGACTTACTACTCTCCCAACACGCACTTACTCGGAGAAGGAGTAGCGCTGTTTGCCATCGGCCTGCTCTGCCCGCAAATCCGCGACTCCAGCCGCTGGCGGGACCGAGGCTGGAACATCGTGCTGCAGCAGGCGGAAACCCAGGTCCGCCCGGATGGCTTCCACTTCGAGCAATCCGTCTACTACCACATCTACGCGCTAGACTTTTTCGAATTCACGCGAGACCTGGCCGCCAAGAACGCCATCCCTATTCCAGCGTCGTTCGACCAAACCATCGAAAAAATGACCGAGGCTCTGGCCGCTCTCTCCCAAGCCGGCCGGCCGCCAAACTTCGGCGACGACGACGGAGGCCGCGTCCTAGGTTCGCCCCCTCGCCCCTGCCCAGAGGGCTCCCACCCCTCACCCCCTCACTCCTCAGCCCTGACATCCGCCGGTATCTACACCATGACGACGCCCGGCTCCCAACTCTTCATCGACGCCGGACCCCAAGGTGTTTTCGCCGGAGGTCACGGCCATGCCGACGCTCTCAGCATCCAGCTCATTACCGATGGCCGCCCTATACTGATCGATCCAGGCACGTTCTGTTACACCTGTCCCGAGCGGGATCGCTTCCGGGGCACCGCCGCCCATAATACCCTCCAGGTCGATGGCCGCGATCAGGCCGCCCCTGCCGGTCCATTCGGCTGGACCGGCATGCCCCAAACCACCGTGGACGTATGGCTCCCCGGCGAAACCTTCGATCTCTTCGCCGGCCAACACAACGGCTACGCTCCTATGATCCACCATCGCTGGGTCTTCGGCCACAAATCCGGGTTCTGGCTGGTGCGCGACCTTATAACCGACCCACGGCCGTCAGGAAGCGGTCATCGCCTCGACCTCCATTGGCACTTCCTCGACGAGCGTGACATCACCATCCTGCCGCCCGCCGGACACACCTGGTCCCATGCAGTCGAGCGTTTCGACTGGTCTCCTGTCTATGGAAGAAAAGAGCCCGCCTTTGTCCAACGTTTCAGCACCGAAGTCTCCCTGCCCGCCGAATTTGCCGTGATACTGGCTCCCGAACCCGGCGCGTTCACCCAAACCAGCCCGGGCGTTTACCGCTACGAACAACCCCAGGGGTCGCACGAGTTCATTTTCCCCCTAGACGGCGCCCGCTTTATCTATCGCACTAATACCCCCAACGGCCCCCAGGAATTTTCGATTTAAATAAAGCGGAGACAGTGTCCCCAAGAGTTCTGATATTGTTAACTTAACCAGGCGCCCTGGTGGGTCTGTTATTGCAACGTGAGAGGCGTATGCCCATGAAAGCGAAATGGCTCATGATGAGCACGGCGTGGCTAATCGGATTTGCTTCGGCAATCCCAGCCCGATTGGCTGGACAGACTGCCAACCCCGTGCCCCTGATCAATCAACCCGTTTACCCTGAAGCGCGTGAGCCGGGCGGCTCGGGATTCGGTCTGGCGGTCACTGGCACTGGTTTTGTCTCCGGCGCCGTGGTGCTATGGAACGGTGGTCCGCTCCCAACCAAGTTCGTCAGCGACTCGCTTTTAACCGCCTTCGTGCCGGCGGCAAAGATTGCGGAGGCAGGCACAGCTTCGATTGTGGCGGTCAACCCGGGTCCGGGCGGCGGCGCGTCAAGCCCGCGCTTTCTGGAGGTCACGACGCCGACAGCGCGGGTAACGCTGAGTATTTCAAGCTACACCGCTGGATCAGGCCCCACTTCTGTTAACGAGGGAGATTTCAACCATGACGGGAAGGCTGACTTGGTTATTGCCAACGTCGATGAGGTAGGCATATTCTTCGGTAACGGCGATGGAACATTTCAGCCACAGGTAACTTATGCAGCCGGCAGCAGTGTGAGGGACGTGACGGTCGGAGACTTCAACGGCGACGGAATACTGGATTTGGCGGTCACTAATCCAAACGAAAATACTGTTTCCATACTGCTGGGCAATCGTAATGGTACCTTTCGGGCCAGGGTGCCATACTCTACCGGGCCGGGTCCATATGGACTGGCCGCGGCGGACCTGAACGGGGACGGCAAGCTGGACTTGATGATCACCGATTTCGATGCGGCGACGATCTCGGTCCTCTTAGGCAATGGCGATGGCACGTTTCAACCTTACGTGGAATACGCTACGGGTTCAGGGCCGACATCGGTGGCGGTGGGCGATTTCAATCGAGACGGCAAGCTGGATCTGGTGACCACCAACAGGTACAGCGATACCATTTCAATCTTGCTGGGCAATGGCGACGGCACGCTGACTTCAGGTGCATCCTATCCCACCGGCCCACTGCCGCGGTGGGTTTCCATAGCCGACCTGAACAGTGACGGCAAACTCGATCTGGTTGAGGTCACAGACTACCCTAGCCCGCCGACGGTAGCTATCTACTTGGGAAACGGCGACGGAACATTTCAGTCCTCCGTGACCTATGCCATTGCCGCCGATGCAACGTCGGTAACAACGGGCGACTTCAACGGAGATGGCAGGCTAGACCTGGCGACGAGTAACTACAACGGCGGCACTGGCAGCACGGTTTCAATTTTACTGGGCAATGGCGACGGTACGTTCCAACCTCATAAAGACTATGCTGCCGGATCGGGCCCTAACCAGTTAGTCGCGGGTGATTTCAACGATGATGGCCGGCTGGATCTGGCGGTTGCGGATCAGGGCGGGGCTTCGCTTTCCCTTTTGCTGCAGGTGCCGGCCGCAGGGACGACGGAGTTCGAGTGGTGAAGATGCCGTGTGCAGAACCGTCCAGTCGATTCACAGTGCCGGCTTGCTGCAGTGGAGTGGTTTAAAAGCGGCCAGGCAGAAAGCGGTGGCCGGGCTGTTGAAGCTCAGATGGGACTAAATCACTCTCGCGGAAATCCAACATGAAGCTTCTGTGGGTCAAAGCCGGAGGACTGCTCCCGCCCGATACCGGCGGCAAAATTCGCAGCTTCAACATTCTCAAGCAACTGGCACACAAACACGATATTACGCTCTTCACCTTTTATCCGGAGCATCCCCACGATCTGCATCCCGCCGGCTCGGACATGTTTTCCGAATTAATCTGCGTACCCTTGCCCCTCCCGCCGCGCCGCAGCCTCGCCGAATATGCACGCTATGCGCGCATGCTGATGGCCGGCCGTCCCTTCACCATCGACAAGTATTTCTATCCGGAGGTGCGCCGCCGCTATGCCGCGCTGTTGCAATCCTCTGAGTTCGATCTGATCGTTTGCGACTTCCTGGTCCCGGCCCCCCTGATCGATTGGAAAACACCGCCGCCCAAAATCCTGTTCACGCATAATGTAGAAGCCGAGGTCTGGGCGCGGCACTATAAGTTTGCGTCTAATCCGCTGGTGAAACTGGCCTGCTGGCTGGAATCCCGCGCATTGCAGCGTGCCGAGCGCCGTTATGTCCAACTGGCGGACTACGTTCTGACTGTCTCGGAAAACAACCGCGCCTCTTTCGCCCCATATGTCGATCCCCGCCGCATCTCCGTCATTCCCACGGGCGTGGACACCGAATACTTCCAGCCGGGGGTGCTCTCTGGGCCCGTTCCCGAACAGCCGGACACGATGGTCTTTACCGGCAGCATGGACTGGATGCCGAATGAGGACGGGGTGGCCTACTTTGTCGCAAAGATCCTGCCCTTGATCCGGGCCCAGATTCCCGAGGCGGTCTTCTGGGCCGTTGGCCGCCAGCCGCCCCGCCGCCTGCAGGCCCTGGCGTCCGACAGTGTGGTGGTGACCGGCGCCGTGGAAGATATCCGCCCTTATCTCGCAAAAGCTGCACTGTGCGTGGTGCCCTTGCGGAGCGGCAGCGGAACCCGCATCAAGATCTTCGAAGCCATGGCCATGGGAAAGGCCGTGGTTTCCACCTCGCTAGGCGCCGAAGGCCTTCCCGTGCGGCATGGCGAGAACATTATCCTGGCCGCCGACCCCGCCGACTTTGCCCGGCAGGTCGTGGACCTGCTGCGCGATCCCGCACGCCGCCAGCGGCTCGGCCATGCCGCCCGGCAGCTCGTTGAAGAGAGTTACGGGTGGCCCGCGGTGGGGGCTTATTTCGAGGGCATCATCGAATCCTGCACCAGCGGCCCGGTCGGGAAGCTCTGAAGCAGCTTGAGACTTTTAGGACCGCTGCAGCACCACGATATTGGCCGTCTATTGCGGAAGATACTCATTGTATTCGGCACGCGGCCCGAAGCGATCAAGCTCTGTCCGGTACTGTTGAACCTGCGGCAGAGCGCACTTTTCGAAGTGCGCGCATGCGTGACCGCCCAACACCGCGCGATGCTCGACCAGGTGCTCGCCGCCTTCGGAGTGACTCCGGATCACGACCTGGATCTGATGCGGCCGGGGCAGACTCTGGCGCAGATCGCGGCGCGCATGCTGGCCGCCCTCGAGCCGGTAATCCAGGCGGAGCGTCCCGACATGGTGCTCGTACAGGGTGACACCACCACCACACTGATCGCCGCCCTGGCGGCCTTCTACCAGCACGTGCCGGTAGGACATGTGGAAGCCGGTCTGCGTACAGGGGACCTGGGCCAGCCGTTTCCCGAGGAGATGAACCGTGTGTTATCCACGCGGCTGGCCTCCCTGCACTTCGCTCCCACCCAAAGCGCGGCGGACAACCTGTTGGCGGAGGGCGTCGACCGCCGGAGCATCTATATCACGGGCAATTCGGGGATCGACGCGATGCTCTATATGCAGGACGCGCTGGCCGCTGGCCGCCTGCCCGCCGCTGGCTGGCCGCAATTGGATACGGCCAAGAAACTGATTGTGGTCACCGCCCATCGTCGCGAAAGCTTCGGCGGCGGCTTCGAGCGCATCTGCGAAGCGCTCGCCCGTCTGGCCATGCGCCAGGATGTGCAACTGGTCTATCCCGTGCATCGCAATCCCCAAGCCATGAACCTGGTCTACCGGCGGCTGGGCGGTCTGGCCAACGTATTCCTGATCGAGCCCCTCGACTACGTGCCCTTCGTGGACCTGATGCGGCGCGCGCGCCTGCTGATCACCGACTCCGGCGGAATCCAGGAGGAGGGACCTTCGTTAGGAAAGCCTGTTCTCGTGATGCGGGAAAAGACGGAGCGGCCCGAGGCCGTGGCCGCCGGCACGGTGAAGCTGGTAGGTACGGATGCGGACCGTATCGTACGTGAAGCGGAGCGTCTGCTGGATGACGATGCCGAATACGCCCGCATGGCGCGCATCCACAATCCTTACGGCGATGGCCGCGCCAGCGGCCGCATCCGCCAGGCGATGGAAGCGTACTTCGGCGGTGTTTACGGCTTCCCGGAAGCGAAAGCATGCCAGACGGAGCTACCGGCAGCGCCGGCAGTACGCTAATGTCCTTCAGAAACCGTGAATATCTCCCTGCTGGCGCGCTCCAGCACATACGGACCCGCGTCCGGGTGCAGCCACTTAGTCAAATCGTTGCCGACTCTCCGGGCGAGCGCAAGAGCGGCAACCCGCGGCGATTCCCGTAGCGCCGCAGAAGCGAACTGTGCCATCGCATCGACATATCTTCCGGTGTCGTTCTGGATCAGCGACCGCCGGCCGCGTTCCCCCATGGCGCGGAAGGCGCCGGGATCGGTCAGAAAAGCGCGCAAATGCGCCTGAATGTCCGCGACTTCGTGTTCGGGCCGAACAAATGCGACAGCCTCCTCCGGCAGCGATGTGTACCAGCCCGTACGGGTTACCAGCGTGGGTAGGCCATAATCCCAGAACTGCAACTGGCTGAGCGAGGCCTCTCCCATGGACGGGTAGCGAAGGTTGATGGCGAGATGGGCAGTGCTCAGTTTTTGCTCGACCTGATCGGCTGGAAGAAAACCATGCAGATTTACCAGAGAGTTCAACCCCAGCCGTTCGATCTGTGTTCGGACCTGGCCCTCGTCCCAAAGCTCTCCGCATATATCCAGGCGGAACTGGGTACGCTCGCCAATGGCGGCCAGCGCCTCCAGTAGAGCCCCCAGGCGCCGGTTCCGGGCGAGGTAGCCGAAAACGACCAGGCGGTAGGGGGGGCTCGGCGTGGCGCTCCGTGCCGCCACCCATGCACGGTAGCGCGACTCCTCGGCGGCCGCATACGGGAAGTCCAAAGCGGCTACGGGACACGCCGGCGTTTCGTGGAGTTCTTCGAGCGCCCGGCTGGAGTGCGTGACGACTCCGAGGGCCCCGCGGACGGCCTCTCTTGTAAGTGGGAACTTTAGCGCCATGGATTCGGCGCTGATGCCTCCCGCGCAGAAAGCCTCGCCGGCCTGCCGGCCTTCCTCGCCATACCATCGCTCCATGGCGGCCAGATAGCCGGCGCGGTCTTTCCCGTAGTGGACCGAAAGCATGAAGAAAAAATCCTGTAAACAGAGATCGTGCAATACGACCATCCCCGGCTGTTGCGCACTTACCCGCCAGATGCCGCCGTGAAAGTCCGGATGGTTTCCCAAGTGGTAAATGGAAACCGTACCGTTGTTGAGCTCGCGCCAGGGAGGAGCGGCAGGATCATAGCGCGCGACACGCGCAATCTGGTGTACTTCCGGCGCCACCTGGTCCTGGTCCGTCCATAGAATTACTTCATGGCGTCCGGCGAGCACGGGCAGAACCTGCATCGCATAATGCGCGATACCGCTCCGCGCCGGTGGAAGCGGTGAGAACCAGTTGATCTTCAGCACAACAGCTTCTCCACGACATTCGCCCAGGAAATATTGAGGTCCTGATAGCGCGCGCACCCCGCATCGCCCATGGCCGCCGCACATCGGCGGTCGGTCCACAGCGCGTCCATAGCTTGCGCGAGCGACTCGGGACTGGGGTCCGCCACCAGGCCCGTTTCACGATCTACGACAAACTCCAGGGGTCCACCGGAATCCGCGCAGGTGATCACCGGCTTGGACGACAACATGGCCTCCAGCGTTATATAACCGTAATCTTCATCCACGGGAGGAAAAATGACAGCCAGAGAGTTGGCGTACAGATCGCGCTTTTGTTCTTCCGACACTACGCCGAGCCACTCCACGCGATCGCTCAATTTGAGTTCACGGACGGTGTTGACACATTCGGCCTGCTGGGCGGGATTATCGGGCTCTCCGGCGAATCGCACCCGCACCCGCTCGCGGCACACGGCGATAGCCCGGATTACCAGCCATTGCCGCTTCACCGAATTGATCCGGCTCGGAAAGAAAAAGTAATCGCCGGGGGAGCCTTTGTAAAACAGAGAAGCGTTCGACGGTGGATTATATAAAGGTTCCGAATCGATCCCGGAATAGCGGCACAAGCGGCCCGACACATTTCTCGATAACGTATAAATGGCTTTGGCTTCGGGGATAAGTTCCCGGTCAGCCTGGCGGATAGCTTCCCTAACGACCGGACCAGTGGCGCAATGAATGAGATCCCCTGCCGCGGGGTGGTCCCAGAGCTCGTATGCCGTACGATGCTGATGCAGCAGCCAGATGACTTTGTTCGGATGAGGAACCAGATAGGCGGGGAATTTCAGCCCGATTACTCTGTCGATCCGAACGCCGCACGTTTCCGTGAGATCCAACAATCGGCAAGCCAGCATATGGTCTGGAATACGGTCGGGCGGATAGTGCTTGAAGGGAATAGAGACAAGTTCAGCCTCGTGCCCGGCCGCTGCAAGCGCATCCCGCAGATTGTCCGCGAGGATTTCCGCGCCGCCGCGTATGAAAGGCACCGTGGAGGTAGCGATCAGAATCTTCATTGCAACAGCCTCTCTGTCACGTAGCTCCAACTGATGCGCAGGTCATCGTAACGCTGCCGGCCCGCGGCGCCCCACTGTGCGGCCCTTTCGCGATCCTCCCATAATTCGTCCATGGCAGCCGCCAGCGCTTCCGGCTTGGGTTCCGCGACAAGGCCAGTCTCGCGATGCGCGACAAACTCCAGCGGACCGCCTGAATCCCTGCAGGTGATGACCGGCTTGTGGGCCAGCATGGCTTCCAGGGTGACGTAGCCGTAGTCTTCATCTACCGGCGGAAAGAGCACTCCCAGGCTGCGGGCATAAAGATCGCGCTTCTCCTCGTCGGACACCGCGCCCAACGACTGTACGCGGTTCGCGAAGCCGCTCTGGCTCGCCAGTTCCGTGCATTTCCGCTCGAAAACAGATCCATCGGCCGGTCCGGAAAAGCATACTCTCACCGGCAAGCGGGTTTGGGGCAGGGCCTCCAATACGAGCTCTTGCCTTTTGAGCGGATTGATCCGGCTCGGGAAGTAAAGAAAATCTTCCGCCGGGCGAGTATAGAAGCGGCCGGCATCCGGGGGAGGATGGTAAAGCGGAGCGGCATCCACTCCGCAGTAGGTTTTCAGGCGGCGGGCAACATTTTGCGAATTTGCAAAAACGTGCCGAGCCTGCGGAATCAGTTCGGTATCCGCGCGATGAATGGCCGTGCGCACGTCAGCCCCGTGGGCATAGCTGGACAGATCGTCGAGCGGATTTCGCCATAAATCGTATGCCTGCCGGTGCTGATGAAGCACCCAGATGACCTTGCGCGGATGCGGTATCAGGTAGGCGGGAAACTTCAACGCGATCAGGCGATCGACCGGAACGCCGACCGTTTCGCTCAGGTCCAGCAGGCGGCACGCCAGCATCTGGTCGAGAATGCGCTCCGGAGGATACCACTTGAATGGCATGGCCACGATTTCGGCCTGATGGCCGGCGTCTGCCAGTGCCCGGCGTAATCCCTCGGCGTGGAGCTCGGCGCCGCCGTTGACGAAGGGGACCCTGACGGTTGCAATCAGAATTCGCAATCCACGACTCTGTGCCATCAGGACTTTGTAGCAAAATACTGGTAACTGATCCACTCGGGACCCGGGGAGGCGTCCTCCAGTATATCCAGCACTCGCGCTCCTCCCGACTGCAAGACGTCTATAACGGTGTCCTTCTCTACGCCATACATTTCCATCTGGGGAGCGGAGTCTGCCACCGCCGCGGACTTGAGTATCGGCGATGGTTCAATTTCGGCGTGAACCACGGCCGGGATAGACAACTTGTGCTTAAACCAACCTACTGCTTCCTGCACCATGTCTAGCTCGAGAATGTATCTGCCGGGGGATAAGGGCGCGGTCACCGTAAGAGCCGTCTGGATTTCGGCGTCAGGCTGAAGATCGAATGGAAGCGCCTGTCGGCCGTCATCCCAGACTACGGTTTTGCCTTCCGGAGTAAGCCAGTGATTGCCGAGTTGGACCACGTACTTACGGTCGCGGCCCCCGCTGCTGGGCCACGCACACTGTCCCAGGTTCTGGATCGTAGCGGTTACCGAGACCTGGGTCCCGGCGACGGCCCGGATCGAGATCGGATGGCCCGTGATTCGCGCGCGAAAGCCGCCATCCGGCATCGGTCCCGGCGCGCCATGGCCGCTGTGCAGCGGCGCGGCGGTTCGTGGGCTGCTAGGCAACTGGAATGCCACCAGTCCATGCGGCCGCAGCACACGGACAAATTCCCGTATGTAAGACGTGCTGTACTGCGGTTCCATATGCTGGAGCACGATACTCGAATAAACAAAGTCAAAAGAACGATCGGGAAAAATGCGCAGGTTGTTATGCGTGTTCAGGAAGTACTCGCATCTTACGCCACAGGTGTTATGCTGGCGCGCCAATTCGATCATGGACGGCGCGATGTCCACCCCCGAGCAGCGCTCGAACCAGGCGCAGAGGGCTTGCGTAAGCCGTCCCACGCCGCATCCGAAATCCAGGGCGGTTTCCCGGAGCGCCGGTAGTCGAAGCGCCTGCGCCCGGCTCATAATATGGTCGATCTCCCGTTTGCCTGACGCAAAAAACTCTACGGGGTCCCACTTGCCGCCCTTGCGGTCCGGGGAAGTCAGAATGGCCCACAGCGGGTCTATCTTGCCGAATTCGTCCCAGTTTTTTTGTAGCTGTTTCAAGTCCACGCTAGGTCAGACTTTCCGGCCGATAATGGCGTAATCCTGCGGCCCGTAAAAGCATTCGTTGAATCGGGCTGCCACATCCCCTCCGGTGCGGGTCTCCACGTGATGGGACTCCGGCCACGGGTGCAATTCCAGGATCTCGATACGGCGCAAACCGCGGGCTTCGGCAAGAAATCGTCCGAGCGCCGGAGGGATGGGGTGGCGATGCGTGGGATCGAGATAGAAGTATCGCGAGCTTACGAACACGTTGTTGGGATTAGGAGTTTCAAAGATCGCCATACCCCCGGGCTTGAGCGCGCGCACCGTAGCATCCAGGAAATCGATCAGGCGCGGCAAGGGCAAGTGCTCGATCAAGTGAAACGCGGTCACCGCTCCCACCGACGCCTCGGGGAGCGACCGCAGATAATCGATGGCGTCGGCTTCGATGACCGGGAGCCCACGTTCCTCGCACATGGCGACGAGCACCCGGTTCAAATCGACTCCGGATACCTGCCAACCGCGCTCCCGCAACAGCTCCAGCCATTCGCCGCGGCCGCAGCCGACATCCAGGATCGGCATGGCCTGGCTTCCGATTCCCGCCTCCGCCAGCTTGGGCAGGTACTCACTCAGCCGGTCTTTGATATCGTCGCGGCTGCCGCGGAACTCGTCTTCGAGCGCCACATAGAACGCATCCAGGTTGTGCCGGTCCTCTTCGCCCAGCCGCTGCATCTGAGCGGCATCGAAGGGCTCCGGCCACCGCTTGCGCGCTTCTTCCAGAAGCAGGGAAATGCGCCGCTCCTGCGCGACTTGCTGCGGTTTCAAACGCACCACTTCACGCTCCAGGCGCGGGATCGCCTCGGATCGCCACGAGTCCATTTGCGCGGCCAGCAGCGCTCTTTCGCCCCTCTCCGCTTTTATCGCATCGCCATGCGCGGCGGCCGCCGCCTCGATACCGCGCTGCGCATTCGCGAGCGCCCCAATTTCGGCCTCAAACCGTTGTTCCAGACTCTGCGTGTGCGATGCCGCGGCGGTAATGCCGGCCTTCAGATCTTCCCATGCCCGGTGCAGGCTGCCGTTCCGCGCGCGCTCCTCGGCCAGCTCGCTCTCGAGCTGCCGCACGTGCAGTTCGATGGATTCACGCGCCGCGTCTTCGGAACGTTTGGCCGCGTCTTGCGAACGCTTGAAATCCTGCAGATGGGCAGCAGCGCTTTCCAGGCTTTTGGTCTGCTCCTCTAACGCGCGCAGTGCGGAGTATTGAAAGTGTACGATCTGGGGTGTATACCAGAACAGCATTCGCTGGACGAGCTTGATCAGCCGCGCGCCGATGCGCCCGCGAAATGTCGGCGGCTCCGGCGGCGTCTGACCGACCAGCCCGTAACTGCCGTAAAGCGCCGACAGAGCGGATCGCATTCCCGCCGATTCAATCGAGGGCGGCTCGCTGGCCCGGGTCCGCTCCATGGGCTTGCTGACTTCCAGCGGCCGATAGGATCGCTCCATTTCTTCCCGAATCTGTTGCAGGACTTCCTCTCCCACCTTTATAGAATATGCGCTGCCGGCGCCCACCGCGCAGATGTTCCGCGCGCCTTACGCGTGATGCACCGCTTGGCTCTGCTCGAAATCGCGCGTGATCCCACGGGTGCGGCAGTCTGCTTCCACCATCTCGCGGACCAAGGCTTCGAAGGAAATGCGCGACGTCCAACCGAGCCTGGTGCGCGCCTTGGTGGAATCGCCGAGCAGGAGATTCACTTCCGCCGGACGGAACAGCGTCGGATCGGTCGTGACATAGTCTCTGTAGTCCAGGCCGACGTGCGAGAAAGCCAGTTCGACAAATTCCCGCACGGAGTGGGTCTCCCCGGTCGCCACGACATAATCTTCCGGCTCGGGCTGCTGCAGCATCAGCCACATGGCCTGCACGTATTCGCGCGCGTGTCCCCAGTCGCGCTTGGCTTCCAGATTCCCCAATGGCATGCTCTGGCTCTGGCCGGCCAGAATCCGGGCGACGCCGGAAGTGATCTTTCTCGTGACAAACTCGAAGCCGCGCCGCGGCGATTCGTGGTTGAACAGGATGCCGCTCGATGCATGCAGCCCGTATGCTTCGCGGTAATTGCGTGTCAGCTCGAAACCGCAGACCTTGCTGATGCCATAGCTCGAGCGCGGGTGAAAACGCGTGTTCTCAGTTTGTGGAAGCTCTTCCGCCTTGCCGAACATTTCACTCGAGCCGGCAAAGTAGAAGCGGCACTGCGGAACCTGATCCTTGACCGCGGACAGCAGGAAATGGGTCCCGTTGATGTTGGTGTTCAGCGTGGAAAATTCGTCGTCGAACGAGTAGCTGACGAAACTCTGTGCGGCGAGATGGTAACATTCCTCCGGCGCAACTTGGGCGACCAATCGATAGACGCTCGCAAAGCTCTCGAGCGATGCGGCATGCAAGATTACCCGGTCGCGTACGGCGCTCAATCGCAATAGCCGGTGCTCCGGATCCTCCAGGGCTACCCGCCGGACGGCGCCATGGACCTCATAACCTTTCGCAAGAAGAAGTTCCGCAAGATAAGATCCATCCTGCCCTGTGATTCCGGTAATCAGCGCGCGTCGACCCATAGCTGTTGGCGTCCGTAAGGCGAATCAATCATTATAACCGAGAGCCCGCCAACCAAAACTCCCGCGCCCCTGCCTGCGAAATGGCTGCGAAATCGAAGCCGCCCGGCTCGGCCGCAAACGAGTGTACTACAATAGGAGGCTCCGTGCATGGCCTGGAGCGTCGATTGCGACATGCCTCCTTCTCATTACATCTTCAATCACATTCCCAAGACAGCCGGGATCACTCTGCTGACCATCTGCAGAAGCAATCTGGCGGCTGCCGAGATCAGTCCGCATTTGACGGAACACGAAATCCGCCTGACTCCAGCCGCGCAATTCGAGCATTACACACTCGTCGCGGGCCATTTCAGCATCCTGACTCAGGCGGGCTTCTGCCGCAGCCGATATAGTATGACGCTGCTCCGCGATCCCATCCGGAGGATTGTTTCGGCACACACTTACTGGCGGCTCGCGGCGGAGCACAATCCCGTGACAGCGAAGGCCAAAGAGTTGTCGTTTGCCGACTTCGTGCGCTATTTCATAGATAGCCCGGCGATAATTCAGAATCCTTATACGTATCACTTCGCTGGGATTGGAAGGGATTTTCCGCGCTATCCGGCCGATGCATCCTCGCTCCTGGCCGCGGCGAAGGATAATCTATCCGCCTTCGATTTCATTGGCATCTGCGAGGAGTTTGAGCGATCGGCCCGGCTCCTTTGCGGCGAGCTTGGCTGGCGCCTTCCCACGCCGATCCCGCATGAGAACCGCACTCCATCTGACGGTAAGCTCGGCGGCATCGACCCTCAAACGATGGAAATGCTGCGCGACTGCAACCGGCTCGATCTCGAACTGTACGCTTACGGAGTTAAGCTCTTCCATGCGCGCGAAGCGGGCAGCCTGGGTTCGGCGGGGGCACGGCCTGGGCGCGCCAAGCCAGTCGAAGCGAACCGTTTAGTGCCTTTTCCGATCCCCTATGTGCCCGGGCGCAGGGCCATTATCCGAGACGTGTCCGCCAGGTGGGCTCCGGGCGAAGGCTCGCGGATGCTGGAGCTCGCCGTCGGATTCCGGGCGAATGAGCGCATTGACGGCCTCGATCTAGGCGTACAAGTGAACGACATGGCGGGAAAAGTCGTGTGGGGTACAAGTACATCGCACGAGAACCTGGAGCTTAACTACGAAATAGACTGCGACTGCCGTGCGGGATTCTTCGTGCAGTGCGAACTTCCTTGTGGAATATACTTTGTGACGGCAGCGCTGTGCGAGCCGCGCAGGCTCGGCTTTCATGACCATTGGATCGACCGCGCCGCGGCCTTTGAGGTGACCCCGCCGCGAGCTGCTGCTTCGCCGTATGTGCGCGGCATGATGCGGCAGGACTTTCGGTCCACCGTAGAGCGGGACGGGCAGCGCGGAGAGGAGTTTGCCGATGCACGGGAAGACGATCTGCGGCCAGCGGGAAGCCCGGCCATTCCCGCATGACGCAGCCGTGTTGGGCGCGCAGATGTACTAAAACCAACTTAGCTGCTTATCAGGCACTCTGGACAAACGCTTACGCGCTATACTATCTGTTTTTCCGGCCCCTCGAATGGATCGGATGATGGACACGAGGGGCCAGATCTGATCTGGGGGTGTATGGGAGATTTACGGAGCTACCAACGAAATGTCAACGGCTTGGCTGTGGTGTTGTCCTCAGCCGCCCTGCTTTTTTCGGCCAATCCGGCGCGAACATCCTCGGTCCCGGAGGTTTCCGGAGCCAGGCTGCGTGAAAACTACGGCAAGCTGCCGTTAAGCTTCGAAGAGAATCGTGGGCAGGCCGATGCCCGTGTGAAATTCTTGTCGCAAGGCAACGGCTATACACTGTTGCTGAGCCCTGGCGCCGTGCAATTGAATCTCGCCCGACCACAGCGGGACAGGCACGCCGCACTCAGGATGAGCTTTCCCGGCGCGCAACTCTCTCCCCTTGTGACCGGTGACGGACGGCAAGCCACCATCAGCAGCTACTTTGTGGGCAACGATCCCGCGAAATGGGTCAGTGGCGCTCTGAACTACGCCCGTGTCCGCTATCAAGAGCTCTACCCCGGTGTGGACCTGGTTTTCTACGGTAACCAGCGGCAACTGGAGTACGACCTGGTAGTGGCCGCGGGGGCCGATCCCGGAGCCATTCGCATGCAGTTTGACGGCGTCGATAGCCTGCGCCTCGATAGCGCCGGCAATCTGGTGCTGCGCGCAGGGGCGGGTGAGTTGCGGCAACACCGGCCCGTCGTTTACCAGGAGCGCGACGGAACGCGCCAACCCGTGAATGGCCGCTATGTCATCCAGGCGCACAACCGGGTAGCTTTCGAAATCGCTAAATACGATACCCGCAAACCGCTGATCATCGATCCTGTTCTCACCTTCGCAACTTACCTCGGTACGCCTGGCGAGGAACTGTTCGGCCTCTCGGCAACCGCCGACAGCGCGACCTATCCGGCGGTGGCCGTGGATTCCCAGGGCAACGTCTACCTGACCGGCTTCAACGGGGGTACCGCCGCTGAGTTTCCCCCTTATCCGGCTAGAACTCTACCGGCGCCGGCGGGTGGCACGGGTGGCGGCGGCACGGAGGTATTCGTCGCCAAGATGAATTCCGCCGGAACCGCGTTGGCCTATTCCGTTGTTTTCGGCGGCGGCCAAACCGATGTCGGCGGCGGAATCGCGGTGGACAGCTCGGGCAATGCCTATGTCACCGGATACACCAGTTCCACCAACTTCCCCATTAGCGCGGGAGCAGCCCAACTCGTAATCCATGGGGTGACCAACGCATTCGTGGCAAAAGTGAACGCCGCCGGCAACGCCCTGACCTATTCCAGTTACCTGGGCGGAAACGGCAGCGATTGGGGACGCGCGATCGCCGTCGATAAATCCGGAAACGCGTATGTTACCGGAACAGCGCAGGAATCGGCCGGTACCAACTTCCCCCTGGTCAACGCCATCTCCTCTACTCCTGGGGCTGGGTTTCTATCCGAAGTCAACCCCGCCGGCACGGCATTTGTTTACTCTACATTCCTGAGCGCCGGGATCGGCTATGGTGTCACGCTGGATAGTATTGCCAATGCGTACGTAACCGGCACGACGGGAACTTCGACGGCCCCCTCGCCCGCGCAAGCATATGTTCTCAAGGTGAACGCCGGCGGCTCGGGCATCGATTACGGGCCGGTCCTTATCGGCAGCTCGGGCGCTGGCCTGCAAAGCATAGGCTTCGGCATCGCGCTCGATTCACAGGACGACGCGTATGTCACCGGAATGACCAACGATCCCAACTTCCCGGTAACGGCCGGCGCCGCGCAAACCACTTATGGCGGCGGATTGACGGATGCCTTCGCCGTCAAGCTGGGTCCCACCGGCGCTCTTCCGCTGATTTACGCCACCTACATCGGCGGGATTGGCAGCAATATCCTACCTGAGCGAGGATCTGGAATCGGCGTGGATGCGTTGGGAAATGCTTATGTGTCCGGCACTACCGAGTGCATCGGCTTTCCGGTCACCAACCCGATCACCGGCGCGCTGAACGGCAGCCCCGCCGTACTGATGAAGGGCGGTCTTAGCGGCACGACCTCGACTTGGACGCCTACCTCCCTGGCCGGCAGGTTCGACCAGGTCACCGCGCTCGCCTTCGACGCCAGCGGCGACCTTTACGCCGGCGCCTCCGCGCTCGATGTTACCACCGGCGGGGGAATCTACAAGTCATCCGACGGCGGCAGTTCCTGGACGCCTGCCACGAGCGGCATCACATCGACCACCATAGACGCCATCGCCGTCGATCCGAGTAACTCCGCTGATGTTTTTGCGATCGCCGGCGGCAAAATCTATGTGAGCGGGAACAGTGGCACAAGCTGGACGGCATTATCCCAACCGGTCGGCACATCCGGATCGCTGGCTATCGCGGCAACCAGTTCAGTAGTGACCATATATGCGGGGTCGAGCACCGGCCTGTTATACAGTACGAATTACGGCACGTCATGGACTGCCGTAACTGTACCGGTGCCCGTATACGGCCTGGCGGTCGACCCCAATAATGTCGGAACAGCTTACGCGGCCACTAGCGCCGGCGTTTATAGGACGACCAACGGCGGCGCCTCCTGGAGCGCCGTCAATGGCGGACTGCCGGCTGTCGCAGTGAGCAGTCTGGCCATTAACAGCACCAGCACGCTTTATGCAGCTACGCCCAGCGGTTTGTTTTACCTGTTGAGCGAGGGCACTACCTGGACGCAAATAACGGAAACGATTCTGGGAATACCCAGTACACCGCTGCTGGTGGCCGTGGATGCCGGTAACAATGTCTATCTCGCCTTCGAGGGCAGCGGCATTGCCGTCGGGATTAATTACGGCACCGCGGCTGGCGATTGGAGTCCGCTCACCTACAACGGCCTGTCGCAGAACCAGATTGTTGCTCTAGCGACGCAGCCGGGGGTCTCGGGCATCGCCTTTGCCGGCATAGTTTCGGCCACCGATGCCTTCCTGACCAGGATCAGTCCGGACGGCAGCTCTTTCTTGTCCTCCAGTTGCATCGGCGGCTCGGACAACAGCCTCGGCCAGAATATCGCCGTGACGGCGGCCGGCACGGTTTATGTCTCCGGCGCCACCGTATCGACGAATTTCCCCGCGACGGCCGGCGTTATCCAGCCCACTCTGGCTGGAAATTACGACGCATTTGTGGCGGGAGTCAATTTTGGGGATCAGGTTATCAGCCCCGCGCCGGGTATCACGCTTTCCGGCACTTTGGCGGACTTAACGTGGAACTCGGTGGCCGGAGCCAGCCAGTATCAACTGACGGTGGGGACCACCCCCGGTGCTTCGAATATCTTCTCCGGGACGACCACCGCAACGTCCCAAACCGTCAATTTTATCCCCTGTACCGGCGGAACTATCTATGTGCAGTTGTCCGCCGAAGTGGGCGGCAGCTTCCAGCAGGCCTCCGACTATAGCTATCCCTGCAAGTCCGCCATCGGCGATTTCAACGGAGATGGCTTCCAGGATCTGCTTTGGCAGAACAACTCGACCGGGCAGGTCAATGTGAATTACTATGGCGGCGCGGGTCCCCAGCCGCAAGGCTCCGCCGTACTGAATAACGGTGGGGATCTCGCCGGCTGGCTGTTAGTGGGATCTGCCGACTTTGACCACAACGGTGTGCCGGATCTGGTCTACCAGAACACCCAAAGCGGTCAAGTGAACGTGAATTATTACGGCGGCGCGGGCGGGACCACCTTCATCGGCTGGGCCTGCCTCAGTTGTGGCATCGACGTAACCGGCTGGTCAGTAGTCGGGGTTGCCGACATGAACGGCGACGGCGATCCCGATCTGATCTACCAGAACCAGACTACGGCTCAAGTGAATGTAGACTATTACGGCGGCTCCGGCGGGGCCACCTTTACGGGCTGGGCCTGCCTCAGTTGTGGCATTGATGTGACCGGCTGGCAGGTGAAGGCGGTGGCCGATTTCGACGGCAACGGCACCCCGGATCTGGTCTACCAGAACACCCAAAGCGGTCAAGTGAATGTGGACTATTACGGCGGCTCCGGCGGGGCCACCTTTACGGGCTGGGCCTGCCTCAGTTGTGGAATCAACGTCGCCGGTTGGCAAGTGGTGGGGGCGGCCGATATGAGTGCCGACGGCATACCGGATTTGATCTACCAGAACACCCAAACCAGCCAGGTGAATGTGGATTATTACGGCGGCTCCGGCGGGGCCACCTTCGAGGGCTGGAATTGCCTTAACTGCAACGCTATCGAGGCTGGCTTATCGCTGCGCGCGGTGGCCAAATTTGGCAACAGCGGCGAGCCGGGCCTGGTCTATCAGAACACCGGCACCAACGCCGTGACTGTCTATTACTACGAGCTGGGAGGAGCGATCTTCCAAGGTTGGGCCTGTCTCAGTTGTGGAATCAACACGACCGGTTGGCAGTTGGTGGGATCGGGCGATTTCGACGGCAATGGCACACCTGACCTGGTCTACCAGAACACCCAAACCGGTCAAGTGAATGTGGACTATTATGCCGGGACAACCTTCATTGGTTATGCCTGCCTCAGTTGTGGAATCAACACGACCGGTTGGCATGTAGCGGCAGTGGCCGATTTCAACGGCGACGGAGTGCCCGATCTGGTCTACCAGAACACCCAGACGAATCAGGTGAATGTAGACTATTACGGCGGCTCCGGCGGGGCCACCTTTACGGGCTGGGCCTGCCTCAGTTGTGGCATCAACGTGACGGGTTGGCTGGTGAAGGCGGCTGCCGATTTTGACGGCAATGGAGTGCCCGATCTGGTCTACCAGAACACCCAAACGAGCCAGGTGAATGTGGATTATTACCAGGGCCTCGGCGGGTCTAGCTTCAAGGGCTTCGCCTGCCTCAGTTGTGGCATCAACGTGACGGGTTGGAATCTGGTGGGGGCCAATGATTTCGACGGCAATGGGGTGCCGGACCTGGTATATCAGAACCTGAGCCTGGGTCAACTGAATGTGGACTATTACGGCGGTGCCGGGGGCGCTGTTTTCGAGGGCTGGAATGCCTTGAACGACTATCCCGGCTGGACCGTGATCGTGCCAAAATCCAGATAAGGCGCCCGTTGCGCATCCGCTCTCTGAGGTCGCGGCTCGGAACCGGCTGAACCGCGAGCGGTCATCAGGGTATAGCGCTAAAGCAAACCGGCGATAGTACCGATTTGATAGGCATGAACTCGTCGCTACGAGTCTGCCTGCTCGCGGTACTCCTCGCCGCTATGCTTCCCGCTTCCCCCGCCCGGGAAGCCGTGGTGAAGTCCATAGCCGGAGCCAATGGGGAAAAGCCGCTGCTGTTTGAGCGGCAGCAGGCTGCCGACGGAATGGCGCGGTTCAGCGCGCATGCTTCCGGCCGCAAATTCCTGTTCAGCGATTCTGGCGCGGTTTCCGAGTGGGACGCGGGAGCGGGCGCATCCGATCCTCAGCCCGAGATCGCCATGCGGCTGTTGGATGCGCGCGCTGCTGTGGCGCCACGGGCCACCGGGACACCAGCGGGCAGCGCAAACTACCTGGTGGGCTCCCATCCGGATCAGTGGCGCATCGGAGTGCCGCTGTTCGGGAAGATTATATATTCCGGTGTCTATCCCGGCATCGACCTGATCTATTACGGCAATCAGAACCAGCTTGAGTACGATTTCGTGGTGGCTCCGGGCGCGTCGTGGCGCTCCATCCGCCTGGCATTTAGCGGCGCTCAGTCGGTTGAGATCGATTCCAATGGCGACTTGAAGCTGCAGACCCGTGGGGGCTGGCTGCGCCATCGCCGCCCAAGGGTCTATCAGCAGCTCGCCTCCGGCCGGAGGGAAATCTCCGGGCATTATGTTCTGCAAGGAAGTCGCCAGGTCGGCTTCGAAATCGGCGCTTATGAGCCAGGTCTTCCGCTGGTGATCGATCCCACGCTGGTCTACTCCAGCTATCTGGGCGGCAGTGCCGCCGATTACGGTTACAGCGTCGCAGTGGACAGTTCCGGCTGCGCTTACACCGTTGGCGAAACCTGGTCGACCAACTTCTCGCTGCTCAACCCTATGCAAAGTGTCCCGGCCGGCGATACCGATATCTTCGTCACCAAGTGGAATGCCGCGGGAACTGGAATTCTATACTCGACCTACATCGGAGGTAGTAACCGGGATGTGCCGCTGAGCATTGCCGTGGATGCGGCGGGCGACGCCTACATCGCCGGCTACACCTATTCGGCGAATTTCCCCGTTACCAGCGGCGCCTTGCGAACCAGCTTCAGCGGCCAGAGCAAAGCCTTCGTCCTCAAACTGAGCCCCAGCGGCAACAGCCTGATCTATTCGACCTTCCTGGGCGGCAGCGGCAATGATTACGCCACCGGAATCGCCGTGGATTCAACCGGCCAAGCTTACATTTCCGGCTATACCGCGTCGATCGATTTCCCTGTCAGCTCAAATGCCTTCCAAAGCTCATACGGCGGAGGTGAATTTGACGGGTTCTTCGCCAAACTGAACCCGGCCGGCTCGCAGTTGGCCTATGCCACTTACCTCGGCGGTATGGGCGACGATACGGCCTTCGCCGTAGCGCTCGATCCCGCGGGAAATGTTTACTTGACGGGACAAACGCAATCGTCGAACTTTCCGGTGCTGCAGGCGCTTCAGACCGCGTATAGCCAAAGTGACGCCTTCGTGGTGAAGCTGAATGCCTCGAGCCAGGTGTTGTATTCCACCTATCTGGGGGGCACCGGGTCGGGTACCGGAACCGGCATCGCAGCGGATGCGGCCGGCAATGCCTACGTGGCCGGATACACCACAGCGCCGGATTTCCCGGTCACTTTGAGCGCCTACCAGCCCGCTAATCACGGCGGCTACGATGCGTTTGTCGCCAAATTGAGCGCCGACGGGAGCACCATCCTGAGCGCTACCTACTTCGGCGGAAGCGGCTCGGAGAGCACTTCCGGCATCGCGCTGGACAGCTCTGGCGATGTGTTTGTGGCCGGTTCCACCAACTCCATAAATCTTCCGCTGCAGGCGCCCGTGCAGGCCAGTTACGGCGGTGGGGGCGACGCGTTCCTCGTGGCGTTTAATAATGAATTGAGCAGCCTGTATCTTTCTACCTATTACGGCGGTGCGGAAAGTGAGACAGGCGCCGGCGTCGCCGTGGACTCTTCCGGCAATGCCTACCTGACAGGATCGACCGACAGCGGCGGATCCACCCTGGGCATTCCCGTCACCACGGGCGCATTTCAAAGTTCCGGGCAGGGCGGCTTCGATGCTTTTCTGGCGAAGTTTTCGTTCTCTGGCATCTCCCTCACCTGTAGCGCATCCAGTCCGACGCCTTTGAATATTCCGGCCGGCGGCCCCGCGGAGCAAGTGGGCGATCTGGTGCTCACCTGTACAGGCGGTACCGCCGGACCTACGGCAGTGACCAATATCCAGCTCACCCTGAATGCCAACGTCCCGAGCGGCGTACAGCCGGAGTTACTGATCGATAACCCGCCGCCCTCCTCCCAGATCCCCAATGTCAATCTATTTTTCGGCAGCGTGAACGGAACCAGCTCCATCCTGTTCTCGGGCGTTTCCTTTCCAGTCCCGGGACCGGCTGCCGCGCACATTCTGCGGATTACCGATGTGCAGGTCAATGCAGCGACGATTCCCTCCCCAGGCCAGGTCGTCGCAACAGTTTCCGCGTTGAGCTCTTCTCCGGCTTTGACGGTGATTCAACCCCAGCAAATCGTCGCCACGGCCGGCGTACAGTTGCAAGGTTTTGTAATGTCGGGGTCCGCCGCTCCAGCGAACTGTGTAGCGCCGCCAGCAGCTACCGCATTTTTGGTCAGCGCCTCCCAAGCCCTGCTCTGGTTCCAGGTTACCGGCGCCATGGCAGGAGATGTGATCCAGACGGACTGGTATGCGCCGGGCGGTACTCTGTACCAGAGTTCTACCTTAGATGCAGGCGCCGGTTCGGGCAGTCAATGTTTCTGGGACACCATAAATATCTCCGCGTCGTCTACCCCCGTCGGTGCGTGGCAAGTGAGCGCGTACTGGAACAACTCGCTGCTTTTCTCGGCGCCTTTTAGCATATCGACGACCGGCGTCGGACAACTGGTCTGGCAGAACCAGAGCACGGGTCAAGTGAATCTGGACTATTACGGAGGCACGGGTGGGGCCGCCTTCATGGGATGGGCCTGCCTCAGTTGCGGCATCGACACAGAAGGCTGGCAGGTAGTGGGAACCGGCGATTTCGACGGCAATGGCGTGCCGGACCTGGTCTATCAGAACCAGACTACGGGTCAAGTGAACGTGAACTATTATGGCGGCCCCGCCGGGACCAGCTTTATTGGTTGGGCCTGCCTCAGTTGTGGCATCGACACGGCCGGTTGGCAGGTAGTTGCGGTTGCCGATATGAACGGCAGCGGCGTTCCCGATCTGATCTACCAGAACCAGACTACGGGTCAAGTGAATGTGGACTATTACGGCGGCTCCGGCGGGGCCACCTTTACGGGTTGGGCCTGCCTCAGTTGTGGCATCGTCACCACCGGTTGGCAGGTGAAGGCGGTGGCCGATTTTGACGGCAACGGCACGCCGGATCTGGTCTACCAGAACCAGACCACGGGCCAGGTAAATGTGGACTATTACGGCGGCTCCGGCGGAGCCACTTTTATCGGTTGGGCCTGCCTCAGTTGTGGCATCGTCACCACCGGTTGGCAGGTGAAGACGGCTGCCGATTTTAATGGCAACGGCGTGCCGGATTTGATCTATCAAAACCAGACCACGGGCCAGGTGAATGTGGACTATTACGGCGGCTCTGGCGGGGCCACTTTCACGGGTTGGGCCTGCCTCAACTGTGGCCTGATCGCGGCGGGGTGGTCCGTGGTTGCCGCCGAGTGACCGCGGGCCTAAATGGCAGCCGTGACCATGGGCATCCCGGCTGCCACCCGTCCACAGGCCTGGACCACATCACAGATCCGGTGTACGGTCCGGCTCTCCAGCGTTCCATAAATAGGCAGACACAACACCTGGCTCGCCACCCGCTCGGATACCGGTAACCTTGCCGGATCCGCGGATGGCAGCGCGGCGTAGCAGGATGCGCGCGAAACCAGCGGATAGAAATACTTCCGCGAGATGATGTTACAACTTCTGAGCACACGAGACAGCTCGTCCCGGCTCATGCCGTATTCGCCCGCATCCACCAGAACTGGAAAATAGGCGTAATTCGGCTCCGTATCCGCCAATTCCCGCAGCAGCTTCATCCCTGCTACATCCGCCAGACGCTCGTGGTAGATGCCTACGATTGCTTTGCGGTGCGCAATCTCGTCGTCCACCATGCGGAGATGAAGCAGTCCGAAGGCTGCCTGAAACTCGTCCATCTTGCCGTTGATGCCCGGCCCGATTACCTCTTCTTCACCCGCAATGCCGAAATTCTTCAGGGAATTAATACGATGCTGCTGTGCGGCAGTCCGCGAAATCAGCGCGCCTCCTTCAATCGTGGTGAACAGCTTGGTCGCGTGGAAGCTCAGCATGGAGAGATCGCCATACTCCAGGATCGACCGGCCGCGGTACCTGACCCCAAAAGCATGTGCGGCGTCGTAAATCACACGCAGTCCGTGCCGGTCGGCTATCGCCTGGATAGCGTCCACATCACAGGGTGTGCCGTAAACGTGAACCGCCAGGATCGCCTTCGTGTCCGGCCCGATCAGGCGTTCGATGCGGTTCGGATCCAAGTTGTAGGTCGCCTCGTCAATATCGCAAAAAACCGGCCGGATGCCGTTCCAGTACAGCACGTGAGCCGTGGCGGGGAAGGTGAACGACGTAGTGATTACTTCGCCGCTGTTGATCCGCAGCGCATTCAGCGCCACCAGCAATGCAATCGTGCCGTTGCAGAACAGGCTCAGGTGTTCCACCCCCAGGTATTCGCACAGCCGGCGCTCCAGCTCCTGGTGCAGCATGCCTTCATTGGTAAGCCAACGCCGCTCCCATATTCCCCGCAGGTAGTCGGTGTATTCATCGAGCGCCGGCATGGTCGGCCGTGTAACATACACGGGCTCGCTGAGCCTGTATTCACTCACGATCCGATCGATCGACGAAGCCCGGTTGGAGGAACCCGGCCCGCTAGACAAGCGCACGTCCTGTCCGGCCGGCACGGCTGCGGAAAATGAAAGCCATTGTTATAGGAATAACCGGAAGACGGGCGTCACTGCAACTTCTTTACTCGCGTGCTCCAGCCGGCCGCGGCGGCTGCCGGTATAATGACTGGTTACGGCGCGGCCTCGATAAGACTGATGGAAGCCCAAGTGGAAGTGAGCAAGATCGACGAAGAACACCTCCGGGTCATCCGCGATACTATCCGCTCCTTTTTGGCGGACTGCGCGCGCCGGTTTGACGGTCCGGGGCGCTTGCTCGACATCGCGCCTCAGGAGCACGAAAGCGCCGCCGCTCACTTCCGCCAGGCCCATATCTCGACTCTGGACATCGACCCCGAATCGGGCGCCACCTATATCGCCGATCTATGCCGCTGCAACCAGGACTTGCTCCCCTCCGGCTCGTTTGACTGGATTGTTTGCACCGAGACGCTAACGCGTGTGCGCGATCCATTTGCGGCCATCGGGGAGATTCGCCGTTTGTTGAAACCCGGCGGTTATGCCTTCCTCACCACGCCATTCAACGTCGCCATCCGTGGATGCCCACCCGACTGCTGGCGCTTCACCGAGCACGGCTTGCGCACGCTGCTGCGCGACTTCACGGTCGTTTCGCTGGAACAAACCGGCACCGGCGGCCGGCCGCGTATGCCGCTGCACTACCGCGCGATCGCCCGAAAGGACCACTCCGAAGCACTCCCCGATGCGCCGGCCGCTCCGGAGTTTTCGGCGCTCATCACCTGTTACTACGAGGAGTACAGCATCGAGGAGTTCCACGCGCGCCTCTCGAAAGCGCTGCGTTCGTTGGGACGCTCCTTCGAGATCATCTTCGTGAACGATGGCAGCACCGATCGAACTTTTGAAAAACTCCGCGAGATCTTCGAGCGCGATCCTGACGTGAAGGTCATTGTGGATTTGTTCCGCAACGCCGGACAATTGGCCGCCATCACGGCCGCCTTTTGTGAGGCCCGCGGCCGCGCCATTCTGCTCATGGACAGCGATCTGCAGTTGGCTCCCGAGGAAATTCCCTTGCTAGTGGCTGAGTACGATAAGGGGTACGATGTGGTCAGCGGCGCGCGCGTCAACCGTAAAGACTCCTGGCTGCGCATTATCCCCTCGAAGCTGGCCAACATCATCATGCGTAAGGCCACCCTGAGCGAGTTCAGCGATTTCGGGTGTACCTTCAAGATCTACGATGCCCGGCTCCTGCGAGCGTTCGATTATGGCCCGCATCGCCTCTTCAGCACCGTCGATACCATTGCGCGTGCCGGCCGGCGCCGCGAAATCCCGGTCACGCATCGCCGGCGCAAGTATGGCAAGTCGGGTTGGACTTTCCAGAAACTGCTCAAGTTCAACTCGGACAACCTGGTAAGCCTGTCCGAGCGCCCCTTTCAGGTGCTGGCGGCGCTGTGCCTGGCCGCCGCGGCGCTGTTTTGCGTGCGTATCCTGCTGGGCTATATCTTCCCCGTCCGCATTCTGGGCGCAGTCTCTAACGGACTTCTGCTGAACGCTATCCTTATTTCGCTGCTGATCACCATCGGTGCGATGAGCATGATCGGCGAGTTCGCCATCCGTTCCTTTCTCATTGGCCGTAACCTGCCTCTCTATGTCGTCCGCGAGGTGCGCCGGCGCGCGCCGGGCATCCATATTCCTGAGAGGCAGTGAGTGGCCGCTGCAGACAGGCATCCGCAAGCCGGTACGAGGGTTGCGCTGTTCGGCGCTTCCGGACACGCCCGGGTCGTCGCGGATATGCTCGAACGCTCGGGCCTGTTCGAAATAGCCGGGCTGATCGTTTCGAACCTGCCCGCTGGAACGATGTGCTTCGGTTACTGCGTGCTGGGGTCGGAAATGGATCTGCCGGGGCTCATCGACCAGTATGGAATCCAGGCGGGGGCCATCGCCGTCGGTGATAACTGGAGGCGCAGCCAGTTTCTGGCACGCATTGAACGTGTCTCTCCTGCTCTGCGGTTTGTCACAGCGGTACATCCATCGGCTCAGATCGGCCGCGACGTGACCATTGGCCGCGGAACTGTGATTTTGGCCGGTGCGGTGGTGAACAGCGGGTCGCAAATTGGCCCCTTCAGTCTCATCAACACGAAAGCGTCCCTGGATCACGATGGCCGTATGGGCTCATTCACCAGCCTGGCGCCCGGCGCCACGGTGGGGGGCGGCGTCGAAATCGGGGATTTTTCCGCCATCTCTCTGGGCGCCTCCGTCATCCATCGCGTGCGGATCGGATCTCACTCCGTGATCGGGGCCGGCGCGGTTGTAATCCGGGATATTCCGGATCGCGTCGTCGCGTTTGGCGTGCCCGCCGTCGTGGTGAGGAGCCGCGCTCCCGGCGATGAATATATGTAGGTCGGCCGCGCGGCACTGACGGTACTTACTAAATCCGGAGCAGGGCTCTTGTCTAAGCAGGTATTGTGTCTCGAACTCTCCCGGTGTTGCGCCTGCGGGCAACCAGGGTACTGCGCGATTCCAGCTCGCCTTTCGGCTCGAAGAAGGCAACCGATGGCACAATGCGCTCGATCTGGAATCCCATGTTTTCAAGAACCTTGCGGTAGGTACCCCGCGAGGCGGTCCACCACGTAAAATCGCTGGCCGGATCGGCCATCTGGGTGGCCGCGCGAAGTATTATTTCGTCGCTCTCAATAATGGGCGTGAACGCGATAATCAGCCGCTCCCGGGTAACCATCGCCATGTTAGCGAGCGCCGACACAGGGTCGTTAATGTGTTCCAGCATGGCGCCGGCAATAGTCACATCGAAGGTGCCCGGGAACAAAGTACGCAAATGGAAGATATCGCCGTAGCAGGTTTGAGCCTTCGATCCCAACAGGCCGTGCGCAACGCGGTAGCTCTTCTTTAAACCATCGAGCCAGCTCTGCTGGGGATGCTTGACCCAGGCCGGAAAGTCCGTCCAGAATAGATTGTCACCGAACGGCAACCGGTACATTCTCTCCACGCTATCGGCATCGAAAGAGACCACTCGAGCGGCGCCGGCACGCTCTGCTTCGAAACTCAGGAATCCGGAAGCGGTACCGACGTCCAGCACCGTCTTACCCCTGAGATCGACTGAGCCAATATACTGTCGAAAATCACGTATATGCCAAGCCCCGCGAACGACGCCAAGGACCGGCAGGTCCATGGTGTGATAGAAATAACAGCCAGTCAGGTCCGGACGAGCCTGCTGGCGCTCAACAGGTTCCGTAATACGCGCTTCCTTCGCTCCATCCATCATTTCGCTCTCGGGCCCGGAGAGAGTCAAGTTTAACACAGCACCACCTTTGAGCAAGCCGGCGCTCGGCGATTGTATGTTCTCCTCGTTTCGAGCTAGAATCTACCAATGCCAAGGAATCGTATTGCCGGCGTAGCGCACTACGACTCCGCTCTCCAGCACAGCAATCCGACCTTAGCGAGAGGACGGCTGTCGTGGCCGACCCGGAACCAGGTTTTCGTCGGGTCGGCCGTGTTGCTTCTCCTGATTCTCTGTGCTTATCGGATTCTGACATTTGTACCGCAGCCGCTGGACTCCCCGAGTACTCTACGGCCGGTCTTGTACCGGTTTTTCAGCAGGTTTGTCAAACAGTATCCCAATCCGGAGCAGGCACAGCAGGCCTGGGCAAGTTACTGCGTGGTCGCTCTGTTTATCCCCACACTGTTAGCATTACTGAATTACGTGTCCCGCGCTCCGGTGAAGCGGACGCTGGTGTGGGTGTACAAAGCAGTTGGCTCACGCCTGTTTCTATTCATCGCCATTGCCGCGTGTCTCATCGTTTGCCGTTTTCCTATTCTGCTTACCAACGAAATAAATCCCGATGAGACGCTCTTCATCGCCGCGGCGCAGAAGTTATTCAAGGACCCGGTCTTTTTTCGCGCCGTCGATTGCGGCACTACCGGACCGATAAACGTCTTCCCATTAATGCTTCCCGCGCTGTTCGGGATCTCACCCGACTATGCTTCGACCCGCGTGATTGCACTCTTCATTATTCTGGCAAGCATATATGTCATCTATCGCGCAGTAGCCTTACTCACCGGCGATGGCATTGCACGCATCGCGATTCTTCCTGCTGCGGGAGCTTTTGCCTGCCTGAAGATGAACGATTTCCTGCACTATAGCTCCGAGCATGTCTCTTTTCTACTGCTGTCCCTGGCTCTCTATGTTTGCGTGCGGATTTTTCGCAGCCCGCAGTCGCACGCGTGGAGCCTGGCAGGGCTGGGCCTGCTCACCGCCGCTGCGTTCCTCGCCAAGATGCAGACCGTTCCCATGCTCGGCTGCGTGGCAATGGTGGCGATCGCTTATGTACACCGAAGCGGATATGCCGAACGGTTCTGGCGGCCTTCTCTGCTGTTCGCGGCGGGACTTGCGCCGCTACTGCTGCTGAACGCGGCCATATGCGCGGCGGTGGGGGTATGGCACGATTTCTGGATGGAATATATAGTGGCCAATTACCGCTATGTAGAAGCGCATGGGGCTCTGACTGCGGAGCTGTCGAATTTCGCCGGCTTCATCCTTAGGGTTGCTGAGATTCCCCTCCTGGTGGTCAACCTGCTAGCCATTTTGGCGGCGTACGCTTATCAAAGGATGCGGCGGGGGCGGGTATCCGATCAGGCGCTTTTTCTGCAAATGGCCGTCGTGAGTGGAATTGTAGCCGTGGCCGCCGATTCCCTGTTGCGCGCCCTCGGCAACGCCATTGTCAGCTATGCCGTGTTGTTTTCGATTCTGCTTCTGCCTGGATCTTTTCTCCTGCTGTGCCGCGACAGAGATAGGAGTCCGGCGCCCATACGTTGGTTCGGTTTCCTTGCGGCTGCGCTTCTGGTCTCGGCCGCGATGGCGGCCTATACGCCACACCGCCTGTACGGGCATTACCTGCTGTTGTTTATATTGCCGCTCACCATAGCCATGGCGTGGCCGGTTGTGGCTAGTTCCACGGAGGCCGAGCCTTTGGATGGCGACCAGGGAGAACACTCTCCCGGGCGCCGTGCTCCGCTGCCCTTCCTGCTCATTTTTGCGACCTTGACCCTGCTTTGCCAGCTCTTTCAGGTGGGCGCCCCCGATTCCATCGCCTTCGCAAGCGTGCCTTCTACCGTGCGCGCTCCGGAGAGCGGGCTGATCGATGCGTGGGTCCAACCGGCAGGAGAAATATCGGTATGGGGGTGGAATGCCCGGCCTTATCTGGGGGCCGGCCGGGTCACGTCAACAGTGGATATCAATATGTCCAATTTGTTCCTCCCGCGTCCGGAAATCACGGCATACTATCGGGCGGCCTACCTGCGCGGCCTACAACGCCGCCCGCCGGATTTGTTCATCGATGCGATTGACACGTCCCATGGCGGGTTCGCGAATCGGCAAGCCTTCGGCTTTGAAGTAATTCCGGAAATCAATGCGTTTGTCCAGGTCAACTACATACACGTTCTGGATGCGTACGGGCAGCGATTCTACATGCGTCGCGATCTGGCCCGAGGTGCCGCGGCAATTCTCCTCCAGTTTAACGCCACTTGCTTTTTCAAGATCGTGTCCGGACTTAGCGACAAAGTGCTCGAAGCACGCGCTACGAGCGGGGATAACGGCGTCGCGATCCAACAAGGGGATTACGTCGATGGCGCGAATCAGCAGTGGCAGTTACTCGCCGTGGATAGCACCTATGGCAAAATTGTATCGAAACTCAGCGGCAAGGTACTCGATGTTGGGAGCGGAGCCGGAGCAACGGGTAATGGCGCTCCGATCCGGCTGGGGGATTACCAGGGAAGCGCTAACCAGCAATGGCAGTTGGTTCCCCTAGGCAGCCGCGGCTATAAGATCGTATCGAAGTTCAGCGGCAAAGTACTCGATGTCCGGGGCGGACCTGAAGCCACCGGTAATGGCGTCCCGATCCAACAATGGGATTTCCTCGGAGGCGCCAATCAGCAGTGGCAGTTGGTCCCGGTACAATGACCGGTAACATTGGACTGTTCCTACTTCAGGGAACGTTCAATTCTTTCGGTCCGCGGTCTGGGGCAAAGGCGTTGAATCCAGGCGGAAGTTTTCAAAACGGAGGACCAGGTTCCTGGGGTCTCTTCCGATACCAGACCTGGGGGCAAGGCAGGTAAAGACAATCGTAGAGTCGCCTGGCGGCGCCATAAATGTCCGGGTGTAAGCCAGCCGATGGTCGCTGACGGCCACGGTATCCTCGAAAAATGGAGAACGAATCTTGAGCGGGGCAGCCTTTTCCTGACCGGTAGAAAGGTCGGCGCTCAGCGTCATGCGTCTGGCTTTGGAGGAAGAATTGTGGATCGTCACCAGGCTGTCGGGACCGCACCAGCGCCATTGGTGAGGCGGCGTTCCCTCCACGCCGTAGCAACTGGGCGCCCAGTCCACGTTGATCGAACCGTAGTCTGGCTGGGCGGCCGTATCTATCGCGCAACTCTCGTCCGGGGCCGCCGCACGGAGATTCAAACCTGCAAAACCGAAGCCGATATCACGCCAATCGGCGCCTACGGGACCAGCCTTCTCCGTATCGAGAGAGATGCGATTCACCTCGCCGGGATGAATGGCTTCCGGAGGGACCACGAATAAGGCCGTGTCGGACACGTTTTTCGACAGGGTTCCGAGAATGCGCCCATTCACGCTGAGTTGCATAGGCCGCCCTGGATAGGCGAAACCTGTGAGCGCGATGCGAAAACACGGCGCAGGCGAGCGTTCCGGCGCCAGTCGGAACCGGATCGACGCATGCTTCTGCGACCAGCGGTACACTCCCTCAACTTCGTAGAAGCCCGTGCTATCCAGCCCAGGCGAATCGCGCAGGCCAACTTCCACTGGCAGAGTCAACGGCTGGGCCGGATCGCGGGTAAGTGAGAAATCCACGCTGCGATAGACATAGCGGCATGGAAGCGTGCAATGAGTTACTCCGGTTGTCAGCGATAGATCGTCAGCCGTCAGCATATCCGGACAGACGTTGTCCCTCGAAAACATGAAGCCCCAGCCCGGGCTCACACAGAACGGTTTGCCCATTCTCTTCATGGAGTTTGCCACCCCGACTGCCCACGGCCAGTTGTCACGATCGAATGTGATAGCCAGCTTTCCGAATGGGGAGAGCGGCGCAGCCGTGGCTGCCTGAAGGACATCCGGCCGGCTCTCCATCACCGCAAGCAGCACCTTCCGTTCCAGAATGCCCAAAGTTATTAAAGTAACTACTGCCAGGACGTTCAGTATCCGGGTCGCGCGCCAGTTCAGCAAGGGTTCGATCGCAGCCAACAGGACAAACCAGATCAGCAGATGAAGAGCATAGATGAAGTTGCCGTTAAAGGCGTAAAATTCACCGACAATTCGCGTGCCCCAATAGAGGAACAGCAGCACAATGGCGGCCCCGACCCACGTAAGAGACTTGAGGAACGTTGCGCGCTGTTGCTTCGCCGTCCTGCGCCAGGCAACTATGGCCAGAAGGAAGACCAGTGCCAGCACTAACCAGTACACAACTACTACAGGACGCGATAAACCCATGGCCAGAACGCCCACCGGTCCTTCCCTCAGGGCTAATTCGGGCAGGCTCACAAAAAGGAGGAAGCAGGCCAAATAACCAATGGCCATTCCCAGGTTGTTCCGCATATTGCCGGTTCGCTGCTGGTACGCCAACACTGCATCCAGATTGTTCGGCTTATGCAGAGCGATTTCGAGCAAGGGAGGAAGGGCGAAAACAAATACAATCGCAGCCGCCCACGCAAAATCGCGCCACCGCTCCGAAAAGAAGAGGTGCAGCCGGCGTTGACGCTGCGCGCGCACCAGAATGTATCCGACCGTGGCCCCGCCAATGACTCCTACAAAAAGGAACTGGGCAAAGTGGGCGTGAATCAGAAGCATTCCGGAAAAGGCCAGATACCGCAAGTCGCGAGTCTCGCCGGCCAGCACGGAAGCAGCGCTCACGGCAAAAAGCAGAAAAGGGAACAGCAGGACGTCTGGCATCCACTCAGAAACCAGCATCGGCGACTGGCCACTAATGCCGATGATAATACTGACTACCAGGGTCACAAGCAGCGCCAGGGGAATCGATAACTTCACGTGCCGCCTGAACACGCACAGTGCGGCCGAGAGCAGAATTCCGTTGAAAATGATGGCGATCAGAAGTTGGCCGTTGTAGGGGGCCGGGACCACATGCAGCAGGTCGTAGAATAGAAACTCGCCCAGCGCGAACAGGTACAGGAAAGCGGGGCCGGGGTGATGGAACCGCATGCGCGAGTAATGCCCGGTCAATAGCGTGAAATGCCTGGCCTCTTGCACCAGCAAAGAATTGGCTGCAGCATCCCCGAACTCGACTGCCGGCCGCGTGAAAATCTGGAAATTCAGCCCCAGAACCAGAAGCACGAAGGCCGCGGTCAAGATCAACGGCGCGCTATCCCGCTTTTGCATCATGCAGGAATAGTGAGCCGCCAGTGCGGAATGTGATTGAAGAACAGAGCCTTTTATTGTAATACACTCGTTTCGGCCGGGCGTGGCTGCCCATCTCTACAATGCCGCTTCAGAACCGGTCCGCCCGTGCCCAGATAATACCCAAATGATATGCTGGAGCCTCAGCCATGGGACCACGAGCATCCACACTGCCGGTATGGCTGCTCGTCTTAACAGTTCTCTATGTAGCCCTCATTAGCCTGCCGGGACCGCCCAAGTCGAATGGCACGGGTCTGGACGCCAGTTGGATGCTTGGTTTAAACATGGCGCATGCCCGCGGCATGGTTCCGGGCCGCGACGTCATCATCACCTACGGACCGCTTGGATATCTTCTCTACCCGGAGCCAGTAAGCGGCACGCCCATACTCGCTCTGATTTTCCGGCTGGGCTTGTACCTGCTCTCCATTGCGGCGTTATATCGTCTCGTCTGGATCATGCAATCGAAAGCCGCTGCCTTTTGGACCGCCCTGATACTGGGGCTGGGAGTGGTCCTGGATGCTCTGCCCGAAGAAAATCGGGCTATACTCACGATGACCGCGCTCGCGCTGCTCCCTCTGGCGGATCGCTCCCGCTGGCGCTATGCCGAATTGTTCCTGCTCGGTCTTATGGCTGGCCTCGGCTTCCTGGTAAAAATGAATCAGGGGATCGAGGGTGTCGCGCTCTTTATCGTGTTACTGGCTACTGTAGCCTTTCAGGACAGGCCGCTTACCCGCCGCGCCAAAGGGCAGCTTCTCACCGCGCTGTGTATCTTGCCGCTGTCGATCGTGATATTGTTCCTGGCATCGACAGGCAGTCTTTCGGGTTTACTCGCATATCTGCGAACCGGATGGGAGATCGTTTCGGGTTACTCGGAAGCTATGGGATTGCCAGGCCCTTTATGGCAAGTTACTTTGGCCTGCGTTACCATCGCCGCCACATTCCTCGTGTTGCTGGTGGCCGCCGATTTACGATCGCTGTGGCCCGGTGCCGCTCCCGCGCTGATAGTTGCATTCTTTGTATTTAAGCACGCCATGGTACGCCAGGGTCCAGGACACGCGCCTTCATTCCACATAAAGTTTGCCGTAGGTCTGTTGTTTCTGCTGGTCTGCGCCGGGGCGTCCCGGGATCGTCGCTTGATTGTGACCATGCAACTGTTTTCCGTGGTCATGGCGTATGTTATCTCGATTGAAACGTATGTCGGGTTTGACTCGGCTATCAAGGCACGGTTACAGCTTCGCCAGGCATACACTATCCTGGCCGCTTACGGGCGCTGGCCCACCACCTGGGCCGGAGTGGGCGCCGCTAACGGCCTCAACCGCGCGAAACTGCGCTTGCCCGATCGTGTTCACCGGCTCATTGGAAACGCCACGGTGGATGCCATTCCATGGGATGTCGATGTGGTCGAGGCGAATGGCTGGGACTGGCGCCCACGGCCTGTGTTCCAATCTTATTGCGCTTACACTCCGGCTCTCGATCGGCTGGATGCGACACATCTGGAAAGCAGCCGCACCGCGGAGTTTGCAATTTTGAATTTCGCCGCCATCGATAACCGTCATCCTTTCCTCGAAACCCCCCTCTCCTGGCGAGCTCTGCTGGATCGGTATGACCTGAGACTGGCGGCCGCCGACTGGTTTCTATTGCAACATCGGAATGCCTCCCGATATGCGCCTTTAGCTCCGCTAGGTTCTTCCGTGGCGCGCTGGGACGAAGACGTGCTCGTACCGCAAACCGATGGCTTGTTAGTCATGGGCCCGCGCCTCCAGCCAAGCCTTTCCGGTAAGTTGACCGCGCTTTTATTCCGTCCTGCCGCGGTCTACGCCGAAGTTACGGATCGCTCCGGCAAGAAACTGCGCTGGCGATGTGTGCCGCGCAATCTGGCCGAGGGCTTTCTGATCCGGCCGTTTCCGCAGGACTTACAGGGCTTGCGGCCTCTGTTTGCTCGAGGCTTAGTCCGTGATTCTCTAGAGCAAATCTTATCCATCCGCTTCCATACCGATAAGCCGGGTGAGTTCGCTGCCGACATACCGATTGAGTGGTCCCGATTGCCAGTAAGAGCCGTTGAAACGCCCGACTCTCCGCGGTGCCCGTTTCCCCAAGCCTCGCTGACTCCTCTGTGGCTCCCGAAAGGGGGGCCGCCTCAGCCCACTAACGCGCGGTTGCAAGCGCATCGTAATTGGATCGAGATAACTCCCTCTACCGATGACCCGCAACTGCTGTTTCATATCGGCCCTGCTCTAGGACAGTTTCGTACCATGGTGGTGCGTGCCTGGTTTCAGAAAGCCGACAGGATCGATGCGTTCTTCGGAAGACAAGTCGATGGCCGGGGAATATACGGAATCGTCCCCGTGGCCAATCAGTGGTTGGATGTTTATCTGAACGTGAGCCAAAACCTTTTCTGGGAGGACGAGCACGGAACTACGCTGCGGTTCGATCCTGTGTCTTCCGTGGGGCCTGGAACGGGCGCCTATATTGCAGGCATTTGGGGTTCTACCCAGGCCGCGCCTCCCGCCGCCCCTGACGTAGAGTTCTACCCGGTCCCAACTGCGGAAGCGCCAGAGACGCCATGAAATCGCTGCTCCTGATATTCTTCATTCTCGTGGCGATTGTCGCGCTTGCCTTTTGGAAGGGCAGCGCCGCAAGAGCCCGAGCCTCTTTTTCGATGCTACCTTTCGGTGCTGTCGATAGGCCCCGCCCGGGAGAGGCGCTTCATGGCCGCTCAACGCTGCGCGGGTGGGCGCTTTCGGAATCGGAAATTGAATCGGTGGCCGTCTACCTGGATCGGACTCTTGCCGGATTTGCTACGCTCGGTCTCAGCCGGCCCGACGTGCAGAAAGCCTTTCCCGCATTTCCGAGTGCGGCTGAGGCCGGCTGGCAACTGGATTTCGATGTCACCGGCATGAAGGCGGGCCCACACGAGCTGGAAATTCAAGCTCGCTCCAGGCAAGGCGCCACCCGCGACCTGGGTGACGTGGCCGTGACGGTCGTATACTGAGTTACATGGCGAACGGGCCAGGGCTCTCCGATTCCGCGCGAAGCTATAGAGAGCTCACCGAGCGCCTTCTAAGCCGGCATTCCCAAGAGACCGCCATGTCTCTGGCCGTAGGAGGCCAGTTCCGATCGTTCGGCGTACTTATGCGCCAGGTTCTGGTGGACGCGGGCCTCCGCGATTCCGACTATCTGATCGATGTCGGTTGCGGCTCGGGACGGCTGTCCCACACGCTCACCCTAGAGCGTTACCTGGGAACCGATGTAGTTCCGGATCTGCTCGCCTACGCACGGTCTCTCTGTCCCAATCCCCGCTGGCGCTTTGCGCTGGTGAACGATATATGTATTCCTGAAGTCGATGGCGCGGCCGACATGGTCTGTCTCTTCAGCGTCTTTACGCACTTACTCCATGAAGACTCCTATCGTTACCTGCTGGAAGCCCACCGTGTCTTAAAACCAGGGGGAAAAGTAGTTTTCTCCTTTCTGGAATTCCGCGTCCACTGTACCTGGACGGTCTTCTCGGCGATGGTCGATGCACGCTCCCAAGGCGCCGGCCATCCCCATAATCAATTCATCGGCCGGGACGCCATTGAATGTTGGGCCAGCCACGCCGGATTCCGGATCGATGCGTTCTTCGATGGCGATGTGCCGCACATAGCTGTGGGTGAGCCGCTCACCTCGGATGAGGGGCGCGTGATTGAAGGCAAAGCCAGTTTCGGCCAGTCGGTCTGCGTACTTTCGAAATGACTAACTTAACCAGACATCGCGCGTGAGCGAGCGATCTACTGGACAGCCAAAGGCGTGTATGCAATGGCGGTTCTGGAGGGATCGCGGAACACCAGCGTAACATTCAGCGAAGCATCCGGAGCCAGCGAAGATCCTTTGGGAAGCGCAACCAGAGTCGGGCTGCCAATCGGCGCGAAGCATGTCGAGGGCGTCGATCTGTTCGCCACACTGACTCCGGCAGGGAGGTTTTCCAAGATCAGGAACAGAGGACCGGCTAGGGCCGTTGTGCGTCCGTTAGCTACGGCTAATTGCTGCACGTATAGTTCAGGGCCCGGATAGTAAACTATTGGCCCGCTGGAAAGCGTGATTCCTTCCGCAACGTAAGCATCGCACGTACTGACCGTGAGGGCGGCCAGGACTGCGCGGCTGCCATCCGTGCCATTACCCTCATTTCCCGTATCGGTAATCGTTACGCTGGTGAGCGTTTGGCTGGCGAAGGCCGCTGGCAGGATATATTCCTGGCGGTCCAGGCGCTGGCCCAGACCGTTATCCCAGACCTGGATGGTGGAAGTGTTATTGATCGTGTTTGTATTGCCGTCGTTATTATAATCGCGTACCTTCACGTTGCCCACCAGCGGTACAGTCTCAGTCGCGCCGTTACTACCGTTGAAAGTGATAAACAGATAGGCGTTCGGACCGGCCCAGCCCCACATGGTGTTGAGCACGGTGAAAACGGAAGTAACGCCGGGGACGCCCACCGGAATGGTGAGGCTGACGGTGCCCGGTCCAAAGTTTGCCGCTGCTGCTCCGGCCCAATAGTTGTTGGGGCCGGCTGGAATCGCAAATGGGACACCTCCGAAGTTCTGGGTGCCGGTTGGAAACGTACTTCCATTTATGATTAAGAAATCGTTTGGACCTACATATGTCCAAGGCTCATTTGCCAGGCCGCTGATGTCGATGGAAATTTCGCCGGCGCGCACGTAGGGGGCGCCACTAAGAGCGACGGCCGCGATAATGGTTGCCAGGCGAGAACATATTGCCATGAGTCAATTCTCCACGCAACAGTATATACGGGATCTCCACCTTGCGGGATAGGGGAGACAGGAGTCCGCTCGATGCGCGCGTGAGCGAGCGATCTTAATCCACAACTAACGCCACCGCGCCGGCTCCGCCACATCCGGCAGTTCCAGTCCCGCATCTTCTCGTGTGCGGCTGAGGTGGGGACTGTAAAACGGATCGCCCCGTTCAAGGCAGGCTGCCCAGCGCTGCTCGAAGGCATAGCGCTCTTCCAGACGCACGCCCGCCTGCCGGGACTGGCACTCATCGTGGCGCAATACCGCCGCCGGCTCCACCACCACGTCGTAGCCCGCCTGGCGCGCGCGCAGGCAAAGATCCACATCGTTGTAATTCACCGGGAACGATTCGTCGAAGCCGCCCAACTCATCGAAAACACTCGCGCGCATCGCCAGGCATGCGCCGGTCACCGCGGAAACGTTGCGCGTGAACGGCAGCCAGTTCCAATACGGGGAGCCAAATGTATGGCGGTGCAAATGTCCGGAGC
>Ga0302326_10003119_pt1 | contig 39334 bp, 36 predicted proteins | sample Palsa_T0_3_FD_202264 | JGI IMG/M metagenome (GOLD analysis project Ga0302326, IMG submission 202264) | Peat permafrost microbial communities from Stordalen Mire near Abisko, Sweden - Palsa_T0_3 | ecosystem: Environmental > Terrestrial > Soil > Palsa > Peat permafrost | place: Sweden: Abisko... | reverse complement strand
ACTTCGCCGTGCCCTGCGAGTGCGCGCGGCCTGGTTTCGCGCGCTGGAAGGCCGGCAACTGGTCGCAACCCAAGGGATGGGCGTGTCGCCGGAGTTCCTGCGCGAGACGCGCTCGGTGGGGATCCCGAAGAACCTTGCGCGGATGTGGGAAGATTCGCAGCCTGAAGTTCTGGCGCGCAGAGAATGCCCGGAAGCCGGGGCACGACTGAAAGCGGAAAGAATCTCTCAAGTCGTGGTAGTTCCCATAATTGGCCATAAAGAGCCGCTGGGAATATTGGAGCTAGGAACCTGGAGCAGCCGGCGTTGGACCTCCAGTGAACTGGGATTTCTTTCGGACTGCGCGCTGCAAGTCGCAGTGACGCTGGAAAACATCCGCTTGCGGGAGCAGGTGCTGCGCTCGCAGCGGCAGTGGATGAACACGTTCGATTCCGTCCACGACATCATTTTGGCGCACGACTCGGATTTTCATGTTCTGAAGGCCAATCAGGTTCTGCTGGAACACGTGGGGCGCTCTGCGGAAGACGTGCTGGGCAAGACGTGCGAAGCCGTGTTGCCCAAGGATGTGGGCACATGGAGCGAATGCCCGTACTGCCACTCGAGTGGAAACCGGGAGTTTACCGAAGGCCCGGATCCCTGCTTTGGCGGATTTTCCGTCGTCTCCACTTCTTCCTATAGCGATCAGAGCAGCCAGCAAAAAGGGACCATCCACGTGGTCCGCGACATCACCGACCGGCGCTCGGCGGAGGAGAAATACCGCCTGTTGTTCGAGCAGGTGCAGGAAGGCGTCTACATCACCGACGGGGGCGGCCGCCTGATTGATTGCAATGACGCTTTCCTGCGCATGCTCGGGTACGAACAGCGCGAGGAATTGCTGGTCCTGAACCTGGAGACGGAGATTTGTGTAGATGCCCGGCAGCGCGAAGGGTTGCACCGCTTAATGGAGTCGCATAATCATGTGCGCAACTTCGATGTCACGCTGCGGCGCAAGGATGGCACGTTGCTTTTGGCAGTGGCGAGCAGCTTTGCGGCACGCGGTTCGGCCGGCGAGATCGATCGCTGCCACGGTTTTGTTCTGGATATGACGGAAAAGCGGCGCGCGCAGGACGAAATGCAGCGCCGCAACCGCGAACTGAACGCGCTCAACGCCATGGCGGTGGTGGCGGCGCAATCGTTCGATCTGGATGAAATTCTGAACCTGACGCTGCGCCAGGTGGTCACACTGTTTGGAGCGGAGAGCGGAAGCGTGTATCTCTCCGATGCGGATGGTCCGGTTTATCGGCGGCGGGCGTTCTGGGGTCCGCGCAGCCGGGACAAAATGCGGGCTGCGGAAATTTCTTTTGCCAACGGCTTTGGCGATCTGGTGATGCGCTCGCGCACCGAAGTGGTGACGGCGGAGTATCTGCCGCACCTGCCTGCCGACGCTCGGGAGTTTCTGCGGCCGGAGGCGGACCACTCCGGGATGTGGGTTTTGTTCTGGGGCAAGGACGCGCCGGTCGGGATCATGGGCCTGTGCAGTCATGCGGGATACGAATATTCCAGCAACGACGAGAATCTGCTGGTCGCCATCAGCCGGCAACTGGCGACGACCATCGAAAAGGTCCGCCTGTACGAGGAAACCTGCCGCGCCTACGAAGATCTGCGACGGACGCAGGAACAACTGCTGCAAAGCGAGAAGATGTCGGCGGTGGGGCAGTTGATTGCGGGCGTGGCGCATGAACTCAACAACCCGCTCACGGCTATTCTCGGCTACGCGCAACTGCTGGAATCGGAGGGCCTGAATGAGCGCGCGGCCGATTACGTCGCCAAGCTGTTCAAGCAGGCGCAGCGCACGCATCGCGTGGTGCAGAATCTTTTGTCGTTCGCGCGGCAGCGCAAGCCATCGCGCGACGAGGTCGACGTTCGCCGGGTGCTGGAAGAAACACTGGCGCTGCGCGACTACGATTTGAAGATCAACAATATCCGCATCGAGCGCGACTTCCCTGCCGAGCCCGCGATGGTCATGGCCGACCCCCATCAGATCGAGCAGGTGTTTCTGAACATCATCAACAACGCCATCGACGCCATTCTGGAGACTGGCCGCGCCGGAAAACTGCGTTTCGCGATCGTATGCCGCAACGGGCAGGTGTGCACGCAGTTCATCGACGATGGACCGGGACTCAAGGATCCTAAGCGGATTTTCGATCCTTTCTACACCACCAAGAGCGTGGGCAAGGGCACGGGACTGGGCTTGAGTATCTGCTACGGCATTGTCAAGGAACATGGCGGCGACATTACCGCCAGCAACAATCTTGATGGTGTTGGGGCAATGATCGAAGTGCGGTTGCCGGCTGTGGCTGCGGCTGCGGTGCAACCGGCCCCGGCGGTGCAGGCTCCGCGGCAGCACGAAGGAGCGCTCAGCGGACGCGTGCTGCTGGTGGAGGAAGAAGAAGCCGTGCTGGAATTCGAGCGCGACGTGCTGAGCGGCGCCGGAGCCATGGTGATCACCGCAAAATCGGGCGATGACGCCAGAACGCGGCTGCTCTCCGAACCCTTCGACGCCATCATCATGAACGGCAAGATGACGAAGCAATGGAGCGCGCGCGAAGCCTATCCCTGGCTGAAAGAAAACTGCGCGGACCTGCAGCGCCACGTTCTGTTCACATTCTCGAACGGTGTCGATCCCACCGACGGCCGAGCTTACCTGCAGGAAAACAACGTTCCCTACCTGGTGAAACCCTTCGAGGTCGCCGACCTGATCTCACACGCGCGCAAGCTGATGCAGAAGGCGATGGCGGCGGGAGCGTAGCCCGTAAGTACTGATCCCGCACCCGCAAAGATCATGCGGCTTGGCGAAATCTCTTCACCGCAAATATGGTCACGACAACGAATAGCAATAAAACGGCAATCTGCGCCACGGCAAACGGTGGTTCTTTTTGGGTGGGAGCAAGGACCTTTAGCGCCGAGACTTTTTCGAAGGACTGCACGACCAGCACGAAGACATTGAAGTACAACGCCATGCATGCGGCGATCACGTAGGTCTTCCTCCAGGCAAGGTGCAGGACGTAGCGCGTCACAATCGCAACCGCCAGCACTACCAATGAGATGATTCCCAGCTTGATCCCCGGCGTCACCCCCTTAAACGGAAAAAGGAATCCGGTTAGGCTGGTCAATGCGGTCGTAACCAGAAACACAGCTGTCCAAAGATCGAGCCTTCGGTTGGTGAAGAATCCATACATCACAATGATCCCAGATGCAATTCCGACGAGACTGATCACGACGTGAATCAACGTAAAAGTTTCTAAGCTCATTCCCAGAACCATAGTGTCCCTCCTTCAGGTTCACGGCATTTTACAGGAGATACTCTACTCCGATTTCTTTCGGTTCCCCGGATCGTCCGCAGGGTGGAAATAGCGCGGGCCGGTGGGACCTCCGATTCGGCCGCAAAAGGAAAGCTCTCACCGGGCGGTGACTGCACAACTCAGAGAAATTCGACAAGCGCATCCATGGTTTCGCGGGGGCGCTCTTCCATCACCCAATGGCCGCAATCTTTCAGTTCGATCACCTTCACGTCGGTGGCTACGCGCTTCATCTGCGGGCCAAGAATCGCGGCGCTGGCCTTTTCGCCCGAGATCGCTAAGACAGGCATGGTCAATTGAGTCTGAGCCATTTGCGCGAAGTCTTTTGCGGTCTCGGGCCAGGAAGCGAAGTATGCCCATCCTGCCCGCATTCGGCCCGGACGCGAATAAGCGGCGACATAGGAAGCGCGGTCCGCTTCTGGAAGCGAGTGCTTTCCATCGGCAGCCAGGTCGTTCCAGAAATACGCAAAATATATCTTCTCCCTGCCTTGGACCAAGGCTTCCGGGGTGGGGCCGTGAAACCGAAAATGCCAAAAGTTTGGGCTGTCGTAGGCTAACTCCCATCCCGGCACTCCGGGCAGAAAAGCGTCCATCACGATGAGTTTTTCGACCTCGCTTGGGAACTGGGCCGCATAGGCGTACGCCACCATCAAACCGATGTCATGGCCGACGACCCTCGCCTTACCGATGCCGAGGGACTTCGCGAGCCCATGAATGCGAATGGCTGCGGTTTTCATATCGAGACCGGCTTCATTCTTGGGAATGGCGGAATCGCCGATACCCGGAAGGTCGGGCGCAATCACGGTGAACTTATCCGTAAGCTTCGGGATCAACGGCCTCCACATCCGCGAGGTTTGCGTGTAGCCATGGAGAAGGATCACGGCGGGCCCGTGGCCGGCGGTGAGGTAGTGAATCTTGATGCCATCGACGTCGCCGAATCGGGATTCGATCGCAGCGGGGCCGGACTTGATTTGGCCGGACTTGATTTGGCCGGGCTTGGTTTGGCCGATTGCCGCAACGGCGGCCGCCAGGAGCAAGCCGAGGAACATTCCTGTTTGTAATCTCAGATTGACCCTCATTGATTTCCTCCTCACGCAACGATCTTTCCGTGCTGCCATCGGTTCCGGGCCCGCTTGAGTGATTCCAGACTATATAGTCCAGAATTAAGATCTGTCAATCTTTCCCGGTTGTAGACTGGAAGGGCGCAGATATGGCCCGCCCCAAGGAATTCGACCCCGAGCGCGCTTTAGCCAAAGCGATGAATCTTTTCTGGCGTATGGGTTATGAGAATACCTCCCTGGAAGCGCTGATGAAGGAAATGGGGATCGCCAAACAGAGCCTCTATGACACGTTTGGTGATAAGCGCGCCTTGTACCTGAAGGCTATGGCACATTACCGGGACCAAACCAATAGCCGGATGCAGAAGATGCTGAGCGAGATTCCATCCGTCAGAGACGGTTTCGCAAGCCTTCTATACGGCCTTGCCGCTGAAACGCGGGAACAACATGGACGAGGCTGCCTGTTGTTGAGCGCCAACCTGCAGCGTGATCCGAAGGACGCAGTCGTGAGGGATTTCTTGAGAGATAACCAGGCTAGAGTGGAAGCAATCTTCCTGCAGGCTCTCGCGAGAGCCCAAAAGCAGAAAGAACTGTCGCCTAAGCACGACGCTGCGGCTCTAGCACGCTTCTTTGTAGCCACTATTCAAGGCATGCGCGCAATGGCAGGGCTCAAGTCAGACAGGAAAGCGCTGGAACAGATCGCGGGAGTCGCGCTCGCCGTCTTCAACTCGTCGAATACCGGATAATCTGACGAAAGCGATCCAGAACACTAGAACGCGAGTAGCCACTTGCCGGGAACACTTGGCTCCATCACAATGGAACGGATTTTCTCTTGCTTGGCGGATGGATGCGCATGCCTGCCGGGGCCGTGTCCCTGCCGTCGCAGGAAATGGGAGTTTGAGAATGAAACCGATGATGAGGGCTTTCGCGCTGACTTGCGCTGGATTGACGTGCGCCGCGTTGAGCGGTGGTGGATTGCTGGCGGCGGCACAGGATGCCGCGCCTGCTCCGCTGGGAATTGTTTCGGACTGGGCGCAACGCCATGTCCTCTACCCGGCGTCGAACGATCCTGCTGTATTCAGCACCGTCTCGAGCGCGATGGCCAAGGATCCGCGATGGCTGCAGCAGTGGTATCTCCGGCATCGTGAGGCCTGGGGTCCCGGAGCCTGGGGTTCCGGGGCATGGGGTTCCGGGGCATGGAGTCCTGAGCCGTGGCGGCCTGCGCCTTGGTGGCCCTTATCTGGCAGCGCTTCGAAGCAGCATGAAAAAAGGGATTGGAGTGTGGCTCTGGCGACGGCGGGAACGGGAGCGCCGTTTGGGCCGACGTTCAACTTCAGCTTCGACATCGCGCCGGAAACCGGGTACGGCGTGATGAACATGCAGGATCAGGGTAGCGGATCTTTTCTTGCCGTGGCGGGGTCGCTTACGGTAACGGCTGGCAGCGATGCGGGAACCTACCCGCTTTATCCCGGCGGACCGGGCATAACGACCAGCCCGGACAACGCCTTTCAATACGACGACCTGGTGACACCGCTGTCGAGTCCGCCGCTGGACGTTGAAGGTCTGCTGTTTCGAAACGCGGCGACCTCGTTTGAGATTAATATTTGGGGAAATACTCCGGGCAATTACTCCTACTACAATTTCACTCCCGGCCCCGGCTATGGAACCACGCTAACCGAGAGCGGAACTTTCACTACGAGCACGGCTCCGGGCGGGGGTGTGACGTTTCCGGCGAAATTTGTGTTCAACGTGAACGCGGCGCCGAGTTGCGCCAACGACTACGTGGCGATTGGAATCCCGGCCGCGCCAGCCTCGGGCGGGCAGGCCAACATTGTGGGCGTGAACAATCTTTATGCCGGAGGCGCGGGCGCGTTGTGTCCTACGGGCCCGACAGTGATGTTCGCTTATGCCTCGGGCACGGGAGAAGTACCGGCTTCGGTGGCCCTGGCGCGCAACGGCAAGCAGGTTTTTTATATCGAGAATCTGCTGACCGGCAGCTCTTATTTTCATGCTCTCACCCTGGGCACAACTGGGACCAACGGAACCAGCGCTACGGCTGCGGTTGTGCCGGGAGCCTCGGGAGGAAACAACGCTGTGGATGAGAGGGTGCTGCTCTCGCCGAACGGCGGCACGACCAACCAGAGTTCGACCACTGCTGCGTGGGTGGTCTACGGAAACAACGACTCGACGGATTACGCCTACGTCACAACCTACAGCCCGTCCGGAACCGGCTCGGGCTACCTGTACAAGATCAGCGGGCTCAATGGGACGCCAACGATAACCTGGAGCGCCGCCATTAACGCGATCCCGTCGACGCCGACTTACGATTTGGTGACGAACAAAGTGTTCTTTACCGACAGCAACGGCCGCGTCGATTACCTGCTCGATAGCGGCAGTTCGCCGACCGTGACATATGGGCCGGTGGTGGCCAGTGGGGCTACGTCGCAGAATCCAGTGATTATCGACAACACGCATGCCATGGTCTATGCCACTTTCAACTCCAACGGAAGCAATGCTGTAGTGGTGCAGGAGCCGGAAAGCCTGGCGAGTTCGGTTTCGGCGGCGGTGGGCTCGGTGAGCACGCTCTACACCAGCCCGTATGAGCCGGACTTCAACAATGCCTGGTATACGGGAACGGGAACGCCGCTGCTTTACATTGCCGGCAATGGAACCGGCTCACTGCCCACACTCTACAGCGTGGGATTCAACGCGAGCGGGGTGATGAATTCCAGCGCGGGCTCGACCACGGCGGCCTTGGCGACCGGAACGGCAGATTCGGCGCCTGTGACTGAGTTTTACAACTCAACGCTGGGCGAAGATTTTCTTTTTGCCGCAGTCACGAATGATTGCGTCGCGACCACCTCAGGCGGAACTGCGGGCTGCATCATGAGCCTGAACATCACCAGCGGCTTCCCCACCGTCGGTGCGAGCACGGTTGCGCTGGCGGCGACCGGCGGAGCGACCGGCATTATTGTGGACAACAACAGCAGCGCGACCCAGGCTTCGAGCGTGTACTACGGCACCAAGACCGGAGGCACGCTGGTGAAGGCCACGCAGTCTGCGCTCAAGTAGAGAACGAGCGTGGTTACAGTCATCGCCGACTCCGCGCTCAGGAGAGCTTGCGGTTGGCTCTGCATATGAATTCTGTGGGATCGGATTTCCCGCACCGTAGTGCGTTGGTCTCAAATACGGTCTCGAAGCGGAAGGCGGGTCGAAGGTAGGGCTGTTTGACTCGCGGTTGCGGGATTTGATTTTTTGGGCTTACGTTATTCGATTCGTCCAATAGGGATCCTTCCTTGGACGGACGCTCACGTGCCATCCCCGTCGCTGGTGCGGATTCTACTACGATGGGCTGTGAATTCTTTTTTCTTTTATTTGTTGCCGATCTTGGTACCCCTTTTCCGGAGCGGCACCAGCCAACCTGCCCGGAAACACAGGTCTGATGCGAATCCGATGGTCGATGACTGCCGCTACCTTTAGCCTTGGACCATTTGAGTAAAATGTTCTCGAACCAATTTGGCCGCCGTAAAATATGCTGCCGTAAACTTCTCGTGCTGTTTCGCTCCGCGCGAGTAACCAGCGGAAGAAAGCGCCTCGATTCCCGAATGCTGTATATCCTTGATCTCTAATAGTGCCGCCTTCATGCAAACCTCGAACTGCGCGTAAATGCTTTCGGGAACAAAAGGGTAAACACTCTCCGCCGCATCAACAAGCACGTTGAATTTTTCCGTGAAATGGTTCAACCGTGAGGAGATTAGCTTCAGTTTCTCATTTTCATCTTGAGGGGTCCAGTCGAGGAACGGCCTGAGCCCATTGAAGCTCAACCTGAGCCTTCCGAGTGCTGCGAAGATGTCCTTTACGGCATTGAACTGGGTATCGAATTGAGTCTTCGAGATATAGCTACGATGACCAAGGTCTGCCTCTACACGCTTCCGCTTCTGCTCCAACGTGTCGCGATAGCTCTCGAATTCCTTATCAAGCTCGCTCTTGTAGCGCGTTAACCAACGATCGGCAAGAGTACCACTCAGCCCTTTCACTACCAGCCAGGCCATGGCACTACTGCCCATCAATGATGCGAGAAACGTCGTCACCGAAAACCCATACATGTCGGAGAGTATACGCCGAGCCCGTGATATCATCGGTCAATGGCTAAGTTGGATTCGGTTCCGCTGTACCCAGTAAATCTCTCAGCCGGAGGCGTCCCCCTCAACTTGTGCAAGAACAAGACGCCAGACGGCAAGTTCCAGATTGCCAGGATCCTCCGCCCAGGTGGTCCACGGGAGGGAGAATTCGAGATTTTGTGGGAGGGCGACAGCGAATCAGAAGCTGAGCAGTTTGCACGGATGGAAGCGGAACGATCACATCCAGGCCTTTTGACCAAACAATTCGCATAGAAGAATCGAGCAACCTGCCGCCCCTGAAACGCACAGCCTTCCACACCTGTCCTCAATGCCTGCTGCGTTAGACTAGCGGCAGACCCATGTCTCAATTCGTCCACCTGCACCTGCATACCGACTACTCGCTGCTCGATGGCGCCTGCGACGTCGAAAAGCTCTGCGAACACGTTCATAAGCTGGGCATGCCCGCCGTGGCCATGACCGATCATGGAAACATTTTTGGCGCGGTGCACTTCGCCAATGCGGCGCACAAGCACGGCGTTAAGCCGATTGTGGGGTGCGAACTCTACATCTGCAAGAAAGACGACCACAACATTGAGCGCACGCCTCCCGAGGGCGATACCTACAACCACCTGCTGGTGCTGGCGCAAAACGAAGTGGGCTACCGCAACCTGGTCAAGATCACATCGGAGGCCTCGCTGCACGGCTTCTATTACAAGCCGCGCGTGAGCAAGAGATTTCTGGCGGAGCACGCGCGCGGGCTGATCGGGCTCTCCGGGTGCCTGAAGGGCGAAGTGGCCGAGCGGCTGACGGAAAACAATTACGACGCCGCGCGCGCCGCTGCGGGGACTTTTACCGACATCTTTGGGCGGGAAAATTTCTTTCTCGAGATTCAGGATCAGGGGCTCGAGATGGAACACCGCATCCATTCCGGGTTGTTCCGCCTGGAGAAGGATCTTGGCCTGCCGCTGGTCGCGACCAACGACAGCCACTACCTGTGCGAAGACGACGCGCCGGCGCAGGACGTGATGCTCTGCATACAAACCGGCAAGTCGATTCACGATACCGCTCGGATGAAGTTTGAGGGCGATCAGTTTTTCGTCAAGAGCCACGACGAAATGTACCGGGTGTTCAAGGATTCGCCGGAGGTGGTGACCCGCACGCTCGATATTGCGGAGCGCTGCAGCCTGAAGATTGAAAAAGTCGCGAATCCGTTTCCGGAGTTTGAGGTTCCGGCGGGCTACTCGATTGACAGTTATTTTGTGCATGTGACGCGCGAAGGCTTTGCGCGGCGGCTGGAGGCGTTGCGTCCGCTGAGCGGGCAAGGAAAGCTGAAGCATCCGATCGGCGATTACGAGCAGCGGCTGGAGCGCGAGCTGGGAATTATTCAGCAGATGAAGTTTGCCGGATACTTCCTGATTGTGTGGGATTTCATCCGGTATGCGCGGGAGAAAAATATTCCTGTGGGCCCGGGGCGCGGATCGGCCGCAGGATCGCTGGTTTCCTATGCGCTCGGCATCACCGACATCGACCCACTGCAGCATGAATTGCTGTTTGAGCGCTTTCTGAATCCGGAGCGCGTATCGATGCCGGATATTGACATCGATTTCTGCATGAACCGGCGCGGCGAAGTGATCGACTACGTCACGCGGAAGTACGGGCGCGACAACGTGGCCCAGATCATCACCTTCGGCACCATGGCTGCGAAGGCCGCGATCAAAGACGTGGGACGGGCGATGGAGATTCCGTACGCCGACGTGGATCGCATCGCGAAAATGGTGCCGCAGACGCTGAACATCACGCTCGACAAAGCGCTGGAAGAGTCGCAGCAGTTACGCGAGGCCTACGAGAAGGACAAGCAGGTCAAAGAACTGCTCGATACCGCCAGGAAGCTGGAAGGGTTGGTCCGGAATTCGGGCGTGCATGCTGCGGGAGTGGTGATTTCGCCGCGTCCGCTGACCGATCTGGTCCCGCTGCACCGGACGAAAAACGACGAAATCGTAACCGCCTTCGACATGGTCGCCATCGAAAAGATGGGCCTGCTGAAGATGGATTTTCTCGGCCTGACCACGCTGACCATCCTGGATGACGCACTCAAGCTGATTGCGCAGACGCACGCTCACGACGCGGGCGCGCCGGTGCTGAGCACGGGCGAAGGATGGCCGACCCCGATTCCTGCGACTTTGGACGACGTCCCATTGCAGGACCAAACGACGTACGAGAAAGTCTTCCACACCGGGCTGACTTCCGGGGTGTTCCAGTTTGAATCGCACGGCATGCGCGACGTACTGCGCCGCTACCGTCCGAATTCGATTGAAGATTTGACGGCGCTGAACGCACTCTACCGTCCGGGGCCGATTCAGGGCGGGATGATCGACGATTTCGTCGACCGCAAACATGGGCGGAAGAAAGTCGAGTACGAACTGCCGGAACTGAAAGAGATTCTGCAAGAGACGCTGGGCGTGATCGTGTATCAGGAACAGGTGATGCAGATCGCGAACCGGCTGGCAGGATACTCGCTGGGTGAAGCCGACCTGCTGCGGCGCGCCATGGGCAAGAAAAAAGCCGAAGAGATGGCACAGCAGCGCGAACGCTTCGTGGAAGGCGCGGCGCAACGGAAGTTTCCGCCGAAGAAGGTCGCGAAGATTTTCGATCTGATGGAGCAGTTCGCCGGGTACGGCTTCAATAAGTCGCATTCGGCGGCTTACGCTCTGCTGGCATATCACACCGCTTATTTGAAGACGCACTTTCCGGTGGAGTTCATGGCGGCGCTGTTGACCTCGGTGACCGGATCGACCGACGACGTGGTCAAGTACATCAACGAATGCCGCGAGATGGGGATCGCGGTGGAAGCGCCGGATATCAACGTTTCCGACGCGAACTTTACGCCGCATGGAGAGTCGATTCGGTTCGGCCTGGCGGCGGTGAAAAATGTGGGGGGGAATGCGATTGAATCGATCGTCGCGGCGCGAAAAAAGCTGGGGCGGTTCCAATCGATTTTTGAGTTCTGCGAGAACGTCGATCTGCGGCTGCTGAATAAACGCGTGCTGGAGTCGCTCATCAAAAGTGGGGCGATGGATTCGTTTGGGCGGCGGGCGCAAGTGATGGCGGTGCTCGACAAGGCGATGGAGCACGCGCAGAAAACCCAGCGCGATGCGGAATCAGGACAGCACGGATTGTTCGGCGTGTTCCAGCAGGAAGAATCTGCGACGGATGAATCCCGCCTGCCTAACACGCCAGACTGGGATGAACACACGCGACTGGCCGCGGAAAAAGAGATTCTGGGATTCTTCATCAGCGGCCATCCGCTGCAGAAGTACAAAGAAAAACTGCAGGACCTGCACGCGCTGGGCGTGCAGGAAATCTCGGCGATGACCCGATCGACGGGAAAAGATGAGACCATCACGACCGCCGGCATCATCGGCAATCTGCGCGTGCAGAAATCGAAGAAAGGCGATTACTACGCGCAGGCCATGCTCGAGGATATGTCGGGGTCGATCGATATGATCGTTTTCCCCGAGGCTTACAAGCGACTGGCGGAGAAGGTGAAACTGGAAGTTCCGGTGATGGTGAAAGCCGGAGTGCGAATCGAGGAGGGAGCGAATCCGAAGATTACGGCCGCTGAAATCGTTCCCTTAGAAGAAGCTAAGGTGCCGTTGCCGCGCAAGATCCGCGTGACCATCCCGTTGCAGACGGCAGACGAGTCGACCATCGACAATCTGCACGCGCTGTTTATGGAGCGCAAGGGCGAAGCCAAAGTTTTGTTTAATGTGGAACGTCCGGGCGATTTCATGGCTGTGATGGAGGCGGAAGGCTATAATGTGCTTCCAGACCGCGCGTTCTTAGCGCGGGTGGAAGAATTGTGCGGGCGCGGGAGCGTTGTGGTAATTGGTTGATCCCCTGATGGCAGCCAGCGAAAAAATGCAGCAGGAACTGGAGCAGATCGAACGGCAGGTGGCCGTGATGGAATCTGCCGGCGCGGACGACGGCAACCGCCGCCAACTGGCGAAGCTGCACCAGCGCATCGATTCCCTTCGCCGGGAAATGAGTGCGACGTCGGAAGCTTGGCAAAAGACGGAACTGGCGAGGCATGCGCAGCGCCCGCAGTTTTTGGATTACATCGAGCGCATCTTCCCCGACTTCAGCGAGATTCACGGCGACCGCGGTTTTGGCGACGACCCCGCCATCGTGTGCGGCATGGCGCGCTTCCACGGCGATGAGGTTCTGATCGTGGGCACGCAAAAAGGCCACGACATGAAGCAGCGGGTGTTTCGCAATTTTGGCACGCCGCATCCTGAGGGATACCGCAAGGCGATTCGCGTGATGCAGGTTGCCGAAAAATTTCGCCGCCCGATTATCACGCTGGTGGATACGGACGGCGCGTATCCCGGCATCGATGCCGAAGAACGCGGACAGGCGGAGGCGATTGCCTACAACCTGCGCGAAATGGCTCGCCTGGAAGTGCCGATTATTACGTGCGTGATCGGCGTGGGCGGAAGCGGCGGTGCGCTGGCGATTGCCGTGGCTGACCGAGTATTGATGATGGAGAACTCGATTTATTCGGTGATTTCTCCGGAAGGGTGCGCAGCGATCATGTGGCGCGATGCCTCCAAAAAAGAACTCGCGGCGGAAGCCATGCGGATCACAGCCACCGACTTGAAGGAACTGGGCTGCATCGACGATATCGTTCCCGAGCCGGAAGGTGGGGCTCACCGCGATCCCGAAGCGGCCGCTCAGTTGCTGGATGCAAGCCTGCAAAAACACCTTGAGGATTTGAAGAAGATTGCGCCCGCGGAATTGGTCGGGTCACGATATGACAAGTTTCGCAACATGGCGCAGTTCTACCGAACGGATCAGTAGATCCCCGAATTGCCGTTTCATCATTTCGTCATTTCCCCCAGTCCTGCCAGCCGAGCCCTTTGACGCGTGAGAACTCTGAGATATTGGAAGTCACAAGCGTTAGTTGGCGGTGCAAGGCCTGTCCGGCGATGAGAACGTCATAGGCGCCGATGGCTTTGCCGGAGGCTTCCAGCATCGCGCGCGTTACGCCGGCCATGCTGGAATCAGCTTCTTCGAAAGGAAGGATTTGAACCGGGCCCGACAGGAAGGCTTCAAGACGCTTGCGGTTGAAATCCTGCTTCGCGCTTTTGGCAACGCCGTACCAGAGTTCAAACAGCGCGACTGAAGAGACAAAGATTCGGCGCCCGGCGGCGACCTCTTTGTGCAGGCGCGCGCGAACGGTCGCCGGCTGGCCATTGATGAGCGCCATGCAGGCGTTGGTGTCGAGCAGATATTCCATCAAAACATCTTGCGCCTGGGCGTGGCAGGCTGACTGCGCCCACGAGCCATAAACGGCTCGGAGTTGAAGCGGTCAAGTTCGGCAAACCAGCGGGCAGCGTCGGCGATCAGGGGCTCGAGCAGGACTCCCTGGGCGACGCGGCGAATGCGCACCTGGTCGCCTTCAAAGCGGAATTCGCGCGGAAGGCGAACCGCCTGGCTGCGGCCATTCTTGAACAGCTTGGCGATATCGGTCTTGGGCATGAGGGCTCCCGAATAAGTATATACCATTGATATCTACCTCAGGAAAGATGGAGAATCCCCGGCTCGTTGTTCCAACCGCACACTGAAGACCGTGCACTCCACCGGTACCGGCCTGAACACTATGGTTTGCGCCGTTTGCCGCGACAGGCCGCCAGTCCCGCCGTTATAATAGAGGCTTCCGCTTCGCAATTTTGCCAATCTGGGCTAGAGGGTTTGGCCCGCAAAACTGAAGGAAGGTGTTGGGATGGCTACTACGGATGTCGTGCCCCGCGGCTCAGCCGGGGACACGGGGAAGAAACGGATCGTCAACGAAATGACGATTCAGGTCGCGACGGTCAACGGCTCGGGCTCGCAGAGTTCGAACACGGTTTTGCTGCGCAGCATTTTTCAGATGGGCGTGCCGGTGTCGGGCAAGAATATGTTTCCGTCGAATATCGCGGGGCTGCCCACCTGGTATACGATCCGCGCCAACAAGAACGGCTACATCGGCCGCAAGAAGGAAATCGATTTTCTGGTGGCCATGAATCCGGAGACCGCTCAGGAAGATACGATGTCTTTGGCCGCGGGCGCGTCGGTGCTTTACGACGAACCGCTGGCGCTGCACAAACTGCGCGATGACCTCGTGTTTTATTCCGTTCCTTACGACAAGATCGTGGCCCAGGTCTGTCCCGAGGCCAAGCTGCGCAAGCTGGTCAAGAACATGGTGTACGTGGGCGTGGTCGCCAGCCTGCTCGAGATCGACATGGGCGAGGTGGAAAAGGCGCTGCGCAAACAGTTTGCCAAGAAAGTGAAAGCCGCCAATTTGAACTGGGGCGCGGCGCAGGCGGGGTTCGATTATGCGAAGGCGAACCTGAAGAAGGGCGACGTCTATTCGATCGAACGGATGAATGCAACCGCGGGCAAGATCATTATCGACGGCAACTCCGCAGCGGCGCTAGGCTGCATGTTTGCCGGATGTACGGTGGTCACGTGGTATCCGATTACGCCGTCGTCGTCGCTGGTCGAAACCATGATCGATTACATGAAGGAGCATCGCATCGGCCCCGACGGCAAAGCAACCTTTGCGATCGTGCAGGCGGAAGACGAACTGGCCGCAATCGGCATGGTTATTGGCGCCGGCTGGGCGGGTGCGCGCAGCATGACCGCAACCGCCGGACCTGGAATTTCGCTGATGTCAGAGTTTGCCGGACTGGGCTATTACGTTGAGGTTCCGGGCGTGATCTGGGACATTCAGCGGGTTGGTCCTTCCACTGGGCTTCCGACGCGGACTTCGCAGGGCGACATTCTTTCGACCGCGGTGCTGTCGCATGGCGACACCAAGCACATCATGCTGATTCCCTGCTCGGCGGAAGAGTGCTTCACCATGGCGACCGACGCGTTCAATCTGGCGGAGCAATTTCAGACGCTGGTGTTCGTGATGTCGGATCTGGATCTGGGGATGAATAACTGGATGTCGGATCCGTTCCAGTATCCGACGACGCCGATCAAACGCGGCAAAGTGCTGAGCAAGGACGATCTGACCCGGTTGGGCGGCTTTGCGCGCTACAAAGATGTGGACGGCGATGGCATTGGCTATCGCACACTGCCGGGGACGTCTCATCCCGGCGCCGCGTACTTCGCCCGCGGCAGCGGACACAACGAAAAAGCTCAATACAGTGAACGCGCCGACGATTTCGAAAACAACATGGAGCGGCTGAATCGCAAGTTTGAAACCGCTCGCTCGTTCGTGCCCCGGCCGGAACTCACTAAGGGCAAAGACGCGAAGATCGGAATCATCGGCTACGGAACTTCGCACTGGGGCATCGGCGAAAGCCGCGATCAGTTGCGCGAAGAATACGGGATTGAAACCGATTACCTGCGGCTGCGGGCATATCCGTTCACCCGCGAGGTGCATGAATTCATCGAGCAGCATGAGCGCGTTTACGTCGTCGAACAGAATCGCGACGCGCAGATGCTGAGCCTGATCAAGCTCGACATCAAGCCGGAGTTGACGACGCGCCTGCGCAGCTTGGCGCATATCACCGGACTGCCCCTGGACGCGCGGTCCATCACCGACGAATTGACCAGCATGGAGGGCAAGTAATGGGCAGCACAACTGTGGAACCGGGAACCGCGGCGCCCGGGCCGAAGACGAATCGCATCGGCCTGACCGTCATTGATTACAAAGGCGGCAAGACTACGCTGTGCGCCGGTTGCGGGCACAACGCGATCTCCGAACGCATTATCGAAGCCATGTACGAAATGGGCGTGGAGCCGGAATTTGTCATCAAGCCAAGCGGCATCGGCTGTTCGTCGAAGACGCCGGCTTACTTCTTAACCCGCTCACACAGCTTCAATGCGGTTCACGGACGCATGCCTTCGGTCGCTACGGGCGCGATGCTCGCCAACCGCAAATTGATCTGCATCGGCGTCTCGGGCGACGGAGACACGGCGTCGATCGGGATTGGGCAATTCGTGCACCTGATGCGCCGCAATCTGCCCATCATTTACATCATCGAAGACAACGGCGTGTATGGACTGACCAAGGGCCAGTTTTCGGCGACCGCCGATCTGGGCTCGAAACTGAAATCCGGCGTGCTCAACGATCTGCCTCCGATCGATACCTGCGCGCTGGCGATTCAACTGGGCGCGACACTGGTGGGCCGATCGTTTTCCGGCGACAAAAAGCAGCTCAGCGCCATGCTGAAAGCGGCGATTGCGCATAAGGGAACCGTGATGCTCGACGTGGTCTCACCCTGCGTGACCTTCAACGATCATGAGGGCTCGACCAAGTCCTACAAATATGTGAAGGAGCACGAGGAGACGCTGCAGGACGTGGGCTTTGTTCCCTTCTTTGAAGATATCGATGTGCAATACGATCCGGGATCGACCATCGAAGTCACGATGCATGACGGCTCACGGCTGCATTTGCGCAAGCTGGAAGAGAATTACAATCCGACCGACAAGATCGCCGCCATGACCCGGCTGGGCGAGGCTCACGCCAAGGGCGAAGTGCTGACGGGCGTGTTCTACGTGAATCCGACGGCGCCGAATTTTATCGACCTGCTGAATGTTGTGGACGAACCACTGGCTACGCTGCCGGATTCGGTCACCCGGCCGCCGAAAGAAGTGCTGGATGCCTGCATGGAAGAACTGCGGTAGCATGCGGGAGTGATGCCTGAGATGCTACCGGCTAGCGGCAGTGGTTGAAACCTACTATGCCGTCTTTCGCTGGGACAGTCCGGTAACTTCGGGATTCTCCCCCGGCTCGGGAAAATCGGTGTCGGCATCTTTCAGCATGGGATCCTGATCGCGATGCCCGAGTTGGTTCTGCATGCCGCTGTTGCCGCGAACGGCAGGGTCTTCGGTTTCGGTGGCGCCTTTTTTCACGTCTTGATCGTCCTGGTTCGGCATGAGGTCACCTCTTGCGATGAAGTTCGAGGGAACCCTGCCGATTACCAATTAGAGCCGTCCCTCGGAAAAACAGTCTACGCCGGCAGGCTTGGGAATAGAATAGTTTGTTTCCGATTTGGAAATCTGGTCAATTTGGTCCGAAGAAGAGAATTTTATGAAAAGAATTTTGGGTGTGGTTTTGATTTGTTTGTTCGCCGCTGCATTTGCCCTTGCCGATACCTCCCACGCTTCCCTGCGCCGGACGGCGCGGCATCATGCTCATCGAGCGGCGCGGCATCACGCTCATCCGGCTGCGCGACATCATACCCCCAAGCACCATCATCGCTCGGCATAGGCTCCTGTTTTAGCGCGCTTCTTTCGCCCGTCCGGAGCTCAGGTGTTTCCCTTCGCCCAACCCACGGCTTGCGCCGTGGGCTTTATTCCAACGCCGCTTCGCGGCTGGAACCTTCGATTCGCTGCATCGCGGCTTACTTCCCAGCCGCCGGCGCAGTCGCCGGTACCCCCAGCTTGTGCAGGCGTTCGCGGGCTTGTTGCGCTTCGGGCGCGCGCGGATAGCGCTGGATCACGTGGCGCAACTCGGCCACGCCGTCATCCTGTTTGCCCAGCTCCAGCAGCGCGAATCCCTTTTTTAGTTGCGCTGAGGCGGCCTTGTTGCCGCTGGGAAAATTCTGCAGAACCTGATCGTAGCTCTGCGCAGCCTGCTGATAGTTTGCCTGCCGGAACTGAATCTCGCCGAGATAGAAATAGGCGTTCCCTGCCAGATCGGTGTTGGGATAAAACTTGACGTAGTCGGAAAATTCCTGGGTCGCGAGATCGTTCTTGCCGCCGTTGTAATCGCGCAGAGCGTTGTTGTAGAGCACATCGGGCGGCGGAGCCTGCGCCTGGGCCTGCTGTTGCGCCTGTTGCTGGGCTTGCTGCGCCTGAATGCTCTGCTGCGCCGATTGCATGTTCTCCAACTGCTGCGTGACCTTGGCCAGCCGCACCTTGAGTTCGTCCATGGTGTCGTTGAGCGACTGTATCTGGCCTGAGAGCTGGTCGAGCTTGGCTCCTTGATCCCCCTGCTGCTTCTGTAGCGCGCTGCTGAGCGTCGACTGCATGGCGGTCACAGCGGGGACTACTTTGTTCACTGCATCGGTGTCCTGCTCGACCAGGTTTTTCATGACGCCCATGCGCTCATCGAAGCTGCGCTGCATGGCCGTCATTTGCTCCTGCAGTTGCTGCACCTGGGTCTGCAATTGAACCATGTCTTTGTTGGCTCCCCAACCGGGAGAAATTCCCAGCCAAAGAACCGCCAACGCCGCGACTAACACCATAGTATGTTTTGGTTTCATAGACGTTTCCTGAACTTGCGAGTTTGGACCTGCCTGTTTGAATCTACCAGCTTGAATCCGCTGGTTTCGGTAGATCTGTATTTAGATGTCACGATTGTCCCACAGGGCGAGGAGTTTCCAGAGAGAAACGGAGTTGCGGGGAACCGGAACACACAACCCGCCGGGCAGGATTTGCAACTGCGTCGCCAGCCAAGAAACCAGGGGGACGCGGAGGCGTCCCCCTTTGGCTGGTTGATTAATTATTTCTGATACACCAGATGGCCACGGCGATTCTGCTGCCAGCAAGCTTCATTGCTTTCCATGCAGAAGGGTTTTTCTTTGCCGTAGCTGATGGTCTTGATGCGGCTGGCGCTGATGCCGCCGGCGGTGAGTCCGTTCTTCACCGCACTGGCGCGCCGATCGCCCAGGGCCAGGTTGTATTCCGTTGAGCCGCGCTCATCGCAGTGCCCTTCCACCGTGAGACTGATAGCCGCATGCGCGCTGAGCAAGGTTACATCCGCCTGCACCGCCGCCTGCTGGTCGCCGCGAATATCGGAATTGTCGTAGTCGAAATAAACGTCCTTCGCGCCTTGATCAAATAGTTCTTCGTCGGTGAGCGAGGCCGCAGCCGGAGGTGGAGGCGGAGGTGGCGCCGCAGCCACGGTAAGCCGCGCCGTCGCTTCCTGCGTGCCACCCGCTCCTTTGGCGACCAGATGATAGGTCGTGGAATCGTTGGGGGAAACGCTCTGCGAGCCGTTGGCCTGCACCGCGCCGATGCCGTCGATGGAGACGTCGGTCGCATCGGTCGTCTGCCACGTCAGCGAGGCGGACTGCCCGGCTTGAATGGAATTCGGATTCACCGAGATGGACGCCGTCGGCGCTGTGGGATTCGGCGGAGGGGGTGGCGGAGGCGGCGCCGCCTTTTTCGCGCACGCGCCCAGGACTAGAACAGCGCCAAGGGAAAGGATCAGGGAAAACCACTGCATTTTCGACTGCTTCACCATTGTTCCTCCTGCGACCCATGAGGTTTGAGACCCAGGGGCCAGACGAAGTGTGTTCGTATTATTTCCAACTCCAGTTCGGAAGAGGGTCCGGGCACATTCGATTGCTCATAATGTTCCTCCTGCTCCCCCATTAAGTTTGAGTCCGGCGTCGGACAAAGTGTTTCGCAATTATTTCCAACTCCAGTTTGGTTGCGAATTGTTTCCGGTGAAAGTCAGTTGCTGGGCCTTGGTGCCATCGGCCAGCATGGTCCAGATTTCTTCCTTCCCCGACCGGCTGGACTGAAACACGATATGGCGGCCGTCGGGCGACCATGACGGGGAATCGTTGCGCCCGCCGTCATGGGTCATTTGCACCCACTGCTTGCTGGCCACGTCCATCAAATAAACATCGCGCGAGCCCGGTTCTCCGGGGCCGTAGCGGCGCACCCAGGCAAACACCAGGAACTGCCCGTTCGGCGACCAACTGGGGGATACCGCATATCCCTGATCGGTCATCCTCTGCTCATTGGTCCCGTCGGCTTCCATCGTGTAAATCTGCGGCAGGCCGGTGCGGTCACCGACAAAGGCAAGCTGCGCGTTCGTCTTCCGGTTCCACACCGGAGAAACGTCCAACCCCTTGTCCTCAGTGAGCCGCTTCACATTTGCGCCCAAGGCGTCCGACAGATAGATCTGCGAATATCCGGCGCGCGACGAAGAAAACGCCAGCTTGGCGCCGTCCCCCGACCACGCCGGCGAAAGATTCGTTCCACCCATGCGCGGGAAACTCACGGTGCGATTCAGGTCGAGCGAGAACATCATGATGTCCCACCCGTTCTTGTTCAGAGCGCTGAATGCCAGGCGTGAACCGTCGGGAGATATGCGGGGAGATAAGGAAATCGAACCCAGATGCGTTAGCTGATGTTGATTGGAGCCATCGTAGTCCATGGCCCAGATTTCTTTGTGGCCGGTGCGGTCGCTGACAAAATAAATCTGCGTTTCGGCGATGCCCTGGATTCCGCCGCCGAGGCGGAAAATGATTTCATCGGCGAAGCGGTGCGCCATCAATCGGGCGGCGGCATCGCTGGCTGTCTCGGTGTATTGCTTGCCCAACACTTGCGGCGATTGCACATTCTTTACGTCGTACAGCCAGCCCTGCACTCCGAGTTTCCCGCTGGAAACGCCCAAATTGCCGAAGGCCAGCATGGCGGCGTTCGGCGGCGGCGCGTTCCATGAAGGGAAAGTGACTTCCGGCGGAGTGCCCGGCGATTGCAACGGATAGAAGCTTTTAGAGACCAACTCCACGACGCCGGAAACGTTGAGGTCGTTCCACAAAGTGTCGTTAAAGGTTTTGAGCAGGGCGGCGTTTTGCGCGTCGTTGTTGGACGGCTTGAAGTCCGGCACGGCCAGCCGGACTCTCTCGGCGCCCAGGCTTGTGCCGGTCTTCACCCAGTCCTGCGCCTGCAGGAGCGAAGGCAGAAGGCAACAGACGATGAGCGCGAGCCAGGCAGGAGTGCGAAGAATCTTTGTGAGAGCTTGCCGTACGGCCGATCTGTCACCAGGGCCCATGCGATTGGGGAGTGAAAGAAGCGTTGTCATAAGTATCGTATCACGATATGAATCGAATTGCGCATTTTTATCCATCATTCTTGGTCTTCCATTCTCAGCCGCCGTTCACCTTTTGTAGTCGAACCAATACTCCACAGAAATCTTGCTGCCCGAATAATCCGACGGCAGCGGGCCAAACGTATCGATACGCTGGAGCGCGCGGACGGCGGAAATATCGAGCGAAGGCACGCCGCTGGATTGTTCCACCTGCACGTTACTGGGATGGCCGTCGCGCGCCACGTCAAACGTAATGTAAACCCGCTGCGCGGTCGAGATGCGCGAGTCCACCTCATACTTCATCCAGTTTTCGGAAACCTTCTGCTGAATCACGTGTACGTACCAGGCGTACTTGGTTCCGAAATCTCCTCCGCCGCCGGTGATGCCGAATCCACCTTTCGCCCCATTGGCGCTGAATGTGCCGTAGGGTCCGCTCACCGGACCGCCTTCGCCGTAGGCCACCTGATTGGTCTGCTCCTCGGGCGCAGGTTGCGGCTTATCTTTCGATGGCGTTTCCTGATTCTTCTTTGGTTTGATTTTGGTGTTCTTGCCTTGAATGTCGATGGCGTCGGGAGCTTTCTCCTCGACCTTGGGCTGCGATTGGCTCACGCCTTTCGATTCGTTGGCGACAACGTTGTGCCCTTGCGCCACCTGCAGTGGAACCGCACTTACCAGCGTGGCGCCGATGGCTTCGCCACCGCCGCCCGCTCCCCAGGTGTCGCCGCTGGTTCCGTGGAAAAACACGGAATACCCCAACACCAGGGCCACCGTGCCAATATGCAGACCCAGGGACCACGCCAGCGCGCGTCCCCAGCGGTCGTGTTCGAAATAAATCTCAGTGCTTGCCGCCATTTTGATCGATGGGCTGCGTCACAATGCTCACGTTGCTGAACCCCGCCTGCTTCACCGCATCCATTACCGTCGCGAAAGCTCCGAAGGGAACGTTTTCGTCGGCGCGAAGAAAAATCATCTGATTCCGCGGATCGCGAATCCGTTGCCGCAGCTTGCTTCCAATGTCGTTGATGTTGATGGCATCGTTGCCCAGGAAGACGCGCTGATCTTTGTTGATGGTGATCACCAGGCGCTCTTCGGTGATCTCTTTGACGGTGCGGGTCTTGGGAACGCTCACGTCAATGCCCGACTGGAGCACGGGCGCGGTCACCATGAAAATGATGAGCAGCACGAGAATGACGTCCACAAGCGGCGTGATGTTGATGTCGGCCAGCGCCGATTGCGTGCGTCCGCTGGAGGTAGTGAAGGCCATCAGCGCCTCGTCTCGGCCATGGCGGAAGCTTGCGCGTGGCCGTGTTCCACCGTGTTAAGGAACTCGAGCGCAAAGTCGTCGCTGCGCGCGGCAAATTCGCGGATGGACGCTCCGATCAGGTTATAAGCGACTACGGCCGGGATGGCGGCAGCGAGTCCGGCAGCCGTCGTGATGAGCGCTTCGGAAATGCCGGGGGCGACCGCGCGCAACGTGGCCGCGCCGGCCGTTCCCAGTCCGTGAAAGGCGTCGATGATGCCCCACACCGTTCCGAACAGGCCGACAAAGGGAGCCGCTGCGGCGGTAATCGCCACCCAGGGCATGTTGCGCTCCAGGCGCGTGATCGCTTCCGAAGCGCCGATCTGCATGCCCCGCTGAATCGACATCAGGTTACGCAGCCCTCCTGAGGTCGCCACCTGCCGCGTGTACTCTTCGTACCCGCCTTCAAAAACGCCCACCAGCGGGCTGGGTTTGAATTGTTCGGAGACTGCAGCCATATCCTGCATGCGCTGCGCTTTGCGAAATGCGCGGATGAAGCGCCCGCTCTGCCCCCTTGCCTTACTCAGCAGGGCCCATTTGGTCAGGATGATCGCCCACGAAATCAAGCTGAGGGCGAGCAGGGTAAGCAATACCAACTTGGCGACTGGACCGGTGTTGGAGATCATGTCGACGACTTCGCCGCCGACGAATGTGGCTAGCAAGGGAAAGAAGTTCATCGTTTCCTTGAGGAGAACATCCGATTTTGATTATAGATGACCGAACCCAGCGCTTAGGCGGGCATGTATCCAATCTGGCAACGCCCTTGATTCTTCTGCATTCTGGGCCCCGAATGAATGCATCCGCGGCTACACGATTCGCGTAGGGGCGGACGCATTCGTCCGCCCTGTGAGCGTAGCGAGCTCTTCTGAGAGGGCGCGCGAGGCCCGTGCGCTGTTTCTTGCCAGCCGAATGACTCGTAGCCAGAGCCAGGGCCTTGCCGCTGCAAATAGAGCAAATCGCATCTCGGAGAATCTGCCTTCCGCGTCAATGAATCGCTCAGTCGAAGGAAACTCAAAATGCGCCTCGTCGGAAATTACCTTGAGGACCGCGAACTCTACGCCCCTGGCCTGCGCGGCGCGAGCAACTGCAGCGGCTTCCATATCCACGGCATCCGCACGGAATGCTTCCCGCAGCCGCGCTTTCTGCGCGGGATCGGCGACCGAAGAAAAACTAATCAGGATGCCTTCACCGCCGTTGAGCATCGTGCTGCTTCCATCGCTCGCATTGATGACTCGCTGAGGACGTATTAAGTCTCCAACCTTCAGCTTGGGATCAAGCGCTCCGGCAAAGCCGGCGGAGAAAATGAGACTGGGCTGGAAGATCGCGATGGTGGCTTCTGCCGCGCGGCGCGCCGCCTCGGCGCCAATGCCGCCGCAGACCACCACTGCTTCATTTTCTTCGTAGAAACGAAAGGTTCGCCCGTCGTGTTGCCGCTCGCTGAAGCGCCAGCGCTTGACGAGTGGCCGCACCTCTCTTTCCAGCGCGGCGACGATCGCGAGTTTATGCATAGCCGTTCGCCCGAAACCACTCGACCGCCCGGCGCAGCGCGTTATCCACGGGAACGAGCTTCCATTCCAGCTCGCGTTCGGCCTTGGCCGAGCTGGCAAACATCATCTTTCTGCCCATGCGGACGGTATCGACGGTGGCGCGCGGTTCTCGTTTCAGCAGGCGCCCGGTAATGGCTTCATCGACCACGCCGGTCAGGAACGCGAAGAAATACGGCAGCTTGATTGTGGGGGAAGGCAGGCCGGTCATGGCGCCGAGCTTGTCGAGAATCTGCTTGAGAGTGAGATTCTCTCCGCCGAGAATATAGCGCTCGCCGGATTTTCCTTTTTCGAGCGCCGCGACATGGCCGCGGGCGCACTCTCGCACGTCCACCAGATTCAGGCCAGTCTCGACGTAAGCGGGAAATTTTCGCTTGAGAAAATCGACGACGATTCTGCCCGTCGGCGTTGGTTTCACATCCTGCTCTCCGACCGGCGTCGTCGGATTCACGGTCACGACGTGCATCCCGTTGCGTCCGGCTTCCATGGCGATTTGTTCGGCCATGAATTTCGAGCGCTTGTAGTGGCCGATCATGTTTGCCAGCGCGACTGGGGAATCTTCGTCTGCAGGACTGCCGTTGCCGGTGAATCCGATGGTTGCCACGCTGGAGGTGCAGACCACGCGCCGCACTCCACTCTTCCGGGCAGCATCGAGTAGCGCGCGCGTGCCGTCGACATTCGAACGGTACATCTCGGCGGGATCGCGCACCCAGAGGCGATAGTCGGCGGCAACGTGGAAGACGGTATCGCAGCCCGACATCGCTTTTTCGAGCGACGCAGGATCGCGCAGGTCGCCGGTGGCGGTTTCCGCGTTGAGCCCCTCGAGATTTTTCAGATTGCTGGTGGGACGGACGAGCAGGCGTAGCTCCGCGCCCAGATCGGCAAGAACACGCGCGACGTGGGAACCTAAAAAACCAGTAGCGCCTGTGACGAAAGCGAGCATTCAGGAGTCATCTGACATTTCCAAGGAATAGGGGAATCTTGGACGAACAGTTCCCCCGCCATAATGGGTCCATACCTGACGGAGAGGGCTTCATCATCGACCTCCAATCAAGCGGGTGAGAAGCACCACGACAATGAGTAGCACTGCCGCCCCGGCCGCCAGCATGAACGATCCAACCCAACGCTCGTGGCGCGCGTCCTGGGAAAGCATGTGCGAAGGAATCTTGCCGCACTTCGGACATTCCAGGGAGGCAAATGCAGAGTAGAGCAGTGCTCCCACCATGCCGCCCGCCAGCGCCGCAGTAGTGCTCGACCTGCGCCGAAGAACGCCCCCGCAAGACGGGCAGAGGAACCCCGCACTCGCGGGCTTGGACTCATGAGCAATGCCTAGAATCTCGTCAGGGTCTTCCGTCATCCTTCGCCTTCTGTTTTGAACTCAGGGTCACGAAAAACAAGAGTAGCCCGCCGCCTTCAAATATCTCAGCAATGACGTAGTACGCTCGCAACAGCCGTTCCATAGCGCTTCCCGACAGTTGCGATGATGACCAGTTGCCCAGAAACGGACCCGCAATGTACAACACTGACGCCAACGATTGCGAACTTCGTTGCCGCACGGATAGTCATAGCAGTTCCCGCCCTCGACCGATCTCGGCGGATCTCGGCGCGGACGGTGAACTGGCGCGCGTTGAACTTGCGAGGTCGATCAGACTCCGAAAAACGAGGCGATTCTAGCATACAAATCTAAGCAAGCGGCGCTCATGAAAGGCAAGGATCGGCACTCAGCATCCAGAACACCGGCCGAGATTGTCAATGATCGTCGCCAACGGGTAGTGGCTCACTTTGAAAAGTCTCCGGTCTGCAGTCAGCTCTTTTATGAAAAACATGCCTACGAAAACGTGTTCCTTGGGGAAAGGCCAGGCGGAGCGAAGGATCTCTTGCGCGCACGCTTTGTGAGTTCGGAAATCGTGACTGAGGCGAAGAAACGGCCAAGGGTGCTGTACGTACACCGTTGTAGTAATAATGAGTAAATGTACGATGGCGTACATATATTTACGTACATTATCGCCGCAAATTCCCATTTTGGGACAGAAAAAATACCCCTTCGCGCCGGGGGAAGCGGAAAAGCCGGTCCGGTCGATTTCTAGAATGCCCATTGCTGGGCCAACAACGGCCCGTAGAGCGACGCGGACGACCCGACCGCCCCTCCCCCACACAGACGCTCCTTAAAGTTCGCCATATCGCGTTTAAACGCGTTTTTACGAAGAATCAACAACTTCCACCAACTTTCAACGACTTACACCTACTTTCAACGACTTAGCGAGAGGGGCAAGTTTCAAGGTTTCAAGGTTCCGAGGAGCAGGTTTCAAGCTTTCGGATTTTCAAGAGTCGGACACGGGAGAGAATTGTCGATCGTTGATTTTTGATTTTTGATTGTTGATTGAAAACCGCCGCGCGGGAGCTGAGGCATTTCAATCAACAATCAAAAATCAACAATCGGCAATTGAAAATCGAAAATCGGAGATCGGCATTCAACGGAACCCAGTCGGAGTTCATGCTCGGCCCCCGGCTGAAGCCTGGGGTCTACAACCGGCGTCTGCCAAAACGCGGGCCTTGGGAATATCCGAAACGCGGGATTCAAACTGAGCCGCCACCGCGCACTCTGTCGGAATAGAAAAGGTCTCGTTCAGTCGCGCCGCGAGCGGCGCCTTGAGCCACTGGAGTTCCGCTGGAGCGCGCGGTCCGTCAATCCCCCAATGCGCCGAACTGCGCGCGTTGTATTCAAGATGCCGCGCAGCGCTTCGTTGACCGCGTCTTCCGTGGGAAATGCGTCGGCCACATCCGGCTGAAGCAGCACCAAGTTCGTTCCTTTTCGATACTCTTCGAGGTGCTTACCTCGAACTCCGCCGTTCATCGAAGCGAAATCATATTCCGACCGCATGCCGTTCGGACCACGACGGTCATTGGGCTTCGTCATAGAATTTTCTCTCGCGGCGCGTAACGGGGCGCCGCGCAGATAATTCGAACTTTGTCCCCGCTCTCAATATGTGCCAAAAGCAACATACGACGTCTGGCTGATACTCCTATCGTCAGAAAGCGCTGTTCGTATGCCGAGTGATCCGGGTCAGGAAAAGTCGCTGCGAGTGGATCACCGAAAACCGTCGCCGCTTCGCGAAATTCGACGTCATGCTTCCGTCGGTTTGCGGCTTCCTTGCTCTGATCCCATTCGAACTGCATCCGCGATCAGTATAGACCGCTGAGCACCGAGGTTGCCCAAACTTACGATCTCCTACTGGCTCGCGTAGTGATCGGCGCCGAGGAAATGCAGCGAGACGTAGGGCTCTTCGCCGACCACCCAACTGTCGTGGCCGGGAGGCCCGGGCGGAATGTAAAAGAGCACTCCGGCGCGAAGTTCATGGATGGTGCCGTCCTCCATCGCCGCGGTCGCGCAGCCCGACAATACCATTCCAACATGCTCAACGTTGCATCGCGATGCGCCCACGCTGGGCCCCACGTGCAGCGACCACTTCCAGCCCGGCTGATACGTGGCGCGTCCGATGGTCATGCCTCCAATGTGAACCACTTCGAACATTCCTTTTTCGAACCTGCGGACCTCGTCAGGCTGTTCGAAGCGCTTCAATATGGTTTCAATCGGCGGCATAACGAGAAACGTATATCAGATCAGAGTTCGGCCGGATCATGCGCATCGTGGATCGTGGGGATCGAGGCCCGTGCGCCCTAGTCCGCGTTCTTCTCCATCACCTTGGCATACGTGGTCAGAGCCAGCAGCGGGAAATACTGCCGGTAGAGGTGATACATCAGGTAGAACACCTGCGGGAAGCCGGTGCCGGTGAAGAATTTCTCGTCCCATGATCCGTCGGCTTTCTGAGTCTTCATCAGATAAGCAATGCCGCGGGCTACCGAATCGCTGCGGATATCGCCAGCGGCGAGCAGGCCGAGAATTGCCCAGGCGGTTTGCGAGGGCGTGCTGTCGCCCTGGCCACGCAGGGTTGGATCGTCGTAAGAACCGACCGTCTCTCCCCAGCCGCCATCGGCATTCTGCACCATGCGCAGCCATTCCGCACCCTGCTGAATGCAGGGTTCGTTCAGATCCATGCCAATCGCTTCCAGGCCGCGCAGCACCAGCGCTGTGCCATAGAGATAATTCACGCCCCAGCGCCCAAACCAACTGCCGTCCGGCTCCTGCTCATTGCGGACGAATTGAATCGCCCGCTTCACCGCTGGATGATTCTTGTCATAGCCGTAGGCCGCCAGCATTTCGAGAATGCGGCCCGTGATATCCACGGTCGGCGGATCGAGCATCGCGTTGTGGTCGGCGAACGGCACCTCCTGGAACACCATCTTGTCGTTGTCTTTGTCGAATGACGCCCAGCCGCCGTTCTTGCACTGCATCGAAAGTATCCAATCGATCGCGCGTTGTACCGATTCGCGCTGGTAGCGTCCGTTGGGATGCTCGACCTTGCTTAATCCGAGGCAAACCATTGCGCTGTCATCGACATCGGGATAGAACTCGTTGTTAAATTCGAAGTACCAGCCTCCCGGCTGCCCCTTGGGATTCTTGACTTTCCAGTCGCCCGCATTGCGTACCTGCTTCTGCAGGATCCAGTCGGCGCACTTGACCATGCGCGGATCGTCCGCCGGCACGCCTGCTTCACCCAATGCGAACAGAGCGTAAGCCGTATCCCATACCGGAGACATGCAGGGCTGCATGCGGAAGGTGTCTTCCTCTTCGATGCCGAGCTTTTCGAATTCATCCAGCGCGCGAATCACCTGCGGATCGTCCAGCGAATATCCCAGGCAGCGCAGAGCGATGATGGCATTCATCATCGAGGGATAGATCGCGCCCAGGCCGTCGCTCATCTCAAAGCGTTCCAGCATCCATTTTTCGGCGCTCTTCAAGGCGACCGAACGCAGCGGACGCACATGCACCCGCTCAAACCAGTGAATCATGCGATCCTGCGCCAGGAAAATGTTCCGCCAGGAAAACAGTTTCCTGGCCCAGCGCAAGTGCATCCGCGACTTCTGCATGCCGCCGACGAAGAGTTCTTCCACGCCCATCTCGCGCGTAATTTTCTTGAACGGCTTCTTGGCGTAGCAAATGGAAAGCGGAACCAGAATGGCCCGCGACCACGCAGAAATTTCGTAGATATTGAACCAGAACCATCTGGGGAACAGCACGATTTCCGGCGGAATGGCGGGCACCGCGTCGTAGTCGTATTGGCCGAAGAAACACAGATAAATCTTGGTAAATGTGTTCACCTCGGTGACGCCGCCAAGTTCGAGAATTTTCTTGCGCGCACGTGTCAATGCGGGATGGTCCGCTTTGTAGCCGGCCAACTTCAGGCCGAAGTAAGCTTTCACTGAGGCGCTGACATTGGACGGTCCAGCGGAGTAGTTGCTCCATCCGCCGTCTTCGTTCTGATGACGCAAAATCCAGTTTGCAGCTTTTTGAAAACGCTGGTCATTGCCGGTGCCGAGCAGCGTGTGCAGCAGAATGTAGTCCGATTCCAGGGTGGTATCGGCTTCGAGTTCGCCGCACCAATAGCCTTCATCTTCCTGTTGCGAGAAAAGATATTTGCGGGCGGAAGCAATGGCGGCGCCGACCCGGCTGGCAAGCCCGTCAATCTTGCCGAATCGAAGCTGTGGGGTTGACCCTAAAGCTGCATTGGATTGGTTGAAACTGGGTTGGTTGAAGCTCGATCGGTTGAAGTCGGGGGAGTTTTTTTCCATTCTTTCGCTGCTCCTATGGCTCAAGATGGACGCCGGGCCGAATATTCTTCACCATCGTTACGACTAGTCCGCTGTGGCGGTCGCGGGCGCTGCGGCGATCGCTTCCACGATCTCCGGGGGCAGGCCGAAGCGCACGTTCTCCGGCATCACTTCCAGTTCCTGCACGTTGTTGAATCCTTTGGCGCGCAGAAAGTTCACGGTTTCCCCGACCAGATGCTCGGGCGCCGAAGCGCCCGCCGTAAGCGCGATGGTCTTCACCGCAGTCAGCCACTCTGGTTCGATGTCGTTACAGCTATCAATCAGGTGCGCGTTCGTACCCAGATTGCGCGCCACTTCCACCAGACGATTCGAATTCGAGCTGTTCTCTGACCCCACCACCAGCAACAGGTCCGCCTCAGACGCTACCTGCTTCACCGCCACCTGCCGATTCTCCGTGGCGTAGCAGATGTCCTGCGCGGCTGGGCCCTTGATGTTGGGAAACTTCTCGCGCAAGGCCGCAATAATGTCTTTGGTCTCATCGAGGCTGAGAGTTGTCTGGGTCAGGTAGGCAACGCGATCCGGATCGGGCACGCTGAGATTCTTGACCTGATCGGGCGATCCCACGACTTGGGTGACCAACGGGGCCTCGCCCAGCGTTCCGATCACTTCGTCGTGGTCCTTATGGCCGATCAGGATGAGCGAATAACCCTCTTTGGCGAACTTCACAGCCTCGACGTGAACCTTGGTGACCAGGGGACAAGTGGCATCGATGACGCGCAACCCGCGCCGCGCACTGTGCTCGCGGACTTCGGGAGAAACTCCATGGGCGCTATAGATAATGCGCTCGCCGTTGGGAACTTCATCTTCGCTGTCGACAAAAACCGCGCCCTTGCCGCGCAACTCCTCGACGACAAAGCTGTTGTGGACGATTTCTTTGCGGACATAGATGGGAGGACCGAAAGCCTCCAGCGCGATGCGGACCACGTCGATTGCCCGCACCACGCCCGCGCAGAAACCGCGTGGTTTGAGCAGAAGCAGGGTCTTGCCGTCAGTTCTCTTCAGAAGCCCTCCCGAGGGGCCAAGCTCTTCCCTTTAATTTTAGATGCAGAACCTTCGCGGAGTCTGCATTTTTCAGATGTACCGTTCTCATTTTCGCAGTACTAGAAAGGTACTGGAAAGTAACGGCTTGGTCAACGTAAGTCAAGACAACGGTGGGGATTAGCAGCGAACGGGAAGATGCTCCGGTTGAGTGGGCCGCTCACCAAAATCTCTGCACACCATACAAATCAAATAGCCGGTCGGCGCTAAGGATCGGCACGTCCAATACGAGTGCTTGGGCTGACAGAAGTCGATCAAAGGGATCCCGGTGGTGGGGCGCAAGCAATCCCGCGCGGATCGCGTGGGCGAGTGTGATGGGCAATTCAATGAACGTTTCATTCGAGACTGCGTCGGCCAACTGCTCGATCAAGCTGGCCGGTTTGATCTTCCAGAGACCGACCTTGATCGCCAATTCCCATCCGACTACAGCAGAAATCAGGATCTCGTTTTCCGGATCTCTGAGAATGACAGCGGCTAAGTCGGATAGGCGCGAATCACCGCGCAGCCACCAGATCAGCGCGTGCGTATCGAGGAGAATTTTCAAGGCGGAATATGCCGGGAAGCAGGACAGCTATTCGAACCCTAGGTCCTTCAGTTCCTTCTCGGTAAGAGGAGCGAAAGCATCTTCCGTATACGAGATCTTGCCCTTCCAGGCCCCCGGTTTTCGCAGTATAGTCTTCTCTTCTGGGATGGCGACCAGGCGTGCGACAGGCTTGGAGCCCCGAGAGATGATGATCTCTTCCCCTTGGCACGCCTTGGCGATCAGACGGGAAAGATTCGTCTTAGCCTTGTGGATGGTGACGTTTTCCATGTTAGCTAAGTTAGTTTAGCTAACATGAGAATTGCCTGTCAAAACCAAGGCGCCGCCCCCTGCCTGGCACCATCGCATAGCCCCCTTGTGCTACCCGCTACCCGGCGGTGCCATTGTGATCGTGTGCAAAGTGCTGCACCATGTTGGCGTATTCCGATAGGCCTTCCAGGCGCAACCAAATGCTGGAACTCAGTCAAAGACGAACAGCGGATAACAAAGAGGTGAGAGTTGCGGTGGAAAGCCGCCAACGCCGCAACCTCATGATCGCCCTCTCTTTGCTCATGCTTGCCCTGATCGCCGTCCTCTTCACCGACCGCCTGTTCTGGTTTGGCGCGGATCGCTCCAGGATTGAAGCGGACATGCCGGCAGCTACTCCCGCAGTTCAGGCCCAGAAGACCTCGACGGCAGAAGCCCGCAAAGTCCCGTCGACCCCGGTTAAGAAACAGCAGTCTGCACGTTCCAAGGCGGCAGCGTCTGGCACCGCAAGCGAGCCGCAGTCCGCTTCGACTGAACCGGTCGTGACCGGCAGCCGCGTAGTGCTTCCGCCACTGGACGTTGAAGTAATCGCGGGCGACAAACACCGCGTAGTTCGTCCCGGAGTCAATGCGGCGAAGGTCGAGATCACCGGTCCGGCCCGCTCCTCTTTAGCCGGACGTGAGCCGCTGTCAGCAGCCGCGCTGCGCCAACCGGCTTCGTACTCGGCCACCTATCCTCTGCTGGCGCAGCACATGAATGTGCAGGGATCGGTTGTCCTGCAGGCAGTCATCGGAACCGATGGAGTGGTTCAAAACCTGCGTGTGATGAGCGGGCCCAGCATCCTGGCTACCGCGGCGCAGCAAGCCGTGCGCGAGTGGAAATTCAAACCCATCGTCCAGAACGGTCAGGCCGTGGAATCGAAGGCCACCATCACCGTGAACTTCACCATCAAGGTGGCCGACACCGCGCCCAGCACGACGGTGGCGGAAAGCATCGGCTCCGACAGCCTGACGGTTACCCGCTAGTCATCTCTTCCGAGCTTTCATGCGTTGGCTTTGATCATCTGCTCGGCATGCCTGAGGGAAGTTTCTGTGACCTTGGCGCCGCTGAGCATGCGGGCCACTTCTTCGGTGCGTTCCTCGCCGGTCACGGCGCGGATGCTGGTGCGCGTGCGTCCGCCGGTGGATTTCTTTTCGATCACATAGTGCCGGTCGCCAAACGTAGCAATCTGGGGCAGATGGGTGACGCACAGCACCTGATTCGCCCGCGCCAGATTTTTCAGCTTTTTGCCCACAGCTTCGGCCGCGCGCCCACCGATGCCGGTGTCGATTTCGTCGAAGACCATCGTCCTCTGGGAACCACCCTTACCGTGGATGCCCCACGACTCCCCGGTTTTGCGAGACGTGGGAGTCCGACCTGCCTCTACGCTCGACTTCAGCGCCAGCATCACGCGCGACAACTCGCCTCCTGATGCGATGTGCTCCATCCGGCGTAGCGGCTCACCTGGATTGGTCGCGATCAGGTACACGACCTGGTCCATTCCCGACGCCGTCCAGGTTTGCTCCTCTTCGGCCGGATGAATCTCGATGTGGAAAGCGGCGCGCATCGCCAGATCGTTGATCTCGGTTTCTACCAGCTTCTCCAGGCGTCGCGCGGCTTCGTGCCGCTTCTTCGACAGCGCTTTGGCCACACGGCGATACTCTTCCGTAGCGATGCTCAGTTCACGGCGCAACTGATGCAGAATCTCGTCTTTGTTTTCGACTTCGCTGAGCTTGCGCGAGACATCCGCGCCGAACGCGATGACATCGTCAACGCTGGTTCCGGAAATTGTTCCATACTTGCGCTTCAGGCGATCAAGCAGCGCCAGCCGGTCTTCGACTTCCGCCAAATGCTCCGGGGAGGCGTGAATTCCTCCGGCGTAGTCGCGGACTGTCGCGCCGACATCTTCCACGCTGATGCGAGCCGACTCCAGCGCGGTGAGCGCTTCCTGGAATTTCGGCTCATAACGCGCCAACTCCTCAACTTGCTTTTGCGCCGCCCGCAGCGACGACGCGGTCGAGGCATTGCCTTCGTAAAGAAGATCGAAGGCATTCATGGCGGCATTGTAGATTTTTTCGGCGTTGGCGAGCACGCGCTTCTCGGCTTCGAGGCGCTCGTCTTCCCCCGACTGCAGCCGAGCGTCGTCGATTTCGCGTTTCTGAAACGTCCACAGATCGACCAGCCGCAGGCGATCCTGCTCGCCGCGTTCCATTTCGTCGATGCGGGTGCGGATATCTTTCCACGCGGCGAAGGCTGCCACGACCGGCTCCAACTGGCTGCCGGCATAGGCGTCGAGCAGTTCCAGGCGCGCGGGACCGTCGAACGACAGAATCGATTCGTTCTGCGCATGGATCGCAGCCAGTTGCGGCGCCAGCATTTTCAACACGGCTACAGTTGCCGGCTGATTGTTGACGAAGACGCGACCTTTGCCGCCGGCCGCAATCTCGCGCCGCAGAATCAGCGAGCCGTCGTCGGATTCGTCAAGGCCGTTCGACTCCAGCACATTGGCGAGAGCCTTCTCGGCCGCGCCTTCTATCTCGAATACAGCCGCGATGACCGCCCGCTCCGCGCCCGTGCGGATGACGTCGCTCGAGGCTTTATCGCCCAGCAGCAGCGACAGCGCATCAATCAGAATCGACTTCCCCGCCCCGGTTTCACCGGTCAGCAGATTTAATCCGGGGCCAAACTCGACCACCAGATTGTCGACCACAGCGTAGTTTTCGAGGCGCAGTTCCGTGAGCACAGACCATCCCTGAAAGCGGAAGTTGTGCGCAGCATAGCATGAAAATGGAATGCAGGACCCTTATTCCAGGTCAAGGAGTGTGGGGTAGTGTCTTAAGTTGTCGTACCTCCGATTGAGCGCGTCGTAGAGGCTCCCGCAAACAGCCGGTTCCTCACCGGTGCTTCGCGCCGGTTCGGAATGACATCTTTAAGTTAGGACACTACCGAGTGTGAGTAAGATCGCTTCATTGTAATTTTTTCCCTGCGTTAGGGTCTGCAGCCTTGGAAGGAATACGTGCTGGTCGTACTCGACTACCAGTTCGTCCATTTTCTTCCAAAAATCGGTATCCACCCGATCGTTATCGGGAGAGAGCATCCGCTGTTTTTCTTGCGCGATGAGTCGGTCGCGTTCGGCGAAAATCTTCTGTTCTAGTTTGTCAGTCGCGTCCTGCAGGGGCGGCTGATTCCGCGGCGTATAGGCGAGCAGGATTGCCGCGAACAGGACGGGAGAAACTTGAGCCAGTATGCGTCTCATCGGCGGAACCTGATTGTGTTGAGTGAGTGTATGCAGCAAAATCCAATCGGTCAAGCAGCCGATGCTTAGTTTTCCAGCCCGCAGTCCCGTAAACACAAGCCATCCCTGAAAGGCGAAGTTGTGCGCCCCTGGCAGGAAAACGCGGATCAAGCCATCCTGCTGGCCTCCTGCCGTTGGCGCCCGGCCCTGCCGTACAATATGAAGCGCAGTGACGAAAACCTTCATCTAAACTTTCTTATGCCCACGCCCGGGCCGTGTACATCGGAAATCCGAACGGCTGATATCCCCACCACTATGCAGGCCGCCGTCTATCGCGGCGTCAATGACGTTCGCATGGAAGCCGTCCCGGTCCCGGCTATCGGCTCCGGAGAAATGCTGGTTCGGGTTCACACCTGCGGCGTCTGCGGTACTGACCTGAAGAAAATTTCTACCGGCTCGCACTCCGCTCCACGCATCTTTGGACACGAGACTTCGGGCGTTGTGGCCGCGGTGGGAGAAGGCGTGCGCGAGTATCGCCCCGGCGACCGCGTGATGGTGTTCCATCACATCCCGTGCCGCGAATGTTTTTATTGCCGGAGCAAGACCTTCGCGCAGTGCGCCACGTATAAGAAAGTCGGCTGCAGCGCCGGATTCGAGCCCTCCGGCGGCGGATTCGCCGAATATGTCCGGGTGATGGATTGGATCGTGGAGCAGGGCACGGTGCGGATTCCGGACGAAGTCTCGTTCGAACAGGCCTGCTTCGTCGAGCCGGTCAACACCTGCATGAAGGGCGTCGAAGCCCTGCGCCTGCAGCCGGGGGAGACGGTCCTCACGATCGGACAAGGTCCCATCGGCATCATATTGAGCGTATTGGCACGAAGGGCCGGGGCCACGTTAATAACTTCCGATTTGTACCCCGAGAGGCTTAGAATAGGGGCAACCTTCGGATTAGACCTTGCTGTGGATGCTTCGCGGGCGAATGTGGTGGACCGTGTCCGCGAACTGACCGAGGGGCGCGGCGCCGACGCCGTCATATTGGCGGTCGGCGGAAATTCACTGATTCGCACCGCGATGGATGCGTGCCGTCCCGGTGGCAGAGTATTGTTGTTTGCCCAAACGCAGCATGGAGAGGCAGTGATCGATCCAGCGGCTGTTTGTGTGGATGAAAAGACCCTGGTCGGGTCCTACAGTGCGTCGGTTGATCTTCAACAGGAGTCTGCCCGGTTTGTCATGAACCGGGAAATCGATTTGGAACGGCTTATTACTCATCGCTTCCCGCTCTCCGAGAGTCCGCAGGCTCTCGCTCTGGCGGCTCATCCCCAGCCTTCCTCGATGAAGATCGTGATCCAGCCCGGCGGCAGTTGGGAAGGAAACCCCCAGTGAATGGAAAAATGACCGCGGCCGTTTTGTACGGCAAAGAAGATCTGAAAATCGAAAAGGTTCCCATCCCTCGCGTGGGAGACGGCGAAGTTCTGGTCAAGGTGCAGGTGGCCCTGACCTGCGGGACCGATCTCAAGGTGTATCAGCGTGGCTACCACGCGCGCATGATCGTTCCGCCCGCGCTGTTCGGCCACGAACTGGCGGGCGTCATCGAAGAAGTTGGCGGCGGCGTCACCGCATTCAAAAAGGGGCAGCGCGTGGTGGCGCTGAACTCCGCGCCCTGCCAGATGTGTTTCTACTGCTCCAAGCATCAGGAGAATCTGTGCGAGGATCTGCTGTTCAATAACGGAGCGTACGCCGAGTACATTCGCGTGCCGCGCCGCATCGTGGAAGCCAACATGTTGGTGATTCCGCAGAATGTCAGCTTTGAAGACGCGGCCATGACCGAACCGCTGGCCTGCGTGCTGCGCGGTCTGCACGAAACTGGCGTGGAGATCGGCGAGACGGTGGCGATTCTTGGTGGAGGGCCGGTTGGCCTGATGTTTGTGCAGGTCGCGCGCGCGATCGGCTGCAACGTGATTGCCGTGGTGAAGCGCGAGGCACAAGTCACAGCGGCCCGGCAGATGGGCGCACACGAAATTGTTCAGACGACCAAGGTGACGAACGTAGTCGAGGCCGTGCGCGCGCTCTCACCGCAGAAGCGCGGATGCGACGTCGTGGTTGAAGCTGTCGGCAAACCCGAAGCCTGGGAGTGGGCCGTGGACATGGTCCGCAAGGGCGGCACGGTGAACTTTTTCGGCGGATGCGCCAGCGGAACCAAGGTTCAGCTCGAGACCAATCGCCTGCATTATTCCGAGATCACCTTGAAGGCGACCTTCCACCACACTCCGGAAACCGTGCGCCGAGCCTTTGGATTGATCGCCGCCAAGAAAATCCGCCCCACCGACTACATTACGGGCGAGGCGCCTTTGTCGCGCCTGCAGCAGGTGTTGCGGCACATGTTGAACCGCACCGGTGAGATCAAGACCGCGATCATCCCGGGACACTGAGAACAATTTTCGATTGACGATTGTTGATTGTTGATTGAAAACCTTATGGCTGCAGGGTTCGGTTTTCATCCAACAATCGACATTCGGCAATCAACAATCGTTTTGCAAATGCCTCAGCTTGCGACCAATCCGTCTGCTGCACAATCCGCGTCGGCGGGCTGGAGCCGGCTGCCGGCTGGCTATGCGATCCCTGCAACCACGCCGTCATTGGCGGAGGCTCAGCAATATTGCGAGCGCCTGGCGCGCTCGCATTATGAAAATTTCTCGGTAGCCAGCTGGTTTCTTCCCCGCCGTTTGCGCCAGCATTTTTTCAACGTTTATGCCTACTGCCGCATCTCCGACGATCTGGGCGATGAAGTCGGGGACGCCGCGGCTGCGCTGGCGCTTCTCGACCAATGGGAAGGCGAACTTGAGGCTTGCTACCAGAGCGCGCCGAAGCATCCCGTGTTTGTCGCCCTCGCCGAAACCGTCCGCCAGTTCGACATTCCCAGGCACGAGTTCTCCGATCTGCTGATCGCGTTTCGACAGGATCAGTCCGTCACCCGCTTTGAAACCTTCAACGACGTTCTCGGATACTGTCGCTATTCGGCGAATCCCGTGGGGCATCTCGTTCTCTATCTCTGCGGATACCGGGACGCCGAGCGGCAGCAGCTTTCCGATTTCACCTGCACCGCGCTGCAACTCGCTAACTTCTGGCAGGACGTGAGCGTCGATTACGCCAAGGGCCGCATCTATCTTCCGCTCGAAGACCTGCGTCGATTTGAAGTGAGCGAAGACGACATCGCGTGCTCCCGCAATACCCCGGCATTTTGCGGCATGATGAAGTTTGAAGCGCAGCGCGCCCGGGAATGGTTTCAGCGGGGATTGCCGTTGATTGCGAAAGTCGATTCCGAACTCGCCATCGATCTCGACCTTTTCAGCCGCGGCGGCATGGCGGTTCTCGATGCGATTGTCCGGCAGAACGGCGCGGTGCTGGGCCATCGTCCAGCGATCCCGAAATCGCGCAAGCTGGCCCTGGTGGCGCGCGCTGCGTTTTCCAAACTCTTCGCGTTTTCTCGCGGAGGCCGGCGATGAGCGTCGGGGCACAACAAGTGTCGATCCCCTGGACTCCGGCTCCTCCACAGTTGGTGATGGCGTACTCCGTGTGCAAGGGCATCACGCGCGCCGCGGCCAAGAATTTCTACTACGCGTTTCAGGTTCTGCCCGGAGCGAAGCGCGAAGCGCTGTGCGCAGTCTATGCGTTCATGCGCCGTTGCGACGACATCGCCGACGATGCGGCGCTCAGCCTGCCCGATCGCCGCCAGAAGCTCAATACGTGGCTCGACGCCCTGCATCGCGCCCAGCAGGGCAATCCCACGGACGAGCCTATCCTGCTGGCTCTTACCGACGCCCAGCGCCGCTATACGATTCCTGCGGGACTGCTCGACGAACTGGCCAGCGGCACGGCGATGGATATTGAAGAATCCGCATCGCCGGCGCAACCCGGCTGCCTCACGGTGCAGTACAAGACGTTTGAGGACCTCCGGCAATACTGCTATCGCGTGGCATCTGTGGTGGGATTGGTTTGCATTCACGTCTTCGGATATCGCGATCCTGCGGCGGAAGAGTTGGCCGAGCGCTGCGGCCTGGCTTTTCAGCTCACCAACATCATTCGCGATGTGAAGGAAGATGCCGGACTGGGGCGGGTGTATCTGCCCGAAGAAGATCTGGGGAAGTTCGGCCTGTCGGCCACGGACCTTCTGACTACGCCCGATCTGGCGCGCATTCGCCCGCTGCTTGCTTTGGAAGCCGAGCGCGCCCGCGAGTTCTACACCGCCGGCGACGAACTGATCCCCTTCATATCCGAGGACAGCCAACCCGCGCTTTGGGTGCTGATCAACATCTACCGGCGC
>Ga0302326_10003118_pt1 | contig 39336 bp, 25 predicted proteins | sample Palsa_T0_3_FD_202264 | JGI IMG/M metagenome (GOLD analysis project Ga0302326, IMG submission 202264) | Peat permafrost microbial communities from Stordalen Mire near Abisko, Sweden - Palsa_T0_3 | ecosystem: Environmental > Terrestrial > Soil > Palsa > Peat permafrost | place: Sweden: Abisko... | reverse complement strand
CGTCGTGACGTCCGCGATGTTGCGCACCTGGGTGGTCAGGTTGTTCGCCATCGAATTCACATTATCGGTCAAATCCTTCCACGTGCCGGCCACGCCCTGCACCTGCGCCTGGCCGCCGAGCTTGCCCTCGGTGCCCACCTCGCGCGCCACACGGCTGACCTCGGAGGCGAATCCATTGAGCTGGTCGACCATCGTGTTGATCGTGTTCTTCAGCGCCAGAATCTCTCCCTTCACGTTCACCGTGATCTTGCGCGAGAGATCGCCGCGCGCCACCGCCGTCGTCACCTCCGCGATATTGCGCACCTGCGAGGTGAGATTGGTCGCCATGGCGTTCACCGAGTCGGTCAAGTCCTTCCACGTGCCAGCCACGCCAGGCACCTGCGCCTGGCCGCCGAGTTCGCCTTCCGTTCCGACTTCGCGCGCCACGCGCGTCACTTCCGCCGCGAATCCGTTGAGCTGATCGACCATGGTGTTGATCGTGTTCTTCAGCTCCAGGATTTCTCCCTTCACGTCGACGGTGATCTTGCGCGAGAGATCGCCGCGCGCCACCGCCGTCGCCACCTCGGCGATATTGCGCACCTGGCCAGTCAGGTTGGCCGCCATCAGGTTCACGTTGTTGGTTAAATCCTTCCACGTGCCGGCGACGCCCTGCACCTGCGCCTGGCCGCCGAGCTTGCCCTCCGTTCCGACTTCGCGCGCCACGCGGCTGACCTCGGAGGCGAACGCGTTCAGCCGGTCCACCATGGTGTTGATCGTTTCCTTCAGCTGCAGGATCTCGCCTTTGACGTCGACCGTGATCTTGCGCGAGAGATCGCCGAGAGCCACCGCGGTCGTGACGTCCGCGATATTGCGCACCTGCGTCGTCAGGTTGTTCGCCATCGAATTCACGTTATCGGTCAAATCTTTCCAAGTGCCGGCCACGCCAGGCACCTGCGCCTGGCCGCCCAGCTTGCCTTCCGTTCCCACTTCGCGCGCCACGCGCGTCACTTCCGCGGCGAACCCGTTGAGCTGGTCGACCATGGTGTTGATCGTGTCCTTCAGCTCGAGGATCTCCCCGCGCACGTCGACGGTGATCTTGCGCGAGAGGTCGCCCTTGGCGACCGCAGTGGTGACGTCGGCAATGTTGCGCACCTGACCGGTCAGATTGGCCGCCATCAGGTTCACATTGTCGGTCAAATCCTTCCACGTGCCGGCGACCCCGGGCACCTGCGCCTGGCCGCCCAGCTTGCCCTCCGTTCCCACTTCGCGCGCCACGCGCGTTACTTCCGAGGCAAACCCGTTGAGCTGATCGACCATGGTGTTGATCGTGTTCTTCAACTCCAAGATCTCGCCCTTCACGTCGACCGTGATCTTGCGGGATAGGTTGCCTTTGGCCACCGCCGTCGTCACCTCCGCGATATTGCGCACCTGGCCGGTCAGATTGGCCGCCATCAGGTTCACATTGTCGGTCAAATCCTTCCACGTGCCGGCGACTCCGGGCACCTGCGCCTGGCCGCCCAGCTTGCCCTCCGTTCCCACTTCGCGGGCCATGCGGCTGACCTCCGAGGCAAACGCGTTCAGCCGATCCACCATTGTGTTGATGGTTTCCTTCAGCTCCAGGATTTCGCCTTTGACGTCGACCGTGATCTTGCGCGACAGATCGCCGCGGGCCACCGCCGTCGTCACACCGGCGATATTGCGCACCTGCGCCGTCAGATTTGACGCCATAGCGTTCACCGAATCGGTCAAATCCTTCCACGTGCCGGCGACCCCGGGGACGACCGCCTGGCCGCCCAGCTTGCCCTCGGTGCCGACGTCGCGCGCCACGCGCGTCACTTCGGCTGCGAACGACCGCAGTTGGTCGACCATGACGTTGATGGCTTCCTTCAGCTGCAAAATCTCGCCGCGGACATCGACGGTGATTTTCTTGGAAAGGTCCCCGTTGGCGACTCCGATGGTCACCTCGGCGATGTTTCGAACTTGGTCGGTCAGATTGCCGGCCATTTGGTTTACCGACTCGGTTAGCTCTTTCCACACACCCGACACGCCTTTGACTTGGGCCTGGCCGCCCAGTTTGCCCTCAGTGCCGACTTCCCGGGCCACCCGAATCACCTCCACCGAGAAGGCTCCGAGCTGGCCCACCATGCCGTTGACCAGCTTGGCCGTGCGAAGATATTCACCCTTGAGCGGACGGCCGGCCAATTCGAGCGGCATGGCCTGGCTAAGATCGCCTTTGGCGACCGCTCCGATCACGCGCGCCATGTCCACCGTCGGCTGGGAAAGCTCATCCACCAGCGAATTGATGGCCTCGACGCGCTCAGCCCAGGCCCCCACCGAATCCCCCAGAGCAAGCCGCTCGCTGATCTTGCCCTCCTGACCCACGAGGCGGCGCAGACGCAGAAGGTGCGTGTTCGAGCGCTCCATGCGCGCGACGATCGCATTGACGCTACCTGCCACCAGACCCTCCAAACCCAAGGAATCCGACGGCAAACGCACGCTGAAATCGCCGTCTCGGATGGCCGCCAGGGCGCCGACCAGCTGCCGCATGAATAACTCATTTCCCCGGTCTGTCTCGGCCAGTCGATTGCGGGAGCCGGTGGTGGGACGCCGCCTCGAAGCTGGCTCGGAATCGAGCGGGTTGGACGAGCTCTTGCGATGGGTGCCATTCGATTTGGGAAGAAGCGTGGACGATTTCATCGATATGCCTCGGAGGGCCGGTTGAAGTTTGGATACGCCTGGAAAGGGTGCCGCATGATTAGGGCTGCCGACCGTCGCTCAGAGCGCCCGAGGCCCCAAAGCAGGACAGTCTCGGACTTAAGATCTTCCTCATGATCGGACAAGGTGCTTCCGTTTGTCTGACAAGATAATCAGACGAGAACGACTAACTACCCCCCGAAGAAAAGGGCATCCTGGGGGTCATGAAGAAGTCTATCGCTGGAAGGGTCGCCATTGCGACGTGGTCTGTACTGTCGGTACTATTGTATCTGTTCGGGAGTCAGTGTTCCGCAAGTGAATCAGTTTGGGTCGAGGATTCTCTGCCAGGAGGGGCCTCAGGGTTCGCAGATGGCGGTGACGGATGGAATTGGATCTCCAGCAATCCAACTCCCTTTACCGGCACACTCGCCCATCAATCGAACGTCTCGGCGGGTCTGCACGAGCACTATTTCAATTACGCAACTACCACTTTATCAGTGGGTACCGGTGATTCTCTATTCACCTATGTCTATCTGGACCCCGCCAATCCCCCCACCGAGATCATGCTCCAGTGGAACGCCGACAACTGGGAGCATCGGGCCTACTGGGGCGCCAATAGCGTCACCTACGGAACCGATGGCACCGTCAGCCGCCATTCCATGGGAGCGATGCCCGCAACCGGTCAGTGGATTCGCCTTGAGGTGCCAGCCAGCCAGGTGGGCCTGGAAGGCCAGACCCTGACGGGAATGGCTTTTACCCAATATGGCGGACGCGCCACATGGGATCACGCCGGCGATGCCACGGCATCAAGCGCCGTCGGGGCAGGCGCCACACCCGCATCGGGATCGTCTTCAGGCACGGTGGCATCGACGACGCCCACCTCGGCCCAGACCGACGTCATCTGGATTGACGACGCCCTCCCGGCGGGAGCCTCGGGTCAGGCAGACGGCGGCGACGCATGGACCTGGGTCTCCAGTTCTCCGGCGCCCTACCACGGGACCCTCGCTCACCAGTCGAGCCTCTCGACGGGCCTGCACGAACATTTTTTCAACTACGCCTCGACCACCGCCAATCCCGGAACGGCCGATACGCTTTACACCTACGTCTATCTCGACCCGGCCAATCCACCCGCGGAAATCATGCTCCAATGGAACGGCGACAATTGGGAGCATCGGGCCTATTGGGGCGCCAACTCCATCACCTACGGCACCGACGGCACGAATAGCCGGCAGTATATGGGAGCCCTGCCCGCCGCTGGGCAGTGGGTCCGTCTCGAAGTGCCGGCCAGCCAGGTTGGTCTCGGAGGACAGAGCCTCACAGGCATGGCGTTCTCGCAGTACAACGGCCGGGCGACCTGGGATGATTCGGGCGTTTCGACCACAACCGCGACAACCCCCACCAGCTCCGGCTCGACGACCTCGGGCGCAAGCACAACGCCCGTTGTGACGACCCCCGTTGTCACCACGCCTGTGGTCACAACGCCCGTCGTGACGGCTCCCGTCGTCACCACTCCGGTCGTGACCACCCCCGTCGTCACCACCCCTGTTGCGGCGACCCCCGTGGTGACGACTCCGGTTGCGGCGACCCCTGTTACCACCCCCTCCTCCAGCCGAAATTTCAACGTCGACGACACCGCGCTGCAGTTGCCGCATCCCGGAGACAGCCTCCTCCACGTGCTCGCTCCCAGCCTTCTTGAGCTCAAGCTGATCAATACCAAACAGGTCGATCCCGCCCAGGTTTCCGTCTGGAACTTTGTAAACTCGAATGGCCAAATGGTCGCGCCGGCGACCGGTGAGTTCACCGTATCGGTGAACGGACAGATCGTCTCCGTCCAGTCAATCGGCTTCAAGCGGCGAGTCCTGTACGCTCCGCTTTCACGCTACGACCTGAGGATCGAGAACAGCCTCTACCTCCAGCTGACCTCCAGCGTATCCGACGGCCAGACCGTCACGGTGACGAATGCGGACGGGACGCTCTGGGCCTCCAGCGTTTCATTCACGGCGGTGGCGGACCCCGTGCGCTATAGCCCGGCAATCCACGTGAATCAGGAGGGCTATATGCCCTCGATGCCCAAGAAGGCGATGATCGGATATTACCTCGGCGACATGGGGGAGATGACTATCCCCGTTGCCCAAGGCTACAACATCGTCGACGCCCGGAGCGGCGCAGTGGTGTTCTCAGGATCGCTCGCCTCCCGCAAAGACGTGGGCTATAACACAACACCGACACCCTATCAGGGCGTGCTGATGGCGGACTTCAGCAGCTTCACCACGCCGGGCGAATACCAGCTCCAGGTGCCCGGCCTCGGCGCTTCGCTTCCCTTCCTCATCAACGACGGCATCGCGATGGGATTTGCCCGAACCTATGCGCTCGGCCTCTACGAGCAGCGCAGCGGCTTTGGCGCAGCCCTCCCCTTCACTCGTTTTGTGAAGTCACCCGATCACACCGCTCCGTCCCAAGTTCCCACCACTGCTTCGGCCTTCGCGTTCACGTGGTCGTGTGTGGCCGGTTACGCGAGCACGGCGAATACGGACAATCCCGCGCAGACCGCCCCACTGCTGACCAGCCCCGGCAATCAGCTCTATCCGTTCGTCAACACCGGCTCGATCGATGTGTCGGGCGGCCATAGCGACGCGGGCGACTACAGCAAGTATACGATCAACAGCGCGGAGCTGATCCACTATTTGATTTTCGCGGTCGATTCGATCCCGGGGGTGGCGCAGATGGACAACCTCGGCATTCCGGAGAGCGGGGACGGCATCCCCGATGTGCTGCAGGAAGCCAAATGGGAGGCCGACTTCCTGGCCAAAATGCAGGATGCCGACGGCGGCTTCTACTTCCTGGTCTATCCGCAGAACCGCGAATACGAGTCCAACGTGCTCCCTGACCACGGCGATCCCCAGGTCGTCTGGCCCAAGAACACCGCGGTCACCGCCGCCTCCGTGGCAGCGCTCGCACAGGCCTCCTCTTCGCCCCTGATGAAGAAGTACTATCCGGCGGCCGCCGCCCAGTACCTCAAGGAGGCCCAGCTCGGCTGGCAATTCCTCACCAACGCCATCGCCAAGTATGGCAAGGCCGGAGCGTACCAAAAAATCACCTTCTACGGCGATGACTGGACCCATGACGACGAACTGGCTTGGGCCGCCTGCGAAATGTACCTGGCCACGGGCAACACCCAGTACCAGACCCAGCTCTTCTCCTGGTTCCCCAACCCGGCCGACCCCTCCACGTTCCGGTGGGGCTGGTGGCGCATGTCGGAAAGCTGGGGCAACGCCATCCGCAGTTACGCTTTCGCGGCACGCAGCGGACGGCTCCCAGCCTCGGCGCTCGACCGCCGCTACCTCGCGCTCTGCGAGGGGCAGGTGCTTTCGGCGGGAGACGACGAAGCCATCTGGTCCGCAAATAATGCCTACGGCACCGCTTTCCCCACTCCGACCAAGACCATGCGCGGCGGCGGCTGGTACTTCTCCATGGATGCGGCCAGCGATGCCGCAATCGCCTACCAAATCGAACCGAGGGCCGAGTATCTCGACGCGATCGTGGGCGCGATGAATTACGAGGCTGGAACCAATCCGGTGAACGTCACTTACCTCACAGGCCTCGGCATCAAGCGGCAGCGTGAGATCGTGAGCCAATTCGCCCAGAATGATCGGCGCAGGCTTCCGCCCTCGGGGATTCCCATCGGCAACATCCAAGCGTCCTTCAGTTACCTGCCCGCCTATGGTTCCGAATTACGCGAGCTGTCCCATCCCGCCGATGATGCCGCGGAGAATTCCTATCCCATCTACGACCGTTGGAGCGACGCTTACAATATCACCACCGAATACATCGCGGTGAACCAGGCCCGAGGTTTGCTGGCGGCAGCGTTTCTGGCCGCCCGCACAAGCGCGGCATCGCGTCCCTGGAAAGCGAGTGCCGCATCGATCGAGGTCCCGGAGGGCCAAATGCGCCTGAAGCAACCGGTCCAACCCGTGCTCCGGCTCCCAGGAACGGATCTTTCGGAGGCGCGGATCGTCTGGGAGGCAAGAGACCAGGATCCCCGGCTCGGCAATAGCTTCACAGTGCTTCCTCAGAACAACGGAACCCAATGGGTCGAGGCCGAGGCCGAATGGCCCGACGGACGGCGGGTGTTTGCGTCAGCGTCGTTCGAAGCCGACAGCCCGGTCGTCGTGTGGGTCGAGGATTCCATTCCCCCTGGTTCGGCGGTAGGGGGCACGGGAGGTGAATCCTGGCAATGGACAGATACGGACCCAGCGCCGCATTCGGGAAGGCGCGCCCACGCATCTCCCCTCGCCGCTGGCCTCCATGAGCACTGGTTCAACGGTGCTTCCTCACCGCTCAGCGTTGGTCCGAATGACACGCTCTTCACCTGGGTTTATCTCGATCCTGCGCATCTCCCCTCGGAACTCATGATTTCGTGGAACGACGGGACTGGGTGGGAACACCGCGCTTATTGGGGCGCCGACTCGATCACCTACGGCAGGGACGGCACGCCCGGCCGCTACCGCGCAGGCGCCCTGCCGCCGGCGGCCCGATGGGTTCGACTAGCGGTGAGCGCGGAAAACGTCGGCCTTGCCGGGCGCTCGGTGACCGGAATGGGTTTCTCAGCTGTTGGAGGACGCCTCAGCTGGGACGAGTCGGGCAGGGCTTCCTCGGACAAGCACTAAAGCCTCTTCAGGCAGGCACTGCGTCGGGAACCCGGCCCGAAACGGCGGCTTGGTCCGCGCCCGCAACTTCGGCGGACAAGGGGGCCCGATCGTCCATGGCTTGCTCTTCCCCGGCGGACCCATCCGCCGAACCATGCTCGAGTGTTGCCTCAAATCGTCTGTGCGATTCGATCACCCCGCGCGCAATCGCATAGCGCGTCAGGCCGGCCACATCGTGGATATTGAGCTTGTTCATCAGCTGCTGCCGGTGCTTTTCGACCGTCTTGACGCTGATGCTTAGGGCAGAGGCGATCTCCTTGTTCACGCCTCCTTCGGCCACCAATTGAAGGATCTCCAATTCCCGGCTCGTGAGCTGCTCGTTCCTGCGGCGGAGCGGCCGGCCCTTGATGTAGGCTTCGCGGTAATAGTCGAGCAGGCGCTTGGAGATCGACGGGCTGAAGAAGGCGTTGCCCTTGTGGGTCTCGCGTATCGCCTTGATGAGGTCCGACGAGGCTGTCTGCTTGATCAGGTAGCCCGCCGCACCCGCCTCGGTCAGCTGATGAACGTATTCGTCATCCGCGTAGGAGCTGAGGATCAATAGCCTGCAGGGAAGGCCCTCTTTTGTGATCTGCCGCGTCGCCTCGAGGCCGTTTAGGTGCGGCATGGCGATATCCATCACGATGACGTTGGGCAGCAGCCGCTGCGCCATCTGGACGGCTTGGCGCCCGTTCTCGGCCTCGCCGACCACCTCGATGTCGGTTTCCGCGGACAGCAGGGCGCGGAGGCCCTGGCGGACCACCGTATGATCATCAGCGAGCAAGACAGATATTTTTTTCATGATTGGAAATGATGACGGAGCGGGAAGCGGGTGCCGCGTCGGGCGGCCGCGCTCCGGCCCCGTCAGGAAGGGTGAGTCGCACCGACAGCCGCGTTCCGGATCCGCGAATCGACTGGATCGCGAAGGTTCCACCCACCAGCCGTATGCGCTCGCGCATCCCGAGCAGGCCCAGCCGATCACCGCGTCCGATGCCCAGCTTCTCTTCCACCGAAAAGGAACGCCCGTTGTCGGAGATCTCCATGGCGAGCGTCTCCCCATCGGATGCGAAATCGATCCGGGCCGCCGCGGCTTCCGCGTGCTTGAAGACATTGGTCAACGCCTCCTGGGCCACCCGAAAAAGCGCCTCTGAACGCCGGCTGTCGAGCCTGGCGAGGTCCGGATGGGCGACCAGTTCGGTCTGAATTCCCGTGCGGTCGGTGTATTCGGCCAAATGGGCGCGCAAGGCGGAGTGCAACCCGAGATGGTCCAGCATCGCGGGGCGCAGTTCGCGCGCAAACGCATGCACCGTCTCCATGCTGCGAGCGAGCAGCTGTTCGGCCTCACCCACCCTTCGCTGGAAGGAGACATTCCCCGCCGCCTGTTTCTTGAGCATCGCCACCGCGACATTCACCGCGATGAGCGCCTGTCCGAGTTCGTCGTGCAACTCGCGGCTGATTCGCCGCCGCTCCTCCTCCTGGGCCGTCAGCACCTGGGCCGACAGTTCCTGCAACAGCGTGTTGTTGTCGGCCAGTTCCGCATTGAGGTGCTCGAGCCGTCCAATGGCAGCGCGAAACCCCCGATGGGCCGCCTCGAACGGCGACAGGACCTCAAGAAGAAACGATTCCAGAAGCCTATTGTCGGGCGCCTCGGCGCCCCTGCCCGGCGCCAGGACCCCACCGAGGACTCCCTCGGCGAGCGCCTGATGGTGAAGTCTTACGATCTCGAAAATTCCGAGGCCGGCGGCCATGGCCGCCCGCCCGAGGTCGTAGGCCTGCCTCAGGGTCGCCTCGTCTGGATGGGCCAGATATTCGCGAAGGACCCCCTGGTAGGTAACCGGCAGCGAGGTGGAAGACTCCGTCACGGGAGCCACTTCGCCATGGTTACGGTGGTCCCGCGACCGACCTCTGAAGTGAGTTCGAAATCGTCGACAAGCCATTTGGCTCCAGGCAGCCCGACACCCAGTCCGCGGCGCGTCGAATAGCCGTACTGCATGGCTCGCGCGACGTCGGCGATTCCCGGGCCCTGGTCCCGCGCCACGATGCCGAGGCCCCTGCGGCCGGCCCGCTCAAGGGGCTGAAGAAGAATTTCACCGCTGTGTGCGTGATCGAGGATATTCCGGGCGACCTCAGAGATCGCGGCTGCTATCAGGGTCACATCGGCTATGCTGAAGCCGAGCGCCAGCGCCTGCGAGCGCCCCTTCTGGCGCGCCGTGACGATATCGATGAGCGCTTGGATGGGGATCCGGACTCCGCCTTCAAGGATTCTTGCCGATACTGATTCAGAGGGAGCTTCGATCAGTTGCATGGGTCTGGTTTGGTAGGTTCGTATTCGGTTTCGGTGGGTTCTATACCCACTATTAGTACGTTATCCCCTGGGGCGGTTCGCAGGAATCACCCGAATCCTTCCCGAGGTTCGACCCGGAAATTCCCCTATGCCAGCGCCGGCGAGGGGGGGGTCGGACGCCCCCTTTTTAGGGTCTGCACCTACCTGTCGCACGGCCCCCGCCGCGTGACTAATGGGCCATGCGACTGCTTTTCGTCCACGAGAGATTCGGCGCCTTTGGGGGGGCCGAGGCGAACATCCTCGCGGCGGCGGGTGAGCTCAGGCGCCGCGGCCACTCGGTGGCCCTCGCGCACGGGCCCCAAACCGGCAAATCCGAGGCCGAATGGGAAGCGGCATTCCACCCTAGGTTGGAGATGCTGCCAGGCTCCGGCGCCCAGGGAATCGAAGCGGCCATCTCGGCCTTCCGGCCCGACCTCATCTTTCTCCACAAGCTCGCGGAGCCCCAAGCCCTGCGGGCTCTTGCCGGCTGCGGCAGGCCGGTGGTGCGAATGGTTCACGACCACGATATGTACTGCATGCGTGGATACAAGTATAACACTCTTAGCCGGCGGATCTGCGGCCGCTCCGCCTCCCTCTATTGTATTTTCCCATGCGGCGCCTCGGTCGGGCGCGATCCCGCGCGTCGATTCGGCCTGCGCTGGATCAGCTATCTCGCCAAACGAAGGGAAATCGCTCTCAACCGCCGCTTCGCCCGGCTGATCGTGGCCACCGGATATATGCGCGATGAATTGATTCGGAACGGTTTTCAGACGGACCGGATTTCGATCCACGCGCCCGTTCCCCGCACGGGGGATATCGCCGACTCTTCGAATTTCTCCCCATCCAATCGCATCGTCTATGCGGGTCAGGTGATCCGAGGCAAAGGCGTGGATGTCCTCGTCGAGTCGCTCGCCCGTGTGACCGTCCCCTTTGAATGTGTAGTACTGGGCGACGGGAGCCATCGCCCGGAGTGCGAACGGCTGACCCGACGCCTGGGTTTGGCCGACAAGATTCGCTTCGCAGGCTTCGTCCCGCAGGCGCGCATCGCCGAACACTACCGGGAAGCTTCCCTTGCCGTCATGAGCTCCCTCTGGCCCGAGCCGTTCGGCGCGACGGGGCTTGAAGCCATGCGATGCGGCCTGCCGGTCGTGGCTTTCGACGCCGGCGGCATTCGCGAATGGCTGATCGACGGCGTCAACGGCTTCCTCGTCCCATGGATGGACCGGGATACGTACGCTCGGCGAGTGGAGGCGCTTCTCCGAGACAAGACACTCGCGCGCCAGCTCGGCTCCAATGCGCGAAAGCTCGCGGGCGAACGCTTCGGTTTCGCCACCTACATCGACGGTCTCGAAGCCCTTTTCCGCCGCGTTGCGGGCAATCTCGCCGAGACCCCTTCCGATCCCGTCGCCGCACTTCTGCCATGATCCCATCCGCCCCAACCCCGATCCACCCCCATCTACTCGAGCGTTTCGCCACCTTTCAGAGCCGGCTGGGGCTCTGGCGCCTGCGGCTGACATTGCGGGCGCAACGCCTCGCGTGGCGCTGCATCATCAACGGGGCGGATTCCGCCAAGCGCACGCTCGACATCGCTGGGTCCGCCGCGGCGCTCATCGCCATCAGCCCCATCCTCATGGTGATAGCTCTCATCGTGAAACTCGAGGACGGCGGACCGATACTATTCGCCCAATCCCGCGTGGGACGCTTCGGCCAGACCTTCCGCATGTTCAAGTTCCGCTCAATGCGGGTCGACGCCGAAAAGCGGCTCGCCGAATTGCTTGCCGCCAATCAGCATCAAGGAGGCGTCACCTTCAAGATGAAGCGCGATCCGCGCGTCACCTGGATCGGCCGATGGATTCGGCGCTTCTCCCTCGATGAGCTTCCGCAGTTCTACAATGTCCTGCGCGGCGACATGTCGCTGGTGGGACCCCGGCCGCCAGTGATACGCGAAGTCGCACAGTATTCGCTCGCCGATCGGCGCAGGCTCGCCGTCAAACCCGGCATCACCTGCCTGTGGCAAATCAGCGGACGGGCCGAAATCGACTTTGCCGGGCAGGTCCAACTCGATGTAAACTACATCGAGAACCAGAGCATCAGCGAGGATCTGCGAATCCTGCTCCGAACCGTTCCCGCCGTGCTCAACGGCTCGGGAGCCTATTGACGCGGCCCGATGAAAACCCTGTTGATTTGTCCCGCCCTGCGTCCCGCCGTCGCCCATCTCGCCGCCCACTCCCCGCTGGCGCTGGCTCAAGTTCTGGGCGAGACGGTGATCGGCCATTGGATCGAACACCTCGCGGCGCTGGGCGCCACGGAGATGCGGGTCATCGCGCCGGACCGTCCCGATCTCGTTCGCGCGGAGCTCGGCTCGGGAGCGCGCTGGGGGGTGCAGATCGAAGTGCTCGCACCGGGAGTTGAACTCACTCCTGCGGAGGCGGCGGCGCGCTACCGCGCCCCCGGAGAGGGGGGATGGATGCCCCCCCCGTACCACGGAGTCGCCGTCACCCACCTTCCAGGCTGCGCCGATTTGCCGCTCTTCGCCAGCTATGCCGGATGGTTCGCAGCGGGCCTGGCATGGATGCCCCGCGCGCTCACGCCGGCCCGGATGCGGGTCAGCGAAGTTCGGCCGGGAGTTTGGATCGGCCGACGAGCCCGGGTGTCCCCCAAAGCCCGCCTGATCGCCCCGTGCTGGATCGGCGACCAAGCCTACGTCGGGCCCGAAGCGGTGATCGGTCCCGGAGCGATTCTAGAGGACCGGTCATTCGTCGAGGCCGGGGCTCGGATTTCCGAAAGCTCGGTCGGCGAAAACACTTTTGTCGGGCGGATGAGCGTGGTGCGCGGCTCGCTCGCCGCGGGATCCACCCTCACCAATTGGCGCACCGGTTCTTCGCTCGATGTCCCTGACCCCTTCCTCATGTGCTCCCTCAGCCTGCCGATCGCCGACGCCGCTTCCAGGCGCGCGAGCCGCTCGGTGCGCTCGGCTGCGCGACTGGCCACAGCGCCCGTCGGATTTCTCGCCGGATGGTTTGGCCGCCATTTCTCAAGAACCACGAACGCGAAGGCCCAGGCCGATCCCGTCTAACACACCATGAAAATTGAACATACCGGACAAAACCTCCGCATATCCGAACTCCCCGAACTGACATCGGTCAACTCTGGCCATTTCCGCGACGAACTGCGAGCGGCCCTGCCGACCTCGCCTTCGCTCATAGAGATCGATCTCTCGCAAACCCGCTTTGTCGACAGCAGCGGGCTGGGCGCCCTCTTCGCGTTGTACCGGTCCACGGGAGACGGCCGAAGCGCCATTCTGCGGCTGGTCAACCCAGCGCCGGAGATCCAGCAGCTGTTCGAACTGACCCAGATGCAGCAGCTTTTTGAGATCGTGCAGCGCTGATCGTCGATGGCCGCGACCTCCCTCCAGCCGGATCGGCCCGCCGCCCTACGCCTTTCCTTCCTTCCGGATCCCCGTTCCGCCCGGGCCGCCGCCGCAGTCATCCGCGGCTTCCTCACGGAGCAGGGGATCCCGGAGAAGGACCTCTTTGCCTGCGAGCTGTGCGTGGCCGAGGCCTGCAACAACGCATTTGAGTATGCGCGCCCCGCCGAGCGAAACTATCATCCCATCGCGGACGCGGTGTGCACCGAGGGCGAGATCGAGCTCCGCGTGACCGACAGATCCACGGGCTTTGACCTGCCAGAAAGAGCCGAGGCGGTCTCACCGGCGGCCGAACGCGGCCGCGGGCTGTTCATCATCCGCTCCATGATGGACGAAGTCAGCTACCTCAGAGGCTCCCCTGAGAACGTGCTGGTCATGCGCAAGCGCCGCCAGCGCGATTCTGGAAGCGCGGCATTGAAGGCGCCGCTCTCGGCCCCGGAGCTCGCAGCCGAACTGACCGATTGCAAACGAACGATCGCCGGTATGGCGCGCGAACTGTGCTTTCGCACCGAGACCCTCTCCGCGGTTTTCCGCTGCTGTGCGGAGCTGGGGCGAGGCGGTGAGGCCAAGGATTTTGCGAATCGACTCCTGTCCGATTTGCTCAATCTCACCTCGGGAGACTGGTATGTGTTCCGCCTTCTGTCGGCCCAGGATCACCGCCTCCACGTCGAGACGGCGTCCCACCCAGAACTTCAGTCGGGCCCCATCTCTCTCCCTGCAGCCGATGGAAGTCCCCGCGGCATCGAGGCGACGGCGGCCGCCACGCTCACGCCCGCCCGCGTCGACCTGCGCGGCGCCCGATCGAATGGGAGCGCGGCGGATGAACCTCTCCTCGCCGCCGGAGCCGAGGCGGACGGGCTGGTCCATCCGCTTTGCTTCGCCGGAACCCTCGTCGGCACCCTCGCCGTGGGCAGGCGCCGCGGCGGCTTCTCCGCGGGCGAATTGCAGACCGAGGTGGTTCGGACCTTCGCCGAGTTTCTAGCTCTGCAGACTCTGAATCTGCGCCGCCGCGAAGAGGAGCTGCGCGACCGGGTGGTCGTCCGAGAAATGGAAATCGCCCAAGAGATCCAGCGCTCCCTGCTCCCGCTCGACCTGCCCCAGCTCCCCGGATACGGGCTGACCGGAGCCTGGCAAAGCGCCCGGGAGGTCGGCGGCGATTTCTACGATGCCCTGGTTCTCAACGACCGCTCGCTTCTGCTCCTGGTGGCCGATGTGATGGGCAAGGGAGTGCCGGCCGCCCTCTTCGCGACCATCATGCGCGGCGCTCTGAGAGGCCTCGTCGCAAGAAGCGACGATCCGGCCGAACTCCTTCGGGGCCTCAACTCCCTCCTCTATCCGGAACTGTCGCGCGTCAATATGTTCATCACCGCTCAGGTCGTCCAGATGGACCTGAGGAACCGGCGGATTCAGGCCGCCAGCGCGGGTCACTGCCCGCTGATCTTCAGCCCTCCCGGGCATGCCGCCGTCTCGGTCCTTCCCACTCGCGGCCTTCCCCTGGGCGTCCTGCCGAACAGCGACTACCGGACCGAAACAGGCGTGCTGGGCCGCCCCGGGACCCTTCTGTTGTACACCGACGGCCTCACAGATGCGCGCAATCCCGCCGGCGAGATGTTCGGGCAGCGCCGCCTCATGGATTGGATGCGCGCCCAGCGCAGGCCTCAATTCGAGGCGGCGGTCCTCGGAAAACAACTGCTGAAGGAGGTGAACCGCTTCCGCGGTGACGCGCCCATGGGTGACGACCAGGCGTTCATGCTTTTGACGGCCGACGAGATGAGCGCCCGCGCAGCCGTGCACGCCTGGTGGCAGGCGCGGCTCGTTCGGCGAAGCTTGCCCAGGCCCGCGTTTTCAGAACCCACAGCGATTCGCCCATGAAATCCGTTCTTCCCCTCTTTGTCTTCATCGACGCTTGCGGCTGGGAAATCATCCGCGACCAGCCATTTGCCCGCGCGCTGGCCCCCGAACGGCGCGCACTCAAGAGCGTTTTTGGCTACAGCTCCGCCTGCATTCCTTCCATCCTCTCCGGGCGATGGCCGGTCGATCACCGCAACTGGTGCTATTTCGTGTACGATCCCGAGCACTCGCCCTTCCGCGCCCTGCGCGCCCTGCGCTGGCTGCCAAAGGCGCTCACCAGCCGCAGGATGTTCCGCCACCGCCTCTCAAAGGCGCTCAAGGTTCATCTAAAATTTCGCGGCTACTTCGACCTCTACAACATACCTTTCGAGCAGATCTCGCTGTACGACTTTTCCGAGAAAAAGAACCCGCTTCAGCCGGGAGGCCTCAACCGCGGGCCGAATATCTTCGATCATCTGAAAGGCCGCGACATACCCTATCACGTCAGCAATCCGACTCTGAGTGAACGCGCCAATCTCGACGGTCTCCTGGCCGATATCGATCGGGAGTCGATCGACTTCGCATTTCTTTACTGGCCCGATCTGGACGGGCTCCTTCACAGGGTCGGAAACCAATCGCCCGATGTGCCCGCCAAGCTGAGAGCCTATGAGCCGTGGCTCGAAGAGCTGATGAGCCGGGCCCGGCGGCACTACGACGAGGTTCGCCTCACGATCTTCAGCGATCACGGGATGGCCAACTGCGACCGCCTCCTCGATTTGCGCGCGGGCATCGATGCCCTTGGCCTGAAGGTCGGGGTTGACTACGCCGTGGTCTACGATTCGACGATGGCTAGGTTCTGGTTTTTCGACGAGCGCGCCCGGCGGCTGGTCGAGGCGCGGTTGCGCGAGGTCCCAGAAGGGCGCATCGTGCCCGACGAGGAGTTGGAAGCCATGGGTGCGCTTTTCCCAGATCGTTATTTCGGAGAGCTCATTTTCCTCGTGGAGGAGGGCGTCCTGATTGTTCCCAGCCACATGGGCGAACGTCCCATCCGGGCGATGCATGGCTATCACCCCGACGACCCGCATAGCTACGCCAGCCTTTTGACCAACTACGAATCCGTTCCCACTGAAATCAACGCGATCCCGCACGTCTACAAGCTGATGGCGGCACAGGCGGAAGAGGCGGCACAGCGGAACCGGCAATCCGCAGCGGTCGCGGGATAACCACTCTCTTCGCGCCGGCGAGTCCGGCGGGAAGGATCAGCCGCGGCCCAGCGGAACGGCACCCGAGGCGACGTCGGCGAAACTCACGACCTTGATGTCGGCGCTCCCAGCCAGCCAATCGGCCACCTGGTGGAGGATCGCTATGAACGGGGCATCGGCAACGCCTCCGCGGAAATACTCCCACCAATGCGTGACAATCACCGTGAGCGTCGCACGGTCGACCGCTTGGCGGACCGAATCAAACATGACGTCATAGGGGCGGTGGCAGGAGAGAAGGCACCCTGGATGCCCGAGCAGCCAAGTCCCGCCCCCGCGCCAATGGCGTCGGCCCGCGGCCTTCTTGCAGAGGAACGGAACCCACCAGCGAAATGGAATCCGGCGGGCTTCGAACCAGCCCGTGGAAATCACGGCGAATCGGCGCGCAAGCTCTGGATAGGCCACGCGTGAAATCTTGTCATAGGGCGCCACAAAGGCCCGGGGCCGATCAAAGCCCGCCTCCACCAGCCGCCGGCCGCCTTGGTCAAGGCGCCGCGAGAGGCGCTCCCGCGCGCACCCGTCGAATTCAAAGTAGTCATGGTGGCAACCGTGCTGAACAATCCGATACGCCGGCTCGGAGTGAAGATAGCCAACGAGCTCCCGATTCGCGGCGATCGGAAGGAGCGGCTGGGAGGTCCCCCTGCCCGCGGCGAGGAAGCCCTCGAGGCTGCCGTCCGGTATCCGGACGTCCGTGCGCACCTCGGGAATCACCGCGAGGTTGACCGGCAGCCCCCGCGCCAGGAATGGCCGGTACAGCCGTTCGAGGCACTCTGGCGGCGTCACCGCGCTCGTGTCGTCGTCACGCAGAATGACGTAGCGCATGGCGGTTGCGGATGAGTTCCTCGTAGAGCCGCAGCATGCGGCCGGCGAGGATGCCCGTGTCAAATTCGGCGAATACGCGCCTGCGGCCCTCGGCGCCCATAAGCGACCCCTCCGCGGGTTCCGCCAGGAAGCGGTCGGCCGCGGCGTGAAAGGCCGCCGGATCGTCCAAGTCAAAGAGGCGGCCGGTGACGCCGTCCTCAACCAAGCCGCGCGCACCCGAGGTTCGGCTCGAAAGCACCGGCGTCCCCGCCGCCCAGGCCTCAAGGATCACCAGGCCGAAGGTCTCCGATAGAGACGGCACAACGACCGACCGGGCCAGCTGAAGGAGGCCGATCAGGCGCGGATCGCCCGGCGGCAGGCGACCGGCCAGCAGAACATGGTTGCGCAGGCCGCGCGCAGCAATCGCCGCCTCAAGCTCATCACCATAGGCGCGATCGGTGCAGGGTCCGACCAGCGCGACGAGGAGCTGGGGATGCCTCCGAACCAGATCCGCGGCCTGATCCACCAGCCAACGCTGATTCTTAACCGGGTCGATCCTCCCGACGACCACGAAAAGTTCCCGCCCCGCCACGGCGGGAAAAGCGGAGAGAGCGGCGGTTCGCTGATCGGCCGAGTAGCGGGCAGCCGGGATACCGTGCGGCTGAATCAGGACTCGGCGTCCGGGGTGGCGCTCCGAAATCAGCTCGGCTTCGCGCGCATTGCATGTGATGACGGCGTCGGCTTCGGATAGAAGCTGGCGCGCCCGCAGGAGCATGCCGAACGGGCGTCCCCAATCCCATCCTTTTGAGCTGGAATCGTGAAGGCTCGCGCGGACTTGGGCCGACAGATCATAGACGCCCCCATGGATCGTCACAACGAAGGGTACCCGTCGCCAGCCCGCCACCGTCCGGCCGATCGCGCCGATGCGTCCCAAAGCGTGGGAATGAATGACATCGAGCTCGGGCTCGGCCAGCAGCGAACCGAACAGGTCGAAGGAAAGGAGATTGCCGCCGACCGCCAGGAGCTTGCGCTTGCGCTCCGGCTCCATTCGCCAAACCGGCATCCAGGCCCGAAACCGGCGAACGGGTCTCTCGCCTTCAGCGAAAGCCCACTCCGCACCCGGATCCGCGCCATCGATCCGCGGGGCATATACGAGCGACTCGGCGCCGTGGCTGCGCAATCCCGAGGTGAGCTGGCAGATCGCCGTCTCCGTGCCCCCCCATTCGGCGAGGTCGTACTTTCTAAGCAGGTGGGCGATGCGCATGGCAGGGCGGCGGCTAGGATCCCACCAGCACGGGGCGCTGAACGGGCACCACCCGAACCGGTATGGCCTCGGGGTATGCGTTGGCGCGGTCGGCCTCGAATCGCTCGGCGTCCAGAAGCTTTCTGCGCATGTGGACGAGACCGGCAAGCGCTCCGAGGAGCACGTAGAGCGTGAAAAGGATCGGCGTCTGACGGTACACCCACTCGGTGAGGCTCTGCCCGAAAATCCCGCACAAGCAAAAGAGGATTCCGACCCCCATCGTGCGCATCGGATCGTCGCGCGGACCGCCCAGAAAGGGAACCGCCATGGCAAACCAGCGCAGCCAGAGCACGGAGAAGAGAAGGAGGCCGGGCACCCCCAATTCGCCGAGCGTAAGCGCCGCAAGATTATGCGCGGGAGCGGCGAGGTAGGATTCGGCAAAGATGTCCTCCGATTTCCCATAGACGGAGACCAGGAAGTCATAGTCGGCGAAGCGAAAGCCGAGGCGCGGGCCATAGGTGCGGCTGACGTAGTAAGACCAGTTGTTGAGCCCGACACCGAAGAAATGATCGGAGGCTATCGCATCGGCCAACCGCAGGTAGATGCCTCGTCCGTCGATATTGGGATCGAAGTACTCCTCTTGAAGGCTGGCCTCCGCATATCGCTCCTGGAGATGGCTCCACGAGCCGGCGATTGCGGCGACAATCGCGACCGCCAGCAGCATGCCCACGGCTACCCGCTTCAGTGTGATTCGGAGCGATATACAGGCTACGGTGACGGCGAACAGGCACAGGGCAAAGATGGGAACCCCTGCGCGCGACACGGTGAGCAGTTCTCCGGCGGTGGCGAGGGCCACGCACACCATGCAGAACCGCCGCAGGCCCTTCGACCATCCCGCGTGCGCCACGGCCGCAAGCAGGGGTGTCGCAAGGCAAAGGTACATCGAAAGACTATTCGCGTGGTCGAGGCTGCCTGAAACCCGGTCCAGGCCCGTGAAGAGCCTTTGCTTGACCGCCCAGATTCCTTCCAGCGAGACCGCGCATCCGAGGGCGAGGACCAGCACGGTCCACTCGCGCCGCGAACGGACGTACATCGCGGCGGCGACAAAGACCAGGATCGCGCCGACCATCTTGGAGAGTTCGAAAAGACCGAATAGCTTGGGAGTCGACACCACCACCGAGATCACCGAATAGAGCAGATAAAGGAGAATGAGGCCCAGGCTGGCCGGCCAGTATCCCGGACGCTGGGACCCCGGGCGGCCGAGGCAACAGCCGGCGACAACCGATATGGCAAACACTTCCAGAAGCGAAACCTCGATTCCCCTCGTGGTGCCGCGGTACCACGCCTCGGAGAAGAAATGGACGTCCAGGCGCTCGGTCAGAACGGCGAGAGCGACCAGGCAGAAAAAACTGACGTCTCGGAGACGGGAGGACAAGATCGCCGCCGCCGATCCGCCGAGGGCGAGAAACGGGATGAGGATCAGCGCGACTCCGTGCGCCGAAGTCATCCTCGTTCGGCCCTGAGGAGAATGTTGGTCGGCACGAACAAGTCGCGGAATGGCCGCCGCATGCCGCAGGTTGTCATCTGAACCGAGGAGAAGCCGGCGTCGCGGACCAAGCCCCCCAGTGTTCGCTTGGTGAAGAAGCGTATGTGCGCGTTGGAGGGCGAGAAATGCTCGTCCCACTTCCATAGGGCGATCAGCACGTTCTTGAACCGTCCATGATACGGAACGGTGATCAGCGCCCGTCCCCTGGGCGCAAGGACCCGGAGCATCTCGCTCACCGCATAGGCCGGATCGAACAAATGCTCGAGCACTTCGGAACACCAGATCACCCCAAACGAGCCGTCGCCGAATGGCAGACGCTCGGCCACGTCATGCTGGAGAAACCGGATCGAGGGATGGCGCAGGGAATTCTCAGCGATTTGCGCCGATGAAATGTCCAAGGCCGTCACGGTCGGCGAATGGCGGGCAAGCTCCTGGGTGAATGAGGCGTCCCCACAGCCCACCTCGAGGATGGGCGTGCCGGCGGCGATATCGGCCAGCTGGGCGTCCATCCAGCGCCGCAAGTTCGGGGCGTATCCCTGATTGGATCCGGAGAAAAAATGCCCTCCCGAGGCCCAGTAGGCCTCGTAGTGGTTCTTGATTTGAGGAACTGTGCTCATGACTGAATGTGGATTTCGGGGGCTTCGGCCCCGAAGGGGGGCACCGTTAAAATCGACTGGCGTTCCGCCTTTGGCCAGTAGGTCGAGACACCGCGGCGCAGAAATCGGGAGGCCTGCCAGCATGCGTAGAGAGTCACGGCGAAGCCGGCCATCGTGGCCGGAAGATGCTTCAGGCGCTGCCTCCAGGGCATCTGGGCGAGCCTGCGCCAGCGGAACCCGAGAATGCCCGGGAACAGGTTCCAAAACCGGGGCGTATGCCCCAGGTGGGCCACGATGAGCTTCTTCAGCCAGTCCGGATCCTGTTTTTCGTGGGACCTCAGGGTTTCGGCCAAGTGGGCGCGATCCGGGGCCGGGAGACCCTTAATGTATTCAACAATGACATACACCGTCGTCTGGCCGATCATCTGGCGCTTCTGGTTGTTGAGGATGTCGCGGAAAGACAGATAGGGTTCGTACAGGTGGGTGGCGCCCCGGACCGAGACGACCCTGGATGGATCGGAAGGGGCTCGGAAAAAATCCGTGCAGATCGCCGCCTTGAAGAAGCCGTCATCGTTGGCCACGACGTCACGCGGCAAGTACAGATTGCGGGCGATTCCCGCCCGGAGCAGATACAACTGGCCGTTGAGGCGGCCCTCAATTGACGAAGTCATCTCCGAGGTTGAGATCGAGATGCGCTCCCGCAGCGACGGCCGGTGCTTGAGCGCGATATCCTTGCAGGGCCAGTCGGAAGCGCCGCCGAGGCGCGGATTGGATTCAAGTTCGCCCAGGACCAGTCTCAGCGTGTCGGGCTTGTTGAAGAGAATGTCGGCATCCATGCACCCCAGGAAACGCGCCTCGCGCGCCGAGAATTCGTGCATGAAACGGTTCCAGGCGTTGTTGCGTCCCGGCTCCGGAATATCGGCCACCCAGGCTCGGATGCCTCGCGCTGCCGGATGCTCGCGCCCCACCCGCTCAAATATCTGGCGGGCGGTCGCCACGGTGCGATCGGTGCAGCCATTGGCGAGGCATACGATCTCACAACACTCGCCACGCGCGGCCAAATGGGCAAAGATCGACTGTCCAAACAGCGTTTGAAGCATCGAAGCAATCGATGCTTCCTCGTTCCAGGCCATAATGCCGATGGAAAGCGCCGCGGGAAGCTGGAGAGGATTCCGTGTCACCCGCATTTAGTCACGCGAAGCGGCCTTCGGAGCAGTAGGTCTAGACCTCCCAGCCCAGCGGGATTCACCCCATTACCCAATCGCCGGCCGGACAGGACTATGGAGGGGAATATGGGAGCTCCCTCGGTAAGTATCCTCTTGCGCTCGTTCAATGAAGCCTGGGCGCTTCGCGACACGATCGCAGCCCTCAAGGCACAAACCTTTCGAGACTGGGAACTTATCGCATTCGATTCCGGCTCGACCGACGGGTCCGTGGACCTGATCCGGAGATTTGGCCCGGCGCGATTCATCCAGCTTCAGCCCCACGAATATCGCCCCGGAAGGGTGCTGAACCAAGGAATGGAGTTGTGCCGCCACGACCGGATGATCTGCCTCAACGCTGACGCCACGCCGCAAAGCTCCGAATGGCTCGAGCCGCTGGTACGCGCGCTTGACGACCCGCGGACCGCCGCGGTATTTGGCCGCCAGGTACCGCGGCCCAATTGTGCCGCCGCGTTCGCGCGGGACTATGATCGATGCTACGGCCCCAACCGAGAGTCGGGGAGGTGGCCCCATTTCTTCAGCATGGTCAGCAGCGGCCTGCGCAAGGATGTCTGGTCGCGACGCGGGTTCGACGAGTCGATGCAGTATTCCGAGGACGAAGAGTACACCCGTTGGTGCCGGTCCGAGGGATACCAGATCCGTTATATTCCGGATTCAGTCGTGATGCATTCGCACAACTATTCTCCGGCGCAGGCTTATCGGCGCAGTTTCGGCGAAGCCTGGGCCACCGCCGGCATGGAGCGTCCGGGCGCCCGAGCTAACGGAGGAGCGGTCGCTCTGGGATGGGCGCGCGACCTCCTCGGAGACCTCAGGTTCTGCGCGCGCACCGGCCGGTTGCGCGAATGGGCGGCCGCCGCGCGCCTCCGTTGGAACCAGCGGCTTGGCCGCCGGGACGGGTTCCGCGCCGGCTGGCGCATGCACGCCATCGATCAGGTCCTATGAGGGCTGGCCGTTTCACCCTCGACGGATCCGACCCCTTGGAAGCACATCTGGTTCTGGCCTGCCGCCGCATCTTAAGCGGGGTTCGCGGACTGATCGGTGACCAGAGGCTGCAGGCGCTCGTCCTGGGAGGCGGATACGGCCGCGGCGAAGGCGGCGTCCTGCGCGAATCGGGCGGCGACCGCCCCTACAACGATCTGGAATTCTACGTCGCCGTCCGCGGCAATCGGCACGTCAATGAACTCCGTTATCGCCGCGGGCTGGAAGCCCTCGGCCACATTCTCACCCACCTGGCGGATGTGGAAGTTGAGTTCAAAATCACTTCCCTTTCCGAAATCGCCGGAAGCCCGGTGAGCATGTTCTCGTACGATCTGGCGGCAGGACACCGCCTGCTTTGGGGAGGCCCCGGGTGGGAGCGCGCCACCGCTCACCATCACCGCGAGGAGGCCATTCCCTCCGCGGAGGCTTCGCGCCTTCTCATGAACCGTGGTTCGGGCCTGCTCTTCGCGCGACTGCGGCTCGAAAGCGATCCATTCACAGCTGCAGCGGCCGATTTTGTTCAGCGCAATATCGCGAAGGCCCAGCTCGCCTGCGGAGATGCTATTCTGGCCGAGCGCGGGAACTACCATTGGAGCTGCCGAGAACGCCACCGGCGACTGGGCGAGCTTCCTGCGCCGGAGCGCCCGCCCGACTTCGAGGCCATCCTCCGCGACCATGCTTCGGGCGTTAAATTCAAGCTGCACCCGCAATGTGCCGGGCCTGACGGGGCGCCAGACCGCTCCAAGCTCGCGGCCGCGCATGCCGAGATCACCAAGCGCCTCCTGGCGCTTTGGATGAATCTCGAGAGCCGGCGGCTCGGCCGAAACTTTGCCGATGCTCTCGCGTACGCTGCCGATCCAAACGATCAGTGTCCGGACACCTCTCGCACTCGAAACTTCCTGATCAACGTACGACAGAGGTTCGACGCGCCGTCCGGCGCAGCCACCCTGTGGAGACATCCCCGCCAGAGAGTGTGCCGAGTCCTCGCGGTCCTTCTAGCGACCACCGATCCAGCGGGGAACGAAGCAGCCCGAAAACTCCTCCAAGGGCAGCTCGCGACAGAAGCCCAATCGTTTGCAGACTTTGTCGCCGCCTACGAGGCCCTCTGGCGCAGGGTGCGTTAACGGACGGAAGCCGACAGGCCGGAACCGCGAATAGCCGCCTCAAAACGGTCCAGTTCGTCCGTCGTGTGACGCGCATCACCCTTTAACAGCGAAGTGCCGACCAATGCGGCATTAAACCCGTAGCGCCGAACCACTTCGCCAATGTTTCGGGCATTGAGACCGCTCTCGGCTACCTTGAGGCACTCTCCAGGGAGCCGGCCGAAAAGCTCAAAGACGGCCAAGTCCGTGGTGAGGTCCTTGCCCACGAGGCGGCCGATGTGGGACGCGCCGAACCGCGCGCTGCTCGTAAAATTCCGGGAATTGATCCCGCACAGGCGGACCGTTGGAGGGAGGCGGCCAATCTCGGCTTCATCATGGACCTCGCAAAGGACGTCCAAACCCAGGCCCACAGCCAGGTCATGCAGCGCCTTGAAACGCTGCCTGTCCGTGACGACGCTCGCCATCAGGAGCATGGCATCGGCCTCCAAAGAGCGCGTATAATAGACCTCGTATTCGTCCCAAATGAAGTCCTTCCGCAAGACCGGTTTGCGCGTCTCCGCTCGGATTCGCAGCAAATTCTCCGGGCTTCCGCCAAAATGCTGCGACTGGGTCAGCACCGAAAGGCAGGAGACCGCCGGATGGGTGTCGTAGACCGTATGTACCCGAGCGATTGCGGCGGGATCCTGCGGGTTCATTTCCCCCATGCTGGGCGACCGGCTCTTCACCTCTGCAATCAGGCTGAAAGGACACGCGCCCAAAGCCGTTGAAAATCCACGCAAGGGCGGCAAGTCGCGGACCTGCCGCTGGAGTTCGTCGAGAGGCGTCCGCAGGCGACGGGCCTGCGACTCCTCAAGGGTGGCATCCAGCAGCGTTTGGAGATTCATGGCCCCGAACTCCGTTGATCAACCCCGCCGGCTAGTCAATTGGGAATGGTCGCTCCAAGGCTCGAGGCACCGCTCGCATCGGCGTCTCTTGCGCCTCAAAATCGAGCATATTTGGACCTGAGCGTCGGACTGTCAGAATGGGCCCCGCTTGAGCGCGCGGCAAACCGCGGACAGCCTGCGCCATCGGGACATCGGTTCCGATCGGTCTTCCCCCTCCCCTCACCCTTACCCTTACTTCGCCCTGATCCGGGCTGTTGCTTGCCTGCAATCCGCCATTTTGTCGCGTTCGCGTTGGTAGCCGGTCTCGCCGTGGGCATTCCCATGGCGGCGGGGGCCGCAAATTCGACCGCCACCGCGTTCCAACCATGATCCCTTCCCCCGGCTTCATCGCGGTCGCGGTTGTCGATGATAACGACGATCTGTGCAACGAGCTGCAGCTCCTGCTCAATGAGCCGGATGACATGGCGTGCGTGTGCGTGAGCGGCAACGCGCGCGGCGCGTTGCGCGCGGTGCCTCCTTGTGAGCCAGACGTCATCCTCATGGATGTGGATCTCGCCGGAGGCTCCGGCATCGATTGCACCGCGTGCATGAAGCGTCTCATTCCGGCCGCACAAATCATCATGTACACAGTGGCCGAGGACGTGGAGGTCGTCCTGCGCTCGCTGCGCAATGGGGCGAGCGGCTACATCCTCAAGAGCTCGCGTCCAGAAGACCTCCTGCGGGCGATCCGCGAGGTTGCCGCGGGAGGCGTGCCGTTCTCACCGACGATCGCACGGAAGGTGATTCACAATTTCCGCAGGGAAGCGCCTCTTCTCGACCAGAGCGAACCGCTGACCCTCCGCGAGGAGGAGATACTCAATTCCCTTTCACGCGGATGCCATACGAAGGAGATCGCCAAGAAATTATCCATTTCGGTGGCGACGGTCACCAGCCATCTCAAGCACATCTATGAGAAGATGCACGTCCGCTCACGGACAGAGGCGGTGATCCGGTACCTCGCGCCGAGCGAATCAACGAGCCCCTTTGCAGCCCCCCTCACCCTGCCCCCAAACCCCAAAAACGAAGCATCCAAGGGCTCCCAAGGCCCAAAGCTATGGAATCTGACAGTCTGAGATACAATACACCCCAAATGGGGGATGCGATACGGCCCAGCCATTTGGCATACTTCCGCCGCTTCCTCCGCGCGTCGTCCGGAGGCGCTCTCGCCTCCATGAAGCTTTCACCTAATGACCTCAAGAATTCCGCTTACCGTCCGAACTTGTCCTAACCCTACCACCATGCCTAAACACCTCAAGTTAACCGCGTTACGCCTCCGGCTGCTTCTCGTCGCGCCGCTTGCCGTCCTGTGCGCTCACGCCCAGGAAACAACGACGACCACGACCACCACCGGTCCGACGGCCCCCGCTTCGACGGATCAGCCGCCTGCCACCTCCTCCAACGCAGCGATTGTGCTCAATCCTTTCACGGTCGATGCGACGCAGGAAAAGGGCTATTTCGCGCCGAACACCCTGGCGGGCACCCGCCTCAACACCAACATCGGCGACCTGCCGTCATCGATCACGGTGGTGACCAAGCAGCAGCTCGAGGACACCAATTCCCAAAACATTAACGATGTGTTCCGTTATGAGTCCAACACCGAGGGCGCGCGGACTTACACTCCGTTCACCACGGTGCGCGGCAATCTCACGGACTCCCTGGGCGGCGCCGGCGGCACAGCGGGCGCCTTCACCAGCGCCGGGGCCACGGGTAATCGGATACGCGGGTTGGCGGCGGCCGACAACGAGCAGGATAATTACTTCTCCGTGTACCGGGTTCCCTTCGACAGCTACAATGCCCAATCGATCGAGATCGACCGCGGACCCAATTCCCTGATCTTCGGAACAGGGAGTCCGGCAGGCATCGTCAACGAATCGCGAATCAGTGCCACATTGAACAGGCTGTCCGGCGAAGCGGACTTTCAGGTCAGCAGTTTTGGCGGCTACCGTCAATCGGTCAGCCTGAACATCCCACTCATTCAGGACAAACTGGCGATCTATATTGCCCAACTCTACAACTCGGTGGGCTTTGAACAGAAGCCGTCGTCGGACCTGACGCGTCGCCAGTATGCGGCGTTCACATTCGTGCCCTTCAAGAATCACAAGACCAAGATCACGGGCAGCTTTGAAAACTACAACAACACTGCCAACGATGCCAATTACGTCACTCCGCTCGATTATGTGACGCCCTGGCTGGCGAGTGGTCAACCGATCTGGAATACGACCAATGACATGGTGACCTACCTGAGCAGCGGCAAGACCGTCGGGCCCTACCCTCTGTCAACCACCTATCCCAATTATGTCGCCGGCGGGGGCACCCAAGCGCTTCTCTCGACGAGCACGTCGCCCTATTTCGTGCCCTCGCTGACTTTTGACAGCCACACCATCGAGATGTACGATCAGGGCGTTTTGCAGAATACGTTCAAGTCCGGGCAAAATGGCTTCAGCATTGCCTCTCCCGCCTTGGCGACTCTGACGGCCGCGCAGGCCTTGATCATGGAAGACCGCATTTCCACGTCGACCAATGTGCCCAACCCCGCCAATTACGCGATTTGGTATCAGCCCGGTGTTTCCAGCAAAAGCATCTATGACTGGAGCACGGTCAACATCGATTCGGTCGATAACACCGCCACCCGCAACAAGACCTACAATCTCGATCTCCAACAGGAGCTCTTTAAAGGCCTGAATCTCGATGTCGGTTGGTTCCGCCAGGAAGTGCAGCAAATAATCGACGCCCCGCTCAACCAAGCCAATGCGAGCCAACTCTTAGTCGACACCAACGCCTATCTCGAGAACGGAGCGCCCAATCCGCACGTGGGCCAGCCTTTTCTGACTACCTATCAGGGGGACGTCTTCAATGTGCCGGAGAAGAATAATAACTTTCGAGCGCTGCTGGAATACGAGTACGATTTCAGAGACAAGCCGGGAATCCTGAGTTGGCTCGGTCACCACCGCATCGTGGGATCATTTTCGCAGCATGACGATATCACGACCACGCTGCGGTACCGTCCGTCGATCGTGGGCGGCGATCCCAACTACCTACCGACCGCCACGGCGCTGGCGGCGGTCAATGGGTATTCGTACCCCGCCAGCAGCAACGCTCCCGAGCAGTGGTATTATCTAGGCGGCGCGACCGGCGCAGGCCCTGGCGTAGGCACGTCGAGCCCGGGTTATCTGAACCGTCCCGGCTACGGCGGTCCGACCGCCATTCCCGTTCAGACCTACAACTATACGACCAACGCCTGGCAGACCTCCACGATCAACGTGAACTCGGTCTTGTTCGCCACCGGCGGCCTGACCGAAAATCTTCAGGACCAGAAGGCGTATTATTGGCAGCCCTACCTATGGAACGACCGAATCGTGGGCACCCTCGGCATCAGCGACGACGAGGTGAAGAATCGCAATACGGTCTTCCCAACCTCGGCGAATGCCGCCGCCCTAGAATACCCCAACAACGCGACCAGCCCCTCGACCCCCAACACGTCGCTCTGGTACGATGAGGGCCCGTGGTCCTACATCGGTGGCAATACCAGCAGCGAGGGCTTCGTGGTCAAGCCCTTCAAGAATTGGAGCCGGATCGATGGCGCCGCCAACGGCGGAAATCTTCTGGCGGGATTCCTCCGGACCCTCGGATTTACGTTCAACAAGGCAGGTAACTTTAATCCGCCGGCGGCCTTCTATACCGACTACTTCGGCAATGCGCTCGGCAAGCCGTCGGGCACGGAAAAGGACTATGGCCTGGAGATCGCCACTCCGGATAACAAGCTCTTCCTCCGGGTGACCAAGTGGACCAACGACAGCTTGAACGCGATCACCACGTTCACCTCGACGACGCGGGCCAACTATATCGACGCAACCTTGCTCAAAGATTGGGCCACGGCGGTCGTCGAGGTCCGAAACGGGGTCCTCCCCTCGGATCCCAACTTCGGGAACGTCTCGGTCTATCCGGTCACCCCGGCCGAGCAGACTCAAATCTCCCAGCTCACCGGCCTGCCGTACAACTACGGCGGCAACGTCGGGGCCAATGGAGAATACGTCAATGTGAACGGAACCGAGAACGGCGTAGGCAAGGGCTACGATGTCGAATTGACTTACAATCCGCTTCCCAATTGGACCATGAAATTTACTTTCGGGAAGCAGAATACGTCCGTTAGCGGCGCGGCCAGTCAAGCGGCCGCCTGGGTCAACTACCGTATGCCGGCCTGGATTGCCTATACGGCCGCCGACCAGAGCAAGGTGTACACCAAGGCGGACGGAACGACCATGTATTTGGGCAACTTCTGGCAGGGCTATGGGTACGACTCCAACGCCACCAGCAACAACACCAGCGGGTATTTCAACACCCAGCTCTATTATAACGCCGTCGTCGGATCCCAAATTGCGGTGGACCAGGCCAACAACGGAGGCGCCGAGCCGAACCAGCGCCAGTACTCGTGGAATTATCTCACCAATTACACGATCGACCGGGGGCCGCTGAAAGATCTCGGTTTCGGCGGCGACCTCAGCTACGACGGCACGGCGACCGCGGGTTATTATGGCAACACCACCAATCTGAATTCCACCGGGCAGATCGCGGCGCCCAATATCTTGGCTCCGATCTACACTCCCGGACGGTATCACATCGATGCGTGGCTGTCCTATAGGTTCAAGCTGCCGGGATTCGAACGAGTGATGACCAAGGTCCAATTCAATGTCGCCGACCTAACGTCAAATGGCTACCTGCTTCCGGTATCCTTCAATTACGACGGCACGCCGGCCGGCGAACGCATCATTGCGCCGCGGCAATATTCGCTCTCGACGAAATTCACCTTCTGACGCCCTTCAGCGAATCCCGGCCGGCGCCGGGAAAAGCTCTCACCTTCGCAAGGAGGCCGCGGCAACGCGGCCTCCTTTTTTTTGCCAGCGGTCGGGCCACGGCGCGCGCCGCCCAGCCGTTTCGCCGGGGGACGGCCCTCACCCGAGAATTGCCAGAAAAGGGGATCCTGTTATTTGGAAGGACAAATCCAGTGGCGAGACTCCGAAATAACGAGGCATCTTGAGACTGAGGACTTCTGTGAAAGGCCAAGTCCTGTCGCCCAGGGCGCGGGTCCGGATCGGCGCCACGCTCATTGCGGCCGCGGCCGCAGCCGCGTACGCGAATAGTTTTGGAGGCGCTTTCCAATTCGACGACATTCCGGCCATTGTCGACAACCCCACGCTTCATCACCTCTGGCCGCCCAGCGCGCCGCTTACCCCGCCGACCGGAGCGCTGACGGTGAGCGGGCGGCCGCTGCTCAATCTGAGTTTCGCGCTCAACTACGCAATCAGCGCCTATCGCACCTGGAGCTACCATGCGTTGAACCTGGCGATTCACATCGCTGCCGCCCTGACTCTCTTCGGCATCGTTCGGCGGACCTTGGCAGACAGGGACGAGCCCTTGCGCCGCGGCGTGGCAGCAGACGGCAAGGCGCTTGTGATCGCCCTCATCTGGGCGGTTCACCCGCTCACGTCGGAATCCGTCACCTATATCGTGCAGCGCGCCGAATCCCTGGCGTCGCTGCTCTACCTCCTCACTCTTTATGGCTTTATACGCAGCTCGAGAGCGGGCGCACTGCAAGCATCCGCTGGTGGCAAGCAGGACGTTCGCCCAAGAGGTGGCGGAAGAATTGGGCGCCCGGAGGAAGGGGGCGCGGGCCAAGCGCGGTCCGGCCTTTGGCTTGGACTTTCCGTCGGAGCCTGCCTGCTAGGAACAGCCGTAAAGGAGATCGTCGTATCCGCCCCGCTCGCGGTCCTCCTGTACGATCGCACCTTCGTTGCCGGAGGCTGGGCCTCAGCCTGGAAGGCGCGAAAGACCTACTATCTATGCCTGGCCGCGACGTGGCTCCCGCTGGTTGGAATGGTGGCAAGCACAGGCTGGAACCGCGGAGCCACTTCTGGTTTCGGCGTGGGCATTTCACCGCTTAGCTATTGGCTCACCCAGGGTGAGGCGATGATTCGCTACCTCGGTCTCTGCTTCTGGCCGCACCCGCTCGCAATCGACTACGGTCCAACGTTTGCGCCGCGGTGGCTGGAGTGCGTCTTGTGCGCTTTGGTCTTCGCCGCATTCCTCGGGACCGCGGCAGGCGCTGTGCGTGGCCGGCCCTGGGCCTTCCTCGCCAGCCTCTGCTTCGTGATCCTCGCGCCGACCAGCGTGATTCCCGGGATCCTTCAGTTCGTCGCGGAGCATCGGATGTACCTCCCGCTGGCCGCCGTCGTGAGCGGCGCGGTCCTTAGCATCGATGTGGCGGCGCGCTGGTTCCCGGCCGGGCGGGCGAAGACAACCGTCCTCATGGGCTTGCTGGCCGTTGTCCTGTCTGGGCTGGGAATCGCGACCGCGAACCGTAACCGCGACTATCAGGACGATCTCGTCCTCTGGCTCGATGACATTGCGCACCGGCCGCAGAGCGCTCTGTCACAGGCGAACGTAGGGCAGGCCCTGCTGACGCGGGGCAGAGTAGCCGAGGCCATCCCCTATTGCGTCCAGGCCCTGGTCCTCGACCCAATGAAACCGACCCCCCACTACAATCTCGGTCTCGCCTATGAGCATATAGATCGGCTCGCCGATGCCGTCCGAGAATTCGCCCTCGCCGCCTGGATCAATCCGAAGATGGTGCAGGCGAAATACCGCGAGGGCCTTTTGCTCACCCGTCTGAAGAGGCCGGCGGAGGCGGAGCCCATTCTGCGGGAGGCGCTGGCCGCAGAGCCTGAATTTGCGGGAGCGCGGGCCAGCCTGGGGGTCGCCCTTTCCGCCGAGGGCCGCGCCCGCGAAGCGATCGCCGAGTTTGAGCATTCGCTGCGCCTGGATCCGAGGCAGCCGGACGTCGAATTCGATTTGGCGATTGCCCTGGCCAGCCTCGGACAGGTCGAGGAGGCCATGTCGCACGATTCGGCGGCGATCCGACTGAGGCCCGATTATGGCGAAGCCCGGCTCAACCGCGGCGTGTTCACCGCCCAATCCGGAAAGTTCGCGGAGGCGCTCCCTGACCTAGAAGCCGCGAGCCGGCTGCTGCCCGGTTCCGCCGAGGCTCATGCGAATCTGGCGACCGATCTCGATCAGATGGGGCGCACCCCTGAGGCGATCGCGGAGTACCGGCGCGCCCTGCAGATCCGTCCCTCCTATCCGGAGGCCCACTACAACCTCGGCAATGCTCTCCTGAAAAACCACGACCTCGCAGGCGCGCGGGCGGAATTCCTCGAGACGCTCCGGCTAAAACCCGACTTCGGCGCCGCGCGCGAAATGCTCGATCGCCTCGCGCTCTATCCCGGCGGCCCCTGACATGCCTTCCCTTGAAGAGCCGAGGTCCGTCCGGCTGCCGGCCCTGCTGCTGGCCGTGGCGATCCTCATCGCGTACGCCGGGAGCATGACCGGGGAGTTTGTCTTCGATGACATCCAATCGATCACGAATAATCCAACTCTCCATCATTTTTCGTCCGCTTTGTCGCCGCCCCGAGGTGGATTGACCGTCAGCGGGCGCCCGCTGCTCAATCTCTCATTCGCAATCAATGATGCGATCAGCGGCACTCAGGCATGGAGCTACCATGCGCTGAATCTGATCATTCACGGGTGCGCAGCGCTGACGCTTATGGGTGTGGTGCGGCGCACGCCGCCACGCTCCACAAAATTCGCTTTTGCCGTCGCTCTGCTATGGGCGGTTCATCCGCTACAGACCGAATCGGTGACCTACACCGTGCAAAGGGCGGAGTCGCTCATGGGGCTGTTCTATCTCCTCACGCTCTATTGCTTCATTCGTGGAGCGGAGAATCCGGCCGTTTCCCGCTGGCTACGCCTGTCTTGGGTGGCGTGCCTCTTGGGGATGGCTACAAAGGAAGTCATGGTGACGGCCCCGGTCATCGTTCTGTTGTACGACCGGACGTTTGTCAGCGGAAGTTTTCCCGAGGCGTGGAAGAGGCGGCGCGGCTTCTATATGGGGCTTGGGGGGACGTGGTTGCTCATGGCGTATCTCGTGGCGAGCACCTCCGGGCGTGGCGGAACAGCGGGCTTCGGGGCCGGGGTGCCGTGGTGGGCTTATGGAATCACCCAGTTCCGGGCGATCGCGCACTATCTTAGACTATCGGTCTGGCCCAGTCCGCTCATCTTCGACTATGGCTCGATCGTCGGAGGTAAAACAATCGAGGTGGTTTTCGATGCCGCGGTGGTGGTCTCTCTCGCGACCATTTCAACGGTTCTTTGCGCACGCCGGAAACCGCTGGGTTTCCTCGGGGTCGCTTGCTTTCTGATACTATTGCCGAGCTCGAGCGTCGTGCCGGTGGCGACCGAGACTATCTCCGAACACCGAATGTACCTTTCGCTAGCCGCAGTTCTGGCCGCGACAGTCGGCGGCTGTTCGACACTGGTTTGGCATTTGTTTCCAGCGCTTGGACCGACGCCGCGAAAACGCGCCATAATCGGCTTGGCGGTGTGGGTTGCCATCGCCGCCATTTGGGGGATCGGGACAATCCGGCGAAACGCGTCTTACCGAAGCGGCCGGGCACTGTGGTCGGATACCGTCAGAAAGTTGCCGACAAATGCCCGAGCCCACAGTAACCTCGGGATCGTGCTGGCTGAAGACGGGGATCCGGCGGGAGCGGAGGTGCAATTCCGAGCGGCTCTGGCGCTGGCTCCCGATTTTGCCACCGTGCACGTCAATCTCGGCAACGTGCTCCTCAAACAGGGCCGGCTGCCCGAGGCGGTAGCAAACTATAGGACGGCGCTTCGATTTTTGGCTCAGGATCCGGATGTGCACGAGGACCTCGGTACGGCGCTCCTGCGCCTGGGCCAAGTAGAAGAAGCTCGCGGAGAGTTTACGGAGGCGCTCCGCCTCGATCCGAATTCGTCAAAAGGGCACTTCGACATGGGCAGCGCCTTGGGTCGGCAGGGGCGCTTTTCCGACGCCGCCGCTCAGTATCGGGAAGCCCTTCGCCTCTTGCCCGACTACTCGGACGCGTGGTACAACCTGGCCAATCTTCTCGTCCGCGGCGGACAACTCTCCGAGGCCGCGGACGCCTATGCCTCCACGGTGCGACTGCGGCCGGATTTCGCCGACGGCCATGTGAATTTCGGCAATGTCCTGGTTCAGCTCAATCGCAAGTCGGAGGCCATTCGAGAATTTCAGGCCGCGCTCCGCCTCCAACCTGATGCCGCCGACATTCGAGCCAGTCTCGGCGAGCTGCTGGCCGGAACAAGCCATTGAGCGTCATGAACGGAATTGCGTGTCAGCATCCATTTTGTTCCGTGACCGTCTTACCTACCTCATGCTTCGCCTAGTCGCCCGGTTATTCGCGATCGTCACCCCCGCAGTCTCCGTTCTTCATGCCGCGGCGGCCGAACCCCAGACTGAGCGCCAATACCTTTCCGGTCGAGGCCCCAAGGACGCGGTTCCGTGGGAATTCTCGGTAACGGCGGGCCGCCGAGCCGGCGAGCAGACGACCATTCCGGTGCCGTCGAACTGGGAATTGCAGGGATTTGGGACCTATAACTACGGGCAGGAGCCCACGCCGAAGGCCAGCGAGCACGGGCACTATCGGTTGCATTTCACGGCGCCCGAAGCCTGGAAAGGCCGCCGCATCCATCTGGTATTCGAGGGTGTGATGACCGATGCCGCTGTGAGCGTGAATGGCCGCTCCGCGGGGCCGACGCACCAGGGCGCCTTCTATCGTTTCGATTACGATGTGAGCTCTTTGGTGAAACTGGGCGCCGCAGCCGATAATCTCCTCGAGGTCGACGTCGCAAAAGTGTCGGCGAATGCCGACACAGAGATCGCCGAGCGAGGCGGAGATTATTGGGTCTTTGGAGGCATCTTTAGGCCCGTATGGCTGGAAGCGGCGCCACCTCAGGCAATCGAACACACCGCCATCGACGCGCGAGCCGACGGCACATTCAGAGCCGAAATCACGCTCGCCTCGGTGCGCGAGGCAACCCAGCTCGACGCACAAATTCTCTCCAGCGACGGCCGATCGGTGGGGGCTCCGTTTTCGGTCCGCATCCCCGCCGGCGGCTCAGGGCGCGCATGGATGGGAACGCGGATCGATTCCCCTCGGCTATGGACTGCAGAAACGCCCGCGCTCTATACGCTCCGCCTGACCTTGCGCAAAGGGGCGGAGGTCCTCCACACCACGACGGAACGCTTCGGTTTTCGCACATTTGAGGTTCGGGCGGGACAAGGCCTCTTCCTCAACGGGCAGCGCATCCTGCTGAAAGGCGTCGACCGCCACAGCTTCCGGCCGGAGACCGGGCGCGCGCTCACGAAGGAGGACTGCTACGACGATGCCCGGCTGATCAAGGCGATGAATATGAACGCAGCGCGCATGTCGCATTATCCACCCGACGAGGCTTTTCTCGAGGCCTGCGACGAGCTCGGCATCTATGTGCTCGATGAACTGAGCGGCTGGCACCATGCGCACGATACCGATGTCGGCCGCCGGTTGCTGCGGGCGATGGTCGAGCGCGACGTGAATCATCCCAGCATTCTGTTTTGGGACAATGGCAACGAAGGCGGCTGGAACCGTGAACTCGACGGGGACTTCTCTCTCTACGATCCGCAGCACCGTCGCGTGCTCCATCCGTGGGAGCTGCACGACGACGTGGATACCAAGCACTACCCCAACTTCGAAGACATCACCAAGCGTCTGCAAGGCCCCCAAATCGTCATGCCCACCGAATTCCTCCATGCGCTGTATGACGGGGGCGCCGCGGCAGGGCTCGAAGACTACTGGAAAGCCATCTCCCAGTCGCCGTTTGGCGGAGGCGGATTCATTTGGATGATGTCCGACGAAGGCGTCGTGCGGACAGACCAAGGCGGCCGCATCGATGTCTTCAGCACCTACGACCCCGATGGCATCGTCGGCCCCCACCATGAAAAGGAGGGAAGCTACTTCGCCGTTCGCGACGTGTGGTGCCCGCTTCAGATCACTCCGCCCGTTCTCGACCAACACTTCGACGGCCGGGTCCACATCGCCAACCACTACGATTTCACCTCGCTCGCCCAGTGCCGCTTCGCCTGGAAGCTGGTTCGCTACCCGGATCCGACCGATGCCACCGTCGCCCAGCAAACGCTCTCCGCGGGCACCGCGCCGTCTCCCGCCATTTCTCCCCATGCCGATGGAGCGCTCATGCTTTCGCTCCCAGCCCACTGGGGCGACGCCGACGCCCTCGTGCTCACCGCCTTGGGTCCCGACCAACAGGAGATGGGAACGTGGACGTGGCCCACACCTGCGCTCGCCGAACGCACGGCGGCCCTTGCGTCGAAGACCGGCACACTCGCGCCGGCGGTCAGCGTGGTGGGAGAAGAAATTATGCTCAAGGCGGGCGAGGTCACCGCTAGCGTCGACGCAGCAACCGGCCTGCTGCGCCGGTTACGTCACGGCGACCAAATCTCCTCTTTGACCGATGGGCCGCGGCTCGTCTTCGCACGACCCGGATCCTCCGGCACCGTCGAATGGCTGCCCTTCGCGAATGAAGACCTGCCAACGCAGACCCGCCGCCTCGCCGAGCCGCATTTGGCCAACACGCTCGAGATCGATTTGGATTTCACCCGGGCAATCGCGTACGCTGGTTTCAAGCTGGAGATCTCGCCGGACGGTGCGGCGTGGAAAACGCTCTTCGACGGCTCCCGGCGCGGGGGTGACGGGAAAAACTATAATTTTCCGCCCCAGCCTGTCCTGGGGGTGCGGCTGTCCCACGTGCGCCGCTCCGACGGCCAGCCGATCGGCGTAAAGTCCGTGCGCCTGGGCTATGCGGCCGCGCGGTTTCCGAGCGCAGCCTCGACTCCAGCGACGGTCACCCGTGGCTCGGGCCGCGACCCCATTTCTGGCGACGGGGTCGCCTGGGTCGAATCACGCGGCGCGGCCGGACTCGATCGGTGCCGCTGGACCCTGCACAGCGACGGCTCATTGCGGCTCGATTACGACTACACGCTGTCGGGAGAATTTCTCTATCACGGCATTACCTTCGACCACCCCGAGGCGGAAATGAATTCCCTTCGCTGGCTCGGCCAAGGCCCCTACCGCGTTTGGCAAAATCGCCTGCTTGGCACCTTGCTGGGTGTTCATGAGATCGCGCACAATGATATTCAGCCTGGCGAGGCCTGGGACTATCCGGAATTTCAGGGTTTTTTCGCCGGACTGCGCTGGGCGCGAATCGCCACAACGACCGGACCGCTGACCATCACAAGCGGGTCTCCCGCGGTCTATCTGCGCGTCGGCACGCCGCGAATCAGCCACCAATTCACAACCGTGGAGTTTCCTGCAGGAGATCTTTCGTTTCTCCAAGCGATCCCCGCGATTGGCTCAAAATTTATCACTCCTGAGAAAACCGGCCCCGCCAGCCAGCCGGCCAAGGCTTCCGGGCATTACACTGGCTCCCTCATTTTTGATTTCGGCAGCGCGACCGCGCGGAGTCGTTGACCCCACTGCTTTGGATTTCGAGCCTTTTCTTGATTCGAGCCTCTTTCTATTTGAGCGGGGAAAAAGGCACCGGCTCCAGAAATGCGGATTCGGTCTTGGTCGTGAGGGCGCCTCCTTTTTCCGTCTCGGCCTTGAGAGAGATCCAATCGGGATCGGCGCGGAATCCGCTCCACGAAGCGGTGGCGGCCGCGCGGCTCGCATGGGCCAGCAGATAGACGAGGACATGTCCGCCACCCTGGACGGGGTCCATGGGGTGAAAGTAACCGACCTCCATCATGCCGTGGCGCACAAAATAGCTCCGCTCCGGAGAGCGGAAGCGGGCGTCGAGAGCGGGTAGCTTGCCCTCGGGCGTCGTGTAGGTTCGAAGTTCGAAGATGCGCGGTGCGCCCGGCCCGGCCACGGTCTCCACCGGAGGCGAATAGTCGGCTGGTTCGAGAAACAGCGATTCGGTCTTGAGAACGATTTTCCCGTGCGCCTCGCTCGCTTTGACCACGGCCAGCCAATCGGGGTCGGCCCGGAAGGCCGCCCAATTTTTCGCGGCTTCTTCACGGTTTTTATGCCTGAGGAGATAGACGAGCTTTTCGCCCGCGCCGTCCTTGGCGTCCATCGGCGTCCAATAGGCGACGCTTGTGATCCCATGTTTGTCGAAGAGGCCGATCGTGTGGTCGCGAAATCGAGCGAGGACATCGCCCAGTCTGTCCGGCATCGCGGTATAGGTGCGCAGTTCGTAGACAGGGGCGGCTTCGGTGACGGAAACCAAGGCCGCAGTTGAGAGCAGCCAGGCGAGCGACGGCAGGAGGGTGTTCATGGATGAAATGATTGACGCCAAGCTAACGGGAACGGGCTCCAGTGGCGATATCAGCGTGGCCCCGAGGCACAGGCCAAATATTGAGGGCCGCACGGTCGGTCTGCAATACCGGCCCGGAACCTGCTCTGAGCCACATCGGTGCGGACCCCGCGTCTCCGCCCGCGGCATATGCCGACCGCTCTCACCTTCCAACCATGAACCTGCGCCCGTCCTCCTTCGTCCTCGCCTGGCTCGCCTCCACCACTGCATTCGCGGCGATCAAGCCGGACTACCGGATGGAAGCGGTCGCGGCCAACCTCACGACCGCATTCTATTCGGCCACCGAGGTTCCCGTCCTCAAAATCAAGAGCGGGCAGGTGGTTGAAATCGAAACCCTCGCCTTGATGGGTCTGAGCGATGATCACCCGGAGCAGTTTTTCGCCGACAATAAGATTTCGACGGACCTTCCCGCGGTGAAGAAAATGATCGCGGCCAAACGGGCCTTGGTGGCAAGGGGCGGGACCACAAGTTCCCTCATGGGACCCATTTACGTCGAAGGGGCGGAACCCGGAGATACGCTCGAAGTCCGCATTTTGGATATCAAATCGTTTACGCCGTTTGGGATCAACATCGGCACCCCAGGCAAGGGAGGCATACCGGATCTGGTGCCGCGGCCGTATTCCAAGGTCATCTTTCTCGACCTGAATCGCAATGTGGCCCTGTTTGCCCCGGGAATCGAAGTGCCGCTGGGGCAGTTCCAGGGAATGATGGCGGTGTCGCCCGCACCAGAACGCGGCAATCTGCCTGTGCGCCCGCCGTATCCGGATATCGGTGGCAATATGGATAACAAGCGCTTCACCAAGGGGGCTACCGTCTACTTCCCCGTGCATGTCAACGGAGCGCTGTTCCACATTGGCGACCCGCACGCCTCCCAGGGCGACGGCGAGGTGAGTCAGAGCGCGATCGAGAGCAGCAATGTGGTGACCGTCCAGCTCATCGTGCGAAAGGACCTGCACATCAAGGTCGTCCGCGCCGAGACACCCACCCACTATATTGCGATCGGCCTCGATCCCGATCTGAATGCTGCGGCGCATAGCGCCATCGCGGAAACGGTCGCATTCCTCCAGGAACAGAAGCATATGACCTTCCCCGACGCACTCTCCCTCGCCAGTGTTGCGGTCGATTACGATGTGACTGAGGTGGTCGATGTCACCAAGGGAGTGCATGGCATGATTCCCAAGAGCCTTTTCCTCGTGAAGGAACCCTACTGGTACAAACCGTAATTCGGCAACTATCGGCAACCCCAATGGCCGCCGCCTCTAGCCTCCGCTCAGGCGGCGACCGGATTCCGTCGTCGCCGACACGGGCGGGGTCCAATTTCCGCTTGCTGCCTGCACGGCAGAGCAGGTATTTCTTACCTTCTGTCAGTGTCTTGCCCGGTAGCTCAGTGGCAGAGCAGGTGACTGTTAATCACTTGGTCGCTGGTTCGATCCCAGCCCGGGCAGCCATTTCAGCCAAAGACTTAG
>Ga0302326_10003117_pt1 | contig 39346 bp, 32 predicted proteins | sample Palsa_T0_3_FD_202264 | JGI IMG/M metagenome (GOLD analysis project Ga0302326, IMG submission 202264) | Peat permafrost microbial communities from Stordalen Mire near Abisko, Sweden - Palsa_T0_3 | ecosystem: Environmental > Terrestrial > Soil > Palsa > Peat permafrost | place: Sweden: Abisko... | reverse complement strand
ACGCATGCGTGCATGCATTGAATCAAGCTCGGAAGCGGTGATAAGCCCCTTTGCGACGCAGCGCTGGTTGCTCACTACCACCACGAGGTACCCAGCCTGGTTTAGCAGCCGAACGGCTTCGCGCGCTCCGGGAAGAAACTCCATCTCCTCCCAGCGCGTCACATACTCGCCTTCGGGAGCTTTACGGTTGAGCACTCCGTCGCGATCGAGAAATGCAGCCTTCTTCATGAAATATCGTCTGCTCTACCAATTCTGAAATGATATGTCCAATCAGGATGTGACATTCCTGGATACGCGGCGTTTCGTTGGACGGAGCACAAATGCAGTGATCCACCGCATCCGCCAGCTTGCCTCCCGGGGAACCCGTCAATCCAACCGTGTGCAGCCCCATTTTTCTCGCCGTCGACATCGCCCGCAGCACGTTCGCTGACTGGCCGCTGGTGGAGATCCCAATGGCCACATCGCCACGATGAGCCAGGGCCTCGATCTGCCTCGAGAACACCAGATCGAAGCCATAGTCATTACCGATCGCGGTGACACAAGATGTATTCACAGAGAGTGCCAGTGCGGGCAAAGCTGGACGATCAAATGCAAAGCGCCCAACGAATTCCGCAGCAATGTGTTGCGCGTCCGCAGCGCTTCCCCCGTTGCCAAACAGGATCACCTTGTTTCCGGCCCGAAAGGCATCGATCATAATCTCTGCGACTCTGCTCACCGTCGCTACCAGCTTTGCGTCCTCAAGCAGCCGTTCCTTGACGGCAATCGAAGCCTCGATCGACTTCCGGACTTGCTTCTCGAAATGACCTTCAGACTCCATCTACTCTCCCTTGATCGCTATGGCAAATACCTGGACCAACTATTTCTCTCGTCTGCGCTAAGACCCGGTTGCCTGAACGGTAGCACGACGCAGCCGGTCGGAAAGTTCCTGTGCATGCGCATAGTCCGCTGGAGTGCCAATGTCAATGAACACTCCCTGTTCTCGTGACGCGTAAACTTCCTCACCGAGCAGTTTCGGAAAAATGTCTTTCTCCAGGCTGACCGGTCCAGCGGGGATGAGTCCAAGAATTGCAGGACTGAAAACATACACGCCGGCGTTAATGAGACCAGGGGAATCGCTGCCAGTCTTTTCGCAGAACGCCGTTACCTTGTTGTCGGAGTCCAGGTGTACCGTTCCGTAACGCCCGGCATTCTCCACGGACACAACCGCCATTGTAGCTAGGCCGCCGTGCGTGCGGTGAAGTTGAATTAGCTGATTCAAGTCAAGTTCCAGGAAGGAATCACCGTTCATCACCAGGAAATCCGGCGCTCCTTGGAGAAATCTTTCAGCGAATTTGACGGCACCAGCAGTGCCGAGCGCCTCTGGCTCTTTGGAATATTCGATGGTGACACCGAGGCCACTGCCTTTACCGAACTCACTCTCAATCTGATCCGCCAGATACCCGGTGCACATGATCAGACTTCGTATTCCTTGACTCCCCAACTGCCGAATCAGCAATTCGAGGAACGGACGATTTCCCACCGGAGCCAGCGGTTTGGGAGCAGACGTCACCACGGTGCGCAACCGCGTTCCCAGACCGCCTACAAGCAGAACAGCTTTGGTTTCGGAGGTTTTCATTGACTGAACGTTCGACTCCACCGGCTCGGATGGCCGCTGAGGACGCTTACGTTACGCGCTCCCAGTAATCGAACATAGCGGCGAGCGTCTGATCGAGCGTCTTCCTGGGTTTCCAGCCCGTATCTCTGCGGAACTTCCGCGTGCTGCCAAAGATGATCCTCTCGTCTGAAGGCCGCATTAAGTGGGTGCCGGACTTAATTCTAACCTTCACTCCCGACATTCTGATCGCAGTTCGCAGCAGTTGCCGTATTTCATAAGGCCTGTCGGCGCACAAATTGTAAGTCTCGCCTCGCTTTCCCTTCATCGCAGCGAGGTAAAACCCCCTCACGGTGTCGTTGACATCCAAGAACGCACGACGCGGTTTCAGATTCCCGACCTTCACTACAGGCGGCTGCAAGCCTTTCTTGATACGGACCAGCTGCCGCACAAAGTCAGACGGCGCATCATTTGTCTTCCCCGGCCCAGTGGTGTTAAACAACCGTACGTTAACCGTCGGAATGTTGTAATCGTGCGAATACGCCTGCGCAAGCAGATCCAAGGCCACCTTGCTGATGCCGTAAGCGTGGAGGGGCCGAAGAGGATGCTCTTCGGTCACCGGTATGGCCGACGGCTGCACGTGCCCGTACTCAGCGCCTGAGCAGGCCGATACCACCAGGGGAGGCGGTTTGATCTGACGAATCTCCTCGAACAGGTGCAACGAGCCCATAATGTTCGATTCGAACGTCGAAACGGGATCCTGCCATGACAGCGTGGGTAAGCTTTGTGCGCCCAGGTGAAAGACGTGGGTAAATTCGATTCCCCGAAAAAGCCGCTTTATTTGGCGGCTATCGCGCAGGTCGCATGGAACAAAACGCAGGCTCGGCGACTTCGGTCGTGGATTGGTCTCACGTCCACGGTAGGTGCCGACCACATCCCATCCCTTGGATTGAAGGAACTCTACGAGGTGTGACCCGATGAATCCGGTTGCGCCGGTAACCAGCGCCGTCTTGTTCGAACCTGGCTTCACTTACCTACGCTTCGTGGAACAGGGGCTGGTGCGATATTGCTCAGTCGCACATTCAGCGCTTCCGCTGCTGAGACCCAGACTTCACCGAACTCAACCCTTATCACGGGGAAACTTGAGCAGCCAAACCTGTCGGTGCGGCAGGAGGATTTCCCCCAAGATCGTTTTGGTACACGCGCTCATCGAATTGGCGTATCCCGTTTCCATAAGCCCCATCGGTCGGCAGGTTAGTCCATGCTAGAAACGACGGTATATTATAAGCATAACCATTCATGTTCGGCCCGCCAGTGACATCGGGGCCAATTGGGGGCATCGGCGGTGTCGAGTACGAAGCGCAACTCGTCGGAAACGTCGTCCAACTTGTGCAGGTCTTCCACCAACTCAATCCTGTTCCTCCGCTTGGATGCGCGGCCATGCTGTTCATGAAGAACGAAGCAGGAAGGCTGTGACTGGCGGGTACGCTGTTTTGAAAAGGCGTGGAATTGGCCCCATAGCTGGATAGGTTCGTGGGAACTTGAGCAGTGTCGAATGAACCTCCAGCGACCGCGCAGTCCGAATTTCCGTCCGGGGCATTCCCTGTGCATAACACGTAGTTGCCCCACTGCATATTTGAGGCCGTAGTCAAAGGATCAACGCTGCTCCGGTTCACTCCCAAAAGGTTGCTGTAGGGCTGCGTAACGTGCGGACTCCCAACCACGTTGCCAATGACGTTATCGAATCTTGAATATTCACCATCGTCGATGCAGTTAGCGACTTGCTGTGCGGACACCGGATCGTAACAGGAGTCCCAGTTGCGAAACCATGTATCGAAGTTGCGCGCCGTCCAAGTGGAGTCGTCCCAGTCCATCGAGTTCTGATTCCCCTCTCGCAGGATGAACATATGCCCGCCTGGATTGTGGGGAAACTCTCCGGAGTAATCAGTGCCGCCTTCCTCGGTGCCCATAAAAGAGTTGTACGCCAGCACTTCCTCGTTGTTTCCGCCATCCTCCTCCAGATAGGCGTTGTAAAAAATGTTATTGAGTATCAGCATGTCTGAGTCGTAGACAGTCTGATCGTTCTCTCCGCCTATCTCTATCGTGTTCAGCGTTCCAACGGCGTTGTTCGCGACGATATAGTTATTGGCGATCAAGCTGCGGGCGACGAAGGAATCCAGCGTGCCGCCACCAGATGCGATGATTCTCAGACCCTTTATCCAGCAGGCGTAACACCCACTAAAAGTGAAGAGTCCAACCGTGCTGAAGTCCTCCACCCCAGCCCCCGTGAGAGAGCCATTCATCGCCATCAGGGAAACGGAGTTCCCGGTGGACCATAGCGGAGAGGCTATAGGAGTATCAAGCGTCACGGTATTCCCACTGATCCCGCCCCTGGGTATCCAAAATAATTGGCCCTGAAAGTGAGGATTTGTTTCGCCCCGTGCACCGTTCCTATCACAGGCTGCGAACCCACCGCATACCCACGGGCCGCTGGGGTCGGTAACTGTGCCCGTACAACTAGTCACCCATCCGCCCGAGTAGTGAGTATAGTTAGCGTCAGTAGCACTAAAATTAGTCATGCACTGCGCTAGAGCAACCATCGTTCCGGCAGTAGGCACGGTCTGGCCGCTAGCTATCGTGACCGATGTAGACCCTTTCGTTATGGTACCCGTTAGCAGCGAACCGCTCGCCCACGCTCCCTGACCAGACGACCCCCAAGTAAAACCGGCTCCAGTAAGCAAAGTCGTAGCCGCCCCGCTGCCTCTCAGGGTCACGTTACTTTTCATGGTTATAGTTCCGCCAACGGCGAACGTGCCAGCGGGCATCAGCACATACTGACCGGCGGAGGCGGAGGAAATGGCTGCATTGATGGTCGTCGCCGTGACGCTTCCCCCGCTGACGGTGACGCACTGTGAAGTCGCGCACTGGGTTCGCGCCGGCGGTGTCCAAGGATTCGGCGTAGTCTCGCCATCAGGCAGTGTTGCGGGGAGGCCGGAGTTAGACCAGTCCCATGCGCGTGAGGACGAAAGAATTCCGGACCATGCCTGCCCATGCGAAAGTGTAGAAAACAATAGCAATATCGAGATAAGGGGGAAAAGAAGCAGTCTGCGTCTCATTTACCTCTGGCCTCCGGGGAAGAGCTGCATGTCGTACATGCAGTCTAAACAACCGGGGTAAAGGCTGTTAGACACGGAAGTTCACTTCACTTCAGCAATAAGGCCTACCACCTCCGGCCTTTTTGGGCTATGGCCGTCCGTTGCGATTACAGGGCTGGGAAGCAAGGATGGCCTGCCGGCGGTGCCCCGAGCACCGATCGGGGCTCTCGTCGCAGGCTAGTCGTCCTCCACCCGGCGATCGTGGGTCTTCATGACCCTGCGACGACACGGCCTCGACCACGAAATCCGCCAAAAAAACTCAGCCCTCGCCAGCATCCTCCCGCCCGCGGGAAAAGTCGGCGCGAGGCGATTTTGAACGTCCGTTTACCGGGTGTCGGCCGGCGCATGCGCGGTTGCGATCAAATAGTCGCGCCAACGAGGAACGAGGTGCAGCGGATAGCCCAGTAACGCCAGTGGCCGATAGAACGGATTCGTGGGCAAATGGTGCATATAGGAGTACTCCACGAGGTATTTCGTGAAGCCAGCCTTCTTGAATTGCCACTCGAGATGATCGCGACTGTATTCGAGCACATGAAGGAGCGCTGTGTCGTCGTCTGGGTATCGAAAATAGTCGAAGATCTGCCGCCCCAAGGCCATAAACACCACGTTTCGGAGCCGGTAGAGATTGGGTGTTGTGCAGATGAGGACGCCGCCTGGGGTCAGGATTTTCCGGAGCCGTTCGAGAGCGATGTACCCAGGTATAGGCAGGTGTTCGATAACTTCAGAAAAAAAGATGAAGTCGAATTTCTTGGCAAAAGGTGCGTCAGACTTGCACAAGTTCCAATGAAACGTTTCCACGCCTTGGCTCGCCATGTACGACAGATGTGGCCCGGGAAGATCTGCCGCAGCCCCGGAGTCGTTCCACAATTTCGCACACAGAACGGCCAATTGCCCTCCACCCACGTCTAGGACATCTACGGGACGAGGCGGGGCCAGCGCAGCCAATCGTCGAATGCACTCTTTGTAGCGGGAGCGGTAGCGTAAATGGTAACCTCGCCCACCAAACTGCATTTCATCCTGACAGATATAGCGTTCATAGACTGCGTCGAAATCATGAGGCTTCCACGGGCGTGCCATCTACCTTCACCTCGGGTGAAAATTGGCTCCTAGGTTTTGCCGAGCCGTATTTTGAATCAGATTCTCAAGAAACTTTCATCGAACGTGCGACCTTCGATCTGGAACAGAGTCTTGTCCCAGCGTTGTATCACCGACCACTTGATGCGCGGCAGAAGGACCTGGGCGCGCTTTGCTTGTTGCCGTCCAAAAAGCGCCGCGATCCACGAATACTTCCAGGAGAGCGGTGGGGGCTGCAACTTTCCGCCTAGGTTCGCAGCCATTTCATCGAGCTGTTTTACCAGATCCGGCCGATCGGGATAAAAGAAAACGAGCCAGTTTTGCAGATAGGTCAGGCAGGCGTCTCGTACTCTTGGGCTGTCTTCGAGAGAGCGGATGTAACGGAGGTGCAGCTCCATCGAGCACAACTGAGCGACCATTTTTTTCTCGGAATGCCCGATGTAGCTCAAACTGCTGGTCCCCGAAGAGCGATAGTAGACCTTGGCCTCGGGCACAAATCGAACTCCTTCGCTCGCCAGCAGAACGCGGCAGAAATACTCGCCATCGTCGTCGCCCAACAATCTGATATCCCAAGGACCCGCCGCCTCGGCCAACTCGCGGCTGACCAGCCACGATGCCGTCTGCATGTAAAGATTCAATTTCATCTTGCGAATCAACCATTCGACGGGAGACTGATCGCACCAAAGCGCGCTCGGGATGAATTCTGTCCGGTAATAGCGGTACATGAACTTTCCCCAGCTGCCTGAAAGAAGCGTCCGCTTGTTAGGTGATGGCCCCAATGCCTCCATCTGTTTCGCAATCTTTTCGGGTCCCATGAGATCGTCGGCGTCCAGGAAATTGATGTAATCTCCTTTGCACAACGAGTAGGCCTTGTTCCGGGTGGCGGAGGCGCCTTGATTCTTGTGCGTTACGACATGGAGCTGCTCCGATTCGAATTGCCGGGCAACCGCTAGCGTCCCATCGGTCGAACCATCGTCCACGACGATGATCTCCTTTCGCTCCCAGGTTTGCGCAATCGCCGAACGCAGCGTGTCCGATATCCATGCCTCTGCGTTGTAGGCAGGAATGAGGATTGACACCAAGGGCTTCATGACGGATTCCTTTCCAGCATTTTCGCGTACCCGTTTCGGGTCAACTCGGCGACTGCTTGCCAGGAGTGGTTGGCATTCGCGTAGTCCTTTATCTCTTGCCGGCGGACTTTTAGGTTTCTATAGAGATCGCTGGTGAAGTACGCCTCGAGAGCTTTGGCCAGTTCTGCGGGATCGCCGGGCTGGCATAGGAATCCCGTACGACCCTCGACGATTTCTTCCCGGAAAGATCCCACATCTGTGGCGACTACGGGCAAGCCGAAGCTGTAGGCCAAAAAGAGCACACCGCTCTGGAATATCTCTTTGTAAGGAAGAACCAGAACATCTCCCGCTTTGAGGTACCGTTCCATTTCTTCGTCGGGAATGAATTGGATCTTAAGGATGACCTGCCCCGGTTTAAAGTCTCTCTCAACCGTTTGCTCGATTTCGTGCAGGTAGTCCTCGGATCCTTTCTTCGGTTCCCCGGCCACGATCAGCCGGTAATTCGCCTGCTCATCGGCGAGGAGCAAACGAAACGCGTCCAGCAGATATTCGATGCCCTTGTAAGGCCGGATTCTCCCGAAGAACAGAATCGCCTTTTCGTCATCCCTGAGCCTCAGGCTCCGCTTTGCCTCGGCCGGCGTGAGTTCCGTGTCGGGGAAGGCATTATTGACCGGATGGCGGATCACAGTGACCGCCTTTTCCGCCACGCCAAAATCCTGGCAAAGCTCGTCTTTCATCTTGTTCGTATGGACAAAAATGTGGTCGCAAAACCTATACTGAATTCTGAGCGTAATGCGATTCAGCCACGAGTCCTTCGCGTCTCGTCTGGCTTGATTTACGTTGTGGGCGGTGAGGGCCACTTTTTTACCCATCGCCTTGTAGTAGAGCATCAGGATCGTTCGATCGAAGTACTCGAACTTGCCGTTCCATAAGATGTGCAACACTTTGGGCTTGGAACGCGCGGTGTATCGCATCAGCCTGGCGTAGTAGACCAGCAGCTTCCACAGTTTTTCTGCGAAGTTAGCATTCTTCTGGCTGCCGCGAAAGTTGAGAAAGTGCAAATTTGAAGTTGTGTGCAATTCAGGGCTGTCGATTTCGTCGCTGCCGATGATGTCGAGAGATAGGCCCTGTGAAGCGAGCCCCATCGCCAACCCGAATGCGTAAGGCCTGTCCAGGCACCCAGTCAGCAAACCGATTTCGATTCCCGGCCGCGAGTTTGAAGTGACCTGCTTCTGAGCACCGACCTCCTCGGATGGCGACTCCTCGGCAACGCTACTCGGTGGCATGATCATCGCTTCCTAAGACGTTCTTCAGGCGGGCCACTACGCTGGGCTCCCTGCGTAGGGAGCGGCACTCTTACGCGTGGAGCCAAGTTCGGCAGCTAACGCTTTCGGCGGTACAAGATTCGGCTTTGGCCCGCGCTTCAAGACCCACTCCAGGACTTTCGTAGTATCCTGCGCTTTCGCATCCCACGTGAGGCGTTCTTGTGCGTAGGACATACCTTGCCTCCGCAATTGTTCAAGAAGACTTCGGTCGTGCGCGAGCTCAGCCAGGACGCTTTCCATCTGTGCTACGACATCGTTCTCATTCGTAAGAGGCACCTTGTACCCCACCTCTGGATAAACGATATCTCCTGGGCCGCCGAAATCCGCAACCACAGGTACGGCGCCGCATGCGAGAGCCTCGAAAACAACGCCCGCACCATTGTCGCGAAGAGTCGGAAAGACAAAAACATCAGCAGATCGCATGTGTCTGAGGACTTCGGCGTGACCTAACCAGCCGCAAAAGTCGACGGCCTTCTCAATCCCGAGCGATTTCACAAGCTGCTCGAGGCTGTTCCGCTCGGGGCCATCGCCGACCAGCGTGAAGTGGGCCAAATCCTTTCGCAAAAGAGAAGCCGCCGCGCGCAAAGCGAGATCACAAGCCTTTCGGGGAACCAAGCCGCCGACGAAAAGCAGCTCAAGTTTGGCACCGGGCTCCGGATTTCGGGATTCACCGAAACACAAGGAGCGAGCGATACCGGGCTCTGGGACAAAAAAAAGTTTGTCGCGATGCGCGGCAAACTCGGAATACGTTTGCGACGAAGCGGCTATGATCGCCGCCGCGTGGCGATAGGTGGAGCGAGCGAAAGGCAGATATCGATACAGATTCCGCAGATTGGCGACCCATTCCTTTTGGTTCTCGAGCTGGCTAAAACCAGGGGGCCAGGGCAAGCCACCATTGAGCGGTCCGATCACAAAAGGTATGGGCCCCTTGCGTAGAAAGAAGGCGAAAGGACTCGGCACCACGGGTGACATCGGTAGGAGACGTAAAACAACGTCGAACTCGCCCGCAGAGATGCGGCGCCGCAATTGCCGCCAGGCTTGCCATTCAAAGGCAAGCGAAGACGGATAGCCAAGAACGGTCAACATCTGGGTATCAAAGTTGGATTTGAGGACCCTGCGAAAAATCCACGAATGGATGCGCTCGAGCGTAGGCATCCGAACCACCTCGATGGTTTGGAACGACCCCTTTGCTCGCCGCACATTGTCCTCAGTGGGCGCTCCAACAACCAAAGTGACGTCATGGAGTTCGGCCAGAGCTGCCGCATGAGAGTATGTGACATAGGGCATACTGACAGCGTCCGGGTCACAGAACGGCGCCAAGAGTAAGATCCGCAATCGATTCATAGATGATCCTGTTGTAAGAGAGTCTCTTCTCGAGCTCGGTTCCAGCCGACGCTGGGAGAGCGAAATCATTAGCTGTAGACTTCAATTTCTTTGACAGTCTTGACTGGCGGTTCCGGCAAAAGATCGTGAAGCAGGCCAGCAGTCTGGCGAAGGGGTTCAAGCCCCTGGTGGAGCGCAATCACTCCGGCGATGTAAAGCACGAAAAATAGCAAGGAGACGGAAACCATCCGCAGGAAAGCCCCCGAGGCGCCAATCGGCGTCGCGAAATACGGCACGGACTTGACGATGAGAGCGGTTCCAAAACCAGCCCCAACCGATGCTGCAAAAAATTTCCAGACGACGGCAACGATCGGCCCAATACCGAGTCCGATCGGCTTTCCGGCGTACCAGAAGCCGGGAAACATCAGTATGAAATACGAGATCGTCCAGGCTAAGGCGATTCCAGAAGGGCCCCAGGGCAAGGCCAGCAAAAATAAAGTCACGGTACACACGAATTGCACCAGGCCCCAGCGGAACCATCTCTCGGGACGGCCGATCGAAAGATGAATCCAGCCGTGCGTGCTGTACAACAACATGACTCCGATTCCCGGGCCGAACAAGGCGAAGATTCGGCCAGCCTCATCCCAACCCGGCCCGAAGAGAAATCGAATAATATCCCCTCCCACTAAAGCGAAATCCGCCCCGATTCCCATCCCCACGAGCGCCAGAACCGAGATCGTCCGCAGAAAGTAGCGCTGGAATTGTTCGCGGTCCCGGTTGATGCGGCTCAGGGTGCTCACCACCACGGCAGACAGCGGGGACAACAACTGCGTTTGTGGCAGAACGAACAAGTCGAACGCCTTCTTATAAAATCCCAGCGCCAGCGCGCCAAAGCGCCAGCCCACGAGGAGGTTGTCCGAGTTGCCAGTCAAGTAGCCGAAAGCAAAATGCGAATAGACGTTCAGCGCGAACTTCAGAGCTGAGCCTGTGCCTGAGGCGCGCCCCGGCCAACTCGGCATCCACCGGCAAACCAACAAAGCACCCACCGCCACCACTGCCGTCTGCGCGATACTGCCCCAAACCAGCGCCCAGTAGTGCCAGCCGGCCATCGCTAAGGCGATAGAGACAATCACCTGAAATACCTGTCCAGCAAAATTGATGATTGCGGTTGTCCTGAAACGCATGGCACGCTGCAACAAACCGGTATGCACGTAGCCCAGACAGCCGATCCCAATCGTGAGCGACATGCCGCGAGTTACTTGAGCTACGGCGGAGTTGCGATAGAAATGCGCCAGCAACGAACCCGAACTGGCAAACGCGAGAGCGAACATCGTGCCGACGCCCACGTTAATCCAAAACAGATTGCTCGCGAGAGAGTCGGTAAGCTCTTCGCGTTGCATGATCAGTTCGGTGAATCCGTTCAGACCGAAACTGCGAAGCAGCAGACTAAAGGTGGTGACCATCGTCACGATCCCGAAATCAGACGGAGTAAGTAGCCTCGCCAAGATGACCACTGACCCGATCCCCACAGCGAAGTTACCCGCCGAACCAGCGATGGCCGCTCCGGCGCCACGAACTGCGGTGCGGCGAAGTCCCTTGCCTGTGGCGATAGGGTGGAACGTGCCGTCTGGCTGGAAGGGTTTCAATTAATCTGCCTTTGTGTATTAGGTTCTGTCGCGAAGCTAGCGGAGGGGTAGCAACGCGGAAATCACCGCATTGAAAATCTTAACCGTAGCATTAATGGAGGCTGTTTGAGCGAGCGATTTCGAATTGGGCCATATCCGCTGGCTCCGCGCAAACGGTCTCGTCTTCCGGAATGAGTTCATCACCGGCTACCGTTCTGCTCGGTGTGCCCCCGCGCGACCTAGCAATCTTGCCCTCTTCACCGGCGAAAAGACCAGCGACAACGCCACTCGCACCGACCACAGCTAGTAACAGAAAGATCCAGATCGGATCCAGCATTCTGAATCCAGCTTCGGTTATGCTGTAGACTGCCGCGGCGGTGATATACGCTAGCATTAGGCCACCGACGGACGGGTTCAGCCGGAATGCCGCTACGGCACGCCTGTAGCCGCTTATTAGAATAAGTGAGATTAGGCAAACGCCGATCCACCCCAGATTCAGGTATACCTCTATATAACCGTCGTGCGCTTCGTTGAGAGCTTCAGGGTGCCACCAACCAACAAGGCCGCGCCACACGTTGCGCACGCAGGGGCTGATCCAGAAGCTCTCGAATCCAGCGCCGACGATCGAGTTAGGCGCCGCGGGAACCACGGCCGCCCAAATTTCCGTTCGCCCCGTAAAGTTCGATTTCCTGCCCAGCGCACCCGTCGCGACGGATTCGCCACCAAAGAGCAGCATCAGCCCACCAGCAAGAACGATTCCCGCGCAGAGCGCATGCACAAAGCCTGGCCGGTTTCTGATAGTTCGTAGACCGGTCACAAGGATGAACCCGCCACCGAGGATAAGGCAAGCGGTACTGGTAGCCGAGTCAGCCATCCCCAAAAGTGCGATACCGAACGCCAGTAACACACTCTGCGCTAACAGATGTCGACCGCGATTCGGCCGGCCCGTAGCACGGATGAGGGTTATTATGTGCCATAGTGTGCCCAGTGAGATGACAAGTAGTAGCACTCCGAGCGTGTTTTTGTTTGTCGTCACCCCGGTATTCGTCATACCCCCGCTGGGATCGTACGCCCTGCCGAGATAACCGTAGTACTTGATCAGCAGGACTGAGGCAGGCAACAAAAGGAAGCCAACGCGAGAGATTAGGCGGTTAAAAGCGGCAATCGGCTGTCCATCTGTGACGATAACCAGGACCATCGCTACGTCACCGATAGCTTTAATCCAGCGCTTGAACGAAACATCCGGATAATATGACCAAGCAACGCTTATGAGGCAATAGAAAAAGTAACTCAAGATGGGCCAGTTTTTTGCCAATAACGTGCGCGTCTGTTTGCCCCGCCAGATGAGGACAGCCACGGCCGCGGCTAACAGTGCTCCGAAAACAGCGGCGTCCAATGGGCTACCTTCGAGTTGCACATTGCCCCCGGTGGGGCCGACACCGAGCCACAGCGATACCGACCTCGATCCAACGATCCAGATCCAGATGACCGGGAGCCAGAGAGCTTTGGAAGTGCAGACTGTATTGTCTCGTCCGAGGTAGAAAAGGCCGGCGATTCCGCAGGCGCAGATAAGAGTGGCGAGCGAGGGATTCATTCTGGCTGGGTCATTCGCGGTTTTGGCTGGTCTGCAATGTCATCTGGCGTCCAAGAAGAGCCGGTGGATCAGTTCCAGCGAGAGCAGCCGGTGGATCTCGGTCGTGTAATTGCGGTTGCCCTTGAGATGTCCGCGGACTATCGCTTCGACGCCCATCCGCTCCAGATACGGACGCGACAGTGTGCTCGAATCGAGCAACATTTCCTGGACGTATCTTGCCAGAGTGTCGCGGTACCAGACCCGATAATGGTACACCTTGTGTCTGCCCAAGAACAGACGCTCCAGCTTCAACGGTGCGAAGAAATGATCGATCCCAGCGAGCCATTGGGGCATGCCGTAGTCATAGGCATATTCGGCCTTGAACGTGAATTCCTGGTAATTTCGGTCAAGCCAACTTGCTAAGCCTGGCTTCCCGCCAAAACCGCGATCCGTCCGAATCCGTTGCATGGCGGTGCTGCCATCGCCGATGAGGCGTACCCGAACATCATTGTTCGCCGTTACCGACTGGGGTGCGCGAAACGCAGTGCGCACGAAGTCGTTATCAAGGAATGGTGTTCGCACAGCCAGTTGTGTCTGCTCCAGCGACAAAATGCCGTGGTGGTGCCATGGCGCCTGTCGAAACGCAGAAAAGGAGGTCGGATGTCCCTGAATGAGCCCCGCGTAAGTCTCGCGTGCCGTTTTAACGTAGGGGAGAACCGTCGAGCTATACAATCCCGGAGCGGGGTCAACCGGCTTGAACGCTCGAGTCTGAGGACGTTGTATTTCGTCTCCGTAGAGTCCTGTCATCCTTACCGGGGCAATATCGCGAGCCCGCTCGCTGAGATATAAATCGGGGGCCCGGGTCACTTCCACGCAGCCGTCCGTCAGGTACACGCTGCGTTCCGCGTAGTGAGGGAATCGAGCAAAAAACTCGTCACCCACCGGAATCACCTGATAGGGCTGCTGGCATTCCTGGGCAATCCGGCGCGCCACCACCACGTCGCGGCATTCTCGATCGATGCCGCCATACGTATAGCAAGGCAGCGATTTCGGTGGAAACCTCTGCCAGGCCATCACTGTCCGAGTGTCGAGCCCTCCAGTCAGTGATACGCCGATCTGCTCGTGGCCGTTGAGGTATCGCGGGAAACGGCGCGCGAAAATATCCCGGATTTCACGGTGATAGGATTCCGGATCCAGCAGGTCTTGGTGTTCCCACTGGCGCGGATCAAAATAAGCCTTCTTGGTCTCGATTGATCCGGCCCGAAAAGTCCAGGCTGACCCGGGCGGCAGTACGTTGACACCCTCGAAGAGCGTCCGATTCTCGAGCACGCATCCACACGCAATGAATTCCCCCAGGCTGCGGGGATCCGGCCGACGCAGTTCGGGACGGACGGCCAAAATCGCCTTGGCCTCCACTGCGAAATAGAAAGCGTCTTTGGCCTCGTGATAATAGAGACGATGCATCGAGTAACGATCGTTAAAGAGGGTCGCTACTCCGCGAGTACGGTCTGACAGGAGCCCTTGAAATCGGCCGTTGAGAGTCTTCGGGAAGGAGGGATCGTCCTCGTAGAGATGAACCAGATACGACGCCCCCCCAGCCTTAAACTGATGTCCGCGCTCCTTGAGGCCCTGGGCGGTGCTTGGTTCCGGATATTCCTCGCCAGAAAACACGAGGGTGACATCACCCCGCTCGTTCTGGACTGGCATTCCGTCTGAAAAAGAGTTCTCGCGCGCCGTCCACCCGACGTAAACTCCGGAGGCCTCGTCGATCCAAGTTCCCGTTACATAGAAAGACTCGTGGCGCAGGAGCTTGAGCATGCGCAGCAGCTGCGGCTCGGCCCATTCGCGGGGCTTACTGGTTATGAGACCAAAGATTCCAGGCATTTAGGTTCGGTTCAAACTGGGTGGGTTACCACAGCTGCAGTGGGTAGGAAATTGGAGCCGGCGGGGGGAGTTGAACGCCCCATCTGCCGCATACGATGCGACCGCTCTGACATTGAGCTACACCGGCTCATGTTTAAAGGCATGGAGCTTGGCGCGTGTGTTCACCAGAAAAGTGATCACGCTGTGGGGCAGGAGTCCGAGTAGACCACGATGGAGCTTCAGCCTGACGCTGATCGCACCTTTCATGGTCAAGGGGACGTAGTAACGGGGTGCCAGTATTTCCTCAAACCCATTTCGAATCTTGAATTCCCGCAAAGGAGTATGCCGCTTGTTCCCGTAATTAAACTTTCCAAAGATCAGGTGATGAATCCCTTTTTGCTCACATAGCTCGACCGCTTTGGCCATGATCGCGTTGGCCGGCCGCTTGTCATGATGACTTGCCTTTGGGAGAAAGGTCAAGATGGAAGCCACGTCTCCCCGGTAGATTAGCTTCACAACACCGATCAACTCTTTTTCGTGATAGGCGCAAATGTAGTCGCACCGGTCGAGAAAAGCGGCCTGATCCTTCTTAACTTGGTCAAGAGTCTTTCCGTAGTGGGTGAAGACTTTTCCCTGTCGCACCGGAGAGTCGTTATTTAGAACTTGGAGGTCGCGAATCAAGTCATCGTCGAGACTCCTGACCTGCACGACCACGCCCCTTTTTTGCGCCCTGCGGACGTTCTTGCGCGTTTCCTGCGGCAGACCCTCCCACCATTCCTGGAAGCTGGTGAGGCGAACCGCGGCGATACTCTCCCATTCCACGGGATATTCGTACTTGGGACGGATCGCCGGAAGCTTCTGCGCAAAACTCAGGATATCCGCTCGTAGATCGCCGGACCGCTGCTGCTTCAAGACCTGGACGCATCCTTGGGGGTCTTCCAGCTCTGATTCCAGCCACTCCTCCGCTTCCACGCGGGCGATCCGAATCCACTTCCCTCGAACGATGATGTCTTTCCCGTTTATCCCAAGGGCGGGCACGATGAACCACTTGCCCTTAATCGCGACTTCGATGTTTTTCTGCGTGGCTTGCATCTCTCAGTTGTTTCCTGTCAGTTGCGTCTGCGGGGTGGCTGGGCGCTCGGAATACGATGTGTTCAATCGCGACATATTCCTGAACCAGTTCAATTCTTCACCAGCACCTTGGGCCGAAAAACAATTACGGTAGGTTTTCCCGGAACCTCGTACCGGCCTTTCTCGACAACATCAAACTCGGCCTCCATGATCTTGAGCATTGCGGTCGGCCTGGACTTGTCCTCGGTTCTCTCAGGGCTTGAAGCGAACAATCTGACGACGAAGACTCCACCGTCTTTCAAATATGCGGAGTAGCGGTCCAACGTCTCCTTCACCTTGCCTAGGGGGACGTGGTACATCGACTCGCGGAAGAGAATTACATCGTACTGACCGGTGGGAACGTAGGTCAGGAAATCGCCGCATTCAAAGCTGTTCTTTTCCCCTCGTCCGCACTCCTGGCTGCGCCGGCGCGCTTTCGCCAACGCTGCTTCGGATATATCCACTCCGAGATAGCTGCGGTATGTATCAGCCATTTCGGTCGCGGTGTTGCCTGATCCACATCCGATATCCAGAATGCTTCCGTTCGCGGTATGCCGTTCCAAGTGCGGGTACACGCAATCCCCAACCGTGTTATAGGCAAAGGACCACTTCTCCTCGGAATATTCCTTATCCCAAAAGCGCTTCTTGAGGTTCGTCGGGCCGTAGCTCAGCAGAAACCCGCGCACAAACCTGGCAGTTCGATCCACGATATACATATTCATCTCCATCTAAAATTCCCCTTATAAAGGCGATCTATTTGTGTTTGGTTTTGCAACGAAAGATGCGGGGGACGCGCTCCGTGACCTTATAGCAAACTTCTTCAGTCGCTGCAGCTGTTCGCGATGGGTAAAGTCGACCACCTCGCGGGCTACTGATATGTCTGCCCGGCAGACCATCGACCAGAAATAGCCCGCGCCCAAGGCCAAGCCGCCCAGAACCAAGGGCCGGTTCCTCATCTGATAAAACGTTCGGAAAAGCTCCCACAGAGGATGGTTCCCAAACGAATAATCCTTGGCGCCCAATTTAAACCTGGCCTTCAGGACGCCCTGCCCAGCGGTATTCATCGCCCGGTGATGAATGCAAACCTTATCGGTAAAGGTTCTGGTCTTCCAACCTTTCATCCTCGCGGAAACGACGGCTATATGGTCGATGCCACCGCCCTTGACGGGTGTATATCCACCGATTGCGTCGAAACATTCCCGCCTGAACAGTTGGCAACCGCCCCAGACATTCTCAATGTTGGAAAAGCGATAGTCGTACTGCAACGACCCTTCCCTGAAAGGCGATCCGCCGACGCCGAGGTCCGGGTTCTCGGCAAACTTGCCCAAGAGGTATTGAACGTGATCCGGCTCAATCGAAACGTCGGCATCCAGATTGCCGATCACACCCGGGTTCAGTTCCTTCGCCTTCGCGTACCCAGCATTGAAGGCATGCACCTTTCCGGCGAAATGCCGCTCCGCCCGCTCTGGCATCCGAAGTAGCTCGATCCACGGATTGTCCGCGGCGTATTTGCGAACGATGTCATCGGTGCCGTCGGTAGAACCGTCGCTGACGATAATCCACTTCAGCGGTCGGTACGTCTGCGCGACCATGGACTGGAGCGTCAGTTCGATGAACTGCGCCTCGTTCCGTGCTGGCGTGATCAAAATGTAGGTGGGAAGCGTCGCCATGCTTATGATGAGCTCGATAGACTTCCTCGCGTTAGGTCGCAATAAGAGACGGCACCACCTGCGGAGTCGCCGAGACTCCGCCGATTCCAATGTAGTGGAACCCGTGGGCTGCGACCTCTTGGCGGGACAGAGCATTCCGCCCATCGATGATCAGTGGTCTTTCGACCAGCGTCGCAAGCCGGCTCCAATCGATCTTCCGGAACTCTTCCCACTCCGTAAGAAGCACAACGGCATCGGCTCCCTCGGCTGCCTGGTAAGCATCGGCACAATAGGTAACGTCAGGAAGAACTGCCCTCGCCTTTTCAATGGCCTCGGGATCGTAGGCACGAACGACAGCACCTTCGGCCAGCAGGGCTTTCACGAGCGAGATTGATGGCGCGAAGCGCACATCGTCGGTGTTCGGCTTGAATGCCAGCCCCCACACCGCGATTTTCTTCCCGCGGATGACCCACAGTTCTTTTCGGATCTTCTCGATGAAGTGGTCCACCCGGGCTTGATTGATCTTCTCGACCTCTCTTAACAGCGAAAAGTCACAACCCGATTTCTCGGCGATCCGGATGAACGCCTGCACGTCCTTCGGAAAGCAGAACCCTCCAAACCCAATTCCAGGGCTCAAGAAAGCAGAGCCAATTCGGGGATCAAGCCCCATCCCTTCGGCGACACGAGTCACGTCCGCGCCCACCACTTCGCACAGGTTCGCAACCATATTGATGAACGAAATCTTCATCGCCAGGAAAGAGTTGGAGGCGTGCTTGATGAGTTCGGCGGAATTGGTATCGGTCGCCAGAAAGACCGGTTCTTTGCGCTTCGGGCACTCCGAATGGATTGGGCAAGTGAATTTCTGCTTGATGATGGGTTCGTAGATTTGACGTAAGAGCTTTTCGGCTCGTGGCGAGTCGACCCCGATCACAATCCGGTCGGGATGAAGAAAATCCTCAACCGAAGAACCTTCGCGGAGGAACTCAGGGTTTGAAGCAACATCGTAGCTCAGACCGTTCTTGCTGTGAACAGAAAGGTGCCTCTGCAGCTGTCCGCCGGTCTGGACGGGTACGGTACTCTTTTCGATCACCAGCCGGTAGCCGGACGCACCCTTTGCGATGGATCGTGCTACTCCTTCGATGGCGGAAAGGTCGGCATCGCCGTTTGGGAGTGGCGGCGTTCCCACACAGATGAAGATCGCGTCGCCCCAGGCAATCGCCTCATCGGTAGACCCAAAGCACAGCCGGCCAGCCTTTCGGACGTTCCTGATCACGTCCTCTAAGTGCGGCTCAAACAGCGGCATGACGCCATCCTGCAGTTTCGCAAGTTTGTCGACGTCGCTTTCACTGCAGAAAACGTCGTGCCCGACCTGCGCCAAACAAGCAGCTGTTGTCAGACCTACATAACCCGCGCCAATGACTGAGAGCTTCATATTGGGATGTCCTTTGAGTGCGAAACTTGGGATTGAGGCCGCTTATGCTCTGCGAGTCTCTGCTGCTAGGGACGCGGCTTCGGTCTCGACGCATTTCCGACCCGTCGTCGAGACGAAGTCAGTGATTTCTTCTACTACGCGAACCTGCTGATTGGCCGCCAACTGCGGGAACATTGGCAAAGAGACAATTTCCGCTGCCGCTTTCTCGGCGACCGGGAAATCACCTTTCCGGTAATTCATTGCGGCGTAGGCCTTCTGCAGATGAAGCGGGATCGGATAGTGAATTCCCGTTGCAATGCCCGCCGATTTGAGATGTTCCATCAGCCCTTCACGGTCGTCCACGCAGATTACGTAGAGGTGGTAGACAGCGCGGGACCACGACGGCTCATGCGGGATCGCGACAGACTCTGCGGAAACCAGCAGGCGGCCATATTCTGCGGCCCGTTCGCGGCGCTGGGCGTTCCACTTCGCCAGATGCTTCAGCTTCACATGCAACATTCCCGCCTGAATTGCATCGAGCCGGCCGTTGTAGCCCTCGATGTCGTGATAGTACTTTGTGGCCTGGCCATGATCGCGGAGCATCTTCATCGTCTTCGCGATGCCGGAATCGTTGGTGGTCGCAGCGCCCGCTTCACCGCATGCACCCAGATTTTTCCCGGGATAGAAGCTGAAGGCCGCGGCTCGTCCCATGGATCCAGCCTTCATCCAGCGGTTGTGCTTGCGAGAGAAATACTCTGCGCCGTGGGCCTGGCAAGCGTCTTCGATCACGACCAGGCGGTAGCGATCCGCGAGTTCCAGAATGGCGTCCATATCAGCCATTTGCCCGTAGAGATGGACCGGTACGACAGCCGTGACTGGGCGGCCGCTGCGGCGGCTCCGCAGTGTTCCAGCATCGTCGACCGTGCACTGCGTTTCCAGATACTCTCCGAGTTTTGCGGGATCCATGTTGAACGTCTGCTCGTCGATGTCGACGAACTCGGGCAACGCACCGGCCTGCGAAATCGCTTCGGTGGTCGCGATGAACGTGTGCGGCACGGTGACCACAACGTCGCCAGGTTTTACTCCGGCTGCCATAAGCGCGAATCGCAGAGCGTCGGTTCCACTACTGACCGCAACCGAATAGCTGGTTTCGCAGAAAGCAGCGAATGCCTTCTCGAAATCTTCCACCATGGGGCCGCCAATGAATCCAGCGGTCCGCAAGACCTTTTGAAACACTTCGGTTAATTCCTGCTCAAGTTCAACGTGAGGAGTGACCAGATCTAGGAAAGGAATGCTATTATGCGCGTTTGAAACACTCACTTTGTGACCTCCACGGTCTGTTCGATATAACGCAAAACCTTTGCTGGATTTCCAACCACGATGCTGTTGGCTGGTACGTCTTTGGTGACCACGCTGCCTGCTCCCACAATCGCGTTTTCACCGATGCTGAGGTTCGAGAGAATCGTGGCCCCGGAGCCAATCGACGCTCCTTTCTTGACTACCGTGCGCTCGACCTTCCAGTCGGCTTCGGTTTGCAGGTTTCCTCCAGCAGCGGTGGCCCGAGGATAGCTGTCGTTGATGAACATCACACCGTGGCCGATAAAAACGTTGTCCTCGATGGTGACGCCTTCGCAGATGAACGTATGACTCGAGATTTTGCAGCGCTTGCCGACCGTCGCGTTTTTCTGGATCTCGACAAAGGCGCCGATCTTGGTTTCATCGCCGACTTCGCAGCCGTAAAGATTGATGAACTTGGAGAGCTTCACATCTTTCCCAAGCTTCACATCCGGCGCGATGCATACATGAGGGTTCATGAAAGAAATAGCTCCCGCTCTGACAGTTGGTTGTTAGTTTTGGAAGCAACCACGGGCGGGGAGAGTAAGGCGCGGTTCAATCGGCGCTGGCAGTCCGCTGGTTCCCATTCGAGATAGCGGAAGTTATCTGCTCCTCAATTCGGGTTCCAACTGCCGGACTTTGGGATGAGGATCCCTTGACTGACGCGCTGATCCGATTGTGGGATGAGGCCGCCGAAAAGGTTCGTTCCCGCCGGCCTCGGGTGTACCACGCACTCTGCTTCTGCCGGTTGTTGACGCAATCATGAACCAGCTCAGGTTCTTCCCAGGGGACATCGTGGTACGCCGACCGCAGCAACGAGCTTTCTGGATCTCGTATCCATTCTTGTGGAAACAGTGCGATCGTATCTTTTTCTGTGACTTGCGGCGCTGGCTGCACTTCTTCGCCCGACACCGCAGCATACAAAGCTGCTGGAATGTCGCGCCCAGCTCCAAGCGCTAAATGTCCGACCTGGGTCGCCCGGGGATTGATTTCGATCAGGTAAGCGTTGCCCGTCTGCTCCTCCAGCATGAAATCAAATCCATGCACGCCCGAGAGACCAAGTCGCCGGACCATTTTTTCGGCAGCAACCGACATTTCAGAATTCTCGATCAAGCGAACTACGGTAGCGTGCCCGGCAGCACTTGCCTTGTTGATCACTTCAAAATGGAGCGCCGCCAGCACCTTCCCGTTCCAGCAGGCCACGGCGCTGGTGGCTTCCTTCCCATCAACAAAGGTTTGCGCATTGACGACGAACTTCTCGCGGCGTAGCGCCGGCGAAATCAACGTCAGGTCGCCATCCACGAGCGCGTGCTTGGCTGCCCGCAGAAACCGTGGAGGAGCTTGCAGACACCGAAAGGCGCGCTCCGCTTCGTCCATCGTGCGGACAACTCGGACACCGTCTCCGCCGGAAGTTCCATTCGCTTTCAGGACTGCCGGAAATCCGTTTCGGATCATCCAATCCTTGAAGTCATCGAAGCTCGCGATCACTTCCGTTTTCGGAATGCGAATTCCTTCTTGCGCTGCCAACTCCATGAAGGCAGCCCTGGCATACGAAATCGGAAAGCCTTCCGCCGCTCCCAGCGAACACTCGATCAGGGCACAAATCGCAGACCCTGCTTTTCCTGCCTGGCGCTCGCGGTCGTAGAGGCGGTGCAGGTGCCGGGTTGCAAGATCGTCCCCGGAAACAATCAGATCCGGCTCGGCGTCGGCAATGGCCGCGCGCAACGAGCGCAATGGAGCCAGTCCGTTGAAGCTGTGCATCTTGCGCGCCACTATCGTCTTGCTGAGCGGATGCCGACGAGGACACACCATGTCGACCGTGAACCCTGCATAAGCCAAGGCCATCGCGAGGCGGGCCGTCGGGTACCAGCAGAAAGTCGTAGCGACTAAGACTTTAGGTTTCACTTGTATTGAGACCTTCGGACGAGAGGAGAAAATCGGCAGGGACAACTCAGAGGCGCACCATAGCTCCGCGTTTGCGGATCGACTCGTTTGCGGCTTCCAGCATCCGGACCACGCGCAGGCCGGCTTCGCCGTCGTTCACCGGAGTTTTATCGTTGGCGATGCAGTCGACGAAATAGGAGAGTTCACGAGTCAGCGCTTCAACCTGTTCGATTTGCGGCGCCCACATATCACCCGTGCGGTAATGCACCAGCAAGTCATAAAGCCCTTCGCGACTGGTGACCTTTACGCCCTTGTCATAGATCTTGATCTTCTCGTCGACCTCGAGATCGTTCCACACCAGCATTTTCTTTTCCCCGCCGATCAGCGTGGTCCGAACCTTTACCGGGGACAGCCAGTTGACGTTGATGTGCGCGATGACCTTGTCGGGAAAATAAACAGTGATATAGGCAACGTCTTCGTGTCCGTTCAGGTGGGTCTGTCCGGTAGCGGAAATCGCCTCCGGAGTCTGCTCGATCAGGTGATCGATGATCGAAAGGTCATGCGGAGCCAGATCCCACACGACATTCACGTCATGCTGAAACAGTCCCAGATTGACGCGCGTCGAATCGTAGTAGTACAGCTTTCCCAGCGATCCGTCGTCCAACAATTGCTTGATTTTTGTGACCGCACCGGTGAACAGAAAGGTGTGGTCCACCATAATTTTCAGATTTCTCCGCGCCGCGAGCTCGATGAGTTCCTGCGCCTGCGCGGCGTTGCTGGTGAACGGCTTCTCGACAAAAATGTGCTTGCCGTTCAGCAGGGCCGCTTTGGCCAGCTCATAGTGAGTCCAGACCGGGGTCACCACGGCGATGGCGTCGATGTCCGGCGAAGACATCAACTCCGCAGAGTCTTCGGTCACCAGCACATCGGGATAGGCCTTTGCGACCTTCTTGCGCGACGCCGGACTCTTGTCGCACACCGCGACCACTTCGGCCGACTCCAGACGATCCAGGTTCCGAACCACATTCGGTCCCCAGTATCCGTAGCCTATAACCCCAAACTTCACCATCACTTCACCCCGTTGCTCGTGCTTTGCGTTGGACTCGCGAGTTTTGACCAGTACGTTTGTCATATCGATAGGAGCGCTGGGGAGGGCTTGGGGGAGGGATGGCAAAAACTTGGTTTAGTGAACTTGGCTTAGTGAACTTGGTTTAGTGGGCGCCGTCGCCAAAAACCACGGCGGCCGGCGTGCGGACCAGAATCTTGATGTCTTCCCAGGGAGACCAGGTTCGCGCGTATTGCAGGTCGAGACGAACCATGTCATCGAAGGCCACGCGGCAGCGGCCGCTGACTTGCCAGAGTCCGGTGATTCCAGGCTTGGCTTCGAGCAACCGGCGCCGATGCCAGACGTCGTACTTTTCGACCTCGTAGGGAAGTGGAGGACGTGGCCCGACTAACGACATCTCGCCTTTCAACACGTTGATCAGCTGCGGGAGCTCATCCAGGCTGCTGCGTCGCAAGAACGCTCCCACGCGGGTGATCCTTGGGTCTTTGATCAGTTTGAACACCCCGTTGCCGTTCCCATCGGTGTGGCGTTCTGCTTTCCCGGCAATCAACTTCTGGACGTACTCCTTGTGCCTGCTGGCGTCGTTGCCGGTATACATCGACCGGAATTTCAAGAAATCAAAAGGTGTGCCGTTTTGGCCAATCCGCTTTTGACGAAACAGAACCGGCCCTTCCGAGGTTGCCTTTATGGCCAGCGCGATAATCAAGAGCAGCGGAGCACCGAAGATCAGGGCCACAGCGCTACCTGCAACATCCATGGCTCGCTTGAATCCATTGGAAACCCGCTTGCTATCGGCTTGCCGGGACAGGTCAGGGTACAGCGCCGGATTACTGGGACGCTTGGGAACTTCGTGGTCATGGTTCCACTCTTCCGGATACACATGAAAAGATAGACTGACTTGATTGAACTGTTCCGAGGTCAGATCACTGCGCAGAGCCGCGCCCAGCCGCTCAATCATCGTGCTGACGATCGAGTTGCGATCCTCGAGTCCGATTTCAGTGAACATCACCCCTACGACGCAGTCCGTCTTGTACCACCCGGCTACGTCCGTCTCCCGCGTCGATCCCGAGAGGCCGGCAAGGATCTTGCTCAGGACTTTCGCGGCCGCTCCGGAAGGAAGATGATCCCCCATATCCAGCAACATCAGCAGGAAGGGCTTGCGGGATCGCTCGGTCCTTCGCCGTTCGAGCGAAATCAGGCGGTGAAATGTTTCTTCGTTGAGAATGCCGCGTTCGCCGGTCAGTCCGGGGTTCGCGGCAAAGGGTCCAATACCGACACTAAAGCGTCGCAAATTCACGACTTCATCTCCTGGAATATTCTGCGTTGAGCTTTTGGGATCAACTAATGGCCGGCTTGCGTTTGACTCGTACGGGGGGAGAGAAGACCTAAACTTGGTTGAATTTCGAGGTCAGCAATCTTTGATTTCGATCAGAATCGAGGTCAGATCAGAACTGTTTTGGATCAGGATTATTCTGAAACACTTCGTGACTTTGTTGTTGGTGAATAGCGTTGATAGTAGCTCTTGTGATCCGGATGAACGCATCCGTTCAGCACAACTCCCAGCAGGTCTGACTTCTTCAGAACTTCCAGTCCCCGCTGCAGCTGCTTCTTTTCCGATTTTCCTTCGCGAGCCACCAGCAAAGTACCATCCGTTACTCGCGACCAGACCGTCGTGTCTGCCAGGGGAAGCAACGGCGGGGAGTCCACGATAATCCAATCGAACAGATCGGCCAGTTGCCCCATCAGATAGGAAAGGCGACCCGATTGCAGCAGCTCCAGAGGATTCTCGGGCGGGTTGCCGGCCGGCATGAACCAGAAATCCGGACCCTCCAGGCGGTACACGTTCGAGACCGTCTGACGGCCGCTCTGCAACCATTCCCCAAGACCAGCCAGTCTTCCCAGCCCAAATTGCTGAGCCAGCGTCGGACGCCGCAGATCGCCTTCGATCAGCAGAACGCTCTGCTTTCTCCGCGCCAGCACTCCCGCCAGATTAGCCGACACCGTACTCTTGCCTTCCTCCGGGATCGTGCTCGTGACCAGCACTTTCTTCAACGGCCGGCCTTGCTGCAGCTGACGTAACCGAACTCCCAGGAAGCGGAACTTCTCCGCCGCCAGACTGTCGGGCTCGGTCAGGAACACAAGCCGGCTGGTGGGCAGAACGCTCACTTCCAGTGACGGAAAGTCCACTGGACCGTCTCCAGTGACTTCCTTGGTGAAAGGCTCGGTCGTGGTGGTTTGTACAGTCGTCGACTGAACAGGGACGGGCTGGACAGAGATTGGTGGGACAGAAATTGGCCGAACAGAGATGGGCTGGAGAATGGCGGGCTGAGCGGCAGCTTGTTCAACAGTTGTCGCCGGCTCCGCGATGGGCCGTTGCTCTCTCGGCGCCTCGAACACTTCGGTGACCATGGATACCATGTCGGGGTATTCGACTCCCGACTGTTCCGTCCCCGATCTTTGCAGCGCGTCAAATATACGGCTCATGTTTCCTGACTCCCGTTCCCAGCGCGTCGTTCAGATCAGCGTTCAGATCGGTCTCGTTCGATTGGATGCGCCGCATGTACGTGTATAGATCGAGCAACGTCTTCGCGGCGCGCTGCACTTCGGTGCCCTGATCCGCACCGCCCGCCATCCCACTCACCAGGCCGCCTGACGGCGGATGCACTACATTCATCCGGAAATCGGCGGCGATTTCCTCGATCATTTCCGGCGTAATCGTGAGCGTCTGCCGCGCATAACCTTGAATCAGCGCGTTCTCGCACAGCGTATTGATCAGGCGCGCGATCCCGCGCGAGCAACGATGTATTTCGAGGATGGTGTCGTCCGGAAAAAGCATTCCTGGATTCGCGCATCCCGCCAGTTGCAGACGGCGGTGAATGTAACCCTTCGTCTCGTTGATATCCAGCGGCGCCAGATGGGAGCGCAGCGCAATGCGCTGCTTGAGTTGCCGCAGATCTACCGAATCCAGCTTCTCGTCGAGTTCAGGCTGTCCCACCAGAAGAATCTGCAGCAGCTTCTCTTGCGACGTTTCCAGATTGGTCAACAGCCGGATTTCCTCCAGCACTTCCACCGGAAGGTGGTGCGCTTCGTCCACCACCAGCACCGTGGTCAGGCCCTTCTGATGACGCGCAATTACGAACGAACTCAGATCCAGCAGAAAGTCGCTCTTGGTCTTGCCCGCAGTGGGCAGTCGAAAATCGCCGGCCACGTACTGCAAGAAATCGGTCGGCGTGAGGCGCGGGTTGAAGACATACGCATAGGTCACGTTACTGCGGCTCAGCAACTGCAAGAGGCAGCGCACCAGCAGCGTCTTGCCCGTGCCCACTTCTCCCGTCATTACCACGAAGCCTTTGCGCCGCCGCACTCCGTAGTAAAGCGCCGCCAGCGCCTCGTTGTGTCTTTTCGTCGAGAAAAGAAACGACGGGTCGGGAGTGATCTCGAACGGGTTGCGCTGCAGATTGTAGAAACGCTTATACATTGGGTAAATAAAGACGGAAAATCAACCAGTTATCCGCGCAAAAAGCTGATCGCCGACCCCGCCAATATGGTAACAAACACCACCGCCGCCGTCGCCCACCCCAGCCACACTTTCAGGTTGGCCCTCTGCTGGTCGGCAAGATTCACGATCGCGGGAATTTCGGCCATGACCTCCGCGGGCAACAGCTTCTTAAGCTGCTTTTCGTCATACATGCGGTCGTCCATAAATTCGAACACCCCCGCTACGGCGGCCCCGAGCGCCATTCCGATGCCCAGTCCGATCAGGCAGAATTTGAGACGATTCGGAAAGTCCGGCTTCTGGGGGAAACTCGGCGGATCAATCATCTGAAAGCGCTCCCCGCGTTGCTGCATCACCATGCTCGTAGCCATGGCGGAGTCGTTCTTCTTTTTCAGCAGATCGTCATAGTTAGCTTTGGACTGGTCATAACCACGCGTCAGGTCCGCCAATTGCTGCTCGCGGATCGGTTCCTGATTGAGGCGCCCCTGATACTCGTCCATTTTCACTTTGAGCGCAGCGATCGAACGCTCACGATTAGCGATCTCGACCTGATTGGATTTCAGCTGACCCTGGATTGGAGCCAGCAACGAAGTCTGCGTCGGATCCGTACTGCCCGCGCTGGTTGTAGCATCACCGCCGTCGGTTTGAGCCTCAGTATGTGGGGCCGCGTCTTTCGCTTTCATGCTCGCCACCAGCTGGTCCCGCATCTTCTCCGTCTTCGCGATCTGCTCCTTCAAGTTGCGCACATCCGGATGGCGGTCGGTGTAGTGTGAACTGAGGTCAGCCAGCTGCGCCTTGAGTTTGTCCAGTTCCTGGTCGAGCGCCGGCAGGCCCACCGTCGTCGTTCCATCCGAAGTCTTGGATGACCCTTGCAGCGTCCGGTACTGGTCCACCATCGATTGCAGGTAAACGTGCTGCTGCCGGGCAGTATTGAGAGCGTCTTCTTCGTTCTGCAGCTGGGATTGCAAACCACTCAGAATCTGCAGATTGCTCGCCAACTGACCGGGCATCTCGCCCACATGCAGCGCCTTGAACTCACGGACTTTCTCTTCCTGTTCGGACAGCGTTTTCCGCGCAGTTTCCAGCTGGCCTTCCAGAAACTTGGTGTTGTCTTTCGCCTGGTTCGTACTCTCTTCCACATTTTCGTTGATGAACAGATTCGTCAACTCGCTGGTCACCGCCTGGGCCAGGTGCGGATCGCGCGAGGTGTAGGAAACGTTGAACGCCGTGATCTGTTGGCGCTCGTCGCGCACCAGATCGATGCCAATGTCTTTGCGCATGCGGTCAACCTTGGCGTCGGGCGATCCATTGGAGCGTGGGCCCGCATAAAGATTGAACTGGTCAATGATGTGCAAAAGCCGCGTCCGGCTGAGAATCTGTTGCGTGATGCTTTGCATCCGCTCCTGCAAGTCGTCAGTCACGTTCGGCGTGACATAGTCTTTCGGCATGGTGGGCTGCTCCACCAGAATCAGCGTGCTCGACAGGTAGCGCGGCGGAAGCACCCAACTGGCTCCCCACACCACCGCCCAGGCCAGAAAAAGCGGGATGAGGAAATGAAAGTGGCGACGCCGCACCACGCCCAGGTAATGCTGGATGTCGATACTTTCCGGACTTTGCTCTTCGAGATCGTCAACCATGATTTATCTTCTCAACGCCTTATCTTCCCAGCGGTCTGGAGAACTCATACGACAGCGCAACGAATTCGCGATTCGTGTCGGGAGTCCCAGCCAGGATGGCAACTCCACTGTAAACCTGGTGCAGACGCGTATATCCCAGCTGCACATTAAGATGCTGGCCAACCTGCTGCTGCAATGACGCAGTTCCCGAAACCGTGTGGCCATTGTCACTCGCCAGAGACGCGGCCAAAAGGTCGTTCTGGGCGTACATGCCCCCGAGCGATGCGCTCAATGTTTTTGAAAGTTGTTGCCCGATCGATACGCTGCCCATGTCCTGTCGCACCGCTCCGATCAACCCGGCTCCGCTTGAGATCATGTGCGCATAGCTGACCGCCAGGTTGGTCACGCGCCCCTGCCAGCTCACGCTGCCGCCCGCCTCCGGGTTCCAGCTGTTGGACGCGGGCGATGGGGTCGATCCGGTCGTGGAAAACTGCGGGCCGAGCTCCGCGTATTGCGGCCCTCCAAAAACGGAGATGGAAAACCTCGTCGAGGGTCGGAGCGTGTAGAACAGAAGCAGCGCGTGGGTCTGCGTCTCATTGGTCCCGAGCGTCGGAAACGACTGCAACCGCTGGTACTGGTACGCCACACCGAGGTAGTTCACTTTCGAAATCCGAATTGCATAGAATGCCGATCCCCCCTGCGACTCGGCATCGAACAAGCCCGGAACCTCCGACTGATTCGGATAGTGCAGGTTGGTGAACGTTCCGCTGGCACCGATCATTTCGTTCAGGGCGAATTGATAGGTGAGGCCAACATTGCCGGTATTGGTGAGATGGTCTGCAATCGGCGCAATCACCGAAAAATTGCCCCCTTCGGTTCCGCCCGACACCGCTCCGGCCGACCCCAGATCTGGCTGCGTGAACACGCTGGAACTTTTCTGAAAGCCGTCGTGCGCCGCGAAAGTCACGTGCGGGCTTAGCCGATATTGGAAATCGATCGCCGCGTTCTGGTCGGTCTCGTTCCTCGAATTAAAGCGCTGATAGAAAGTAAACCCAGGCGCGTAGGTCATGACGAAGTGCGTTCGCGTGGTCGTCTCGTCAATCGCCAGCGTGGGCGCCACCGAATAGCTCACATCACTCTCCGGATGCCCGTTCACCAGACCGACCGCGTTGTCGGTATACGCCGTGGAGAACAACACCCCGCCACGCAAGTAATTAGAACGCTCATGAGAAACAGAAGCAGTCGGATACGACTGTCCGCTGACCGGCGGAGGAGTCACCATGCGATCCTCGCTATTCACCGGGCCGCTGTCGGAACTCGCGTCAGGATTTGCCGCCGAGTTCGCGGGTAGGACGGCCGTCTGATCAGGCGCGCCAGCGGGCTGCTGGCCCCACACCGGCATCGCCACCAGCAACGCCGTGCCTAACCAGAACGAATTGAGTTTTCTTGACTTCATAGAACCAGACTTCACAGGACCAAACTTCAAAGAACCAAATCTTACGGAACGAAAATAGTGTCGCGCGGTTGCAGTTTCACGTTCTGCTCGGCATTCTTGCCCTTGACCACATCTTTGTAGTTGAAGGGCAGACGGACCTGGGTTCCATCCGGATTCTGCCGCAGCACGTAGACGTTTTTCTGTTTGGCGAAATCGCGAAAGCCCCCGGCCAGCGCAATCGCATCCAGCACCGTCGCAGAATTCGAAATCATGTACGACCCAGGCTTGTTCACCATGCCCAGAATGTTGAACTTCTGACTGTTGATCTGCTGCACGATCACCGTAACTTCCGGTTCGGAGATAAAACTCTTCAGCTTGGCCGCGATCTCTACTTCCAGCTTCAGCGGAGTCTGCCCTGCGGCCTGCACTTCTCCGACCAGCGGCAACGAGATTCTTCCATCCGAACGCACCGGAACCGACCGTGAGATTTCCTTTTCATTCCACACGTTAATCGCGAGTACGTCGTCGTTGCCGATCACAAAAGTGTCGTCGTGGGCTCTCCCGGACGCGTCCGCTGCGTGGCTTGCTACATCCGTCTTTGCCGGCACATTCGCCGCGGGCGTTCCGCTGCCCGTCGCCGTCTGTGCCCCCAGCCCGCTCGGCAAAACCGCGCACAACAGCAGCATTCCGATTCGTTCCATCCACAAGGTGCATGACGTCCTGGTCATAGCTGCTCCCTGGATTCTTGCTTGGAAAATTCTCTCTCGCATCGCGTGTCGAGTGGTCGCAGTCAACTGACCTTCCCGTTCTTAAGCCCCTGCCCCTGCAGCACCAACCGCTCTCCCGGCATGGGAGAAATAAACCGATCCGCAGTTGTCATGTGGTATTGCTCGATCTTGTACAGCAAAGTGCGATAGCTCACTTCGAGCAAACGCGCCGCAGCCTTGCGGTTCCAGCCCGTGCGCTCCAGAGCCGCTCCGATGGCATTCTTCTCCGCTTCGCATTTTACGCTTTGCACCAGCGATTTCAGCGACTTTTGGCCGGACTGGCTCTCGCCATTGCCGTCATGCGCCGCCGGAGCGGCCGCGAACTTCAACGTCAGCGGGAGATGCACTTTTCCGTTTCCATTGACGGAAGTCGCGTTGGTTTCGGGGAACGACAACTCCTGGTCTCCGGCCACCAGATAGCGCTTCACAAAGGTCTCGAGTTCGTTCACGTTCCCTGGCCACGCATAGTCCTGGCACGCGTCGAGCACGTTCGGCGAGAATTCCCGCGGCGGAAGCCCATAATGCCTCGCCAGCTTGTGCATCAGGTGCCGCAACAAGGCGGCAATTTCGTCGCGGCGTTGGCGCAGCGGCGGAACGTGCACCGTAAATGCGCTCAGCCGGTAGTAAAGATCCTCGCGCAGCTTTTTTTCCGCCAGCGCGCGATCAACGTTCACGCTCGTGGCGGCCAGAATATGCACGTCGACTGGCACAGGCCGGTCGCTTCCCGGCTTGACGAGAGTTTTATCGTGCAGAATCTGCAACAGCCTTTCTTGCAGGCTGAGCGGCATCTCCGTGATCTCGTCGAGAAAGATTGTGCCCTTCTCGCCCACTTCGAATTTTCCCGGGTTCGCCCGGTGGCCATTCGACGCGAAGGGCCGGTCACTTCCGAACAGCTCCTCTTCGAGCATATCGCCCGGGACAGCGCCGCAGTCCACCTTGAGGAAACGGAAACCGGAGCGCACCGAAAGTTTGTGAATCAGCCGCGCCACCGTCGACCGGCCGCTTCCACCTTCGCCCAGAATCAGTACCGGTACGTCCGCTTGCGCCAGCAGTTCTGCCTGCGCACGCAGCCGCTGCATGATCGGGCTGGCGCTTACGAAAAACGCTTCGTGACCCAGTTGCTCAATGTCTTCGCTGACCATCCCGGTGGCCCCGTTCTCAGGCTCGGATAAATGCTTGCGGATCAGCCGTTCCAGCTGTTCATCTGTGAAGGGACGGACGAGAACGTCTTCGGCGCCCAATCGAGTCGCTTCCTTCTTGCGGCCGCCGTCTTCGGGATGGCATAACACCAGCACCCGCAACTCGGGACGCAGTCGACGCAGCCATCGCAGGATGTGCAAGCTGTCCCCATCCCCACGCGGCAGGTCCAGCAGGAGCAGGTCAGGCGCTACCCCGGACTGCACGCGTTCCATGGCATCCCAGCCGCTCGCCGCGGTTTCGAGTTGCCACGAGTTGGTTTCGCCGATCGACCACAGTGAGCGCAAAATCTGCGGCTCACGGCTTACGACCAGCAATCGTATGGTTGCAATCATGGGTTCGGTCACGGGCTCAGTGACTCCTTGCATCACGAACAGGGTGAGATCGAAAAATCACTGATGTAAGAATCAATGTTGAAAGAATCAAGAGTGAATGAATCAAAAGTGAAAGGCAGAATCAGGCGGACAGAATAAATTGCGTTTTCTTAATTTTGAATTCTATATTCTGACTTCTGCATTTACAGAGCTTCGACAGCGTAGCCTTCGACGCGAACTGACAACGACCGCTGGAGGGCATCCACGGAGATCACCAGCGTGCTGTCTCCGTTGCGCGAAACCAGGATGCCTTCCAGGCCATCGAGCGCGCCGCTGCGAATGCGCACGCGTTGTCCAATCTTCAGGAACGGATGCGAAGCCCAGGGCAGTTCGCTTTCCACCAGCCTGCGAACCGCATCCACTTGTTCGTCGGGAATCGGCGAACCTTCGCCGCGGGCGCCTACCAGTCGAAGCACGCCGTCAATTCCAAGAACGCGCAGGCGGTCGTTTCGGCTGGGGGCGAATCGGGCGAACATGTAGCAGCCAAACAGCGGCAACTGCACTGACTTCTTGCGGTCGCTCCAGCGCCGAACCTCGGTGACCATCGGCAAGAATGTGGTTACGCCCCACTCCTCCAGCCGCTGTGCCACCACCTTTTCGTGCCGGGAACGGGTGTGCAGCGCATACCAGCTTTCGGCGCGCGTTTCCGCGCCCTCTTCTGCCGTTAGAATCGGCTGTGAAAGCTGTCCCGTGAATTGATTAGTGGCCATAGCTTCGCCCTCTCAGTCCCATCCCGTAGGTGGACTGTGGTGGAACGCAGACAGATTCTGGGAGATCTCACACGTTGAGATCTGGGGGAACTACCGACAACAACTAAGGGGGAGGAACAACTAATTCTCTACTATTTACATAGAGATTATCGTATATCAATCTCTATGGTCAAGGGCATCACTGCTCGGCTCTCGATTCGATCCTGGGGGGATACGCAAGTAAACAGGGGGTGAATGAACCTAAATACATACCGAACTTGAGCTCATTATATCCCGCTGCCGATGCTTGTCAATAGCCCGTAAGCCTAGGTCCTGCACTCGGTGGCAGCCTTTTGCATAGTCTCGTTCTGGCAGGGTGTGCGAACCACTCCCAGGCCCTTTAGATAATCGATTTAGCCAACTGTATCAACAACTTAGACCAGATTCGCTGCCTGGCCTGCCTTGCTTAGAACGGTCAACTTCGCCAACAATCGAAATCTGTTACCACATCCACCAGGCGGGGGAACGCGACCCAACGAACCACCGGGGCGTTTGCCCAGTTGCAGGAACTTACTGTAGAGTGCAGACCCTTGCAAGAGGTATACCATCCGGGTGCAGTATTTCTCCAGAAGGACAGGGTATAAATGATCAACTAATAGAGATGAAAGGACCAGAGTCACTACTCTCATTACATGGTACTATCATCTCCGTAATTCAGTCCTGGCTTCAGTCCGTTCGGCGGCGAAAAAGATGCTGCAAGTCCGCCAAAGTCCTGATCCAACAGGCGATACGGGAGGTCTCGGGCACTCCGGCTGCTGCGATCCTGGCCAACGATTCGCTTTCTACCCAACCTCGGCTGTGAGTCATCTTCCATGCCTGCAAACAATTGCACTGTGTTGCAAATAGTTGCAACATTGTTGAGAAGCTTCCGATCGCGGCACTTGTACCCGCAATAAGCATTGCGGTAGACTCGCACGCTAGGTCAACGGGTCGTCGCGGCGTCGCGGATTTTTGTTTCTGGCCTCCAAACAAAATTGTTTTCTCGTCGGAACGTGGCCCAGAATTTCTCTCCGCCAGGACGATCTCCCAACTGCCGGCTAGAACGGCAACCGTCAAGCGCTCAGCGACTGCATGCTCACTCGCTGATGGTGAACGCCGATGGCTGAGCGTTGCATCTGGCGCGGGCCCGGTGGGAACTTCGATTCTTCTTACCGCGATGAACATGCCGCGGTAAACATTCTGCGGTAAACATGCGGTGGTCAACGTGCAAACCAAGCCCGCGCAGGCGGAAAGAGCGGTTCGCGTCATGGTCGCGGACAGCTCGCGCATTCACACCCAGCTTCTGTCGGAAGCGCTGCAGCGCGATCCCGAGTTGGACGTGGTCGACTGGAATGCCGATCCGCGCGGCCTGTTGGCGGCGGCGCTAGCAGGGGACGTTAATGTCTTAGCAGTCAGCTCCGCGTTAGACGGACACCCCGCCCGCGGCCTTGACACTTTGCGCGAATTGCGCGCGGCTCGCCCCGGCATTCGAGCCGTGGTGCTGCTTGATTCCCGCAAGCCCGAAGCTATCCTCGACGCGTTTCGTGCCGGAGCCCGCGGAGTCTTCAACCGGGACAGTTCGATCGAGATGTTCTGCAAGTGCATTCGCAGCGTGCATCAGGGACAGATCTGGGCCGACAGCGCCGACGTCGCGCTCGTCATTGAGGCGCTGGCGTCCGCGCCTCGTATGCGCCTGCCGGCCGCTGATGGCCTGAATCTTCTCTCCAAACGCGAGTGCGAAGTGGTTCAGTGTCTGGTGCAGGGACTCACGAACCGCGAGATTGCCGAGCGCATGGGACTCAGCCCGCACACGGTGAAGAACTATCTGTTTCGCGTTTTCGACAAGCTCGGTGTATCCAACCGGACCGAGCTGTTGTTCATGACCTTGAGCCAGGGCGGCAACGCAGAGGAAGCACCGGCGCCTGATCCTGCTGCGAGCGTGCCGGATGGAATTCCTTCCGAAGCCAGCCTTGCTGCCCTGCTCAAAGCGGCTGAGGCGGGCGCGCCCCATGCTCAGCTATCCCTCAGCCAGGCGTATTGGGCGCGTCGCACTGAGCCTGCGGATCTGGTGCGCGCCTACATGTGGCATATTGTGGCCACAAAGCGAGCCAACGAGGGCGGCCAGTTCATCGCTAAACAGTTGACCCCCAAGGAAATCGAGGAGGCCGAGCAGCAGGCTCAGCAATGGATTTCGCGGCTGAAGAAGATCTTCCCCCTGTCAGATCCTGTTTAGAATTGGCTGGACACACGGAGAGCAGTGTTCCTGTCGTTGAGGTAACAAGCACGGCCCGCCTCCGGACAGCGCTCCAAGCGTCAGACTGACGCCGCCGGTCCCTGCAATGCAGAGCGGAGCGCGGCGGCGTGTCAGTGGTCTCTCGAATGCATGAACATTCTTGGGTAGAGGCAGCCTACTTCTCGAACACTTTTTCGATCTGTCCGACCTTCTTCTGAACTTTGCCGGTGTTCTTTTCGACGTTGCCTTCGGCCTGCAGGTTTGGATTATTCGTGACTTTGCCGGCCGTCTCTTTGACTTTGCCTTTCACTTCATGAACAGCGCCATTAATCTCATCTTTCGTGCTCGGGTTCATCTGTTTTCTCCTTGTGGTCGAGTAACCTTGAGGTCGAATAACGAGGTCGAATCACATAGATCCGCAGAGCGTCACGGGAAGGACTCGTTCCCGCATCCGAAGCGCGGCCTTCCTTACAGTTTCAGCAGCCTGTCAAAAAACGAACGGTAACGCTGCAGGGCAACGCGCAGGTCCTCAGTGGAGGCTTTGTCGCCGTTATCCCACTGTTTTTCCAAACCTGACCGTTCCTTGGTAAAACCGTCCGCGAGGCGCTGCATCACCGCAGCTACGAGCTTGTCTGCTTCTTCGACTGTCTGGCGGGGCTCGTCTACGAAACCGGTCTGCACCTTGCTCCATTGCGATTTGAAATCTGTCATCTCCGATTCGGAAAACAAGGGCATGGGATTTGAAACTGCAGCCGCACTCTCTGCGGGCTTCGGCTCCGGGCCTTTTACCAGCCTGGGTTTTTCCGGCAGCTTTGCCGGAATCAACTCGACCGTCGAAATGTCTTCATCGATTCTGTTCAGTTCAGCCATCGTGCCACCTCTTTCTTTTCAGTCGTTGGGTACCCGTGAAATGCCAGTATCGAACCTTGATGTTCTTAAAGCTGGTCAGAATTGATCGTCTTGCAAACGGCGCCGTGGTATTTAGTTGGCCAACGTGCAGCGGGATTGCTTTCGGAGGGGGTTGCGGCGCCAGCCACGCCGAAACCGCAGCACTGCTATGTTAGATTTGGCCTTTGTGCGTGCAAATCTGAAGCTTGCACTTTCCCGTTACCATGATTGGGAGCGGCAGCTTCTGCGGGAATGATCTTGCAGTGGAGTGTGCAGCCTGGCGATTACGCGACGAGGTTTTCTTGCGCAAGGCGGAACGATGGCGATGGCGCTGGCCTTGCGCCGGGCCGGGGGTCAGCAGATGCCGCACCCGGCGCAGTCCACACCTCGCAAGCGGCTGAATCCGAGCTCTCTGGCGCAATTCGTGGACCCGCTGCCACTGCTGGAGACGATTCAGCCGAGCGGACATCGCCCCAGCCCGGATCATCCGGCGATTCAGATTCCCTACTATCGGGTGGCGATGCGGCAGTTCGAAACGAAAGTGCACCGAGACCTGCAACCGACTCGGCTGTGGGGATATGCATCCAGTTCGCCCGGGCCGATTTTTGAGACTCGTAGTGGTCAAGGCTTACTGGTGGAGTGGGTAAACGAACTACCGGGAACGCATTTCTTGCCCATCGATCACAATGTTCACGGCGCGGAAGCGGATAAGCCCGAAGTGCGAACGGTTGTCCACCTTCACGGCGCGAAGGCGCGACCGGAGAGCGATGGTTATCCCGAGAGTTGGTATGGGCCGGGAAAGTCGGCGGTTTGCCACTATCCGAACCGGCAGGACGCCGCCATGCTGTGGTATCACGATCATGCGTTGGGCATAAACCGGCTCAATATTTTTGCGGGACTCCTGGGCGCATTTTTCGTGCGCGATGATTTTGAAGACGCGCTCAATCTGCCTCGCGGCAAATACGAGATTCCTCTTGTGATCTGCGACCGGATCCTCGACCTCGACGGACAACTGAATTACCCAGTATCGGGCGATCCGAAGTCGCCGTGGGTGCCGGAAGTTTTTGGTGATGCAATTCTCGTGAACGGCAAGGTTTTCCCTTATTTGGAAGTTGAGCCGCGGAAGTATCGCTTCCGGGTGCTCAACGGGTCGAATGGTCGCCCTATTCACCTGACTTTCAGCAGTGGCCAGGCATCGTGGTTTCCGAAGTTCCACCAGATCGGGAGCGATCAGGGGTTGCTGCCGGCGCCGGTAGAGTTGACTCGCATTCGCCTCGCGCCCGGCGAGCGCGCCGATCTGATCTTTGATTTTTCCGATCACCGAGGAAATAACGTTGTTCTGAGGAGTGACAACTTCAACGTCATGCAGTTTCGCGTGGCTGCGAAAGGTGCGCGCGATGAAAGCGCGCTGCCACCGAGTCTGAGGCCGGTTCCTAAAATTGCGGAATCCTCGGCTGTGAAAACTCGTATGTTGACTCTGGTGGAAATCGACGATGCGAAAAATCGGCCGGTGAAGTCGTTGTTGAATAACGCTCACTGGAGCATGCCGGTGACAGAGAACCCAGTTCTCGACTCAGTCGAGATTTGGAATCTCATCAATCTGACGAATGATGATCATCCCATTCATCTGCACCTGGTCCGCTTTCAGATTCTCGATCGCCGAGCTTTCAGCGCCGCGTCCTACCTGGCAACGGGAGAGCTCAAGTATCTCGGCCCGGCGGTGCCTCCGGACCCGGGCGAGGCTGGTTGGAAAGACACGGTGCGCGCGGACCACGGCATGGTGACACGCATCATTATTCGATTCGAGGGGTTCACGGGGCGCTACGTGTGGCACTGCCACATCCTGGAGCATGAGGACAACGAGATGATGCGGCCGTTTGATGTCGTGGCGCGGCAATCTTCGTAAGCGTCCTTGATGCAACGGCTGCTCACCAGGAGGGTGCGGAAAAACTCCCTCTAGAGACAAAATGCGACCACAGGGGCTGAAGCCCGCGCGAATTTTGGGGGCTTTACGCGGCGCTGAAGCGCCGCTCTTCCACGGTCCTGCACGCATGTGCTAGTTTTTCCGCAGCCTCCTAGGGCAGAGTGTCGTAGCAATTTCCATAGCCGTCGCTTGGCGGGTTGGCTGGCGGCGTCGCCCAGGGTGGATTCACAAAATCGAAAAAATCGCTCATGTCGCTGGTGCCGCTCCACCCGTCGCGGGCATTCAAGGGCTGGAGGCCAAAGCGTTCTTCGACCAGCTTAAGCCAAGCCGTGTAGTCGGTGGTCACGTGAGAAACGTAATTCGCTTTGGCGAACGGCGAGATCACCACCAGCGGCACGCGAAAGCCATAGCGGGTGAAATCGCCGGGAGGATCATAGGGTGGCGAACTGTGAGTAAGAGCCGCGAATGTGCACCGGGGATCGCTGGCGCTGGTGCAAATGTCCACCGGCTGAATGCCATCCGGGCTGGGAACATTGGTCGGAGGCACGACGTGGTCGTAGAGGCCCCCGGCTTCGTCGAAGGTGAAGATGATCAGGGAATCGGCCCACGACGGCCCATACATCACGGCATTGATGAGTTGAGCGGTCTCGATTACGCCGTACTGTATGTTGGAGGCCGTACCGTCGGGCTTCTCGTCCGAATCCGGCTTGTCGATGAAGGTGACCGCGGCCAGGTTCCCGCTTTGCGCATCCGCGATGAACTGTGAAAACGTGGGGTCAATGACGATATTCCCCGTGCTTGCGTATCGGTCCGTGAAGCCCGTGAAGACCGAGGCGTAGGTGTATCCCTCCGGCAGCTGCGTATAGATCTTCCACGAAACGCCTGCGGCTTGCAGAGAATCAAAGATGGTCTTCGATTGAATTAGAGGCTCAATGCCCCCCATGTAGGGATAAGCGTATCCACCTGAAGTCGCCCCCATCATGTAATAGCGATTGGGCTGAGTTCTCGTAGCTGCGGGGGAGAACCAGCTATCGGAAATGCCAAACTGGGTGGCGAGCCAGTAGTGGTAGGGCAGATCGTCTCCGGTGTAATAGCCCATGGCGCGAATGCCCTGAACGTCATTTTCGCCGTTGGCAATGGCAGCGCTGGCGGCGCTGACGACGAAGCCATCGGGTCCAGGCGTAGGCAGCCCCAAAGTACCTGGAGTGGTTGAACCTGGGTTCGCCAGATTGAAATCCCAATGGCTCACAATCCAGTCGGGACTGAGGCCATCGATACACGTCGTCTGCAACTGGAAGGCATAGACAGGAGTGGTGGGCACTCCAAGCGAATTCGGTGACAAGTTCATGGCACTGCACGAAGTAGTCCAGGGCGTTGGCCCGGGGGTCGCGGGACTGCAATCATCCGGCAGACCGTTTACGCTACGCGGCAAATTAAATGGAGCGGCGCTGCGGTAGTCATTCATCTTGCCGAAATAATGATCGAAGCTGCGGTTTTCCTCGGCCAGGAAGATGATGTGCTTGATCGAGCTCAGACCAGGGGGTGGGGGTGGGGGTGGCGGCGGTGGGGGCGGTGGAGGTGGCGGCGGGGGTGGTGGTGGGGGCGGCGTCGTCACCACCGTGGTAACGGGTGTG
>Ga0302326_10003115_pt1 | contig 39360 bp, 32 predicted proteins | sample Palsa_T0_3_FD_202264 | JGI IMG/M metagenome (GOLD analysis project Ga0302326, IMG submission 202264) | Peat permafrost microbial communities from Stordalen Mire near Abisko, Sweden - Palsa_T0_3 | ecosystem: Environmental > Terrestrial > Soil > Palsa > Peat permafrost | place: Sweden: Abisko... | reverse complement strand
CACGGCAAGTCCCGGTGCGGGCGTGGGGGTCGTACCGGGTGGCCAGCCGATTGCACGGGCGAAACGTATAGTCGGCAGCAGTGTCCGGGCCGGAGTCGGCAGCACCGGACTTGGGCCGATGCCGGCGCTCAGCGGAAGCGTCGCCCGCTCGCCGCAGCCAGCTACCCCGAGCACGAACAAACTGGCCAGCGCCAGTCGTGCGTTTCGGGACACGGGCGCCGCAAGGCTACTCGGTCTGCAAGTCGTAAAGGCTGTCGGAGACGATCTTGCGCATGCTATTGATCTTCTTCATTTCAGCGCCAATTTCAGCGTTCGTTCGCACAATATCGTTGGTCTTGGCGATGGCCGCGAAGTTCGGGAACTCTACGCTCACGACGATGGTGCCCGTGTCCGAGCCGGCGTAGGTCGCGCGCCAGACGCGCAGCGTGATCGGCTGGCCGGCCTTCTTGTAGAGCGCCTGCAGGGCCGTCACTTCATGCACGTATGCGGGCACATCGGCCGTCTGCACCACAATGACCCGCAGCGCAGTCTGGTCCGCGGCGACTGCCGCCAGCGATGCAGACAATGTGAGCACGCCGGCAAACACGGCTGACAGAATGGTCTTTCTCATGATTGTTTCCTCCCTGACGTCGGGCACACCATGTGCCCGACTACGCAAAGCGTAGCAGTGTTCTGCGCTGCGGGGGAGGGTTATTCCAACACCGCTTCGAACGCACGTCGGATGATTGCAGTGCAAACGCACGAGCGCTCCTCGAGCTTCTTGCGATTGATCAGTCGAATGCGGCCCCGGACGTACTCGATCAGATCGGCGGCCTGCAATCGCATCGCGGCCTGAGTGACCGACACACGTCGCGCGCCGAGAGAATCCGCCATGATCTGCTGTGTGAGCCCGACCTCGTCACTGCCGAGCCGGTCGAACGCGCGCAATAGAAATCGGCACAGGCGCTGCTCGACCGAATGGTATTGGCTGCATACGCCGAGTTGCGAAGCCTGCGTGATCAGAGCAAACACGTAACGGTGCAGCAGCTGTTGCAATGCGCCCGCTTGCCGGAATTCGGCCAGCAGCGCGGCGGCGGGAAGACGAAACGCGTTGCCGCCGATTTGCACGTCGGCTCGGCTGATGAATTTCGGGACGCCCAGAAACAGCGAAATCCCCAGCATACCTTCCCGCCCCACAGGCCATGCCTGGGCCGTCGCGCTGGTCTCGTCCACGTCATACAGCAGCGCGACGATGCTGCTGGTGGGAAAGTAGGCGTATTTCATGCTCCCGGCCGAAGCCAGCAACGCCTCGCCCTCCTGCAACGTGGTGGCTTCGAGATTGGGAAGTAGACGTCGATAGACCGCCTTGGGCAGTGCCGCGAGCAGAGCGTTCATTTTTGGAGTTGGCACTGGATCCATGCATCGGGCTCCGCTGGCGATTGTGCGCCTAGATTGCAATGCGTGTGTGTAGAAGCGTGAAGATCGGCGCTCAGGGGATGACGACCGTGAACAGATACACGGCGAAAATGACCAGGTGCACTGTGCCTTGAAGCACGGTGGTGCGGCCCGTGCTCAACGACAAAGTCGCAACGAACAGTGACAGCACGAGCAGGATGGTCTCTTTGGGGTCCAATCCAAGCATGAGCTTCGAACCGGTCAGTACCGAAAAGATCGCGACTGCGGGGATCGTGAAGCCGATGCTGGCGAGGGCCGAGCCCAGTGTCAGGTTGAGGCTGGTCTGCAAGCGGTTGCTGCGCGCAGCACGCACTGCGGCGTAGCCTTCGGGCATGAGCACGATGCTCGATATGATGATGCCGACCAGCGCCTTGGACGCACCGGCCGTGTGCACTGCCGCCTCGACCGCGGGCGCGAGCGATTCGGCACTGACGACCACGGCGGCTAGGCAGACCAGCAACAGCGCGGCGCTGGCGATTGCCACTGGGTTGCCGGGCGGTGCGGCGTGCGTCTCCTGGTCAGGCAACGCCCCGATCGGCAAAAAGTAATCACGATGGCGAACGGTCTGGACGAATATGAATGTCGCATAGAGGATCAGGGACACGGCCGCGACGAAGCTCAGCTGGCCGGCACTGTAGTAGGGACCAATGACCGTGCTGGTGTAGTTGGGCAGCACCAAGGTGAGTGCCACGATCGCTGCCAGCGTCGCCAGCGAGGCACTGACACCGTGCAGCCCGAACGACTGTTCTCCGAACCGCCTGCCACCAATCAGCAGGCACAGGCCCAGCAGGCCATTCAGAATGATCATGATGGTCGCGAATACCGTGTCCCGAGCCAGAGAGCTTGCCGCCGCGCCGCCGGACAACATCAGCGACACGATCAGCGCAACTTCTATCAGGGTCACCGCGAGCGCCAGCACCAGCGTGCCGAAAGGTTCTCCGACTCGATGCGCCACCACTTCGGCGTGATGCACTGCTGAGAATACCGCCGTGATCAAGCCGACTCCAAGCGCGATCCTGTAAGGGGTATTGCTGATCCCCAATGCCAAACCCGCAAGCAGCAGCCAGCAGGCCATCGGCGAGACGATAGACCAGACAGGAATTGCCGCGGCTTTGGTGTTTGAATTGGCCATCAGTTCAGTTCACCCTCCTAAAGGCCAACTCTCGCAGGCGCTTGCGATTCTTACAAGCGCCCGCCACGATGCTGCGGCAATCGAGGAAAATACTGCCGATGAACTACTGGGTGACGATACTGTCCATGACGGTGCTGTCCGATCCGTCAAGACCCGGACCGATAAATCTTCTGGCGCTGCTTTCGCGAACCGCCACCGATACTCTGCCGATGTGTCAGCAGATCATTGCCAAGGCTATGAACGCACAAAGTCAGGAGTCCAACTCGCCTTTCACATTTGCCTGCGTCAAGACCTCGATGGAGTTGGATCCGAAGACTTTGGTGCAGGTACCCTCGGCCGCGAATCCGGCACCCTTCAAGCCAACCGAGCCGCCCACCATCGCCGTCGCCCACTTGACTGATCCATCCGGAGAGCACCACGAAATTGGCGTCTTCGAGGTGTTCAGGCTCAGCGACTTCATGTCCGAGGGTTTCGCCATGAGTCTTTGTTCACAATTGATCGCCGGCATCAGCGATGTGCATTACAGCTGTGAGCCGGACAATGACCGCTGATCGGTAATCGCGGCGCAGCAGCATTCAAATCAATCTGATACCGCTGGACGCGGCTGTGCTGTCTCACGAATCGTGCCGCAGCACGGCAAAAATATATCCCGATCAGGCGCGGCGGTGCTCAAATACTCGCTCAATAATCGTCGAGAACAGTGCCGCATGTGACGGGTTTCGCCGTCGCGAGCGTCGCATCGCTGCATGATGTGGAACTGCTGCCGAGTCAGCGGAAAGGGACGCGTAATATAACTCGATAGCTGCGTGGGCAAGGCTCAAATTGTGAACGCAATAGGTGCGACTGCTGTCCCGTCGACAGCCGCGCAGCTGACACATCCCAAGCACCGTCCCGACATTGACGGCTTGCGAGCCGTTGCAGTCCTTTCCGTGGTTGCGTTCCATGCCTTTCCAGACGCGGTCAGGGGCGGCTTCATCGGTGTCGACATATTCTTCGTCATCTCGGGATTTCTGATCTCGACCATATTGTTCGAGAACCTAGAGCGAGGCACCTTCAGCTTCGGCGAGTTCTATAGCCGCAGGGTCCGAAGGATATTTCCGGCTCTGATACTGGTCCTCGCCGCGACCATGGCATTGGGCTGGGCGATGCTGTTCAACGAGGAATTTCAACAACTGTCGAAGCAGGTGGCGGCCGGTGCCGCATTCGTCTCGAATTTTGCGCTGTGGCAGGAGAGCGGCTACTTTGATTCGGATGCCGTGCAAAAGCCGCTGCTGCATCTGTGGTCGTTAGGCGTCGAAGAGCAGTTTTACATCGTCTGGCCGTTGTTGGTGTACCTGGGCTGGCGCCTGCGCGCCAATCTGTTGTTGCTGGCCCTGCTGATTGCCGCAGCATCGTTCGGCTTGAACATCGCCGGACGGCACGCCGATCCGGTCGGCACGTTCTATTCGCCGTTGACGCGCTTCTGGGAGTTGCTGTCGGGCGCCGCGCTCGCGCAGCTCGCTCAAAGGCGGTTCGTTGTTGCCAACCTCAAGGGCGCATGGGCCGACGCCGCTTCGGTAGTGGGGATCCTTCTGATCGTCGGCGGCTGTGCGTTATTGACCAAGAATCGCTTGTTTCCGGGCTGGTGGGCGGTGATACCGATCAGCAGCTCCATGCTGCTGATCGCCGCGGGCCCAAATGCCGTGCTTAACCGAGCCATTCTGTGCAATCCGGCAGCGATCTGGTTCGGATTGATAAGCTACCCGCTGTACCTGTGGCATTGGCCGCTGCTGTCCTATTCCTACATGACGTTCGGCGATCCGCCGGTCATTTTTCGCCTCGCGGTGATGGGCTGCGCAACACTGTTGGCCTTCGGTACATACCGGCTGGTCGAAGCGCCGATACGCCGCTCGCGAAGCATCAGCTACGTGCCGGCGCTGGCAGCAATGATGGTTGCGATCTTTGCGATGGGCGTGATCTTCTACCACAGCGACAGTGAGCGCATCACGCGGCTCAACAATGGCAATGGGCTGCTGCAATCCACTCAAGAGCGCGTTCTGTACGAGAAGACCAGGTCTACCAGCGACAGCTCCTGTGCAGACAAACTTCATCGCACGCCAAACAGCCACTGGGTGTGCCTGGCAAACTCGTCGATACCGCGGGTCCTTTTCGTAGGCGATAGCCACGCCATGGCGCTTTATTCATCCATTTATGCCGGAGAAATCTCCCTGCCCAGCGCTTTGCTGGCCGCTCACGGCTGCGAGCTGTATCCGAACCTCGAGTACCGGCCGACACCAGGCGCCGAATGGGAGGATTGCACAAAGTTGGCGGCCGAAGTGATCGCGCTGGTCAACGACACCGCTTCGCTAAGAAAGGTAGTGATTTCGGTGGCGCCTGCCTCGTTGCACGCAGCGCATGGTCATCGCCACGTCTACCTCGATCACGGCACGGTGCTGAGCGATGGCGCCGCCTCATTGCAGGGTATGGGCGCCTTGCTCGAGGCACTGAAGCAGGCGAGAAAGGAGGTGACTTTCGTCATCGACGTGCCGCTGTTTGGCCTTACCCCCGCGCGCTGCATCCGCGGTGCACCGGTGGTCGATTGCAGCCTCGACCGCATGTCGCTCGATCGCTCCCGGACTGACTATGTCTCGACCCTGAACGCCTTGGCGCTGGCACACCCCGAGGTGACTTTCGTCGACCCGACGGATCTGTTCTGCGGGCCCCTGCGGTGCTCGGCTCGCGATGAGCGCCGCTTCATGTTTGCGGATACCGATCACCTGAGCATCTACGGCAGCACCAAGCTCATAGAAACCTATTTGCGTGCGCCATTGGGATTGGATCCGACGCGCGTCTCGGCAGTCAGCGCCGCGAACTGACCATCATGGGGAGCTTCGGCGCGCCTGCAGATGCTCGAAGGCGTCAACGATGCGCTGTACGTGCGGATTCTTGTGAGCCAGCGGGCCGCTCTGTCGTTCTCGATGCACCAGCATGGTCGCGTTGGCTTCGAATAACAGCACCCGACCGTCCGGCAGCAGCGTGAAATCGACGCCGCCGTAATCCAGGTCGAGGCGGCGGCCGATCGCATTGACGGCGCGCATTGCCCGGCTGCCCAGCGCCGTCTCGGGTTCCTCCAGAAAAGCGCGCTCCTCGGCGATCTTCCAGGCATTGGCGGTCATATCGGCGGAAAAGTAGTGCACCATCCAGTGCGAGGAGATGGCCAGATGATAGGGGAGCGGTTCGCGATCGACGAAGATGATGCGGTACTTTCGATAGCAGCCGTCCGCGCTGCGATAGTCGCGAAACCTCGTCAAGTAGTGGCCGCAGGGGCTGCTGCCTAGCGCGTCCTGCAGTGCCTCGAGGCTCTCGCAAAGCACGAGTCCGTCTCCGCCGTGGGTGCTTGCGGGCCGCGCCAATAGCGGCCACTCGATACCGGCATTGGCCAGACGTTCGCTCAGCGCGGGATCGGCAATGGCCGGGCCATCGAAGCGGATGCACGCTGGCACCACCACATCGTCCAGATCGCCGAGCAGTTCGCACATGCGGTGACGCTGGGTGCGCGCCACCGCCGCCGGTGGGTTCAGCACGGGCCGGCCGCAGCGCCGTGCAAAGCGCAGCAATCTCTCGGCCAGGGGCGCGGCGATGTCAGGATCTCCAACCGCATTGAACACCAGATCATACGGCGGCAGCTGCGCATCCTCCTGATCCGCTGCATAGTCGATCGCATACATGATGCGTCGGCATGTCCGGTTGGAGAACAGGGGCTCGAACGGCACATTCCCCGACGTGCGGCCGACGCACAGGATCAGTACCTGGCGAGCCGGGTTGCCGGCCGGGTCGATGAACACGCGCTGTATCTGATAAGCGCGCTCCCGGCTCGAGTCCGCTTCCGCGACCTGTCCCGCGAGTGCATGAATTGCGGCCAGATTCTGATGGGCGACCGCGAGCTTTGCGTCGAGCAGCAGCACCAGTCGATACCAGCGTGCCGCGGCGGCATAATCGCCGGCAGTGAAATATCCGGTGGCGACCTTGCACAGGTCCGTGGCCGAAGCGCTCGGTGAGCCGGCGGCATATGCCTCCAGCGTCTGCGCCGCAATCAAATGTGCCAGTGCGCCGAGTTCATCGCCGTGGCTGCGCCGCTGCGCAGCCAATGCGCGATGCGTCGCTGGTGCTTGATCAGGCACGCTCGCCAATGCCCGTGTCAGCGCGGGCAACAGGTCTTCGCCGGAGGCTCTAGGCATTCGCTTCGCCCAGCGCGAGCGCGAGCGGGCCGAGCCAGGGGCGAAACGATCGCGCTCGACCGACGCTGGTGGTGTAGACGGGCGAGCGCACCTGCTCCAGGCTGGCAGAGCTGACCCGACGGCTGTGGTCATGGAAGCGCAGACAGGCCGCATCCCAGGGCAGCGCACAGAAATCAAGAATCCTGCGCACCTCGCCTTCGGTGTTGCTTACCAGCGCTTCATAATTGATCTCGAGCAAACACTCTGCCGGCAGCAGGCGTCGCCAATGCGCCATGAGCCCTTGATAGAGCCGGTAGAAGCGGCCAAGCTCGATCTGGTCGTACGCGAATTCGTGTCCGCTCACGAACAGCAGCGAATAGCACGAGAGGCAGGTATCGAGCGCATCGCGACGGCAGTGGATCATGCGCGCGCCGGGCAGGATCAGCGAGATCGCGCCCGCGTAGCGGAAATTCATCGGTGTCTTATCGACCAGCCGCAGCCCCTCAGGCACGTCGAGCCCGACCCGATCGAGATAGCGGCGCCCCAGGGCCTTGCAATCTGCCGGGGTCAATTGTGCCGTCCAGGCTTCGAAGTCTTCGATGTCCAGGACATCGCGTAGATGTGTCGACTCGCCGCTACCATGGACGAGACCGTGCGAGGCCAGGATCTGCTCCACGAGGGTAGTACCGGATCGCGGCATTCCGAAGACAAAGATCGGCCGGATCGAGGCATCCGCGCAGCCGCCGTAACGCCCCAGGGTCTCGGCCGAGAAGGCAGCGGACAACTGCGCGAACAGACGTGCATCGGCATCCGGGTCGTAGTCGATGAGCGCGCGTTTCATGCGATTTCCCGTGTCGAGCCGGGCGAAGGCGCGATTGCCGTCGCCCAGGTCCAGATACGCCTTGCCAAGCGCAAAAGACAGATGCAGCCGATCCGGGTACGGCGAGTCGGGATTATCGGCAATGGCTTGCATGGCGGCGAGATCGGGGTCATCGGCCGCATAGCGGCGTAGATAGGCCCGGCGATACCAGGCGATGGAGAGGTCGGGTTGGCGCTCGAGCGCCTGACGCAGCGCCTGCAACGCCTCGCCTGTGCGGCCTGTCTCCGCGAGCAGCCAGGCGCGATCGGCGATCACGCCCGCCGGCGCGGTGGCGGCTGTTTCCGCCAAGCGGTAGGCCTCGAGTGCTGCCACGGGGCGGTTGAGGTTCTGAAGGGCCAGCGCTCTGACGTGCAACGCGCCGGCATCGTTGGGCACAGTGGCGAGCACCTGATCGCAATCTTCCAACGCCGCTTGGCAGCGGCCGAGCAAGCACAGGATCTCGGCCCGTCGCGACAGAATCCTTGCCGGCTCCGGGGCGAGCGCCAGCGCTCGTTCGACACAGGACAGTGCCGCAGCCAGACGGCCCATGCCCCGTTCCAGTGCCGACGCCAGCAGGTGTGCCATCAGCATCCCGGGGTTGTGCGCAAGCACCTGTTCGATCATCTTCAGAGCCGCCGGATAGTTCCCGCGTGCGCCCATCACGGCCGCGAGGTTCACCTGGATCTCCGAATTATCGGGCGCGAGACTCAGCGCCTGCCGGTAGCGGGCTTCGGCTGCCTCGAGTCGCCCCGAGCGCTGCAGGGTCACGCCCAGATTGTTGAGTGCCGGCCAGGATTGCGCGTCATCTGCGGCGAGTGGTGTCACGTGCGACGCAGACTGCGCAGCCCGCGGATCCTACTGCCCCATGGGTCGCATTTCCCCTTGAAACAGGGAGCCGAACGGCTGGCCGCCGTTTTTCGGTCTGGAGTCGCGGCCGACTTCGAGCGTCATATCGACATCCAGCGGGAGCTCGATGGCCTGACTGTCAAGCTGCGCCGCATTGGGTTTCGGCACGGCAGCGATGGCGTCGCGCCACGCCTTCTCGATTTCCTGCTGCGCGTTGACCACAGGGGTCCGAAGGTTGGAGCCGGTCGGCGCATCGCTGAGTCCAACCTGGGGCGTGGTGCGTATGCGCAGCTGCGCGCTCGCTGGAGTGAATTCGACCAGCGCGACGCCGCTGCTGGGTCGGAATGCGCCCCTGGGCAACGTTTCGCGCAGCAGTTGCCCGGCAACGCTGCGCACCGTGCACGCGTAGCCGAGCGAGTAGCGCGATAGCCGGGCCTGCGCGTCGATTCCGGCCGCGCGGCACAGTTCCCCCGCGCGGTCATAGCTCTGGTCGGCTCCCTCACCCAGACCAACTTTGGCCGCATAGTCGAGCGCTGCGTCGTGATCGCCCAGATCGGCGGCGCGCGCGAGAAAATGCGCTGCTGCCACCGGGTTCTTCTGCACGCAGATACCCTCATCGAGCATCCGGCCGGCCAGGAACGCGCTCTGATCGTCATTCGACGCCACGTCGGGATTGAGCAGCTTGACCGCTGCGACGCAGTCGCCGCGCCTGACCGCTATGACAACCGGATTGGACGATAGCGCGGTCGCCGAGGCAAACGCCGTGACTGCGCAGCCCAGTGCGATCATGAGCAAATTGCCGGGCCAACGCTTGTGCATGCTGGGCTTCACGGTACGAGTCCTTGGCTTAGTTGCTGCTTTGTTCGCGGAAGTATGCAGACGGCCCGTAACCGCCGCAAGCTGTTGCGCTCAATGCGCGCTTCAGCCAGGCGCAGCGAGGCGCGTGCCGGACAGCGATCCGAAAAGCTCGGCAATCCCTTCGAGGCGGAGAACGAAATCCGCCGGTCCGCGCCGCAGCGCGCACAGGGCCATGTGCGATTCGTAACTGCCCTGCGGCTGCTGCACGACTGTCAGGCCGCCCGCCCGCTGCACGGCCGCGAGTCCGGCAGCGCCATCCTCGCTGGCACCGGTCAGAATGACGCCAAGCAACCGCTGCGCATACAGGTCGGCGGCGGATTCAAACAGCACGTCGACGGATGGACGCGAGAAGTGGACCGGCTCGTCGACCGAAAGCGCCAGACGCGGACCGCGATCCAGCAGCAGGTGATAATCCGGCGGGGCGAAGTAGATCGTCCCGGGCTGCACCGGTTCCTTGTCCTCGGCCTCTTTGACGGGTACGGCGCACTTGGGCCCGAAGATCTCGGACAGCACACTGGGGTGTTCACGCGGCAGGTGCAGGACGACGAAGATGGCCGCGCGCAGCGTCGCGGGCAGGGCGGGCAGCAGCACGGATAAGCCGTCCACGCCGCCCGCAGAGGCGCCAATCACCACGGCGTCAATGCGCCGGGTCAGCGCCGCGGCCGCGCTCATGCCGGCTCGCGCTTCTGGAATATTCGGTTCTGCGCACAGAGCTCGCTGAAGTCTTGGGCCTGCGCGCAGAAGCGCAGCGATTCCTTCGATCCGATACCCAGGAACCCTTTGCGGCACAGTGCCTCACTGAACAGTCCGATCGCGCGGTCCTGCAGCTCGCGGTTGAAGTAGATCAACACGTTGCGGCATGAAATGAGCTGCACCTCGGCGAACACGCTGTCAGTGGCAAGGCTGTGGTCCGCGAAAACCACGTGCTGGCGAAAGGACTTGTCCATGACCGCGCGTCCGTAGGCTGCGCTGTAGTAGTCGGAGAGGGATGTGCGGGCGCCGGATCGGCGGTGGTTTTCGGTGAAGCCGGGTATGCGCTCGGCGTCGTACACGCCGGCCGCCGCCTGTTGCAGGCTCTGCGGATTGATGTCGGTGGCATAGATCAGCGTGCGCTCCAACAGTGCTTCCTCGCGCAGCAGTATGGCGAGCGAGTACACCTCCTCGCCGGTGCTGCAGCCCGCGACCCAGGCCTTCAATGACGGATAAGTGCGCAGGAGCGGGACCACGATCTCGCGCAGGGCGCGAAAATAGCCGGGGTCGCGAAACATCTCGCTGACCGGTATGGTCAGATAGTTGAGCAGCGCCGGAAAGGTGGCGGGATCGTGCAGAACCCTGTGTTGCAGCTGCGACAGGCTCTGACAGCCGAAGCGACTGGTCGCCATCGTCAAGCGTCGCTTCAGCGATGCCAGCGCGTAGTCGCGAAAGTCGTAATGATACTTCCGGTAGATCGCATCGATAAGCAGCTGCAGTTCAATGTCGACGGTGTCGCCTGGCACGGCGAGCGTGCTCACTGTTTCGGCATCCATACCCGCACCAGGGACAGCAGCCTCTCCACGTCCAACGGCTTGGCGATGTAGTCGTTGGCACCGGCGGCCAGGCACCTTTCCTGATCGTCCCGCATCGCCTTGGCGGTCAGGGCGATAATCGGCAACTTCTTCCATTCGACACGCTTGCGGATTTCACGCATCGCCGTAAGGCCATCCATCTCGGGCATCATGATATCCATGAGCACGAGATCGATCGACCGCGCCGCCTCGCCCATGCTGCCGGCAAGTGCTTCGATCGCTTCGCGGCCGTTGCGGGCGATCTGAATCCTGGCTCCCTTGGGCTCGAGCAGGCTGGTCAGCGCGAAGACATTGCGCACGTCGTCTTCCACGATCAGGATCCGACGGCCTTCCAGCGTCGCATCGCGATCGCGCGCCTGTTGCAGCATGCGCTGCCGCTCCGCGGGCAGCTGCGATTCGACCTGATGCAGAAACAGCGTGACCTCATCCAACAGCCGTTCCGGAGAGCGCGCGTCCTTGATGATGATCGAGCGGGAGAAGCGCCGGAGCGAGTGCTCTTCATCGCCCGTGAGCGCTTGACCGGTATAGACGATGACCGGCGGGAAGGCCACATCGTCCTGCTCGGTCATCTTCTGGAGCAGATCGTAACCGCTCAGATCCGGCAGATTCAGGTCGAGCACCATGCAATCGAAGGTGGTTGCCTTCAGCTGCACCAGGGCTTCGGCGGCTGTCGCTACGGCGTTGATCCGGACTTCGCCATTGGCCAACAGCTGCGTGAGACTTTCGCGTTGTCGCTTGTCGTCTTCGACGATCAGCACATTGCGCAGGTTTTGTGAAAACTTTGCCTCCAGCCGCTCGAGTGCCTGGATCAGCTGCTCGCGCTTCACCGGCTTCAACGCATAACCGACTGCGCCCATCGACAACGCCTCGTGCGTATAATCCGTCACCGAGACGATATGCACCGGAATGTGCCGTGTCTGCGGATTGCGCTTGAGCTGATCCAGCACCCCGAGGCCGGAGTGGTCCGGCAGATTGATGTCGAGCAGTATGGCTTTGGGCCGATAAATCAATGCCGCGGCACCGCCGTCGGCCGCCGAATGCGTCACCACGCATTGAAACCCCATCTCATGTGCCAGATCGCGCAGAATGATCGCGAATGCCGCGTCGTCCTCAACCACGAGAACCAGCCGGGCATCGCTCGACAGGCGTTCGCGGTCGTCGTCGATTTCGCTCGGCGTGGGAAGCGCGGGGTTCATGCGCGCCGCGGGCGCGGATGGCGCGGATGGCGCGGCAAGCGCGGGCGCGGCAAACGCTGGCAGCGCGGCGGCGCCGAACTCGAGCGGCAGCGTCAACGTGAAGACGCTGCCTTTACCGACGTGGCTCTGTACGCTGATGTCACCGCCCAGCAGGCGCGCCAGATCGCGCGAGATCGTAAGGCCGAGGCCGGTGCCACCGTACCTGCGATGGGTACTGCCGTCGGCTTGCCGGAATGCTTCGAAGATGATGCCCTGCTGATGCTGCGAGATGCCGATACCGGTATCGTGTATTGCGAATGACAGCTTGCCGCCTGCCGCGGCAAAGACTCGCAGCGAGATCTCCCCCCGCTCGGTGAACTTCACGGCGTTTGCGAGCAGGTTCTTGAGGATCTGCCCGAGCCGGTGAGGATCGGTGACGATTCGGCGCGGCGAATCGGCATCAACGATGATTCTGAAGCCAAGACCCTTCTGCTGGGCGAGGGGCTGAAATGTCCTGGCCATCTGATCCATGGCGGTTTCGACCATCAGCGGCTCGGCGTTCAGTTCGACTTTGCCTGCCTCGACCTTGGAGAGGTCCAGAACGTCATTGATGATCGCGAGCAGGTCATTGCCCGCGGAAGAAATGGTTCGCGCGAACCGCACCTGCTCGTCCGAGAGATTGCCGGCTTTGTTGTCGGACAGGATCTTCGCGAGTATCAGCGCCGAGTTGAGCGGTGTGCGCAGTTCATGGCTCATGTTGGCCAGAAACTCACTCTTATACTCGTTGGCCCGCTCGAGATCGGCCGCCCTCTCGACCAGGATCGCCTGGGCCCGGGACAATTCGTCCTTTTGCTGCTCCAGGATCTGCGCCTGCTCTTCGAGCTGCGAATTCGTCTGCTCGAGCTCGACCTGCTGATTCTGCAGCTGCAGTTGCGATTCCCGGAGCGAATTGGCTTGAACCTCGAGCTCTTCGTTGCTGACACGCAGCTCCTCCTGCTGGGTCTGCAACTCCTCACTCTGTCGCTGCGTTTCCTCGAGCAGCTCTTCCAGCCGCGACCGGTCTTTCGCCGAGCGCACGGCCACGCCCAGGGATTCGGAGACGCGCTCGAGCAGCTCGCGGTCGGCGTCGTCCAGGCGGCGAAAAAATCCCAGCTCGATCACCGCCAGCACGACTGCATCGACGCTGGCCGGCGCCACGAGCAGCTCGGCCGGCTTGCTTCGACCGAGACTGGAGGCGACGGACAGGTAGCCCTCGGGCACCTGCCGCACATGCAACGCACGATTCTCCTTGGCCGCCTGACCGAGTAGGCCGTGACCCGGATCTACCAGATCCAGCTCCGGCCCATCGGTCACGGCGTAGCCGGCGCAGCGTCGGAAGCGTCCATCCGGCTCGGCGAGATAAACCGCACCGGCCTGAGCATCCAGATACTTGGCCAGGAATTCCAGCGCCCGCTCAGCGAGCACCTCGAGGCGCATTTCGCCCTGAATTGTCTCGCTCAAGCCCATCTGTCCGGCGCGAATCCAGGTTTGAATCTGGCGCGCGCGATAGTCTCGCGAAGTCTGAAGGGCGGCGACCACGATGAACGCCAGCAGCAGAGCCGATCCGGCAATGGTAATGAACGAGGAGTCGCGGCCTGCACTGAGCCACTCGTTTTGCCGGGCGGTCAAGGTGCGGCGTTCCTCGCTCGTCATGTCGACGATGCCGGCGCGGATCCGGTCCATGAGTTCCTTGCCGCGATCCGTGTGCACGATCGCCAGTGCGCCCGCGGTGTCGCCCTTGCGGCGCAGCGTAATCGTCTGCGTCAGCTCTGCCATCTTCTCGGCGCTGAACTGCTCGAGCGCCTGCAGCCGCCGGGTCTGCTCGGGGTTGTCGACCAGCAGCGCACGCGAGGTTTCGATCTCCCCTGGCAATGCCGCTTTCGCGTTCATGTAAGGCGCCAGGTAGTTTTCATCGCCCGTAATCAGGTAACCCCGCTGCCCGGTTTCGGCATCCTTCATGTTCGAGAGCAGTGCCTGCAGTTGCTCGACTACCTGCAGAGTGTGGGTGACGCGCTGAGCGTTGCCGATACTGCCCTGCAACGAGCTATACGAGAGCAGCGCGACGACGATAACCGCCGCAATGGCGATCCAGAATCCGATCAAGATCGCAGTTGGCAGCAACGGCCCAAAACGCCCAGCACGACCGGCGCGCGGATCGAGCGGAAATTGTGTCATGGGATGCGGCTGGCGTTTCGCAATCAATCGGGAGACATGATAAACACGGCCGCGCGATGGACCGGACCCAGAGCGGCGGCGGCGCCTGGTCTGCCGATCAGGATATAGAACATCTGGATGTGGTGCCGCGCTGGATTGGCGAGAATCGGCACGTGCAACGTCACCGACGAGACGCCTTCGGCCATCTTGGCGAGCTTGGGCGCGCCGGCAACGTAGTCTTCATTGGGCTTCGCCCCGGACGCCCGGGTCCACCAGAAAAAACTGGTCTCGCCCCCGCCGTCGCCTGCACCTGCTTCGATCGTGCGTTCGACGGAAATCTCCGCAACTCTCTGGTGCGGATGCACGATGTACCGATCACTCGAGAGAGAAATCATCTCGGGGCCGCGGTGCGACTGATCCGCCTGCGCCGATGCGGCCGCGGCGGCGTAAGCCGGATCGGCGTCCTTGGGCACTTCCCTGAGCGCCGGAGATGCCGCGACTCCGAGCATGACCGCGGTCAAGGCAACGGCCGGAGAGGTGCGAACCCGCCCGCGCCCCGGCGCCCGCACTGTGCCCCCTTTGCCCACCTGAGGTTGCGTGGGCGCGTCATACTGTTCGATGCCCAGTGCCTGGCGCTCGATCTTGTGCCGAATCGTCCGACACAGGTCAGCTGAAATCTTGCCGCGGCGATGGTATTGATCAAGCAGGGCCAGCACCTGCCAGGCGCTGTCCGGCGTCGCCTTGCAAAGAGTCAGCAGTTCGTGTTCGAGCGCGCCGGTTTCGTTGGCAGCTGGAATGAGTTTCGCAAATTTTTGCGGCAGATCATCAGTCATGGGTATGCGCTGCACGCATGCGGGGAATTATGTAACGCCGGTTGGCTCAGGATCTGGCACACATTAGCGAAGGCATTGCTTCGCGAACAATCAGCACAGTCCTACTTTGCACACCGCGCCAACGGCGCCAATGGCGGCGGCGCCGGTAGCACCTGCGACGGCTAGGCGCAGCCGGGCAGCCGGGCAGCTGGACCTGAGATTCGGACCGGGTTCGGGCCAGAAGTAGCACGAGCCGTGGCGACGCGCTAGTCTCGCGCCATGGAACCCCGTTTGGAGGCGCCCGTGCCGGAAGATGGTTCGAACTTGGTCGCCATGCACCCGGCGAATTCGCCCAATGCATTCGATCTGCGTCGCGTCGGAGCGAATCCCGACTATTGGTATCCCGTGGCCTGGTCATACGAGCTGAAGCTCGGCCGTGCGCTGGGCCGGCGCTTCGCCGACCTGCCCATCGTGCTCTATCGCGGCCAGAGCGGGCGAACTTTCGCGCTCGAGGACCGCTGCGCACACCGGCAGGTGCCCTTGCACCTCGGGGTCGTCACGGGCGAGCAGATCAAGTGCCATTACCACGGCTGGACCTATGATTGCGGCGGCAGATGTGTGGATGTGCCCTATCTCGGCAAGGATCGGCTGCCCAATGGCGTCAAAAGCTATCCGGTGCGGGAAATCGACGGTCTGATCTTTGTGTTTCCGGGCGATCCGGCCCTGGCTGAAAGTCGCCTGCCGGGCCCGCTCGGCTCTTCGCAGCGCAAGGACTACAAGACCCGGCGGCTCAACCGCGAAGTGGCCTGCCACTACACCTTTATGCACGAGAACCTGTTCGACATGAACCACCAGTTCATGCACCGCAAACAGATGGGCTCCATCAGGGCCAAGTGCCTGGGACGACAGCACGGCGAGAACTGGGCGCAGGTCGAGTACAGTTTCAGCCGGACCGAAGGCAAGGCCTCCATGGGTGAACAGGTCATCGTCGATCTGGTGCGCAAGCGCGGCGAAGCCAAGAAGGACTTCTCCGACCACATGCGCATTCGTACCGATTATCCCGGCCAGAGTCTGAAGGTCTGGGTGGGGCGCGACATTCAACAGAGCAATGACCCGGTGCTGGACGTCTGGCTGGGCTATACGCCGCTCGATGCCGAGCAACGAACAAATCGCACTTACGGCTACCTTTCGGTGAAGAAGCCGCCCGTGCCCGGGCTGATTCACGCGGTGTGGCCGTTCGTGGTCTGGTTCACCGAGAACATCTTCCGCGAGGACAAGGAGATCGTGGAATACGAGCAGAGGGCCTACGATGCCCAAGGCGCGGACTGGAATAATGAAGTATTCCCCGCGCTGCGTGACCTGCGAGGGGTGTTGGCCCGCTGCGGCCGCCCCATGGAGCCCTGAGCTCTAGAGCTCGAGCGCAGCGGGCTTCTTCAGCGCCAGGGCGAGTACCAGGTAATAGACTGCGCCGATGGCAATCCAGCAGGCGCTCATGATCTTCGCCGTGCTGTCCATTTCATACAGCACGTAAGCGATCACCAGAAATCCCGCCAGCGGAAAAACCAGGTGACGCAGCCAGTCGCCACTGCGCTCGCGAACGAGACCGTGATTGATCACCGACAGGTGCAACAGCAGGAAGCTGCAGAGTGCGCCGAAATTGACGATGCGCGTGAGATCGTCGAGCCGTGTGGAGAAGAATAAGCCCACCAGCAGCGATATGCCGGCGACCGCCAGCGTGCTCACATAGGGAGTTTGGTAGCGCGGGTGGATTCGCGCCAGCACCGCGGGCAGTTTTCCGTCGCGCGCCATGGCGAAAAGAATGCGCGCCACGGCTGCCTGCGCCGCCATGGCATTGGCAATTCCCGTGGCGAGGACGACGACCACGATCGTGATCAGGCGTAACCATGTTCCGCCGGCACGCTCAGAAATCTCGTAGAACGCGGTCTCCGCCGATGAAAAACCCGTTCCCTGCGCCAGATCGGTTGCGATCCAGGTCTGCAGAATGAACAACGCGCCGACCAACAGCAGCGACAGCAGCGTGGCGCGGCCCACTGAGCCCAGGCCGCCCCGACTCTCCTCGGAGAGAGTGGAGATGCCGTCAAAGCCCAGAAACGACAGCACCGCGATCGAAGTGGCGCCGGCGACGGTGGCCAGAGAGAACACACGTGGATCGTACACGGGATTGAGCGTCAGCCGACCCGCGCCCTGGCCATGGTAGAGCGCAAACAGACCTACGCCGACGAACAACGCCAGCGTCACCAGTTCCATGAGCAGCATGTATCGGTTGACGCGCGCCGTGAATTGGATACCGATCAGATTCACTATCGCATTGAAGATGATGAATCCGATCAGCCAGGTCCATTCAGGCACCGCCGGGAACAACGGCTGCAGCGCCACGGCACTGAACAGGTACAGCAACGCGGGAACGAGAATGTAGTCGAGCAGGATGAGCCAGCCGGCAAAGAAACCGGCGATCTCGTGCAGGCCGCGCTGTGCGTAGGTGTATACCGAGCCGGCGAGCGGAAACGCGCGCGACATCGTCGCATAGCTCATGGCAGTGAAGAACATGCCGAGCAGGCCGAGCAGATACGCGAGCGGCACCATGCCCTTGGAGTCGTTCCAGACGAATCCGAACACGCCAAAGGGCGCAATCGGCACCATGAAGACCATGCCGTAGATGATCAGATCGCTGGTGGTGAGCGTGCGCCGGAGCTGTTGCCGATAGCCGAATTGCTCGAGGCTTGCCATGCTTTCAGGGCTTTTGTGTGCGCCGCGCGTCGACGTCGTTGAGAAAGCCGATCAGACCGTCAAAGTATCGCTGCTGGTCATCGTACATGGACATGTGACTGCCGTCGGGGCAATCCAGATAGCGGCCGTGAGCGAAGGATTGGGCCATGGCGGCCATGTGCCGCGGGTCCATGGTGTCGTGCCGCGCACCGATGGTCATGGCCGGTACCCGGATGCTGTGCAGATCCTCCATCCGGTCCCAGTGCGCGAGTTTGCCGCTGGCTCCGAGTTCGCTGGGTCCCTGCATCGGGATGTAGACCTTTGGATTCAAATGTTTGAAAGCGCGATCGACCGGATCAGGCCAATCGCCGAGCGGCGCACGCAGCACGTGGTAGATGTAATGATGGCGCATGAGCAAATCCATGTAGCGCGGATTGCCAAAGTCCTCGGCAGCCTCCAGCCGCTTGATTTCCGCCAGCACCGCCGGATCCATGGTCGGCATTAGAACGCGCTCGGCATAGTCGTTGTAGGCCGGAATGCTGGCCATCATATTCGATATCACCAGCCCTTTGAGCTGCCGCTGGTGCCGCAACGCGTACTCGATTGCGAGGATGCCACCCCAGGAGTGACCCAGAAGAAAAAAGTTCGCCGCATTCAGGTCGAGCGCGACGCGCACCTGTTCGACCTCGTCGACAAAGCGTGCCAGTTCCCAAAGATCCGGAATGTCGGGCTGGTCGCTGTAGTACGAGCCCAGCTGGTCGTAGTAATAGAACTCGATACCGGCGGCGGGAAGATAGGCGTCGCAGGCTTCGAAATACTCGTGGGTGGCGCCGGGCCCGCCATGCAGCAGCAGCAGCTTGATGCGCGGATTGTTGCCGAAGCGTTTGGTCCAGACTTTGAATGTGCCGTGGGGCGTGGTGATAGGGATACGCCGCACCCCGCCGCAGAATCGATCGGCGCGCGCGCTATTGTCGAGGTACCGATCAGGCGCGCCCCGACTCATGTCGATGCGGCTCGATGCTGCGTGCCTTCCCCGGCGGTGATGAACAGCAGGACGCTCGGGCTGTGTACCTTCGCCGTGTGCCACGCGCCCTGCGGCACGATGACGAAGCTGCCGGCGGTGTCGAGCTCGACGTGCCGCTCGGCGTCCGTCAGTTGCAGAATGAAGGTCACCGCGCCCGATAGCAGACACACCAACTCGTCCCCCAGGGGATGCATTTCCCAGCTCGGCCAGTCCGCCTCGCAGGCATGCGTGGTGACCAGATACTCATGGTGGAAGTCCCCGAGTTGACCGCTCGCAAGTTGCTGCCAGAATTGCTGATCGACCGCGAGTGGCTGGATGCTGCCCTGATTGCCCAGGCGCAGGAACGTGGAGGTTAGACTCAGCGGCCCCGTCACCGGCTCCATGGCTAGGCGGGCGGTCCGAGCCGAAATTCCGGCACCGTCGTGCCTTCCATCAATGCCTGCAGCAGCTGCTGGATGCTATCGCGGTCCGTTTCGTCGAAGCGACCGGGCAGGGGACTGTCCAGATCGAGCACGCCAACCAGCCGGCCGTCCTTGAAGACCGGCAACACCATCTCGGACTGCGAGGCCTCGTCGCAGACGATGTGGCCCGGGAATGCATGGACGTCGGGTACCACCACGGCAGCGCGCTGCAGCGCGGCCGTGCCGCAGACGCCATCACCCATCGCTATGCAGGAGCAGGCCGGTTTGCCCTGGAATGGTCCGAGCACCAGATCGGTGCCGCGCAGAAGATAGAAGCCAGCCCAATTCAAATTCGGCAGCGAGGTGAACAACAGCGCGGCAAAATTCGAAATGTTGGCCAGAAAATCAGTCTGGCCACGGATCAGCGGACGCAGCCCGACCTGGAGCTGCTCATAAATCGCGGCTTTGGAAACATGGTCGTTCATCGACGTGTCCGAGTGCGCTAGGTAATGCTGCCGGCGCTAGCGTGCCCAGTGCCCCGGGGCCAGCCGCCAGCCACCGCGATAGGCCACCCACCGATGCGCCACCCAATAATGATAACCCACTGGCGGGGCTTCCCACCGTCCGCCCACCCAGTTCCAGTAGCGGCCAATCCAGCCAGGGTCATGGACGTCAGAGCCAGCGCGGCCATTGCGGCCTTCAGGCCGTGAGCTTTCATCATCGCCCAAGCCTATCAAACCAGCTGAGGCGGCTTTGGATGACTGCGTCACGGAAGTTACCGGCACAGGTGCTGCGAGCCAATCTGGCGGTTAGGATGCCAGCGTTTCGAGGGCACATTCCGCCTATCGATCGAGGTGTTCATGGGACTGGATCTGGTTACACCGGGCCCGCAAGCGCCGGATATGTTCAATGTCATCATTGAAATCCCGATGAATGCTGATCCCATCAAATACGAGGTCGACAAGGAGAGCGGCGCCATCTTTGTCGATCGCTTCATGGGCGCGGCCATGCACTATCCCTGCAACTACGGATATGTGCCGCAGACCATGGCGAGTGATGGCGACCCGGTCGACGTGCTGGTGATCACGCCGTTCGCGCTGATGCCCGGCGTGGTGGTGCGCTGCCGGCCGCTGGGCCTGCTGAAGATGGCCGACGAGAAAGGCGACGATGCCAAGGTGCTGGCCGTGCCCGACGACAAGGTGCTGCCCATCTACAGTCACTGGCGCAAGCACGACGACATCAACGCGCACCGGCTCTACCAGATCCAGCATTTCTTCGAACACTACAAGGATCTGGAGCCCGGCAAGTGGGTCAAGGTGGATGGCTGGGGCGGAGTGGAGCAAGCCAAGGCCGAAATCAGCACCGGCATGAAGCGCTATGTGAAGTGAGCGCCACTCGGCGCCGCTGATTGTCCTCGGGACGAAAAATCGCACGTTATTACATTTGTAATAACGTAGGGATAAAAAAACGGCCGCATGAGGCGCCGCTGGCGTCCTTGCCACGGCAGGGGCGCGTCGCCCTGATATTGACTCATATAATATCTAGTGTTATTGTATCCGTCGTGAGATTATTGGGCGTCAGCGCCCGGGCGCACGACGGTCATGGATAGACTGAGAAATTTCGGTTTTCTGGTGCGCGATGTTTCGCGGCTGTCGGCGAAGCGATTCGAGCGCAATGCCCACGAGCTGGAGCTGACGCTGCCGCACTGCAAGGTGCTGGCGCATCTGTCGCGCAACGAGGGCATCAGCCAGGCCCGGCTGGCCGAGCTGACCGAGACCGACCCGATGACGCTGGTGCGCACGCTCGATCGCATGCAGCAGGACGGCTGGATCGAGCGTCGCCCCGACCCGATCGATCGGCGAGCGCATTGCCTGTTTCTGCTCGAGCCGGCCAAGCCGATCGTCGAGCGCATCTGGAAGATCGCCGAGCAGACGCGCAGCGAAGCCCTGGCCGCGTTGAGCCAGGGCGAGCGCGAGCAGCTGGTTGATTTGCTCGAGCGCATACACGGCACGCTGTCGGCTCTCGAAGCCAAGTGAGTACAACTATGGATGCCATGGTGAAAGAGCCCGGCGTCGCTGAGGCGGTGGCTAAGACCGAGCGCGCGAAGCGGCAGCGAGCGCGGTTGCGCTGGGCGCTCATGCTCGGCGGGGTGCTGCTCGCGCTGATCGGTGGTCTCTGGTACTACCTGGCGTCGGGCCGCTATGTTTCGACCGACGACTCATCGGTGCAGGCCGCGCAGACCGCCATCAGTGCCAACGTGCCTGGACGCGTGGTCGAGCTCAATGTGCGCGATAACCAGCGCGTGCGGCGCGGCGATATCCTGTTCCGCATCGACGATCGCCCGTTTCGCATCGCCGTCGAGGACGCGCAGGCCAAGCTCGCGGCCGCGCGCATGCAGATCGGGGCCGCCAAGGCGACCTACCGGCAGCAGCTGTCCAACGTTGCCGCCGCGCGCGGCACGGTCGCCTACCAACAGCATGAGTTCGACCGCCAGCAGCACCTGTTGCAGTCCGGCATCAGCTCACGCGCGCAATTCGAGCAGACGCAGCACGCCCTGGAGCTGGCGCAATCGCAGCTGAACTCGGACCAGCAGCAGGTCGGCAGCGTGCTGGCATTGCTTGGAGGTGACCCTGATTTGCCGGTGGCACAGCATCCTGTGGTGCAGGAGGCGCAGGCGGCCCTGGATCGCGCCAACCTCGAGCTGTCCTATACCGTGATCCGGGCACCCGACGATGGCATCACCGCCAAGGTCGAACAAATACAGGTCGGTGATTACATCACCGCCGCGACACCCGTTTTCAGTGTCATTTCGAGCCGCGATGTCTGGGTCGAGGCCAACTTCAAGGAAGATGACCTGACCTACATGCGTCCGGGGCAGTCGGCGGAAATTCGCATCGATGCCTATCCCGGTCGACGCTTCAAGGCCCGCGTCAGCAGCCTGAGTCCGGGTACCGGAGCGCAGTTTTCTCTGCTGCCACCGGAGAATGCCACCGGCAACTGGGTCAAGGTGGTGCAGCGCGTGCCGGTACGGCTGCAGCTCGATGATTCCGCGCTCGAAGGTTTGGCGCTGCACGCCGGCTTGAGTGTCGATGTCACGGTCGATACGCAGCACCAACGCCGGTTGTTCGGGCACGAAACGGCTGCAGTCGCTCAGCGCTGATGGCCGCTGGCGCGCCCACTGCGTCCGCTACCGGCGTGCCGCTTCATCGCGGCATGATCACCGGCACGGTCATGGTCGCCTCGATTCTGCAGGCGCTCGACAACACCATCGCCAACGTGGCGCTGCCGCGCATGCAGGGCAGTCTCTCGGCCACGCAGGACCAGATGACCTGGGTCCTGACCTCCTACATCGTCGCGGCGGCGATCATGACGCCGCTGACCGGCTGGCTGGCCGATCGCTTCGGCCGCAAGCCGCTGTTCCTGGTGTCGATCATCGGTTTCACTCTGGCCTCGGCGCTGTGCGGCATGGCCCAGTCACTCGAGCAGATCGTGCTATTTCGCGTCTTGCAGGGTGTGTTCGGCGCGGCATTGATTCCGATGTCACAGGCAGTCCTATTCGATGTCTACCCACCCGAGCAGCACGGTCGGGCGATGGCGATCTGGGGCATCGGCGTGGTGCTCGGCCCGACGCTGGGTCCCATGCTCGGCGGCTGGCTCACGGACAACTACAGTTGGCGCTGGGTGTTCTATATCAACGTGCCGTTCGGAATCCTGGCGGTGCTGGGTGTGCTGGCCTACTTCCCCGACACCACGCACGAACGCAAGAGCTTCGACTTCTTCGGGTTCGCGGTGCTCAGTACCGCTATCGGCACCCTGCAGGTGCTGCTGGATCGTGGACCGAGTCAGGATTGGTTCAATTCCGGCGAGATCAAGCTCGAGGCGGCGATCTGTGCGCTGGCGTTCTATTTGTTCATCACGCATACGCTGACGGCGGAAAAACCCTTCATCCGGCTGGCCATTTACAAGGACCGCAACTTCCTGACCGGCAATATCCTGATTTTCCTGGTCGGCATCGTGCTGTTCGCCACGCTGGCGCTGTTGCCGCCGCTGTTGCAGGGACTGATGGGGTATTCGGTATTGCAGGCGGGGATCGCAACCGCGCCGCGCGGTGCCGGCACGCTGATCGCCATGGTGCTGGTGGGTCGCGCGGTCGGACGCTTCGATGTGCGCTTGATCATCGGCGTTGGTTTCGTGCTGACTGCCATATCGCTGTTGATGATGTCGCATTTCTCGATGCAACTGCCGATGTCCTCGGTGATCTGGTCGGGCGCGATTCAGGGCCTGGGGACCGGCATAGTCTACGTACCGATGGCGGCGCTGACCTTCGCAACCCTGCCGGCCCTCATGCGCAATGAGGGCGCGGCGCTGTTCAATCTGGTCCGCAATATCGGCAGCAGCATCGGCATTTCCACGGTGCAGGGCCTAATGGTGCGCAATACCCAGGTGGTGCATGCTTCGCTGGCGCAGCACATCACGCCATTCGTGATGGCGCAGCACTCCCCGGGGCCATTCGCCGGCGCCTTGGCGAACGCCGCGCTGAACCAGCAGGTCACGGCACAGGCGACCATGATCGCCTATCTCGATGATTTCTATTTCATGCTGCTGCTGACGCTGCTGGCGATGCCCCTGCTGCTGCTGGTGCGCACCCCGCGCGGTGCCAGCGCCGGAGTCAAAGATGTCGCGCTGGAATAGTACCGTGGTGGTGCTGGCCGCAGGCCTTTGCGGTTGCATGGCGGGACCGAATTTTGTCGCGCCAGCGGACAACAGTCCGAGCCGCTACACCGCCGCGCCGCTGACGCAACCGCAGGCCGCCGAGCCGCCGGCGGAGGCATCCTCGGCGTGGTGGATGCCGCTGAACAGCCCGCGTCTGGATGCAACGATTCGCGAGGCGCTCGAACGCAACCGAGATCTGGCCGCGGCGCGCGCCACGCTGGGCCAAATGCGGGAACTCTCGGCTGCCAGCGAGGGGGCTCTGTATCCGCAGGCCGATCTGGACGCGAGCGCGGGGCGGCAGAAATACGGGGCCGCATTCCTCGGTCCGGAAAAGTTTCCCGCTTTCAGCTTCTTTGCGGTCGGCGCCTCGGTCAGCTACATGTTCGACTTCGCCGGTGGCGTTCGGCGCACCATCGAGCACCAGGGTGCCCTGGCCACTTACCAGCAGCACGAGGTCGAGGCCGCGGCATTGAGCCTGAGCGGTAACGTGGCCCTCCAGGCGCTGGCTGCTGCCTCCGCGCGGGCGCAAATCGACAGCGTGCAGTCATTGCTCGCCGACGACCAAACCGACCTGAAGCTCGTGCAGGATGCGTTCGAATCCGGCAGCGCGAACCGCGTAGACGTGCTCAACGCACAAAGTCAGCTCGCCAATGATCAAACCCTGCTGCCGCCCCTGCATCGCGCGCTCAGCACTGCCGAGAACGCACTCGCGCTGCTGGTGGGTCACGCCCCGGCCGACTGGAGCGCCCCCGACTTCAAACTCGATGAATTCGTTTTGCCGCAGCAATTACCGAGTACTCTGCCTGCGGAGCTCGCGCACCACCGTCCGGACATTCTGGCCGCCGAAGCGCAACTGCATGCTGCCACGGCGGCTGTGGGCATCGCCGCCGCCAATCTGTATCCGCAGATCAGCCTGACTGCGACCGCGGGCCTGCAAGCCACCGCGCTGCATGCGCTGTTCGACTCCAGCAGCGCAGCCGGCGGACTGACCGGCAGCCTGACCCAGCCGCTGTTCGACCATGGCACGCTGCGAGCGCGCGAACGGGCGGCTGAGGATGCGATGCACGCCTCGCTCGCCAGCTACGAGCAGGTGGTGTTGCGCTCTTTCGGGCAGGTGGCCGACGCCCTGGAGGCATTGGACCATGACGCCGAGCTGCTCACCAGTGAGCAGAGCGCCGTGGGGATCTCGAGCGAGAATCTGTCGCTGACGCGCGAGAGCTACAGCGCCGGCAATACCGGCGTGTTGCAGGTCCTGGAGGCGCAGCGGCAAAGCCAACAGGCACGCCTGGGGCTGGTTCGCGCACAGGCGCAGCGCTACCAGGACACCGTCGAGCTGCTGCTGGCGTTGGGCGGACGGCTGCCGCCTGGTTGAGCGAATGCGCTATCCTGTGGGCATGAACGGGAAAATCCGATCCAGCGCTGCGCTCATTGCGCTGCTATCGTGCCTCGCATGCGGCGTGCTGGCCGCTGCGTCACTGGGGGGATTGATCTACATTCCGCAGTCCGTTCAAGAGGCCGTCGCCAATCCCGACCGTCCGCAAAAGGACCGTGATCGCGATGTGAATCGCAAGCCCGAACTGGTCATCGCCTTCGCGGGCATCAAGCCTGGCCAGAAGGTCGGTGAGCTCATGCCCGGCGGCGGCTACTTCACACGAATTTTTTGTCAGATCGTGGGCGCCAAGGGACACCTGTACACGGTTGCGATCAACCCGGTCGTCAAGCGTGATCCGCCGCCGCCGGACGCGGGCGTGGCCGCGCCCGTCCGCAATAGCTGCAACAACATCACCGCCGACAGCCAAAGCGCAGCGGATTTCAACCTACCAGGCGGTCTGGATGTGGTTTGGACCTCGGAGAACTATCACGATCTGCATAACGCCTACTTCGGCAAGCCCGACATCAAGGCCTTCGATACCGTGATATTCAACGCGCTCAAGCCTGGCGGGGTCTTCATCGTCGAAGACCACGTGGCCGCGGACGGGTCGGGGGCGCGCGATACCGAGACCCTGCACCGTATCGATCCGGAGCTGGTCAAGCAGGAAGTGACCAGCGTTGGCTTCGAGTTTGAAGCCGCCAGTGTCGCGCTACACAACGAAAGCGATACCCACGATGCCAAGGTGTTTGAGCTCAAGGGGCGCAGCGACAAGTTTCTATTCAAGTTCCGCAAACCCAAGGTCATGCAAACCGCGCTCACATCCACGCAGGCCGGTGCCGCGGTCGCTCCGGTGGCCGGTGCCGTGGCCGGTGCCGTGGCCGCTCCGGTGGCCGTTCCCGTGACCGGCGTTGCGAGCGCCAGCCCGAATGCGGCACTGATACGCGTGACGGGTCAGAAGATCATTGGACAGCCGGGTAGCGCTGACTTCGTGCTCCAGCTGAGCACGACCGACGGCGAGGTTCAATATGCGGTGAGCCTCGCGGAGCTCAAAAATCTAGCGTCTCTGGCCGGCAAGTACAGCCAGCAGAAATAGTCAGTAAACAGCCAGCAAATAGTCAACGGGGTTTGCGAATGATCCCCAGGCGCTGCATCGAAGCGTTGGCGGCGGTCGCCGCGGCCAGGTTGGCCGGTTGCTGCGACCCGCCGCCGGCTGAGGGGCCCGAGGCCACCGCCGATCCGGCCGGTTTCGCTGCAGGCGCTGGCCCAGGTGGTTTCAGCGGCGCTGGAGTCTTGGCGGCCGGCTGCTGTGCCCTGACCGGCAACATTTCCACCGACACGTTCAGCCGGCGCACTTCACCGCTTTGAAGGACGCCGACACCCACGACCTGGCGCGCCAGCTGCTCGCCACGGGCGTTGCGCACATCCAGCACCACGCAATATTCGCAGGGCTCGCTGGTCTGGGTGTGGGCAATCGTGCCGTCAACGCTCAGCGCGCAATAGCCTTCGCCGGCCTCCAGCGCATGGCCATTGCCGCTGAAGCGCAAATGATGCCGGCAGCCCGGGCAGATCGCTGCGCTTTCCAGGACCGTCGCCTTGCAGTGCGGGCAGACCCGCGTGGCGCCCGGGGAGCCTGAGCGCACGATGCTCATACCGAGCGCGGTGTCCCCTTGAGCTCCACCGCGGTGTGCTTGTCAGAGTGCTTATCGTCCCAGCCGAATTCGACGTGACCGCGCATGCGCGCGCCTGCCGCGACCGTGATCGAGGCGGCTTTGACGTCGCCGACGATGACCCCGGTGGCGAGCACGTCGACCTGCTTGGCTGCATCCACATTGCCCTGCAGTTCGCCGCCGACCACGACCACGCCCGCGCGCACCAGACCTTCAAGGCGCGCGCCCGGATCGATGCGGAAATTGCCATCGACCTGTACATCACCCTTGAAACGCCCTGCGATACGGACATCCCCGCCGCCGACGATCTTGCCTTCGATGGCCAGTTCGGCGGCGATCACGGATTCCACGCCCGGCACGCGAGCCGGTGTGCGTTTGGCGGCGTCAGTCGACGCTATAGGTTCTGGCGCGGCCCGATCCGGGCTTTTGCCGTGCAATTCAGTGACAGTATTGGTGCTGCCTGCGGCAGGTATGCCGCTTGCAGACGGGCTCGGATTCGAACCGGTTTCCTTCCAAAGCGCCATGAGCGGATCCTCCAGTTAGCAACTAAAGTACGGAATTGAACACGGTAGCCCCAAACCCGTATAGAAGACCACTGTCTCAGCCTGGAGACAAGCTGCATCGTACCGCAATGTGTGCGGTCGCTCCCAGTATCATTGGCTCATGGCAAACGTCTCTGAGCGACCCAAGGACCGGCCCAAGGCGAAAACGCTGCGCCCGCTGCGCGCCCTGGTGCCGTTTCTGCTGCCGCACCGCTGGATTCTGGCCGCTGCCCTTGCGGCCCTGCTGGTCGCGGCGGCGGCGATGCTGGCCGTACCGCTGGCGCTGCGGCAGCTGATCGACCATGGGCTCGCGGCCAACAACAGCGGCGTCATCAACCGCTATTTTGTCGGTTTCCTGGCCGCGGCCGTGGTGTTTGGGCTGTTCGCGGCCCTGCGCTTCTACCTGGTGACCTGGCTGGGAGAGCGCGTGGTCGCTGACCTGCGCGAAGCGGTTTACCGGCGCGTGGTGCGCATGGATCCGACCTTCTTCGAGGTCACGCGCACCGGCGAGGTGCTTTCGCGCCTGACCGCCGATACCACGCTGGTGCAGGCGATTTCGGGGGTCAATCTTTCGATCACGCTGCGTTCCGTGCTCAACCTGGTCGGTGGCCTGGCGATGCTGGCGCTGACCAGCGCCAAGCTCATGGCTGTGATCCTGGTGCTGATTCCCCTGGTGCTCGGGCCATTGATCCTGGTCGGGCGGCAGGTCCGGCGGCTGTCGCGCGCGACACAGGATCGCATTGCCGATACCAGCAGCCTGGTCGATGAGACCCTGAATGCGATTCAGACCGTTCAGGCCTTCACACTCGAGGAGCTGCAGAGCCGCCGCTATGCCGAGGCCGTGGAACGCAGCTTCGTGGCGGCGCTGCACCGCAGTCGCGTGCGCGCCGCCTTGACCGCGGTGGGCACCATGCTGGTGTTCGGCGGCATCACCTACGTGCTCTGGCTCGGCGCGCAGGCCGTGCTGGCCCACCGCATGACTTCCGGGCAGCTCAGCCAATTCCTTATCTATGCTGCGATCGTGGCGACCTCAGCCGTAGCTCTGACCGAGATGTGGGGAGAGATGCAGCGTGCCGCCGGCGCCATGGAGCGGCTCGCTGAGCTGTTGGCCGCCCGGCCCGCGATCGTCGCGCCCGCCGAGCCGGCAACGCTGCCGGCACGGGTGCGCGGGGATGTCATTTTCGACCATGTCCACTTTCGCTATCCCTCGCGCCCCGACACCCGGGCGCTGGCCGACTTTTCGCTTGCGGTTCGCAGCGGCGAGACCGTGGCGGTCGTCGGTCCATCCGGGGCCGGCAAAAGCACCAGCTTTCAGCTGCTGCTGCGATTCTACGATCCGGCCAGCGGCACCATCAGCATCGACGGCTGCGACATCGCGCAGCTGCGGCCCGAGGCGCTGCGTCGCCAGATCGGATTCGTGCCGCAGGATACGGTGCTGTTCGGCGCCAGCGCTCGCGAGAACATCGGCTATGGTCGGCCTGGGGCGAGCGATGCGCAGATCGAAGCGGCAGCGCGCGCGGCGGCAGCCGATGAATTCCTGCGGGCGCTGCCGGCCGGCTATGACACCTTTCTGGGCGAGCGCGGCACGCGCCTGTCGGGGGGGCAGCGCCAGCGCATTGCCATCGCGCGCGCCATCCTCAAAGATCCGCCGATCCTGCTGCTCGATGAGGCGACCAGCTCCCTGGATGCCGAATCCGAACGCCTGGTGCAGGCCGCGCTGGCCGAACTGATGCGCGGGCGCACCACGCTGGTCATCGCGCATCGCCTGGCAACAGTGCTCAAGGCGGATCGAATCGCAGTGCTGGAGGCCGGTCACCTGGTGGCCGTAGGCACTCATGCGCAGCTGCTGGGCAGCAGCCCGCTGTATGCGCGACTTGCGGCGCTGCAATTCGACGCCGCCGAGGCGCTGCGACCGGTCGAGACCTAGGGCGAGACCAGCACCGCCACGGGCAACTGCGAGAACAGTATGTGCGACTGGAGTCTGCTCGCGGGCGCCGGGATGTTGCGTCCACTCAGGATCTCGCGCCACGGGCCGGATGCGAACGTCTCGGGGAGCGCCAGCTGGGTCTGCGCATCGAAAGCTTCGACTTCACGGCGACGCGCATGGCGTGCGATCGCCACGATCAGGCGCTGGTCGCGATGCGAGCGGGCATAGGCGCCAATCTCGTCGGCCCGCGGACCTGCGGCCGTCAGCGGCTGATAGTCGCCGCTGCCATAGAGTTCGGGCTGCTCGGCGCGATGGCGTAACAGGCTGGCGGTCACAGCCAGTTTTATGCGGCCGTCATGCCAGTCGCGCAGCAGCCGCGGCAGCACAGCGGTGCGATCGGCGCGCAGTGCCGCGTCGATCTCGTGCAGCTGCTGCAGCCGCAGCGCATAGTCGACCGGACGGCGATTGTCGGGGTCGACCATCGACAGATCCCACAGCTCGCTGCCGTTGTACAGATCCGGTACGCCCGGAGCGGTGAGCTTGACGACGGTCTGTATCAGGCTGTTGTGCACCCCGGCGATCGCGACCTGGCGTGCGAACGGCAGGAACGCTGCGATGAATGCGCTGGCGCGGCTGCCGATCAGACCGGTGTCGATCAGCGTGGCCATCGCCTCCTCGTAGGGTGCGTTCGGAAATGCCCAGCTGGTATGCACGCGGGCCTCGCGTATCGATTTGAGCATGGTTTGCCGCACCCGGTCGCAGAACGCATGCAGCGCCTCGCCGCGACAGCGCTGCTCATCGAGCAGCTCGCTCGGCCAGCTGCCCAGCAGCAGCTGATAAAGAAGATATTCGTCGTTGCGATCGGGCTGCAGCAGTGCGTCGGGCAGCTCCGGCGCGGCATTGGGCCCGCGCAGAATGCGCGCCCAGACATTGACCTGCCGCGCCCATTCCTCCGGAAACTCCGACAGTGCCGCGAGCCGGGCGCGCGCGTCTTCGCCTCGCTTGGTGTCGTGCGTGGCCGTGGCGAGCATCGCCTGCGGCCATCGATGGGCGCGCAGCTGATTGGCGCGATGAAAGGCCGCGAGCGTGCCGCCGAATCGACTCGGATCGCCGCCGACTTCGTTGAGCGCAATGAAGCGGTGGTAGCGGTAGAACGCGGTGTCCTCGAGCCCCTTGGCGGCGACCGGTCCGCTGTATTGTTGCAGCCGCATGGCACAACGCAGCAGCGACTGGCGTGAGAAGCCGCTATGCGGCTGCTGAATGAGGCGCGCGGTCAGTACCTGCTCGAGAAAACTGAACACGCTGGGGTCGATCTCGCTCTCGTGGCGGCGCGCCTGCGACAGCGCCCAGCCCAGATCGCGCTCATCGGCGCTATCGAGTACCCCCGTGCTGTCGACGTAGGTGCGGTACACCGGAAAGCAGGCAATGAGCTCCTTGACTGCGCGACGCAGAAGGTTCTGGGTGAAATCGGCGGTACGCGGGTTCTGGCGCGCGAGCCGCGCCATATCGCGAGCCAGCACGTTGAGCTCGCCCGACATCTCGTTGTCCATGATGTGCAGCTTGCACAGGCGCCCGATTTCGCCGAAGGCGCGGCGCTCGCCGGTGAATTGCGCATAGCAGTCGCTGAAGGCCCTCTCGGCCGTCGAGTCGATCAGCAGGGCGGTGACCTGGTTCAGAAAATCGTATCCGGTGGTGCCGTCGACCTGCCAATCCTCGCGCAGCGTTTCGTGCGCGGCGAGAATTTTCTCCGCGACCAGATAAAAATGACCGCTGCCGTGTCGCGCGGCCAGCCGGCGCCGCAGCCGGCTCAAGTAGGCCTTGGGATCGAGCAGGCCATCGATGTGGTCGATGCGCAGGCCATCGATCGTGCCGTCCTTCACCAGGCGCAGCACGCGCTGATGCGCGTGATCGAACACCTCGGGCAGCTCTATGCGCAGCCCGGCCAGATCGTTGATGTTGAAGAATCGGCGGTAGTTGATGTCGTCGGCAGCGACGCGGAAGTAGGCGAGGCGCCAGTGCTGCTTCTGAATCAGTGCGTCGAGCTCATGCCAGCTGGCGCTGTCGCCGGGGCGGCCCTGGAAGTTCGTCAGCATGCTGTACAATGCCTCGCGCGCGTCGGCACGCTCGCTGACCACTGCGGCCAGTTGCGCCTGGATCTCGCTGGCGCGCCGAGCCATCTGCAGGCGCCAGTTCGGCAGCCATGCAAAGGCGTCGGCCAGCTGCTCGAGCTCGACGTGCTCGCTACCCAGGATGCGCGCGTAGTGCGGCGGCGAGATCGGCAGCTTATGCGTGTCGTAAGCCCAGACTGCGAAACTGCCCTCGGCCTCGTCGTATTTGAGCTGCAGCGCACCGCGTTGCAGTTCGATCCCATAGTGATCGCCGAGCAGCGGCACCAGCACCTTGTTGTGCAGATACCGGCGCTGGGGGTCCCAATCGATATCGAACCATCCGGCATGCGCTGCGTCCGGACCCCATTCGAGCACATCGAGCCACAGTGGATTGTCAGCGCCGCCGACTCCCATGTGATTGGGCACGAAATCGAGGATGTGACCGAGACTGTGTGCCTTGAGTGCGTCAGTGAGCTGACGGAATGCCGCTTCATCCCCGAGCTCGGGGTTGAGCTGACCGTGATCGACGATATCGTAACCATGAGCGCTGCCTGGGCGCGCCTTGAGGTACGGCGACAGATAGGCATGACTGACTCCGAGTGCCGCCAGGTAGGGAACGCAGCGCGCCATGGCTTCAAAACCGAAGTCCTTGTGCAGCTGAATGCGATAGGTGGCGCGCGGGATCATGGTTGCGGGCTCAGACGCGCAGACTCCAACGCACGCTCCACGGCCCCAGGCCTCCGGCAGCATCGGTATGACCCTCCTGCCACAGCAGCGTGCCCGCAGTGGCTGGAAACTCATGCGCCACCCGGTCCTTGAGGTTTGCCATGAGCGTCAATTCCACGGCGGTATAGCCGACCCAGCGCACCAGCACGGCGGACTCGCCCAGCACCCGATACTCTCCGGCGCCGCGGAGCGTGGGCAGCAGGGCAGTGATGTGGCGGCGCCTGACGGCAAGCAGCTCCCGGTACCAGCTCAAAGTGGCTGCGCCCGCGGGTTCATCCAAGCCGCTCCAATCGAGCTTGCTGCCGCGGAAGCTCTCAACGGCCTGCGGGTCCGGGATGCGCGCGCGCGCGGATTCGTCGCGGAAGGCCTCGAACCGCGAGAACTCCTGGCGTCGCCCGCGTACCACGGCCTCGCCCAGTTCGCCCGCGAAATCGCAGAAGAACAGAAACGGCTGCGGGCAATGCCATTCCTCTCCCATGAACAACATCGGGATCTGCGGCAGCAACAGGTACAGGGCCGTAATGGCGCGCACCGCCGGATCCGGCGCCAGCGCCGTGAGGCGCTCACCGCAGGCACGATTGCCGATTTGATCGTGGTTCTGAATGAATGCCACGAACGCATCGGGCGGCAGGTGCGCGCTCGGCTCCCCGCGCGCCGTGCCGCGATAAGGCATGAGCTCGCCCTGAAAGGCGAACCCCTGTGCCAGTGCGCGTCCCAGCAGCTCGGTGTTGGCGAGGTAATCGCCGTAATAGCCTTCCGCTTCGCCGCTGGCGGCAGCGTGCAGCACATGGTGCGCATCGTCATTCCATTGCGCGCTGTACAGGCACGGGACCCCGTGGTTGTCGCGCTCGAGCCAGCGCGCCTGGTTGTGTTCATTCTCCAGCACCAGGTGTATGTGGCGCCCCGGCAGGCCGGTGCGCACACGCTGTGACAGTTCGGCCAGGATGTGCACCGGCGAATCATCGATTATCGCATGTACGGCATCGAGCCGCAGCCCGTCGCAGTGGAACTCATTGAGCCAGTACAGGGCGTTGTGGATAAAAAATTCGCGCACTGTGCGGCTGTCATCGCCGTCGAAGTTGATCGCCGCACCCCAGGGCGTGTGATGGCGCGCACTTAAGAACTGCGGCGCGTACTGCGACAGATAATTGCCGTCGGGACCGAAATGGTTGTAGACGACATCGAGCAGCACCATGACGCCCATGCCATGGGCCGCGTCGATCAGTGCCTTGAGCTGCAGCGGATCGCCATAGCTCGAATCCGGCGCAAACGGCAGCACGCCGTCATAACCCCAATTGCGGCGGCCCGGAAAATCCGCCAGCGGCATGATCTCGATCGCGGTGATACCGAGTTCGCGCAGATGCTCGAGCCGCTCGATGGCGCTGACAAAGCTACCGGCCGCCGTGAAGCAGCCGACGTGCAGTTCATACAGCACGGCTTCATGCCAGGGCCGACCACGCCACTCGAGGTCGTGCCATTGATAGGCCCGTGGGTCAATGACCTCACTGGGGCCGTGCACATCCTCGGGCTGGAAACGCGAGGCCGGATCCGGCACTGCAGCGCCATCGGGCAGGATGAAGTGATAGCGAGAGCCACGCGCCGCGCGGGCGGTGTGCAGCGTATGCCAGCCCCCGGCTTCGCGCTGCAGCGCCAAGCTGCCCGGCTGATCCTGCAGCCGCAGTTCGATGCGCTCGTGACTGGGCGCCCAAAGGCGGAAGCGTACGCTGCCATCGACTTGCAGTTCGGCGCCAAAGGGCATGGCGTGCGAGCGCGCACCGGCGCGGCATGCGGTCGTGGTCATGTGACATCCGGCAGCAGCTCGAACAGCAGCAGCGAGCGCGCACTGAGCTCATAGCGCTCGCCGACCTGGAACTCGCGCGGCGCAGCCAGCCGGTCGATCAAGGTATCGATCAGCAATCCCCAGGCGCGCGCGCCATTGCACGGTGGCAGCGTGAAGTCCGCGCTCTCGTGATGCGAATTGAACACCATCAGCAGCGTGGCATCGGTGCCGCGTTCACGCAGGCCGCCCAGCCGCGAGCGTCCGTCCATGAGCATGCCGAAGCACTTCGCGCCCGCGCTCCAGTCCTGCTGCTGCATTTCCTCGCCGGCGGCATTGATCCAGGTGACATCCTTGACGCGAAACTCCTCGTCAAAATAACCGGTCAGGAAGCGCCGCCGCCGCAGAATGGGAAAGCGCGCGCGCAGCGCGGTGAGCTGGCGCACGAACTGCAGCAGCGAGGCGCCGCGTTCAGAGCGATTCCAGTCGAGCCAGCTGATCTCGTTGTCCTGGCAGTAGGCGTTATTGTTGCCGCGCTGAGTGCGTCCGAATTCATCGCCCGCCAGCAGCATCGGCGTGCCCTGCGACAACAGCAGCGTTGCGAGAAAGTTGCGGACCTGCTGGGCGCGCAACGCCAGAATGCCGGCGTCTTCGGTGGCTCCCTCCACGCCGCAGTTCCAGGCACGATTGTCACTGGTGCCATCGCGATTGTCCTCGCCGTTGGCCTCATTGTGCTTCTCGTTGTAGCTGACCAGGTCCTCGAGCGTAAAGCCGTCGTGCGCGGTAACAAAATTGACGCTCGACCACGCCAGACGGCCCTGATGGTTGAAGATGTCACCTGAAGCGCACAGCCGCGGCGCCAATGCACCTGCCGAGGTCTCGCTGTTCCAATAACCACGCACGGTGTCGCGGAAGTGGTCGTTCCACTCCGCCCAGCCGGGCGGAAAGCCGCCCACCTGATAGCCGCCGGGACCGCAATCCCAGGGTTCGGCGATCAGTTTGAGCTTACCCAGCACGGGATCCTGGGTGACCGCCTTGAGAAAACCGCTTTGATTGTCAAAGCCTCCCGGCTCGCGCGCCAGGATGGTGCCAAGGTCGAAGCGAAAGCCGTCGACGTGCATCTCCTGCGCCCAGTAGCGCAGCGAGTCGGTCACCATCTGAATCACGCGCACATGGCTGAGATTGACAGTGTTGCCGGTGCCGGTATCGTTGATGTAGAAACGTGGCTGGTCGGGCAGCAGCCGATAATAGCTCGCGTTGTCGATGCCTTTGAAGGACAGCGTCGGGCCCTTCTCGTTACCCTCAGCGGTGTGGTTGTAGACCACATCGAGGATGATCTCCAGGCCGGCCTCGTGGTAGCGCGCCACCATTTCCTTGAATTCACGCAGCGTGTTGAGATGGTCAGCGGCGTAACGCGGATCGGGAGCGAAGAAGCCGATGCTATTGTAGCCCCAGTAATTGCGCAGTCCTTTCTCCAGCAGCAACTTGTCATCGATGAAGGTGTGGACCGGCAACAATTCGACACTGCTGACTCCGAGCGAGCGGATGTAGTCGATCACCGGAGCGCTGGCGAAGCCGGCATAGGTACCCCGCAGGTGTTCAGCGATGTCATCGCGCAGGCGCGTAAAGCCGCGCACGTGCGCCTCGTAGATGATCGTGCGAACCCAATGCACATGATGCTTGACCGCTTCGCCCCTCCAGTCGAAGTTGGGATCGACCACTACGCACTTGGGGACAAAGGCCGCGCTGTCGCGCTCATCGAAGCTCAGGTCATCGCCGCTTTCCATCTGGTAGCCAAAGCAAGCGGGGTCCCAGCGGAGCGAGCCGGCGTGCGCGACCGCATAGGGGTCGAGCAGCAGCTTGTTGGCGTTGAATCGATGCCCGGCCTCCGGCTCATAGGGCCCATGCACGCGGTAGCCGTAAAAAGTGCCCGGCCCGACGCCCTCCAGGCGGCCGTGGAAGATCTGGTTGGTGTATTCGGGTAGCGTGATGCGCTCGGTCTCCCGGCCATCGGGGGCATCGAACAGGCACAGCTCTACGCGGGTGGCGTTGGCGGAAAACAGCGCGAAGTTCGTGCCTTGCCCATCCCAGGTCGCGCCACAGGGGTAGGGCAGCCCCTCCCGAAGCCGAATTGCCACCGGCCGTTTTCTAGGGCGCCGCGGTCATTGCTTGCGACCGCTTTCGGTGAGTTCCGACGTCGCGGGATATTTCTTCAGCTGCTCGCGGATGGCAAACAGCTCGCGTTCGACGGTTATGCGTATGCCGCCGGGCCGACGCATGGCCTGTCGGATCTCACCTTGCCGCTCGAGCAGTCGCTGCAGTTCGGATTGGGCTTCCATAAACACCTCACTTAGCCATCGAGGTCAAGAATCGGGTTTCCGGGCGCTTGCCTGAAGCGGCGCAGCGCCCACACTACTGTCGGCGCCGTCCGATGCCGGGGTTGCGGCCTTGCGGCCGGATGCTAGAATCGCGCGCCTCGTGGGGCGGTAGCTCAGCTGGGAGAGCGTCGCGTTCGCAATGCGAAGGTCGAGGGTTCGATCCCCTTCCGCTCCACCACAATTGCCTGATTTAATAGGACTTATCAGTTGCCGACGTAGCTGACGCGCCAAATCGAATTCGAGCCGTCGTCGGTCACCAGCAATGCACCGTCGGGTGCCACCGCAGCGCCGACCGGGCGGCCCCACACGTGACCGTTAGGCAGGACGAAGCCCGTCAGAAAGTCCTGGTACTCCCCGGTTGATCGGCCGGTCTGATGCAACGGTACCCGGATCACCTCATAGCCGGTGCGAATCGACTTGTTCCAGGAGCCGTGCTCGGTGGCGAATATGTCGCCCGCGTACTGCTTCGGAAACGCGTTGCCGCGGTAGAAAGCGATCTGCAGCGAGGCGTTGTGTGGCTGCAGCAATACGTCGGGCACGATGACCTGGCTGCGCAATTCCGGATGTTTTCCGGCGTGACGCGGATCCTGATGCGAGCCGATGTACCACCAGGGCCAGCCGTAGAAGCCGCCCTCGCGAACCGAGGTGATGTAGTCGGGCACGAGGTTGTCGCCCAGGCCGTCGCGCTCGTTGACCGTGCACCACAGCTGTCCGGTGCCGGGATCGACGGCAATGCCGGAAGGATTGCGGATGCCGGACGCGTAGATGCGCCGGTGCGATCCGTCCGGATCAAAGGCGAGGATGTCGGCGCGAAATGCTTCGACGGGCGAGGTGTCCGGGTCGTTGACATTGGAGCCGGAACCCACTGCGACGAACAGTGTTTTGCCGTCGAGCGAAAAGCTCAGGTCGCGCGTCCAGTGGCCGCCGGCGTACGGCAGCTCGATGATGCGCGAGCCGGGCCGGGTTGCGTGCAGGTCGCCGTTTCTATAGCGGAAGCGTCTGACCGCGTCGGAATCGGCGACGTAGATCCAGCGCGGGTGCGCTCCCACCGGATAAAAGGCGATGCCATACGGTCGGTTCAGGTGATCGACGAATATCTGCGAGCGCTGAGGTTTGCCGTCTTCGTTGACGCCACGAAAGACGCGGATCCGACCGGCCGCACTTTCGGCCACAAACATATCGCCGTTCGGTGCCGCACGAATGACCCGCGGTTGCGCAAGTCCGTCGGCAAACAGACCGACCTTGAAGCCTTCGGGGGCCTCAGGTTTCACATCCGGCGGGCGCTCGACCAGACTGGGTGAGTTGGCGGCGGAGGCGGTCGCATAGGGCGCGGGCAGGTCATCGACTGTGATCCGGTGCGTGTTGCCCGGCAGTTCATAGCGAAAGTCGGTAAAAGGCCCGGGCGGCGCCGGTGCATGCGCTATTGCACCGGGTACGGCGCCGGCCGCGGGATTTTCGCTCGCAACGTCGATCAACGTCTTGAGGTAGCTGACGATCTGCCAGCGTTGCTGCTCTGGAAGAGCCGACCAGGCCGGCATACCGTCGGCCGGTGAGCCGGTCGTGATGAACCAAAACAGCTCGCCGTCGGCAGCCGTTTGCGTGGCGCTGCGCGCGAGCGTCGGCACCTCGCCGCTGCCTTGCCCGTTGGCGCCGTGGCATTCGGCACAGTGCGCGGCATAGAGTTCGCGGCCGGCTTCGGCCGCTGCCTCCCCGCGATACGGATTATTCAACGCTGCGGCGCTCGCGGGAGCATCGTGAAAATCAGTCTGCTGAGAAGCAGTCTGCTGAGAGGCCGTCTGCTCGGCCCAGCCCGAGCCGGTCGCGAGCAGGCTCAGACATAAGGCCGCGCAGCAGACGCTCTTATGATGAACCGAGTCGCTGGGCTTCATTGCAGTCACGATGGATTGACTGCCGAAATATACCACCGGAGGGAAAAGCCCGCGGCAATGCGGGCTTTTCCGTCAATTTGCAGCGCTCCTAGCCAGTGACCTGAAGCACGATCTTGCCGCGATTGTGCTTGGTTTCGAGCTGCTGCTGCGCCGCTCCAGCATCGGATAGCCGGAACACGGCCTGGATGTGCGGGCGCACTTTGCCGGCGTCGATCAGTGCGCCAATCTCGCGCAGCTCGTCGGCATCGGGTTGGGCCATGTAGTGTTCCGCGCGCGCGGCACGCGTCTTGGCCCGTTCCTCCGAGGGCTTGGTGAGCGTTGATATCATCGTGCCGCCCTGTTTGAGTACGGCCCAGGAGCGCTCCTGCGTATCGCCGTTAACCAGGTCGAATACCAGATCGACGTCGGCGATGCGCCGTTCAAATGGCTCGGCTTTGTCGATGACCTGATCGGCGCCGAGGGAGCGGACGAACTCCATATCCTCCTTTGAGGCGGTAGTGGAAACGCGCGCGCCTCGCGCCTTGGCGCATTGCACCGCGAGGTGGCCCACTCCGCCCGCGGCGCCATGGATCAGCACGTGCTGTCCCGCCTGCAGATCGCCGTGATCAAATAAGCCCTGCCAGGCCGTGACGGCCGCCAGCGGCACCGCGGCTGCTTCGATGAAATTCAGGTGCTCAGGCTTGGCCGCGAGGTCGCGCTCCTTCACGATCACATATTCGGCATAACCGCCGTGTTCGCGATCGAGCATGGCATACACTTCGCTGCCCTTCTTGAAGTGTGATACTGCGGAACCGCATTGCTCGACGATGCCCGACACGTCTCGGCCCAGCACCAGCGGCAGCTGATCTTTCTTGACCGATGGATATTTGCCGGAGCGCGTTTTGTAGTCCACCGGGTTGACGCTGGCGGCGTTGACCTTGACCAATACTTCGTCCGCTTTCGGCACCGGCATCGGCAGATCCTCGATCTTGAGCACATCGGCGGACCCGAATGAATGAATCACGATTGCTTTCATGGTTGACTCCAATTATTGAGACTT
>Ga0302326_10003112_pt1 | contig 39387 bp, 33 predicted proteins | sample Palsa_T0_3_FD_202264 | JGI IMG/M metagenome (GOLD analysis project Ga0302326, IMG submission 202264) | Peat permafrost microbial communities from Stordalen Mire near Abisko, Sweden - Palsa_T0_3 | ecosystem: Environmental > Terrestrial > Soil > Palsa > Peat permafrost | place: Sweden: Abisko... | reverse complement strand
GCACAGGCATTGCAGCAAATGGTTGGCTTGCGGGTGAGGGAAGGACGAGGTGAGGAGAACCGCGAGAGCAAGATCATGGTAGCTCAACCGGCAGGATGAAACAACGAGGTTCGGCGGGGACTGCCGCTCGGAGCACCTGGTTTTCCGGGCAACCGCAAGACAATTCCCTGATGCCACCAGACTATTTGATCGCCTCCAATGACTCCAAGGCGCGCTTCGCCACCTCTGGCGGCAAGGGCGCATAACCCAATGCGGAGCACTTCTTCTGGCCCGACGCGAGCACCCAATGGAGAAGCTCCGTCAGCAGATCCTTCTTGCTCCTATCCTCTATCTTCTCAGGAAGCAAAAACCAGGTGTAGGTGGAGATGGGGTAGGCGCCCTTGCCAGGTGGATCGGTGATGGATACGCGAAAATCCTGGCCTTGACTCTCGGCTGTTGCTGCCGCGGCAGCCGTCACCGTCGAAATGCTTGCCCTGATGAACTCTCCGGCCGAGTTTCTGATGGCCCCGAAACTGAGTTCATGTTGCAATGCGTAGATAAATTCAACGTACCCGATCGAGTTCGGAGTCCGTTCTACAGCAGAAGCAACTCCCTCATTTCGCTCCGCTCCGATTCCGACGGGCCATGGCACGGTAGTCCCAGCGCCAACCGATGCTCTCCATTGTGTACTGACCTTCGACAGATAATCGGTCCAGACAAAACTGGTACCGCTGCCGTCCGAGCGATGAACCATAACGATGTCGGCGTCTGGGAGAACTGCTCCACGATTGTACTTTCGGATTTCGGGGTCATTCCACTTTTTGATCTTTCCCAGGAAAATTCCAGACAAGGTTTCAGGGGTAAAGTTAAGAGTCCGGCGAAGACCCTTCACATTGTAAATAGCAACCACTGCGCCCAGGACCACCGGAACATGAATGAAACGTTGACCAGCTTCCGACATGGCCTTGTCGGACAATGGCATCTCCGAGGCAGCAAAGTCTGCTTTATGCTCCTGCAACCGCTGAACTCCGTCTGCCGATCCAACGGCGTCGTAGCTGACATGCGTGTTTGGATGTTCTTCCTCGAACAATTCGAACCAACGCTGATACAGGGGCGCAGGAAACGTAGCACCCGCACCTCTCAGAATTCCTTTGAGTCGCGCTCCCGGGTCTGCAACTCCCGGCTCCGGCTGGCTTTCTCCTTTGAGAGCCGCCAGCAGCTTGCTCACAAGCTGGCGAGCGAGATCATCAGCGATACCATTCCAGGGAAACTTGCTGGGACTCACCAGATACGACCACAACGTGTCGCCATTCTTGCCAACCACTTCCACCGAGAGGTAGCCTTCGAACGTGGGCTGGCTCAGACTATTGGACCGCGGGCTGAGAGAAACCCGGCCGGTGACCCACACCCGGCTCGTACCTTTAATCACCGCGTCGGCCAGCCGTGGATCTGGGATCACCTGAACATCGGGACTTTTTCGCAGGCGCCGGAGCATCTCTTCACGAATCGCGGTCGCATATTTATCGTTTCCGAGGGAATCGACACACAGCTTTCTAACTTGCGACAGTTGGTCTGCTGTTTGGGCATAGCTGCCCTCAGCGCTCCCACAGAGTAGCGCGAGCACGGTGCATAGCGAATAGGCAAGCCTGAAAACCCAAGCCAAGAGCCGATCCCTCCGCGGACGGAACTTCATTCTAAGGCTGGGATGATTACATTTTGGTTACACCGTGCCGGGCGATACCTGGCAAGCCGCGGGAGCGGGTCGCCGGTGTCTGACTTTAATTCCCTCCCAGCCTCTCGAAGAACAGACAGATGGTCTCGATTCCGTGGTGGAAGTTGGGGATGTGGAATTTTTCGTTAGGGGCATGCAGGTTGTCATCCGGGAGGCCGAAGCCCATCATGACGCTGGGGATTTTCAGGCTGTCCTGGAAGTCGGTGACGATAGGGATCGAGCCGCCGCTGCGAATGAAGACCGTCTCTTTCTTGAATGTGTCGTGCAACGCTTCGGTCGCGGCCTTGATGTAGGGATTGTCGGTGCCCACCACGCAGGCCGGTCCTTTGCTCCACACTTTGATCTTGGTCTCGATCCCCCTAGGCGTCAGCTTCTTCACAAAGTTCGTATACTTCTTCAGGATGTCGTCGGGATCCTGATTCGGCACCAGGCGCATGGACACTTTCGCCGCAGCTTTGGCCGGAATCACGGTTTTTGCGCCGGCGGCGACAAACCCACCGGGCATGCCGTGAACTTCGAGCGTGGGTCGCGCCCAGGTGCGATGCAGAACCGAGTAGCCGGGTTCTCCGGTGAGGACTTTCGAGCCGACTTCAGTCTTACGGTAGCGCTCTTCATTGAACGGCAAACGCTTCCAGGCTTTGAGTTCGTCTTTACTCGGCGCCTTCACTCCTTTGTAGAAGCCGGGGATGAGTACATGGCCCTTTGCATCCTTCAGCTTGCTGATGATCTCAATCAGCGCGAAAAAGGGATTAGGGGCCGCGCCGCCGTACATGCCGGAGTGCAGGTCGGTCTTGGCTCCCACGGCTTCGATTTCGGTGTAGAGCAGGCCGCGCAGGCCGACGCATAACGTGGGGAGGTTGGGAGCGAAGAGTTCGGTATCGCAAACGAGAGCAAAGTCGGCTTTGAGTTTCGACGTCTGCTTCCGGAGGTACTCGGAGATCGATTCGCCTCCAACCTCTTCTTCGCCTTCGAAGATAATCTTTACATTGATGGGCAGCTTGCCGTCGCCCGACATGAGCGATTCGAGGGCTTTTACTTCCATCCAGAGCTGGCCCTTGTCGTCGACTGCCCCGCGGGCATAGATATTGTTGTTGCGCTCTGTTGGCTCGAAGGGCGGCGTGTGCCACTCATCGAGTGGTTCGGCCGGCTGCACATCGTAGTGGGCATAGCACAGGACCGTGGGCCTGCCCGCAGCGTGCAACCAGTCGGCGTAGATTAACGGATGGCCCTTGGTTGGAATCACTTCCACATTTTCCATTCCGATGCGGCGGAGTTCGCTGGCCACAAATTCGGCCGCTCTCTGCACGTCGGCTTTATGCTCGTCGAGGGTGCTGACGCTGGGGATGCGAAGAAGATCCTTAAGTTCGCTGAGAAAGCGTTGCTGATTATTGCGGGCAAAATCGACTGCGGGGGAGGCCATTGGGTTGATCCTTTCTGGTGCCAGGCGCAACAAGGCGGAATGAGTGCTTGCGGAAACGCTTCAGTATACCCGAAGGCATGGACCGGCGAGCGGGGGGGCCGTGATGTTGAACTGCGGAAGGCAAGGGGAAACTCAGGCGTACCCGAGGCGAATGCGACGTCCTAAATAGGCGACCGCGAGCAGCACTGCCGCCGCGAATCCATAGGCCTGGGGACGGCTCGAGGCAAGAGTCGTTCCTATGAAATCGAGCGCCGGCATTTGGTGTGCGGGTCCGATGTACCACCAGGCCGTATAGAAGGCCTCGAACGGAATGCTGCTGCTGCTCCAGATGCCCAGCGCTAACGCGAGGCTCGGGATGAACATCGCAGCGCTGACCCAGGCGGCGAGGCCCGGCCAATCGGCATTGAGGAATAGACGAAGGCCGACGCCGCCACCGGTCAGGGCGGCGACTGCGACGCCTGCCATCCAGAGCGCGGGAAGTTGGCGCGTCAAGAAGCGTTCCGAAGAAAACAGCAGAGACCCGGTGGCGTAACGGGCCTCGCGACAGCCCATTTGCGACCAGACAAGCAGAGGCCAGATCCATGCGGCGAGCAAGACGCCCTGGCGCGCGGCAGAGAGTGGTGATGTCAACTCGCCGACCAACAAACCAGCGGCAACTGTATACCACCACCAGGGCTGGCCTTTGAGCATGAGCCGAAGCTCAGAGGCGACAAGCTGCAGGAAACGCAGGCGCGCCGAAGTGCGCACCAGCGGAGTCAGGTGGCCGGCCGAAATGGAGATTGCGGGAGAGGAGGCGGCCATTTGCTCCGACACTTGTAGTGCGGACGGGCCAGGCAGAGTTTTCGCGCGCCGCTTAAACCATTCTTTCTCTGGGTCGAAGCGGTGGAAGAAGACGGAGGCAAAGAGCGCAAGAGCGGCGGCTATGATGATCCATAACAAACGCGCTGCCAGCACGCGGGGAGTCCAGTCAATTCCATTCCAAACGAAGGTTCGAATGGCGTGCGCTCCTCCGATGGTAAGCTCGAAGTTGAAGTGTTCGGGGGTGCTTGGGTCCGCGGCAGCCAGGGCGGCGCGTGTGCTGCGATATAGAAGTTGAATGCCCGACGGGTCGTCCACGTGAGCCTTGTCACCGAGAACCAGTCCAAAGGTCCACAAGAAAAAATACAGTACGTTCCCGACTCCGCCTCTGAGAATGGGGAGGGTTTCGAAAAGAATTGCCAGGCTGGCGGTTAGGAACATCGCGGGGAGTGCCACGAGCAGAAAAGGCGACCACAATCGCCAAAGAGAAATAGGGCGCGCCTCAGGGAGGACGAATTGCATCGCGAGCGCGGCCAGCATGAGGACCAGAACCATACATCCCAGCACAGCAAAATTGCTGAAGGCTTTCGCGAGGGTATAGAAAGGCTTGCGCATGGGCGTGGCAGCCAGGATGCGGCCTGCACGGGTGTCTGTGTCCCGTTGCAGAGCATTCTTCACGATATAGAAGCCCACCAACGAGAGAAACGTAGAGCAGGAAACCGTCATCAGCATGCCGATCCAAGCTGAGTTGTAGACGCCGCGGTATCCGTGGCCAACGACGATCCGTAGTTTCTCAGTGGCCACGGCATACGCCAGATACAAAGCTCCGGCCAAAGTCAGGAGAAAGCTGTAGCGCCTGACTCGTTCCAGAAAGTCGGCGCGAGCCATGTGATAAAGCACGCGGGGTGCGTTCACGCCGAGGCTCCGGCGCGGTGCTGCGAAAGGCAGTAAAGGTAGGCGTCTTCCAGCGTAGGACCGACAGGCAGCGCGCCGGCCGGCGGAGCCTCCGCGAGAACCCGCGCGTGGACACCGTCACTGCGTCGCGTGGTGTTGCTGATGAGATAGCGTTGCCGCGCTGCGGTGAGTTCAACGCTGGGCAGCACCCACTCCCATACTCTGCCCTCGACCTTTTGTAGCAGGATCTCCGGCGAGGCGTGTTCCACCAGCCTGCCTTGCGAAATCAAGGCAATGTCGGTGGCAGTGGCCTCGACGTCAGAAACGATATGGGTGGAAAGAATCACAATCCGCTCGCCGGAAAGTTCCGAGAGCAGATTGCGGAAACGCACGCGCTCTTCCGGGTCGAGGCCGGCGGTGGGCTCGTCAACGATGAGCAATTGCGGATCGTTGAGCAGAGCCTGGGCAATGCCGACGCGCTGTTTCATGCCGCCGGAATAGCCGCCCAGAGGCCGCTTGCGGACATCCGTGAGGTTCACCAGGTTCAAGAGTTCGTCAATGCGACGCTTGGACGTAGCTGCGTCAAGACCTTTGACTGCGGCCAGATATTCGAGGAATTCAACCGCGTTGAGATTTGGATAAACTCCAAAATCCTGGGGCAAGAAGCCGAGCACAGCGCGGAGGGAATCAGGATCGGCGGCTGCGTCTGCTCCGTTCCAGAGCACACGCCCTTGGCTGGCTCGGGTGATCGTGGCTAGGATGCTCATCAGCGTGGTCTTGCCGGCGCCGTTCGGACCGAGCAATCCCAGCACTCCGGTGCCGAGCTCCAGACTGAAGTCGCGCAGCGCAAGGGTTCCGTGGCGGCCATACTGCTTACTGACTTTATCGATGAGCAGGTTCAAGATTCCTCCGGTACGAAGCCGCCGTATGCAGGGAACGCTTTCCACATTGAAAAAGTTCCAACGTCTCTCCAAGTGGTCTAGAAAAAAAACCTGGCCGGTGAGAACGCGGTGAGGTCGTAGCCGCAGTTGGTTTCTGTGATAACTTCAGCCATGACCTGGGCCGTGATCGGGGCCAGGAGAATACCATCGCGGAAGTGGCCGGTGGCGACGTAATAGCCTGGAGTCTCCGTTGCGCCGAGAATGGGCAGTGCGTCCGGAGTGCCGGGGCGCAACCCGGCCCAGTCTTCGAGGGTCCTGGCGTTGCGCAGCTCTGGTATCAATTCAACTGCGGCACGGTGCAGGCGCTGGATGGCATCGACGTCTGTGCGCTTCTCGAAGCCCGCTTCTTCCACGGTTGTCCCGACCAGAATTCTTCCGTCGCTGCGCGGGATCAAATAAGCCTCCGGAGCCCGGATCACATGCCTCAAAAAATCACGAGACGGCGAAATGAGGCAGAGCATTTGTCCTTTGACCGGGCGTGCGGGAAAAGCGTGAGGCGCGATCTGGCCCGACCAAGCCCCCGCGCAATTGACAACTTTCGGCGCACGGAACGAGGTCTTCTTCGTGATGACTCCGCTCAGTTGGCCCTTCGAGAGATCCACGGCGGTGACGGCATCGCCGGACGAAACGTCCACCCCGCGTCGTTTGGCCGTTTGCAGTGCCGCGGCGGCTAGCGCGCGCGGATCGACACTGCGCTCCTTTAAGTAAAACGCCGGCCGATTGCAACGTGCAAGCGTAGGTTCGAGTTCAGCCAGCGGCGCGGGAAGCAAGCTCGCAAGGCTGAATCCCGGGCGCTCGTGCACGTGTTCGGGTGGAGGGAAGACTATCGCTCCCTGTTCGCGCAGATCGACGGACAGACCTGACTCGACCTGCAGTTCGTGGACGAATTCCGGATAAAGGTGCGCGCTGGCTGTGGCCAGCGGCTGCAGGGAAGGGGGCGTCTCGGCGCCGCAATCGACCAGCATACCTCCTGCGGCGTATGACGCTTCACGGCCGGGCTCGCCGCGCTCGACAATCAGGACGCTGGCTCCCTTTTTTCGAAGCTCAATCGAGAGGGAGAGTCCGATGATGCCGCCGCCGATCACAATGACGTCCCAAGTCTTCATGCCCGCATTGTAGAAGACTCAGCCGGCGGCAAATCCTCTGCAGGCTGGAGTGAGACGCGAATTGTCGCTGCCAAACCGTTGTGGGCACGTTACTTTCGTGACCGGCTCCGCATACCTCTTGTTATGCGGCGCGCACCTTCCGCCGCCTATAATCCGGTCAAACACAGAGAAAAACTAGAGATCACCAAGACTCAGGTTTTGTCGAGCCATTTCTGTCGACCAGTGTTCAAGAAAGTTTTTGGCCAAGGACATGTCGAAGTTAAACCACTTACAACCACGCTCTGCTTCGGCGCCGTCGGCCTGGCTCTATGGGCCGTGGCTGGATCTGGTTGTCGGTTGCGGCGCCTGGTCCGCTCCACTACTGCTGCTGTCGTATCTTTCCATCGCTGCCAGCACGCGCACCTGGTCGGTTGCCTTTTACGGGTTAGCGCTCCTCTTCAATTATCCGCATTACATGGCCACAATTTACCGGGCCTACCATCGCGTCGAGGATTTCCAAAAGTATCGAATCTTCACCGTGTACACGACGGCTCTGATTCTGCTGACCGCGTTGCTCGCTCACTTCTGGATGGGAATTCTTCCGTGGATATTCACCATCTACTTGACCTGGAGTCCCTGGCACTACAGCGGACAGAATTATGGCCTGTTCATGATGTTCGCCCGTCGTGCCGGCGCGAGTCCTGACACGGCAACCCGCCGCGCCCTTTACGGCGCGTTTATCACTTCTTATCTTGTCCTACTGATTGGATTCCACACTGGAACTTCCTCGGACCCGTTGTTCCTCTCGCTGGGGATTCCGGCGGTTGCGGGCCGTTGGAGTCAGATGGGACTGGGCGCAGCTTTTCTCGCGCTCTCAGCTTACGGTTTGTTTCGCCTGATGAAGGCTGTGGAATGGCGAAAACTTGTGCCCTGCCTCACGCTCTTTTCGTCGCAGTTTCTCTGGTTCCTGCTGCCGGCGGCGATGTCGCTGATCAAGGGGATGGAGATCCCGCAGAGCCGCTACAGCACTGGCGTTTTGGCCATCATGCACTCGGCCCAGTATTTGTGGATTACGAGTTACTACGCGCGCCGTGAGGCAGGGGAATCGCCGGGTCGAAGCTGGCATCCCTGGGCGTATTTCGGAGTGCTGGTCGCGGGCGGAATTGCTCTCTTCATTCCCGGACCATGGCTGGCGAGCCGCGTTTTCCATCACGATTTCACCGCCAGCTTTCTCATCTTTGGTGCGTTGGTGAATCTCCACCATTTCATTCTTGATGGCGCAATCTGGAAGTTGCGCGACGGCCGCATCGCATCCCTGCTCCTCAATTCGCGCGAGCGGGTTGCGAACGCAGCTTCGGGAACGGGAGGCGGGCTCTCAGCGGCATGGGAGTGGCTTTCGGGGAGTACTGCAAGCGCCCGCTCCGTGCGGGCGAGTGCGGCGCTTTTGCTTCTTTTGTGGGGAACGGTTGACCAGGTACGCCACTACCTGGCGCTGCGCTCAGATGATGCGCACGATTTGGAAAGGGCGGCGTTGCTCGATTCGTTCGACAGCCCCCTGCAGATGCGTCTGGCGGATCGCGAACTGCAGGATGGTCATCCCGAGCAAGCGGAAGTGGCGTGGAGAAAGGCGATACAGTCAAATCCTGCTGATCAGGCCCCGCGCGAGGCTCTGCTGCGCTTCATGGTCGAGCAGAAGCGCTTCGATGAGGCGCTCGCACTGACGGATGCGTCTCTCAAATATTCCCCCATCAATGCCAATCTGTTGGTGGACCGCGGGCTCCTGGCTCTTCGCCTCGGTCATCCCGACCAGGCCGTCGACAGCTGGAAGCGGGCGATTGCCGCCGATCCTGGCCAAATGCTCCTCCATCTTTATCTCGCGAACGAACTTGACCATGAAGGCAAGGCTCAGGATGCGGCAGCACATTACAAAGCATTCTTGACATCAGTTGCACAACAACCGGCGGCGAAGCGTCCAGAGCCGGAGAAGGTAATTGCGATTGCGCTTCGTATGGCAGATTGCCAGGCCCGTGCCTCCGAGAAGGCGCAGTCGGTTCAATCGTACGAGTTGGCTGCAAAGATTGCAGCTCAGACCAAGCAACCCAAGCTCGAAAGCATCGCCAACGTGAATGAAGCGGCATTGCAAGCGGAAGCCGGCAAATTAGGCGAGGCCCTCCGGCTTTACCAGCATGCCGTGCAACTCGATGACTCGATCGGCGATCGCACGTCGAGCGCCGAAGATTGGTTCGCCTACGGCCGTTTTCTCGATAGCGCGGGTTTTCCTCCGCGCCTGGTTTATGCGTGCCTCGTGAAATCCACCAGCTTGCAAGACTCCCTTCCTGAAGCGAGTCAACGACAGGCGCTGGCTGGGGCCAGCCAGCGTGCCGAGAGTCGCCTGGGGCCGGAAGCCGCTGCCATCCGCCGCGATCCGGAGCCGCTGCTGCGGAAAGCATTGGGACTTCGGCAATAGTCAACGGCTAGGGCACCAACTCCGCGCCTGCCGCAATTTCTGAGAAGCCTCTAAAGTTTTTGTCTGCCCCGGGCTCGCGCAAATCTCCACAAAGCCGATTGACAGTATTGACCTTGTGCTAAACAATTGAAGGGACCAACAGCTTAAGACGGTCAATCCTGGAGGATTCAATGGCGGACGAAGGCGATCTAATACCTGTGGAAGCTGTAGAACAGCAGTCCACTGCGGGAAAGTGGATTCTGGTTGTACTGGCAGTCGTTGTCGTCGCAGCAGCCGTCTATGGATATGTGACCACGCAGCAGCGCGTCGACAAGCTGACGAAGGATCTGAGCGACAGTCAGGCGCAGGTCGGCGAACTCAAGAGCAAGATGCAGACTGCCGAGGCCTCCGAGGATGCCCTGGCCCATCAGGTTGGCCTTACCAAGAAGGAGTTGGCGCAACGCGCCGCTGAACTTCAGGCACAACAGAAGACCGCGGAAAGCCGCCTGGAGCAGGAGGAGAACGAATCCAAAGCGCAGATCGGCCAGGTGAGCGGGGAAGTAGCCGGGGTCAAGACCGATGTGGGCGGAGTGAAAACCGACGTTGCTTCCACGAAGGCAGACCTCGAAGCCACCAAGGCAAAGCTGCAGTCTACAGTTGGCGACCTCGGTGTGCAGAGCGGCTTGATTGCTACAACTCGCACCGATCTGGACGTGCTCAAACATAAGGGTGATCGCAACTATTACGAATTTACTTTGCTTCGGGGCGCGAAGCCGCAACCAGTGGCGACGGTCACTCTCCAACTCAAGAGGACCGATCCCAAGCATGGGAAGTTCACGGTGAATGTGACTTCCGACGACAGGACCATTGAGAAGCAGGATCGCAACGTCGCCGAGCCCATTCAGTTTTACGCGGGACGCGACCACCTGCTGTTCGAGCTGGTGGTTTGGACGGTCGACAAAAAGAAAGCCACGGGATATTTGAGCACGCCGAAAAATGCGCCCACTCCGGTGACTGCCAATTGAACGAAGCGCTTTTCCCGGCGGGCAGGCAGGAATGATCCCGGCGCAATCCGGCTGTCATTCGATTGGAACAAATTTCACGCAGACAGGCTGGGCCACATCCAAAACTTTGCCGGTGGGCGTCAAACGTCCGGTTTGCTGGTTGATGTGAAAGACGACCACGTTGTCCGCCTTTTCGTTGGCGGCAAATAACAACCTGCCTCCGGGGGCAATCTCGAAATTCCGCGGCCCTTGGCCCTTCGTGGAGGCGTATTCGACGAGTGTGAGCGTGCCCTTGTTCAGGTCGATGGCGAACACCGCGATGCTGTCGTGTCCGCGGTTCGAGGCGTAGAGAAATTTGCCCGAGGGATGTACTTCGATCTCAGCTGCCGTGTTTTCTCCGGCGAAAGTCTTCGGAAGAGTCGAAATCGTTTGCAGCGGATGCAGCGCGCCGACGGCATCGTAATCAAAAGCGGTAACCGTGGAATGCATTTCGTTAATCACGTAGGCGAACTTGCCGTCGGGATGAAATGCGAAGTGCCGGGGACCGGCGCCCGGATCGGCTTTGGTGGAGGCCGGGTTGGGAGCTAGCGTTCCTCTGGTGCTGTCGAATCGATAGACAAGCGTTTCATCGAGGCCCAGGTCGTCCACAATCGCAAAACGGTTGTCAGGCGACAAGTCGATGGAGTGAGCGTGCGGTCCCTCCTGCCGCTGCGGATTGGTGCCGTGGCCGCTGTGCTGGAGAAACGCCGAGGGCTCGCCCAGGCGGCCATCTTCGAGCACAGGAAATACCGCGACGCTGCCGCCGGTGTAGTTCGCCACCAGAACATACTTTCCAGTTTTGTCTAACATGATGTAGCAAGGGTCGGCGCCCTTGGACGCTACTTCATTCAGTAAGGTCAATTTACCGGTCGCACGATCGATCGCGAAGGCGCTCAGTGCTCCACTTTTCTGGCCGTCGTAGGTGCGAAGCTCGTTGACCGCGTACAGGAAGCGGTGGTTGGGGTGCACGGCCAGAAACGATGGATTGACGCTATGCGCCCCCAGACCGACCGAAGTCAGTTCGCCGCTTTCGGGGTCGAAGCGGTAGGCGTAGATTCCCTTACTTGCGCTGCCTTCTTCGGTGTAGGTACCGATGTACATCAAGTATTTGTCTCTGTGCGAGGCGGGCGTCGCGGCCGCGCCGCACATGGCCAACAGCGCCAGCGCGAGCAGCGATGGGATAGTCCGAGCAAAAATCCGGGCGAGCTTCATCGAGCTATAGGGACGCACGTGGTACCTCCTGGGCGAGTGAGGGGTCACAAGATTTGGGAACTACTTGGTGAGCACCACGGGCACCGGTTGGTCGTAAGGCTGAATGACCACGCTCACCGAGCGGCGCTGGTTGAAGGCCTCCAAGCTCACCGGGAAGCTGACGATCACAGTGCGTGTAAGTTCCTGGCCGGGCTGCAATTTATCTTCGGGTGCAAGGGCCGGTTGCGCGTTGATCTTCAGCGTGGGAAAAGCTTGATAGTAGCGATCGAAATCGACGGCGGAAACGGCTTCGCTGGCTGATTCCGCGTTGGATGTCACCAGCTTGCCCTCAATGTCATGCACCCACAGCGGTTTCTCACCTGAGTTGTGCAGCGTGAGGGTCAGCGCGACCAGCACGGCATTTTGCCCAGGTAGCTCTACCGCGGCTACATTGTCGAGCGATCCCGCACCTTGCGGTTTGGCGCGCTGTAAGAAGGAATAAATCCCAACGATGATGATTATTCCCGCGGTGGCGAGAATAAGCACTTTGACCGGAGGCAGGTTGCGCTTAGCGGTGCCGAATTCGTCGCCGATGTTGATCGTCGGCCCCCGTTGGGCGGCCGGGGGCGCGGCATTTGCAGGCGCGCTCGGGGTCGCGGCAGGAACAGGCGTGAGATTAGGATTCGGATCAGGCATATGAATATTTTCGCCTCCGAATTGTACTCCGACGCAGAGATTTCAACTCCATTCGTGCTTCATCGCTTTGGCGAATTTCTCCGCCGGCAAGGTGTTGAGCACGTCTTCCTTAGTTAGCCAGGCCCGTCGCGCCTGCAAGATGCCATAACGGATTTTGTCGAGATGCGAGGTGTGGTGAGAATCGGTGTTGATGACGATCTTCACGCCGCGCTGCCTGGCTTGGCGTAGATGAACATCGTTGAGATCGAGACGATCTGGGTAGGAGTTCAGCTCCATTGCAACTTTGTGTTTTGCTGCCGCGTTCAGGACGGCGTCCATGTCGAAGTGATAGGCGTCGCGGCGAAGCTGCAGGCGTCCGGTGGGATGGCCGAGGATTGAAGTGTTTGGGTTCTCGACCGCTTTCAGCAAGCGCTCGGTCATCTTCGCCGGCTCCTGATTGAAAACCGAATGCACGCTGGCGATGACCACATCCATCTGCGCCAGCACATCGTCGGAAAGATCAAGGTCGCCATCGGCCAAGATATCCACTTCGATTCCGGCAAAGATGGTGATCCCGTCGATTTTCGCATTCGCTTCCCGGATGCGCTGAATATGCTCCACGGCGCGCTTATCATCGAGTCCGTTGGCGAAAGCCAGGTTCTTGGAGTGGTCGGTGATGGCAATGTATCTGTAGCCCCGCGCCTGGGCGGCCTCCGCCATTTCTTCGATGGTGTTACGGCCGTCGGTTGCGACCGTGTGCATGTGCACGTCGCCTTGAAGATCGTCCAAAGTAATCAAAGCTGGCAGGGTGTGCTCTTCGGCGGCATCGATCTCGCCCAGATTTTCACGCAGCTCAGGAGGAATGTAATCAAGCTTGAGCTTGGCGTAAATCTCTTCTTCTGTTCTTCCGGCGACCGGCTTCTCCGTTTTGAGGTCGGCGAGGCTGTATTCGTTCAGGGTATAACCCATTTTGAGGGCACGCTGGCGCAGAGCAACGTTGTGGCTTTTCGATCCGGTGAAATACTGCATCGCCGCGCCGAACGACTCCGGAGGCAGGAGGCGAACATCCACTTGCAAATCGTTGCGCAGGCGGAAGCTGATCTTATTGTCGCCCTGTCCGATGATGCTCATCAGCGGCGGATATTGCGCGATATATTCGACAGCCTTCTGGCGTTCGGCCTCGCTGCAGCAGGCTGAGCCGGTCACCAGAATGTCGAGATCGCCTACGGTTTCGCGGCCACGGCGCAGTGAGCCGGCAGGAGTGATTCGGTCGATGCCGGGAAACTTCGCAAGATAGTCCGTCAGTTTCTGCGCCTCGGTCTCGGCTGCATCGATGAGAAATCGCCCCGAGATTCGGCGGTAGTCTTCTATCGCCTTCAGCAGTTTTTGTTCGTGCTTCTCGCCCATGCGCGGCAGTTCGCGGATTTTGCCTTCGCGTGCCAGTTTTTCTACTCCATCAACGTCGGAGACTTGGTAGGCGCTCCAGATCAGGGCGATCGTCTTCGGTCCCAGACCCTGAATCTTTAACAGTTGCAGCATCGAGGGGTGATACTTCTTGAGCAATTCGGTTTGTAAACCCAGGCTGCCTTCCCTGAGGAGCTCCTGCAAGTTCAGCAGCATGCCTTTACCGATGCCCGGAACGGCCAGCACCTTCTTCGGTTCGGCGATGATGTCTTTGATCTGCTCGCTAAGATTTTCAACGGCCTGGGCCGCGTTGCGGTAAGAGCGGATGCGAAACGAGTCCTGCCCGTCGATTTCGAGCAGGTCTGCGGTTTCGTAGAGAACTGTAGCGATGGATTTGTTGTCCACTGCCTAAAGATTAAACAAGATTGGGGTGCGGTGCCAACGTAAGGGACGAAAGGAGTCGGGAGGTGGATAACGAACCTCATTGGACCACGCGCCTAAGAACACCTTCGCTCGGCCGGCAGAATTGAGCTGGGAGACGCAGATCACGCGCTCTTCGCAACGTTCGCGGCTTGTGGTCCCTTCGGGCCGTCCGCGATCTCGAACTCCACCTGATCGCCTTCCTGCAGGCTTTTATAGCCCTCGGAAGTGATTGCGCTGTAATGAACAAAAATGTCGGGACCATCGGCGCGACCGATGAACCCGTAACCCTTTGCGTTATTGAACCATTTCACCGTGCCTTTCAGACGTTCCACGCGAAAACCCCCGCTTTCTGCACGTCTTCAAGGGGCCAAAGACGTGCCCGCATAGGATGCATTTTGTAGCGATTAGGATGGGGTGTCAAGGCGAAATGGTGGCCTCGCTGAGGCAGGAAACGGTTGCCCGTAGCTTCAATCGGACGTCGCGACCCCAGCATGCGAGGTACCTACTTTTTGCCGGAGCTGGTGATCGAGCCACAGAACTGAACAAATAGTTTTCCCGTCGCGAATGGTGCCGTTCAATACCATCCGAAGGGCTGTGGGGAGTGCGACCAACCGCTTGCGGATGACTTCGTCAGCCTCGGGCTGCGCGGGGCCGGGACGCAGGCCGGTGGCCAGATAAACCGACATGGTCTCGGCAACGAATCCGGGGCTAGCGTAGAACTTGAGAATTGGCCGCCAATCCGTGGCCGTGTATCCCGTCTCCTCAAGAAGTTCGCGCTTCGCCGCGTGGAGCGCCGTCTCCCCCGGATCGATGCGTCCGGCGGGGATCTCCCACAAATAATCGTTGGCGGCATGACGATATTGACGCTCCAGAAGAACACGCGGCGAAGGATGCGATTCTTCGACCGCCAAAACGACAACGGAGCCGGAGTGGTGAACGACATCGCGACGGGCGCGCACACCCCCCGGTTCTTTTACATCGTCGGTGGTCACCCAGAAGACTGGCCCGCGATATACGGTGCGCGAGGAAATCAACTTTGCTTTGGGCTGAGAACTCTTGCGGGACTTCCCGGAGTTTGATTTAGAGCGCGGAGACGTGGGCATAACAACAATATAAAACACCGCGTTCGGTTTGCCTTTTCCGCAGCATCGCACTGGGTCCACGCGGAAGCTTGGGGTCACGCTCTGTTATGCTGCCGGGAATGCGTGCGAGCGCGAAACCTGGTGTCGCAATTGTTGGGGCTGGGAATCTAGCCAGTGCTATGGCGGTAGCGTTGCGCAGGGCGGGCTACCGGATCGAGCAGATCATCTCACGCGACTCGGCGGGCTCTTTACGGCGGGCGCGACAACTGGCCAGTCGAGTCGAGGCATCGGCGGTGTCGATTGCACGTGCGAACATTCAGTCGGAGATTGTCTGGTTCTGTGTTCCTGATGGAGCAATTGCCAGCGCTGCTTCGTCCTTGACGGGAGCGGCGGGTTGGGAGGGTAAGACGGCGCTGCACTCCAGCGGCGCTTTGACCAGTGACGAGCTTTCCGCGCTGCGCGGGCGAAGAGCCTTCGTTGCCTCCGTTCATCCGATGATGACATTTGTGCATCGATCGCAGCCATTGTTTGCGGGAGTACCGTTCGCCATCGAAGGAGACCGGAGAGCGGTTAGAGCGGCGCGTGCGGTCGTTCTCAACCTCGGCGGGCATGCATTTGCTATCCGGAAGCGACAAAAAGAGGCTTATCACGCCTGGGGAATGTTTGTCTCGCCACTGTTTACTGCCTTACTGAAGACAAGCGAGAGCGTGGCGTTTGCTGCCGGAGTCAGCGGAAGGAGGGCTCGAGAAAGAATGCTGCCAATCCTCAGGCAGACACTGGCAAATTATGCAGCGCTGGGCGCCGCGGAGTCCTTCAGCGGTCCTATTGCGCGCGGAGATCTGGAAACGGTAAGAAAGCATCTCAAGGTATTGCGGAGGGTGCCGGGAGCCCGTGAAGTTTACGTTTCCCTGGCACGCTCTGCGCTGCGCGATCTACCGGCGAAGAACCGTGCCGCCCTGAAAAAGATTCTCAAAGGTTGATTCGCCTGAGGTCGACTTGTGTGCGCTCCGCGCCTTCACCAGCGCGAGTCTTCCCTCTCGTCACCTGGCGCATCATCAACGTGAGCACTGCCAACACGCCAAAGGGAATTGATGCAGCGGTGCGAATTGGAAGCGTGAGCACCGCGGAGACAAATACCCGGGGAGAGAGAATTGGCTGCAAGGCGATCACGACCGGAGCACAAATCCACTGCCAGAACAGAGCCAAAGCGCTTACGCCAAGAACTATGCGTAAAATCCGGCTCGAGGCCGCGAAGCCACGCCACGACAGGGCGATCAGGATCACTCCCGGCAAGAGAATGACGTGGTCATATACCGCCTGTCCCGGCAAAACAGTCACTGCGGTTATGGCGAGTAGCAGGCTGAAGGTCAACGCGAACTCCGTCGAACCGGAGGACGCACTCCTCATTCGCCAAGCTAGGGCGAACGCACCCCCCAGAAGTGCGACGATAAGGATTGGACCAAAGTATGAACCCATCGAATTGCCGAATATGTAGCTCACAAGGGCTGGCGGGGCATACTGTTTGTAACTGAGGAGCACACGAAACCACTCCGAGATCCATCGCGGCCATACGAAAAGAGAAGAACCGACGAGCAAGGCTGACGTTAAGAGAAATCCGGCCACGAACCTCCAGCGAGCGCGCCATCGCCCTAAACTCCACACCAGCAGATAGACGGCAACCAGCAGCATCATTTGCGGCTTGATTAGGGCCAGCGCCAGCAGAGTTCCTGAGAGAAACAACCGTTGCCCAACGAGAGCTGCCATCGACGCGGCCAGAAAACATCCTGCGATCAACCCGATTTGCCCCGCGAACAGGCCTTCAAGAACAGCGTAACTCGAAAGAGTAAGCAGGATCAGCGAAGCCCGCAACGCGCGCCCCGCGTGAAGACCTAGAACCCGAAGCCACAGAGCGACGCTTATTGCTGTGGCCGCCGCGAGAATCAATGCCAGCATAATGCGCACGACGGGGAACGGAATCAGAGCCAGAGGCCAGAACAGCAGCTCGGCGAATGCCGGATTGGCGAACGCTCGTGGATCCGGCGTCGTCGCCGGGGTGTGGTCATCGAGGGGGCGCCCGAAAACCCCGATCTGGATTTTGTGCGTCGTGTCAGGGCTATACGGATCGCTGTGCTGAAGCATCCCTTCTCGGGTGGTGAGCCAGAGAAGATAGAAATCGGCGCCGAAGGAATAGCCGTTGCCACGGCCTTGGGCCGCGCGAATCTCCAGCGCTCTGGGTATGAAAATGCCGAGATGGTAATAGACCATCCCAGTCGCGCAGAGAACGACAAGAGCAACGCTGGATGATCGTTGCAGCCAAAATCGCTCGAGAATGGATCGCCACAACATGGATCGCTAGAAGATGGAATGCGTAGCTATAAATAGATTCGAGCAGGAATTCAAGCGTGGCCAATGATGTATAGGAAAAACCGACGGCGGGAACGGCGCGAGGCGGAATTCTCCTCCATCTAATCGCAAGTTGTCGTTGGTTACCTTGATGAAAACAGATGGCCCAGCTTCTCTTTTTTCGTCTTGAGATACTCTTCGGCCTGGGGGCTCGCTTCCACTTCGCAAGGGACGCGCTCCGCGACCTCGATGCCGGCGCGCAGCAGCGCTTCAACCTTGTCGGGATTGTTCGAGAGCAGACGCACTTTGCTGATGCCCAGCGCCTTGAGTATCTGGCTCGGCAGCAAAAAGTCGCGGTGGTCGGCCTTGAAGCCCAGTCGTTCGTTGGCCTCAACTGTATCCAGACCGGCATCCTGCAACTCATACGCCTGCAATTTCGCCATCAGCCCAATGCCGCGGCCTTCCTGCTGTTCGTAGATCAGGATCCCCGCGCCCTGTTCCTTAATCATAGAGAGCGCCATCTCGAGCTGCTGCCCGCAGTCACAACGAAGCGAATGAAAAACATCCCCGGTCAGGCACTGCGAGTGTATTCGCAGCAGCGGAGGAGCAGAATGAACATCTCCCATCACGAGTGCGACCGCCTCTTCGACCTGGGGATTTTCATTCGAGCCCGATTCCGCACGAAAGCCGTAGATCCGGAACTCTCCCCAGCGGGTGGGAAGGTCCGCAGAAGCCACTTGTTGCGCTGTGTTAGAGGTCACTGTCTCGATTATAGCGGTTGCGGGGCAAAAGGACTGCGGAGCTTTGGTTAACCTCGAGCGCGAAAGTGGAAGATGTAATCCTGTTTAGAAGCGATTGCGACTCCGTTCTGTGTGGCTGGCCGGAAGTGCCAATTGCCGGCAGCGGCAAGAGCTTTCTCGTCGAGTTCGGGACCCATGCTTTGGACAACCGCCGTGCGAATGACATCCCCGTGCTCGTCGATCGTGAACTCGATCACCACGTTGCCTTCCGAGGGAGGTAGCTGCCAGGGATAAACCACCGGGTCAGGCATGGTGACGGGCAACGCCGGATGAATCTCGTTACCGTACACCGGCCCACCCGGGAGGCTTCCGTAGGGAAGTCCTGCGGGCGCGCCATGTCCCAGCTTGGAAAGCGTCGTCGTTTTCTCCTTGTCCTCGTCTACAGATGGAGTGATCGGCGCCGGCGGTAAGGGTAGCTTCGCCTGAATAGAATTCTGTTTCAAAATCAATTTTTCGTGAGCCAGACGCTGATGCCGATAGACCCGGCTTGCGCGGTCGGACGAACTGGTGCTGCTGTCATCCGGTGATTGCGTCGGGAAGTAAAGCTGCGTAAGTACTTTGCCGTTTTCTCCGATTGCGACGGAATTTGCTTCCAGCAATCGAGCCTCCGGAGTATGCAACAACCAGGCGAATAGCAGGGCATGCAATCCGATCGACCCGGTGAGTATTTTCCACCGCCGTGACCTCTCGCGATTCAGCTCGCCAAACATCCGTCTCTGCAGACTCCCCGGGAGTATGCCCTGTTAACTCTCAGGTTAGACGCGCACCGGGGGGATCCGTCAAGCCTTTTAGATGAGGTGAATTTCGGTAATGTCGGACCATCCAGGCTGATGGAATTTTTCGCAGGCAACGATCACTTAATCAAGTTTAGTTGGACGGCCGTTATTTGAGTAACGGTCGAGGGTCAGGTTTGGGCTGGATCGTGGTATCGATGAAAGAACGCTGCTAAAATGGATCGGTCACCCGTCCAGTCGTGGGGCTATAGCTCAGCTGGGAGAGCGCGTCGTTCGCAACGACGAGGCCGTCGGTTCGATCCCGACTAGCTCCACCAATTCAATCGCCAGCAGGAACCCATCTCAGGCCGATACGAGATGCGCAGTGCCAAAGCGCCGTTTACCTCGGTTTGAGGCTCAGCGGCAGATCCGACCATCGGTTTAACCACGGCTCACTCTTTTCCTCAAGAAACTTTTCCGATCGATTGGGGTTAGGGCGGTTGTACAGGAAGTTTCAGCCTGCCTTGATGGGCGGGGCCTGTGGAAAACTCGATGCCGTGGGCTAGTGATCGGTCAGGCACTAGAAAGTCTGAAGCGGGATTTACCTTCGCGGCATTTGCGGCATCTGAATGTTTACTCGGGGGACTTGAATAGAAGCTCGACAAAGTTGATACTCAAGACCGATTGGCTTGATCTGCTGGAGGGGGTAGAAAAGAGCCGTCTGATGATTCGCAGTCGCCTTAGCTATGTTCGCTTCTATTTGAGAGTTTTGACGTTACTGCTGCCCGCCTGCGCCTATTTCATTGCAGTCAAAGTGCGATTCGGTTTCAACTTCTTTTTCTCACGCACGCCTCCCGACGGACTTCCTTCCTATTGGAGCATTCTTCTCCTTACCACAATTGTTTGGGCGATTGCAGCAGAGGAGTCGGGACTTTGGAATGTGGAGCAACTGTATGCTCCCAGTGGGAAGAGCCGCCGCTTGCTGGAAGCTTTGGCCTTCACCTACGCGGTCGTGATGGCCGCTGGATTTCTGTACCGGCAAGCCAGCTATTCGCGTCTCGTCATCGGCATCAGCGCCGTTGCTCTTTTCGTTCTGGCGACGATAGCCCGTATCGCATTCCGTGTGGTCCTCGAATTTCTACACGAGAATGGAAGGAATGAGGTCAAGATTCTGGTGGTCGGAACCGATCGCTTCGCTCGCCGGGTTGGAGCGTCGCTGCTGCATGGCGAGGTGTTACCTTGCAGAGTAGTGGGCTTCGTGCGACTGCCGGATCAAGAGATTGCAGTGGACGGTCCCGTATATGAATTGGATAAGATTCCCACCTTCTCGAACGGGAGTTCCATCAACGACGTTATCATCGCTCTGCCTGCCGCTCGCCTGAGCGATGTCCAGACAATCGCTCCAGCGCTGGAGAAGCTGTGCGTTCCCACCCGGGTCGTAATCGACCTGGGGGATGGAGTCGTGCTGCGCGACCGCCTGATCGATCTGGGCGGAATCCGCATGCTCGATCTCCGGTCCACCTTGGCGGAAACCGGTCCTTACCTTTTCCAGAAGCGCATCTTTGATGTGGCCTTCTCGCTGTTGATTCTTTCGCTTACGTTGCCCGTTACTCTACTCATCGCGCTGGCCATCAAACTAGGGAGCCGCGGCCCAGTCTTCTTTGTTCAAGACCGCGTAGGGCTTAACGGAAGGGTCTTCCGCATGTTCAAGTTTCGCACAATGAGAGTGGGAAGCCGGGAGGAAGGAGACACGCGTTGGACCTGCGATAACGATCCGCGGCGGACCGCGGTGGGCTCCTTTTTGCGCAAGACGAATCTGGATGAGCTGCCGCAATTTCTCAATGTATTGAAAGGCGACATGAGTATCGTCGGCCCACGTCCGGAGCGCCCATATTTTGTGGATCGGTTCCTGGAGGAATTCGAGCGTTACAACTCGCGCCATCTGTTCAAGGCTGGAATCACTGGTTGGGCACAGGTAAATGGCTGGCGAGGGGATACTTCGATTGCGAAGCGTGTGGAGTACGATTTGTACTACCTTCGCAACTGGAGTCTGACCTTTGATCTGCAGATCATCACCATGACCCTGGTGCGCATCTTCACCAGCAAGAATGCTTATTGATGCTGCGATGCAGTTCTGAACCTTTCATCAGGGGGCTGAAGTTTTTCTCGAAAGTCCTTTGGGCCAAAGCGACAATTGCACTGAGGAGGTCACGTTCGACTGTCTCGTTGTCGCGACGACGGGAAAGTTCCACATCTCGTATTGCACGGACGCCGAGAGGCTCAAAGTCGATCGTGGCCAAAACTCCGCACGCACATTGGCGTCGGCCAGTGTGCCGCCGTTAGGAATGAACTGCTCGCTGACTTTCTGATGCCTGAATCCGAATTCCAGTTTGTTGCGCGGATTGAACCAGTACGTGGTCCAGGCCTGAGCGCCCTGCCCCTGGCGCCCCATCCAGCTTCCCATCAGGTGTCCTGCATTCTGAAAGCCGGTGATCCAAGTTCCGTCCCAGTAAAAAGCGCCGAATGCGACGTCGCCCCCGCTATAAGGAGGGTCGGTATAGCCTCCTTCAACCCGGAAATCGAGCTTCGGAACCTTAGGTAGCCGGGGAAGGTATATTCCAGCGAGCCAGGCCGCGACATCGGGCCCAGCAAGCGGGGTTATTTCGTCGTGCTCGGCGAGACCTTCGGCGTAGAACGTCATTCCCTCGCGTAATCCGGGAATCCGATAGCTGAAATCCATTCCGGATCGGCGCGATCCTGGCTTGTTGGGATTGCCGGCGTAGGTGTTGCCTGTCGAAAACACGCTTCTCAAGAATGTATGCAGTGTCAGGGGGTAACCGGGTCCTCCATAATCGGTGGTTCGCGAGAAGCCAATTTCAAGGTTGGAAGTTGGTTTGAAGCTCACTCTCTCACCGTGAACGATGGGCTGTGGATTCAGCGACTGGCCGTACTGGCCGACAAGTCCGGAGGGGGAGTTCACGAATTCGTATCCGGAATACTGCCCAATGAAAGCCTCCAGCCGGATCGGTCCAAAAAATCCGAGAACGCTCGGAAGCGTAAAGGGTGTGACCCGGTTGACACGGAACATTCGGAGCGGCTGCGCGTTATCGCTTAGCATCATGGGCCCGCCCTGCGACGGTCCCCACCACAAGCTCTGGTTTCCGTAAGAGAGCTGCCAGTCGGAGAGATTCAGTGCCACATAGGTATCGAGAAATCGGCCCTGATTGAAGGCGGGGGTGGGCGTGTCAGGTGGCACGGGGAACGGCATCGAAACGCCGCTGCGACTGAAATCGGCCTGGGATATGGCATCGCGGGCAGTCAGCGGCAAAGCGGGCGCTGAGGGTGAATGTTGATATTCGCCCTGGCCATAAACTGTAAGCGGACCATAGGAACCCCAACCCGACAATCCTGAGACATTGTTGAAACCCTGTTCCTCGGGCCGGCCATAATCATTCACGATTGTCTGGGCAAAGTGATCGCCATCCGTAAGCGGCTTGCCGACAATCTCGGTGCTCCGCGTGTAGGCTGACTCCAGGCGAACTTCAGCATTATCGCCACCAGCCAGCAAAGCAATTTCCCGGCCAAATTCCAACCGCAGAGCCCGGTACAGCGCCACAGCTTCACCCTGGTGCGTTTCGCCTGCGGCGATACGCTCGGATGCCTCTTCGATCTGTCGGGCACATTCCATGCGAGTCCAGGGCCGCATGTCGGCAAAGCCCGTATGAATGTACCCAAGCGCGGTTAAACGATCTAAAGCAGGGTAGACCCAGCTATCCAGCGGAATGTAGGGGGAGCCCATGTTCCGCGCTTCGTGGCTGCCATCGTACTCACCTTTGCTGAAAGTGCCCCATTTGGCGATATCCGCATCACTGTATTGAGAGTGTGAGCGGAAGACTTGCCGGCCGAGATACCATCCCAGAGCGCTGCCTACGACCACGTCTGATGCAAAGTGCTTCTGCCCCACAACGCGCGCCGCGTCGACTCCTGCCGCGAGACCGTAGGCCAGCAGTTTCGTCATCAAGCCGGGATATTCATGCGCGATGACGCTGGCAATCGCCCAACTGATGGCGGCGTGCTGCGACGGAAAGGAGTCCCCACCCTGGAAGAAACGCCCGCGCCCATCGCCGCTAAAGGGGCGCTCCCGTCCTAATGCATACGCGAAAACTTCTGTATCCAGGAATGCATCAAGTGCCGCTTCGCCGCTGAGAAGTCCGGTTTCGCGCTCTTGATCGTTGTCGGTGAGGTGTCCCCACAGGAACATTCCCGTTCCCGCCGCGCCAAAGGCAACGAGCCCGGCATTGGAGGCAGTGACCGCGTGCGAGACTGTCGTTGGACTCGTGGGCACATGTCTCTCTATGGCCGTATCGCTGGCCACCAATGCGGCTCCGGCAAAGGCCAACGGCACCGTCCACTGCAAGTCCCCTTCGTCCATATGGAATGGAGTCGCCCAGAAATTCTTCTGATCCAGAAAGAGATTGCGCGGAAGCGATTTCAAATCAACCGGACCCGGCGCAAACGAGGGAGGTTTCATCTCAGGCTGTGGAGCTGGAGCGGGAGGTTTTTTCCCGTCTCCAGAGGTCTGGGCGCCGGCGATCAGACTCGCGCCAACAATTAGCGCCGTCAGCAACCACAATTTCACCCAGCCCTTGGCGTGGCTTCGTCGAGTTTGCGACGTGCCAATCAGGGTCTCCGTCAACTTCATTCCCGTCCTCTGGGTCACCGGCGTGTATCGGAGCTACAGTTCGTTTCGCATAAATGGAATTTTGCTCTGCAACCGTCTCTCCGCTTGAGGACCCGACCCTTGAAGTTCTTACCAGAATTTTCGAATCCGTTCAAAGCTAGCATGAAACTGAATCGGCATCCGGAAGAAACATAGCTTTCGGATGACGCGGTTGCGCTCAGGCGAGCTCAAAAGGGAAGATTCGGATCGATGGAGCCTGATAGAATCACTGTCTGCAAGAGGATCATAATAGTTACGTCCTAAGTCGCGCGACCAAGATGATTGAAACAGAGATCCAACCCGATCCGACTGTGAACGAAAGAACCGCGATCCCCTCCCCGATCGAAAGTGAGGTTTCGCTCCTCGATATGTTGGTTCTTCTCGTCGGACGCAAACGCTTCATCGTCCGATTTGTGTTGTGCGCTGCGGTCCTGGCAGCGGTGGTCGCCCTTCTGCTGCCGATTCGATACGAAGCGAAGGTCGTCCTGCTCCCTCCTCCACAGGACTCATCGATCGGTTCGGCGTTGTTGGGGCAATTTGGGAGCGCGGGAGGCTCGATGGGGCCGCTGGGAGGCTTGGCTTCTCTGGCGGGGGGCAGTCTGGGCCTCAAGAACCCGGCCGATATGTACGTTTCTTTCCTGACCAGCCGGACAGTGGAAGACGCGATGATCCAGCGTTTCGGGCTGATGGCGGAGTACGACGAGAAGCTGATGTCGAACGCACGCAAGGAGTTCGAGCACCGCGTCACGGTGGTCGCCGGGACCAAGGACGGCCTGATCCGCATCTCGCTTCAGGACGGCGATCCCAAGCGGGCGGCCGAGCTGGCCAATGGCTACGTGGAAGAATTCCGCAAACTCTCTGCCTCGCTGGCGATCACCGAAGCCGCGCGGCGCCGCTTGTTCTTTGAGCAGCAGTTGCAGCAAGCCAAGGACAATCTGACCACCGCCGAAGAGGCCATGAAAAAGACCCAACAAGCTACCGGCGTTTTGCAGATTGATAGTCAGGCGCGAGCACTGATCGAATCCGCCGCGGTGTTGCGCGCCGAGGTGGTGGCTAAGCAAGTACAGATTGAAGGCATGCGATCCTTCGCTACCGATGACAACCCCAATCTCATCCTCGCTAAGCAGGAGCTTGCTGCCTTGCAATCGCAGCTCGAACATCTGTCGGGATCGGAGGGCGACCCCGGCTCGGACATCAATCTTTCCAAGGGGAGAGTGACAGGATCGGGGATGGAATACCTCCGCCGGTTTCGAGACCTCAAATACAACGAGACCGTCTTCGAGCTACTGGCGAAGGAATTCGAAATAGCAAAGCTTGATGAGGCGCGGGAGGGGGCGATTGTTCAAGTAGTGGACGCGGCCGTGCCTCCCGACAAGAAGGCATCCCCGCACCGGACCTTGATCGTAATTGCGGTGACGATTCTCGCGTTCTTTGTTGCCGCATTCTGGGTCATTCTGCGGGCAAGCTGGGACCGGGCCTTCGAGCGGCCAGAGAACCGGCAACGTCTGGAACTAATCAAGGCGCTTTGGAAGGCAAAACGTAAACACGGATGACCATGTCTTGATTCCAGGCGTCGTTTCCAGGTGCCGTTCCGCATAATTGCTGCGCAGGCGGTGCGGATTAATAGGGCTACTATTCAGGCCCTGCGATTGCCTTTTAGACGGCAAACTGAGTTCTACGAACCGCTCTCTCGGCTTCGATTCTCTTCAGTCGTCATTAAGTTCTGTGCACGGAGGAAAGCACACCAGCCCTTTCTGTGCCAGCATGCAGGAACCCCCGTTGTAAGGGGATACAGCTCCGTATTCTGCGCCCAAGTCTGATCTGATACAATTTCCAACATATGATGCGTGTAGTGTTTTTAAATCCCCCATTTCATCCCCGTTTTTCCCGTGAGCAGCGTAGTCCGGCGGTTACGAAAAGTGGGACGTTGTACTACCCCAAGTGGCTGGCTCATGCGGCCGGAGTAGCGATCAAGAGCGGTCATGATGTGGACTTCGTCGATGCGCCTGCCGCGGGTTACTCAGTGCAGACCATCATCGACCGCATCGAAGCCAAGAACATCGACGCAGTAATCTGCGATACCTCCACGCCCAGCATTCTCAACGACGTCAGCATCATCGAGTGCTTGGTTGCCGCGAGGCCGAAGCTGCACGTGTTGCTGGTGGGGCGCCACGTGTCTTCGCTCCCAAAACAGACGCTCGCCATGTCGGCCGCCGTGGAGGCAGTCGCGATACGGGAGTACGAATTCACGGTGCGCGACTGGTTGGAAGCGAAAGCCTGTGGCGCCGACCTCTCGACGGTCGAGGGCTTGGTATGGCGTCGTCCCGAGACTGGAGAGATCGTCACCAACAACCCCCGGGAGGCCATCAAGAACCTTGATGAGCTTCCGTTCGTCTCCGAGGTCTATAAGCGCTTTCTGCATACCCCGGATTACTTCTATGGCCATTCGCTGTGGCCCCTGGTCGTCTTCGATACCAGCCGGGGATGCCCCTATCACTGCTCCTTCTGCGTCTACCCGCAGGCTTTCAGCGGGCACACCATGCGCTATCGCTCGGTGGCCAACGTGGCCGACGAATTCGACTTCGTCGCCCGCGAAATGCCCGAAATCAAGACCGTCATGCTGGAAGACGACACCTTCATCATCAGCAAGCCACGCACCCTGGAGCTGGCGAACGAACTGATCCGCCGCGGCAACAAGCTGCCATTCGACGCCAACTGCCGCGCCGACATCGGTTCCGAAGGCGAATTGCTTTCGAAGTTGCGTCAGGCGGGGGCCCGGCTATTTTGCGTTGGCTTCGAGAGCGGCGATGTTGAGGTCATCAATGGCATGAAGAAGAACAATGATGACCGTCGCGATGCGAAGTATCACGAAGAGGCCCATCGCTTTGTGCGCCGCTGCCGCGAGGCCGGGATCTTGGTGCACGGCTGCTTCATGGTTGGCAACCTGAACGAGACGCCAGCCAGCATGGAAAAGACCCTTAGCTTTGCCAAGAAGCTTCGGCCCGATACGGCCCAGTTTTTCCCCATCATGGTGTATCCCGGTACAACTGCGTATGAGGAAGCCAGGAAGCGGAACTACATTCAGATCGAAGACTGGGGCGCGTGGTTGACGAAGGAAGGTCTCCACAACAGCGTTGTCACTCTGCCGAACATCACACACGACCAGCTGGTCAGCTTCTGTGACCGGGCGCGGCGGAGTTTCTATCTGAGCCCTTCCTATCTTGCATACAAGCTGAAGCAGTCGCTGAAGGATCGCCGAGAATTGCAACGCAATCTTAAGGGTTTCGTCACGCTGTCGAAGTATCTGCTGCGCGGCAGCCAGCACGAGAAAACTCAGAAGTCACGGCGGCACGGAAGCGGCGGCATAACTCCGGTGGCAAGTCCTCAAGGCGGTGACTAGGAGCGCCCTGATGGCCAGTTCATCGCCTCGTTCCCGATGAATCGTAAGCGGACCGTCTATGGCGGCCAGTGGGGTGTTCCATCGAAGACCGCTTAGCATCGATTATCGTTCCGACCTTTAATGGCGCCCTCCGGATTGGAAGCTGCCTTGACGCGCTCTTGAAGCAGACGACTGCGCGAAACGCAGAAATCCTGGTGGTCAATGACGGCTCCGTCGACGACACGGCGAGCGTAGTCGAGAACTACTCCGGGGTTCGCCTCATCACTCAGGTCAACGCCGGGCCCGCCGCCGCTCGTAATCGTGGCGCGCGGGAGGCTCGCGGAACCATCATCCTTTTCACCGATGACGATTGCGTGCCCTTGGCCGGCTGGCTCGCTGCCATGATCGAGCCCTTCGAAGATCCAGAGGTTGTGGGAGTCAAGGGAGTTTATCGCACTCATCAGAAGAGCCTGGTAGCTCGATTTGTTCAGCTCGACTATGAGGACCGCTATCGCCTGATGGCACGTCTTCCCACCATAGATTTTATCGATACCTATTCCGCCGCGTTTCGTCGCGATCGTTTCCTGGAAATGGCTGGTTACGATACGTCTTTCCCGGTGGCCTGCGCGGAGGACATCGAACTCTCCTACCGCATGTCGGCGCGGGGCTGCACGATGAGGTTTGCCCCAGCAGCGATTGTCTATCACACCCACCCCGATACGCTCTCGAGCTACCTCAAGAAGAAATACAAATTCGCTTTCTGGCGAGTGCTCGCGGTTCGTAAGAATCCCGCCAAGGCGGTGAGAGACAGCCACACCCCGCAGCTTATGAAACTCCAGCTTCTGTTCGCGCCAGCGCTGCTGCTTGCCGTTGCTTTCGACCTGGCCGTGCGGCCGCCGTTGCAGATTTCTGCGCTTGTGCTGGCCAGCTTTGCTGCTAGTACACTGCCATTCGCGCTGCGGGCGATCAGGAAAGACCCTGTGGTTGGACTGCTTTCTCCGCTGCTGCTCGCGGCGCGGTCGTGTGTGCAGATTCTTGGCGTAGCCGCGGGCCTGATTTATGCCTGCCGCAAACCCGCCGAAGTCCCTACCAAGTCGGCCGCGTGAAACGGCCCCCGTCATCATTGCGGCCAACGATCCGCTGACTCTGCTCCGACCGACTTCTCTGTGTCGTGTGAACTGGTTTTCTAATCTTCAGCATTCGTATTGTTGTTCAATCTTCCGGTTGTGCGAGGCTCACCGTGATTTATACTGCCCCGCACAAGCGGTGCAGTTACTGCGGACCTTTGCACATAATTTTTGTGCGAAGCAGTACTGAGGGGGCAGACGAAATCTTGGGAAAGCTGCTAGCGGGCCGAACACTCACTGTGTTTTGGTTTGTTGCCTTTTATGCAATATTCGCCAATCTCCCCTTCTGGACCGCAAGTCCCCTGCTCGGCCTGCTGCGCAATGGGCTTTTTTGTATCGATTATGTCGCAGTTGGCGTCCTTGCGCTTTTTCTGCCGAGGATTTTCTCTGGCCTCTTGCTTTTGTCGTTCATCGTCGCAGATTTGATTTGCGGAGTGAGCCAGACCTTTTACCTCTCGCCTCTGGAATGCCTGAGGAGTTCCGGCTTTCTGTACTTGCTTTCGGGCACGCGGGTGCTTCTGGTGGGGGCAGTGGTCGTTCTCGCGCTGCTGCTCGCCGCAATTGCCGCATCGCTTCCGGTCGGGAAAATTCGAGGAACCGACCGCTGGATTGCCGCCGGATGCCTGGTCGCCTTTGCCGGCGCGTGTGTATCGGTGGACTTCGTGGCGGTGGTTCGCGGAACTGGACATCTGCCCAATCCTTTCCGATTGGAGTTGCCGACCGACTCGGTGACGGCCGGCTACCTCAACGAACTATGGCTTGCTCGTGTTCCCACGATTCGATTGGCGCGCAACGAGATTAAAAGCATTGCAGTGCGCAAGAGGGTGCTCGCTTCCGAAACGCACCCATCCCTCGTTCCGAGTGCCTCAGCTGCAGGCGTCCGTTCGGCAGGGCTTGTCGTAGACAAAGGCGATCGGGAAGCGCCTAATCTTGTTCTCGTTCTGGTCGAGTCCTGGGGATTGGCGACTGACTCATCCGTTCGCAACGCACTGGCCCAATCCTACTTCCAGTCGGACCTGCTTGCCCGGTACGACGTTAGTCAGGGCACTGTTCCTTTCTATGGATCGACGATCCCTGGCGAGTCACGAGAGCTATGCGACAGCAAGATCGGTTTTCACCTGCTCAATGCGTCCACGCAAGAGCTGCAAGGCTGCCTTCCCCGTCGGCTGGCCGCCCTGGGCTACCAGAACATTGCGCTGCACGGTATGGATGGGCACATGTTCAACCGGTCGACTTGGTACCGCAGCATCGGCTTTCAGGAGAAATGGTTCAGAGATCAGCTCAGGAAGCAAGGGCTACCCGACTGCGCGGGCGCATTCACCGGAATCTGCGACGCGGCGGTTGCCCAATGGATCGGACGCCGTCTTGCGCGGCGGGAAGGGAATCCGCATTTCGTGTACTGGGTGACACTGAACTCTCACCTGCCAGTGCCCACGCCCGCCCCGCTTGCCGATGCAGCCCCTTGTTCACTCACCCCGCTACTCTCACAGCTGCCTGCGTTTTGTTCCTGGTATCAGCTAGTTTCCAATGTCCATCAGTCAGTATCCAAACTCGCCATGACTGAATTGGCTCGCCCTACGGTTTTCGTCGTGGTTGGCGACCATGCGCCCGGCTTCGCCAATCCCGTAATACGAAGTCAATTTTCGAGCGACGTCGTGCCTTACGTCGTGCTGGCCCCTCGCCAAGAGAACCAGACCGCCCACCGTGACAGGTCAGCTTCAATCCAGACTGACCCGGTACGCTCCAGCCTTTGCTCGCCGGCAAACACTTGCCAGCATCCGGCCGCTAACCTCGCAGGGAACAATTAGCCAAGTCACCTGCGCACTCCTCAGCTCTTGACCTGCTTCCACAAGCGCATTCTACGAGACTTTCTTGAAGAGCCGCTTGTTCTTCAGCGAACACTGCTTAAGCTGACGCTGCCCGGAGAGCCAGCGGTCAAGCGAATGCAGAATGTAAGTTCCACGCAGCCCAGTCCGCAGCGACGAATAAAGCGGCAGATTTCTGATCCATTGGGGCATTCTTGACGTTGCCGGTTTATCTTTCGAAAGCCAGGCTGCCTCGTAGTCGCTCTGCATCGGGAATCTAGCGAAAAGGGGTGCTTCCACCGTTTTGCGCGCATCGAAGAACAGCATAATGGGACGCTTGGTCATCAGTCCTACTCGGGCTTCAACCGTTGCCGGATCTGCGACCTCGAAGGCACTGGATATAGGAGTCAGTTCGATCCCTGGATAGCGCGCTTCAAGCGCCAGAACCTTGCCCAGTTCAAAACCATTTTCGGCCGTAAAGACTCGAAATATAAGCTCCGGGCTGAACTGATAGAATCCATGACCGCATAGGTTATTCGAAACAGTGGAAGCGAAGATGCTCCCGCCCACCTTGGTCATCTGCATTAAATTTGCAATGGCGATTGGGAAGTTGAAGACATGCTCGAGTGATCCGGCTTCGATGACCACATCGAATCGCCCTTTAAGTGCGTCGGGAATCGGCTGGTTGAGATCGTGTAAAAGATCAGCACCTTCATAGGACGAGTAGTCGAGCGTGTTCACGTGGGCAACACCAAGACACTCCGTGAAAAAACGGTCGGCATACTCGCCCCATTTGTAATTGGCAAGTGCTCCTGGATAGGCCTTTCGAATCTCCCGCAACTCCGAGGGATGGAGAAACAGAGATTGACGACCGATCATCAAAAGACGATCCATCGGGACACCAGCGCGATAAGCGTCCACGAGCATCTTCGCCTGCCGATAAATAATTCCCATACAATTCCCCTGCTGACTGCAAGGACTACGAAGTCGGTGGATTAGATTTCGCCGATTCAATCGGACGATCCAGACCTGTCTGCAGCGGGGCGAAGCGCAGCCCTGGCGGTCCCGAGTCGACTGAATCAGCGGTGAATTCCCTAGACATGTGGCGCTAGCCGATGTGAATGTTCTCGGCTGGCAAGAAGTGCAGATTCTATCGTCCGGATTTCTTTCGTCCAATCGGTGGATTGCGCGAACGCCAGCCCAGCCTCGACCTTTCGAAGCCGCAGTTCGTCTGTCTCGAGAAGCCCGATAATCGCCTCCGCGAGAGATTTGGGATCTGGCTTCGCCAATTGCACCGTCTGATCGGTCAAAAGCCACTCGATATTTGGCCCCTCGTTGGACACCACAGCGCAACCACATGCCATCAACTCCAGCGGCAACATAGACAGATTCGTGTGGGAAAGAACCAACGCCACATCGCAGCTGCGATAAAGCGCGCCCAACTCAGAAATGGGAAGGACTCCAGGAAAAATCGCCGGAAATGGCAGGTCGAACGGTCGACGCGGAAACCCGACCAGCACGAACTCCACATCTGGCATTTTCTTACTTACAAGCGATAGAGCGAGAACGCCCAGTTCGAAGCCTCTTCGCTCCGTCTCCGGACGGGCATAAAATATGACTCGCTTCTTGCCCGCGGAAAGAAGACGACTGCCCGTAATGGAGTATGCATCGCGGTCATAAGAGAAACCAAACGCAGAGCATTCCATATTGAAATCCCGTCTCAGTACGTCTGCGATCCAGGACCCCAACGTTACTCCCCGAAAACCAAACTGATAGGTCTGCCGGGCAAACTCGTACAGGCTGCCCGCAGCATAGAACATGTATTCAATGTCTTGAACGAAATAGAACTTCTGTGCAGTATTTCCGATGCGTCGTGCTGCATATGCAGTGGGCCAAGAAGTGGCAATTAGAGCATCGGAGTCTTTGATGTGATCCGACAGTACTTCCACCTCTGCACGAATGGGAAAGTATCTCTTCCGGATATGCTCTTTGGCTAAAGTGGAGCCTCCCGGCAACCTTGCCAGAACGTAGACACGATTTTCGTGACCCCAAGCCTCCAATTGTTGGATGGTTCGAAATATGTTCAGTAAACCACCCTGCGCTACGGCAATGCCCGGCAGGATCCAGTTAATGCGGATAGGTCCGGACTGGGGAGCAGAGAGGCAGGCCGGCCGTTCTTCATTCAACACCATTTCAAAATCTGCGAAGACATTGAGGGGCGCCCTCAAATACTTTCGGGCAAGGGCCGCAGCGATCAAGCTCATGCCATAGGACACCCCCCCGCGACGGAGGCGCCTCAGGAGCCTTGCCAATCGCGAACCATCGAAACTCATCGATCCTCTTGTGGTGGGTTCGGAACTTCCCAATCTCTTCAAGCGTGTTGCTCATCAGAATGCCACAATCTCCGGTATTTGTTAAATATCAGCGTGCTGCATCCCACGCCCATCACGGCCATAATCACGAAATATCCTGCGACCATCCCCAAGGCACCCGACGTCTTGGCAAAGAAGTAGTTCGAGATGAGAACGGCGACCGCTATGGATAAGGAGAGCTGGAAGAGCTTTTCCTGCTTGTGTGCCCTCAAATATGTCCCGATGGAGGCAAGAAGGTGGTTGAGAACAGCAGCCATGAGCAGGAGGGCGAAGGGAAGGGGACTCAGTAACTTGTGCGCATATCGGCTGTGTGTCGAATAGAGATAGGTGGTTGCCGACCAGACCACGATGACACCCAGGGCGGCCACAAAAATCGACTGCCGCAGAGCGCTGAAAAAGAGGGCATCCAACTGCAAGTATCGTTTTTGTGCAATCAGTGTTCCGAAGGGTGCAGCTTTAGTTGAGACCCAAGCCATCGCTATCACCATTACAGAATTAGCGAAGCTCAGCGACATGCCCATCTGGCCGGCAGCGACCGGTCCTCTGTAGGCGAAGAGAAATGGATTGAATGTCTGGTAGACAAAGTACCCCGAAATCCAGCTGATAGCGATTCTCCACTGGAACGGCCAGATCTCATTTTGCCAGGACACGTGCTGGCCCCCCGTTTTGTGTGTCAGGAGTTCCACAAGCAGGTCTCGTCTGAGAAAGAGCCAGGCCACTCCAACCACGACCTGGCCGGCTATAACAGTTGCGGGGGCGTAGAGTCCGTGGCGCGTCATCAGCGTTATCCATGCAAGCACGCTACCGACGAGGGCCTGGATCCAGCGCATATGGGCGACGTTCGAGACAAATCCACAGCCTTCAAAAAACGAGTACAAGGGGTCTAGCTGAAATGCGAAGACGGCTGCCGCTGCCGCCGCGATCCAGGGCGCCCGCCAGGACACGATCTCGCCTGGATGCTGATGCGAGGAGAAAAAGTAAAGACCGGCAGGGATGAGGACGAGGGCAAACACCAGCGCGCCCACTCCGTACCAGCGCACCGACAGCTGCAATACAGAAGCCAATCTAGCGTGGGCCGTTTCGTCTCCGGTTACGGAACCGTCCGGTCCGATCGAGAGGTGCGCTTGCTCATGACTGGCGAGTTGCATCACGACCTGCGAGAAGCCAAGCTCGAAGACCATTTGCAAAGCGATCAAGCTCGCGTAGGTATAGTAGTATCCCTGCTCAACTGGCGTAAGAAAGCGTGCGATCAGCACAACCGTGATCAACCCGGACACGCTTGTCCATGCTCGGGCGAGCACGGTGAAGACTACAGCTCGGTCCAACCCGAGGCGATGTTTTGCCAAATTCAGCCACCGCGCCAGTTTGGCAGGAAGGCTTGAGCGATGGCTGATTTCTTCTACATCCATGGGCAATGTCTGTCTTCCCGGCGTGGCGGGCTTTTTTATCTCTGTCAAACCCTGATTGTATTGGATTGGCCCAGGAGTGTTTTGCGGAACTTCGTCAGATGATGGCATTCCCTGTTCCTCACAACTTCGGGATCCACGCTGCTTTCGTAGGCGACAATGAAGACATCGTTGACCGCCAGATGTTTCCATCTATTGTTCTGCTAATATTTCCGTTTGGAGTGCTCAGTCCATAGCGACCAGTCCCACCAGCGAGGAGCAAGCGAAGTGACCGCGCACTCTGTCTGCGCGGTGATTGTCACCTATCACCCCAGTGCCAGGATGCTTGAAAACATGTCCAATGTTCTTGCTCAAGTGCAGGGACTGGTGGTGGTGGACAACGGCTCCAACGCCGACGAGCTCGACCCGCTGCGGCTGGCCAGCCAGACCCTCGGCTTTCACCTGATCGAGAATGGAGAGAACCTCGGCATCGCAGAAGCGTTGAATCAAGGCGTTCGCTGGGCTAAGAGCAAAGACTATCCCTGGGTGATTCTCTTCGATCAGGACAGCCGGATCACCGACGGCTTCATTCATCAGATGCTCATCGCCTGGGAATCCCATCCCGACCGCGATCGGGTGGGTTCGGTTCACCCCAGGTATGTGATGCCAGATACGGGTGTCGAGCCGGTGGTCCGGCGCGCCAGCGACGGCGGCCCTGTAACCTCCATGACCTCGGGAGCACTAATGCCGACATGGATTTTCGACAAGATCGGGTTGTTCGCGTCCGAGTACTTCATCGATCTCGTGGATTGCGAGTATAGTCTTCGCATCCGCGCCGCCGGCTATCTGCTCGCCGATTCAAGACAGGCTGTGTTGCTGCATTGCTCCGGCCAACCCAAGAGGCTATCTTTTCTGTGGTTCAGCTTCGGACCCAGTCACCACAGCGTCATGAGACGTTATTACATTTCGCGCAATAGAGTCGTCGTTTATCGAAAGTATTTTCGCAGGTTCCCGGGTTGGACTTTGAATTCAATGTACGAGGCGCTCCGGGAGACGGTAAAGTGTTTCGTCGGCGAGCGGGAGCGACTGCGCAAGTTTCGCTGCTTCCTCCTTGGAACTTGGGATGGCCTGGCCGGGCGAATGGGAAAACGGGAGGGACTATGACGGACCGGCCAGATGCACCCCTGGCTTCCCCAGTCGGCGCCGCGCCTGAGAGTGCAAGTCCGACAGGATGCCCGTCAAATTGAGTTCAAATCCGGCGGTAACCTGCATCGTTCTGAACTGGAATGGTTGGCAGGACACAGTCGAGTGCCTCGACGCACTGAAAAAATGTACATATCCACACGTCACCGTCATCGTCGTGGACAACGGTTCAACCGACAATTCGGTCGCCAGGATACGAGCTGCGCATCCCGATATTCTGCTGCTTGAGAACGGAACAAATCTGGGGTTTGCGGGCGGCAATAACGTCGGAATCCGCCATGCGGTGGCACGTGGCACCGAATATCTCTGGCTGTTGAATAACGACACGAAGCCGGCCCCGGACGCACTCTCCGCTCTGGTCGCAAAGACGGTGACGGACAGAGGCATCGGAGCCGTTGCCTCCATATGTTACTACGCTGACGCACCCTCGGTCGTACAGATCTGGGCAGGCGGGCGGGTTTATCTGTGGAGAGGGTACGCCCGCAACACCACTGTTCCTCACGGAGATGATTGGTTTCACTGCCTGAATGGGGCCAGCATGCTTATCGCCTCTGCGGCGGTAGAAGATGCCGGGTTGCTGGATGAGGGTTTCTTTCTCTACTGCGAGGATACCGAATTTTGCCTGCGCCTGCGCAAACGGGGATGGCGGATCGCCGCTGCCCCCGATTCTTGCGTCCTGCATAAGGTCAGCGCAAGCAGCGGAGGAAACAGACGCATCCTCGACCGTTACGAAACCGCGTCGTTCTTGCGCCTATTACGCCTTTACTCTCCGACGCCGCTTTTGGCATCGTTCATATTTCTGGCTGTGCGCTTCGCCCGACGCCTACTGCGGCTGCAGTTTGCACGCTGTGGAAGTGTCTGGGCCGGGATTCAGGACTATCGCCGGATGCTTCCGCTGTCACCCAGGATACGCTGATGAAGTTGACGTGCCTGGCAGCCTTGAAACCTGGAATTAACAGCCACGACCTGTCCGTTTATGAATTACATGCAAGCATGTGCTCGGATCGCTATCTCGGTTTACGCAGAACGAACGTTGCGTAACTACACATTTGCGGAACAGGGCATTTCAACAACAGCTTCGTCTTCAACATCTCTAATTGGTGCAGCCAGGGCAACCTCCGTCGATAGTACCAATGGCCAAAATATCCTGTATAGGCGATGACCTCGAATCCTATATCCTCGAAGCGCCGTATCATCGAGTTACTCGGTCCACGGCTCCAACTGTAGTATGCCCTGAACTTACCGTGGAGGTGCTCGTCGCGTGGTGAGAAGATCTCTTGTAGGATGCTTCCCAATTTCTCGGGCAGAAGTCGGTTCGCGGCGAACGGGAGGGCCCACAGAGTTGAGAAGCAATGGGCTGAGATGCCGCCGGGGCGCAACACTTTATAGATGTTCCTGTGGTATTGATGACCGTTGCTGACATGTTCCGCCACCATGCGAGAGAGAACGCAATCGAAGCTCCCGTGTAGGGCGGGATCGACAGTCTTAGCTGACAAGTCGAGAACAAGCTGCTCAAAAGGGGTGTGCGTCTTCTTCAGTTCTTCGACGCTTAAATCGCTGGTTACGTAGGAGAGGCCGTTAGCTTGAACGAACTGCGGAGACAGCGTTGGGTTCGCGCCCGCACCGACCTCCAAAATGCGACGGCAATTGTGTTCAAGAATCAAAGATCTGAAATAGTCTGGTGCCATGACCCATCCCGGAAAATTCCCGACAAAATCATAGGAAACAATCACGTACGAGTCGACTCCCAGAATTTAAAAAGAAAATAATTGCCCTCGGCGGAGCACTGCGCACTCTTGCTATTCATCTACCCAGCTTCGTCTTAAGTCTCAAGTAGATTCTTCCGCGGATGCCGGATAAATAGCGTTTCGTAGAGGACAAGCCCAATTGCGTCGATGAGCAGAACGACGGGCTGAGTATCTAACAGATAATTCACCCCAAACCAAAACAGAATGCAAAATGCGCACCAGGGGTAAAGCAGAATTCCGGTGGTCTTTCCCAGCCTGAGCAGGCGCCACATCCAGCCGGTGAGCAGACCATAGATAATGAGCAAAAGGGGAGACAGCCACTTCAACTCGGAAAAAATGTAGCCAAATGCTCCCGGCCAGATCAAATCCCCGTTCAAGCCCGCCGCAGCAACTGCGTTGAATTGCGAACGCTGATCGGCGTCAACGTCGGGCCAACCAAATATTTCATTTGCATGGAATATCCTGTTGAAGGTGTGATTGTAGCTGGCAAACGTGGAGATGTAATAGCCCCGCCCGGAGAAGGGATAGTATATTCGACCATCCAAAACTGCGGCCATGCGATTATAGGGAGCAACCGTGTAACCCAAGACGTTGCTTACCAGGGTGCCTCTATCAGCCACGCCTCGGAGCGCGGAAACTGCGGTAAAGGTTCCCACGATCGAGATAGCAAAAAACGCTGCGAATCGCAGAAAAGATACGAGTGTAAGTTTCCCCTCGACCAACCGGCGCAGCAGCAACACAACGGCAACTCCCGCTATAACCGGCATCATTTCGCCGCGCGTCAACTTTAGCGACTCCAAGACCAGCAGCGAAAGAACTGCAACGCTGATGCCGAAATGAACCGCAAACCTCCGCCATCCACGGAAACTAAACTGATCCTTGCGCCATAAGGCCCACCAGACAATCCCCATGACTGCAGGGCAGGCCTGGACCAGTGTGCCTTCGACCTGGATGCCCACCTCGGAATGCATCAGGACGCCTTGTCCCGAGAGAACGAGCGCTAGAAGGAATGCGTTGTTGCGAAGCAGTATAACGATGGAAAGAACCACAGTCGCGGTGCCGGCAACAACAGGCAAGAGGATGAACAGTAGCGGCGAGATACGAGTTTCTCTTTTTTCGTATTTAAAACCATGCACTGGAGCAAGAAAATCGATAAGAAATAGTCCTAATAGAAACCCCAGCGTACACATGAGAAAGAAGACAAACGAGGCAGAATCGAGAAACATAAGATCCCGCTCCTTTAGATAGCTGGAGTAGAGGCCCGGGGGAAATACGAAGGCGACACAAAACACCAGGAATGAGGCCACTGCAATCCCATAGGGAGATGCGACGTTGCGAATTAGCAGGTCACGGAAGCGCACCGCAATATCCTCTCATATCCGGTTAATCACGTGCCGTGTAAGCAATTCGCGCACGCTGGCAGTCGTGCTTGCCCACGAAAACTGCGTCGCCCTGGCAAGGCCCTTATCTCGAAGCTGCCGGCGCAGGGACGTGTCGCCTACGATTTGCTCGATTGCCGCAGCGATCCGCTCCACCGAAGTCGGGTCGACGAGCAGGGCAGCATCTCCGGCGACCTCTGGCATAGCGGTGGTGTTTGAGGTCACGACCGGCGTGCCGCAAGCCATCGCTTCCAGCACTGGGAGGCCAAAGCCCTCGTATAGCGACGGAAATACCAGCGCCTCGGCGCCGCGGTAGAGGGACGGCAACCTGGCTTCCGGAACCACGCCTACGAAGTGTACGCGTGGGGTTACCTGGTGCCGCTCCATGCAATCTGCAAGTTCAACCGTTGGTTTGCCAGTGAACACGAGACGTATCCCGGCTGCGAGGCTGGCCCTGGCGAAAGCCTCCACCACTCGGTACTCGTTCTTGTGGCGCTTGCGGTTGCTGACGCATAGAAGGTAAGGAAATGGGAGCTCGTAGGGAAGCTCGTAGGGATCAGCCCCGGGATGATAAGCGGGGTCTACTCCGCAGCCGACGTTGAAGACCTTCTCCGGTGGTACGCCGGACCACTTGACGATCTGCGCGCGCGTGAACTCCGAGACAGTAAGGATACCGGCAGCACGACGACAGGCCCTCCTCAGAACCGTTGCATAGTACAGTCGAATGAGCGGACTGCTGTTCTCCGGACAGTAGATATGGCTCAGGTCGTGGATGGTGAAGACGAAGGGCGAGGCACAGAAGAGGGGAGAGTTGTAGCCAGGCGAAAAGAACAGGTCATCGCGGGTCAGTTCGCCGAGCGCACGCGTGAGCCGCCAGGCATCCAGCGGCGCGGCCGGATTTGACCCCAGCGGGACCGGACGATAGTCCAGACTGCCAAGGAGATGCCGGGCAAAACGACCTATGCCGTGGTTTCCAATCCATCGCTGATCGGCATAGAGCATGAATGAGTCTTCGGTCGCCGATGTGACGCCCGCAGCGCGACAAAGGCGTGGCGGTCGACAGGGGTAATTTTCAGGCCTGGGATCCGCTCACTATTGGATCACGGCGAGGGCGACGCTGGTCAGGGCCAATTGCGAAGAAATCTGGGTCCAATCCCTCAGTCCGCGGACGAAAGCTCCGGTGGCGATTTTGTAGGGCACGATGATCTGATCGCCGGCGTACAGCCGGATTCGATCAAACCTGTTCCCCGTGAAAAGCCCATTGACATTGTTGGCGGCGACCACGACCCCGTTGGCACGC
>Ga0302326_10003111_pt1 | contig 39390 bp, 38 predicted proteins | sample Palsa_T0_3_FD_202264 | JGI IMG/M metagenome (GOLD analysis project Ga0302326, IMG submission 202264) | Peat permafrost microbial communities from Stordalen Mire near Abisko, Sweden - Palsa_T0_3 | ecosystem: Environmental > Terrestrial > Soil > Palsa > Peat permafrost | place: Sweden: Abisko... | reverse complement strand
CGAAATCCGAACAGTCCAGGATTGCCGATGTTGAGCGAAATGATCTCGTAGCCGAGCCGCTCGAGCTCGTGGGCGCGGCGCGCGAGTCGGCCACGAATCTCGTAGCGAACGCCCTTGAGCGAGTCACTGGGTCTGACGTGCGTATCCATACTCATGGGTGCGCAGCGTACCGCGAGGCGCCTCGCGACGCGAGCAATCGCTGCAGGGATTCGAGTGGCGGCTCGACTAGAGCTGCGCGAGCACTGCTTCGGCGGCCGAGACCTTAAACTGCCCGGGGGCCTCGATGTTCAAATGCGTGACCACACCGTTATCGACCACCATGGCGAAGCGCTGCCCGCGTGAACCCATGCCATGGCCTTTCGCATCGAGCTCAAGACCCAGTGCACGCGTGTAGTCACCGTTGCCATCGGCGAGCATCAGCACGTTCTCGCCGACGTTGGAGGCCTTGCCCCAGGCACTCATGACAAACACATCGTTGACGGCCATGCAGGCGATGGTGTCAATGCCCTTGGCGCGAAGCTGCGCCCCGAGACTCAGATAGCCCGGCAGGTGCTTCGCATGGCAGGTCGGGGTAAAGGCACCGGGCACGGAGAACAGCACCACGCGCTTGCCATTGAACAATTCGCCGGTGCTGAGGTCGCGAGGTCCGCTGTCGGACATGATCTTGAACTGACCGGCGGGCGCGCGCTCACCAACCTTGATGGACATGAGCCTGCCGCCCTCAGGCGCTACGCGCGCCGGCGTGCAACGCCCACAACTTTCCGAGCCGCGCGTAGCTCTGATTGCTCGAAGCGGCAACCTTCTCGAAGGCTTTCTGCGCTGCCGCGTTATCGTGCGCTCGTAGTTGCGCGATGCCGATCAGCAGGTTGGCCTCATCCGGATATTTGAGGTTGCCCTTGGCGATACCCTGGCTCACCGCTGCGATCGCCTTGTCGTTTTGCCCGTAACTCAGGTAGGCCGCGCCGACCTGTACGAGTCCGTCGCCGTTGGCCTCAGCCTGGGCTTTCTTTTCGTTCTCCGTCAGCGACGCCTGGTCGCTTGTGGCCCGTTGCTTCGCACCTTCGAGCAGATGCTGGTAGCGCTCCTTGTCGCGCTGATCGGTGAACACGTTCGCGCCAAATGCCTTTTGCAACACGGCGACCGTCTCGCCAGGATAGCCCGCGTCCAGCGCGATCTCGGCCATGTCGGCGTAGTCCGTGGGCCGATTGAGCACACCCACATCGTTCATCAATCGATAGATGTTCAGCTCCAGATGCGCATCTTTGGTATCCGCGTTCGCGAGCGAAGCCAGCGCATTGGACCAGTACTCCGGCTTCGGGTAGTAGGCCACCAGCTTCTCAACGGCCCGGGATGCGCCGGCCTTATCATCGGCCTTGAGGTCGAACTGCCACAGCAGCTTCAATGAATCCTCATCGGGCTTTTCCAGCTTACTCACGATCTCCTGCATCGTGACCGCCGCTTCCTTGTACTTGCCCGTCAGGTATTCGGACTTCGCGATCAGGTTTTGCGTCTCCACGTCATTGCCGCCGTTCTTGACGACGTCATTGGCCGCGTCGAGCGCCTTGGTATAGTCCTTCTCCTGGAATTCGTAGCCGGCGATGAACTTATAAAACGATCTGCGCTGGTCGGCATTCGTGTACTGCGACTGCACCAGCTGCTGCAGCACCGGCACCACGTTGGCCGTATCGTGCTTGCCGTTATAAGCCTGCAGCAGCAGGCCATTCATCGCATATTGATCATAGGCGCTCTTCTCGCCGGGCACCGCCTGCGCTTCCTTGACGTGAGCGATCGCCTCGTCGTAATTCTTCGCCGCCATCGCGTCCTGGGCCGCCTTGAGCGGCTTGGCCAGAGCACGGGTGACGGTGGGCGCGGCCGCGTCGGCCGCCAGTACTGTGCCGCTGACTCCGAGCAGCGCGATCACCGCCGCGGATAGCACGCACGCCAATGGAAACACGATCCTCGAGCGATTACTCATAAGCGTTGATTAGTCCTCGACGAACTGACTGGTATTGACGAACCCGATCTTCGCCATGTTGTTGTGCTGCGCTGCAGCCAGCACCTTGGCGACCACGTCATATTTGACATGACTATCCGGCGCCAGGTGCAGCTCGGGCTGCGGATCCTGGGCCGCGGCATCCTTGAACTCCTGCTCGAGTTCATTCATTGAGGTGATCGGCTCGCCATTCCAGGAGATTGCCCCGTCATAGTAGATGTCAAGATTGATGATCACGGGCGGGGTTTCCGGCGGCGGTTGATTCAGATTTGGCGGCGGCATGTCAAGCTTGACCGCGTGCGTCATGATCGGCAGCGTCACGATCAGCGTGACCAGCAACACCAACATGACGTCGATCAGCGGCGTCGTGTTCATTTCGCACATTGGCGCGCCTTCGCTGCCTCCTCCGACACTCATAGCCATAGCAGTAATCCCCGTTCAGCGCGTGCCGCGCACGCCGTGATCCGGCTCAGTAATGAATCCAACCTTCACCACCCCACCACGGTTGATCGCCGCGATAACCTTGCCAACATTCTTGTATTCGGTGTTCGCATCGGCTCGGATGTGAATCTCGGGCTGCGGCACCTTGACAGCCTCGCGCTCCACCTCCGTGACCAGCCGGTGCATGTCTGGAACCTTGTACGGACCCCAAAAGACATCCCCATCGGCGGTCACCGAAATCACGATGTCTTCGGGCTTGGTCTGCGTCGGGATGTTGTTCGCCTTGGGTATGTTCTTGACCACTTCCTTGGTGATGACCGGAATGGTAATCAGGAAGATGATCAGCAACACCAGCATGACGTCCACCAGCGGCGTCGTGTTGATCTCCGACATAGTGCCGCGCTCGTCGCCGCTTTCGCTCGTGCCGAGGCTCATTGCCATAGGGACTGCTCTCCGATCAGATGTTGCCGATCAGGTGTTGCCAACACGTGCCCCGCTGACCAGATAGGCATGTAGATCGGCGGCGAAGTTTCGTACGTTGTCCTGGATGATCTTATTTCGGCGCAGCAGCCAGTTATAACCGAGCACCGCAGGCACGGCGACGAACAATCCGATTGCCGTCATGATCAGCGCTTCGCCGACCGGGCCGGCTACACGGTCGATGCTCGCCTGGCCAGCGATACCGATGTCGATCAGTGCGTTCAGAATTCCCATGACCGTGCCAAACAGACCGACGAAAGGTGCCACTGAGCCGACCGAGGCCAGGAATGACAGGCCACCGCCGATCTTGCTATTGACACCGTCGACGGCTCGCTGCAGCGCCATCGTGATCCATTCGTGCAGATCGATGCGATCGGTGAGCCGGCCTTCATGATGCGAAGCCGCGCGCAAGCCGCTCTCAGCGATGTAACGGTAGTCATCACGCTTGCCGAGGCGCTCGACGCCGTCCTTGAGCGAGGGGGCAGTCCAAAACTGCTTTTCGACAATTTTGCCCGAACGCCGCAACACGCGCTGATCCCAGAGCTTTGTCAGGATGATGAACCAGGACCCCAAAGACATCAGCATGAGCACGACCAGCGTGCCTCGGCTCACGATGCTGCCATTCACCCATAGCGGTAGGAGTCCATAGGGGTTGCCGGTGGTCGTCGCCGTGGCAGCGGCGGCGGCGGCGGCGGTAGTGGTTGCTGCGTCCATTTAATTTAGTTTCCTCTTTTACATCATTCCCGCCCGGTGATCCGGGCGGACCAAAAGCCGTGTGAGTCCCGATTGCGTGAGTCTAAATGATAGCGTTCAACTGGCGCGCGGCTCAATCAACCGGTCATATGAAGCTCAAACTTGACCGGCAGCGTCGGACAGGAGCTCACCGGCTTGCCCTCGGAGGTGGCGGGCTTGAACCGATAAGCCTTGGCCACCTTGATGGCCGCCTCGTCCAGCTCCGGAAATCCCGAGCTGGTAGCGACGTCAGCGCTGTCAATCTTGCCCTGCTGATTCACGCAGATCTTTATGATCGCGCGTCCTTCCTGACCCTCGCGGCGCGCTGCCTCCGGATAATAGTTGGAGATGTCGGGCCGGAAGGTCACTTGCACCGGCGTGCCCGGCGGCGGTGGGCGAACCACGACGGGTGCCGGCGGCGGCGGCGGTTTCACGACCGTGATCGGCGCGGTTTCCACCGGTATGGTGATGCTGACTTCCGGGGCGACGACCTGTATCGGCGGCCTCTCTTTCAGATCAACCGGCGGCGGCGGCGGTGGCAGTTCCTTCACCTTCTCCTGATTGATGATGTTGGTTTGCAGAATCGTCTGCAGATAGCGCTTGCCGCTTTTTGCCAGACCACTGGCAAAAGCATAAATGACCAGCACATGGATCACGATGATCGCAAGAAATATGATCCCACGTTTGGTCAGCAGGCTGGATTCTTGTTGCGGGTAATAAGCATTCATATGTCTGTTCTCAAATCTTTGGCGGCGAGCGAGATCTCATCAGCGCGCACCTGCTTACTAGCTCGCTCGTTCCCCATGTTGTTTCGTTCCCCGAATCCATCATGCAACATTCAGGCCGAAGCCTGCTCGCCGCCACGCGTTACCTGAGCGCCGTTCAATCGGAGGGCCACTTCGCTGTTGCGCGGCTCAGGACTGCGTTTCCGGATCAGCACCAGTGAAGCGACTGTAACTGCTCGCTGCAAGCGTTACAACCTTTTGACAATCTCGTCCTAAGTGTTGGCATAAGTCATGCGTTTGCGCTGGCGCCGTAGCGCTCGCGCCTGCTTGCGCAGCCGCCGCATCAGTCGGGCTCCCGATCGGTCACGGCGCCCTCGGAGGCACTGCCCACGACGCGGGCATATTTCGCCAGCACTCCGTGCGTGGCGTAAGGGCGACGCGGGCGCCACTTGCGCTGACGCCGCTTGAGTTCAGCGGCTGACAGATCGACATCAATGCGCCGTCGTCGTGCATCAATCGTCACTAAATCACCATCGCGGAGCAATCCGATCGGGCCGCCCAGTGCCGCTTCGGGCGCAATATGTCCAACCACGAAACCGTGGCTGCCCCCCGAGAAGCGCCCATCCGTAATCAATGCAACCTGGGCGCCAAGACCGCGCCCGACAATGGCGCCTGTAGGACTGAGCATCTCGCGCATTCCCGGGCCTCCTTTGGGCCCCTCGTAACGAATCACGATGACATCACCAGGCCGCACCTTGTCGCCGAGTATGGCCTTCGTGGCCGCCTCTTCACCGTCGAATGTGCGCACGCGGCCAGTAAAGGACTCGCCTTCTTTGCCGCTGATCTTGGCTACCGCGCCTTCCGGAGCAATATTTCCATATAGAACAGCAAGATGACTGTCTTTCTTCACGGGGTTTGAAAATGGTTGGATGATCTGCTGCGATTCAGGGTAGTCAGCTACGTCCGCGAGATTGGCGGCCATCGTTTTCCCGGTGACTGTCAGGCAATCCCCATGCAGTAGTCCGTGCTCGAGCAAGCGTTTCATCAAAGGGAGGATCCCGCCCACCGCAACGAGCTCGGACATCAGGTAGCGGCCGCTCGGCCGCAGGTCCGCGAGCACCGGCACATGCCGTCCAACGCGCGTGAAGTCATCCAGCCGCAGGCGCACGCGTGCGGCCTGCGCGATCGCCAGCAGATGCAGTACCGCATTGGTTGAGCCCCCGAGCGCTATCACGACTGTCATGGCGTTCTCGAAAGCTTTACGCGTGAGGATGTCGCTTGGACGCACGCCCTGGTGCAGCAACGCAACGACGGCGGCGCCGGCCCTCCGGCAATCCTCGAGCTTCTCGGCGCCCACTGCGTTCTGCGCCGAGCTGCCGGGCAGACTCAACCCGAGTGCCTCGATCGCCGAGGCCATCGTATTGGCGGTGTACATGCCGCCGCAGCTGCCCGGTCCCGGAATCGCGGTACGCTCGACGTCGAGCAGCTCCGCGGCGTTGATCTTGCCGGCCGCACGCGCGCCGACCGCCTCGAAGACAGAGATGATGTCCCGGTGCTTCGCGCCCGGAAGGATCGTGCCGCCATAGACGAATACTGCGGGGCGGTTCAGACGCGCAATGGCCATGGCGCAGCCGGGCATGTTCTTATCGCAACCGCCCACGGCGACCAGTCCATCGAACCCTTCCGCGCCCGCGACCGTCTCGATCGAATCGGCGATCACCTCGCGCGACACCAGGGAGTAGCGCATGCCGGGCGATCCCATGGAAATGGCATCCGAGACCGTGATGGTGTTGAACAGCACACTCTTGCCACCGGCCACATCCGCCCCGCTCGCCGCCTGGCGCGCGAGCTCATCGATATGCATGTTGCAGGGCGTTAGGTTGGACCAGGTCGAGGCAATACCGATCTGCGGCTTGGCAAAATCCTCATCCGTGAATCCCACCCCGCGCAACATTGCGCGCGCCGGGGTCTGCTTGAGTCCATCCACGACCAGGCTCGAGTAGTACCGGGTTGTTGCAACAGGCTTGCGGCTCGTTGGCTTCGCCGCGCGCGGCTTATCGTTCGACATGGTGGCAGCCTTCTTTGTTTAGGGCATGCAAGTACGTTCTGGCCAGCACAGCATAATCGGTTGCGGCAGGCAGCTGACGATGAGCTCATCCGAGCCGATCCCGGATCAGCTGATACAGCGCCCGGATACATTGCGCCTCGGCGCCCTGCGGGCGACCGGGCCGATCCTTGGGATTCCAGGCATACAGATCCACATGCAGCCAGTGCGTCGTCGCCGTGACGAAGCGCCGCAGGAACAGCGCCGCGATGATGGCCCCGGCGAACGGTGAGGCCGACACATTATTCAGATCGGCAATGCGGCTGCCGATCTCATCGTCGTAGCCCATCCACAGCGGCATGGGCCAGACCGGATCGGCCTGTGCGCGACCGATCTCGGCCAACTGGCGCGCGAGCGCCTCCTCGCTCGCAAACACCGCGGGCAGATCCGGTCCCAGTGCCGTGCGCGCCGCGCCGGTCAAGGTGGCCAGATCAATGAGCAGGTCGGGCTGCTCAGCGTCTGCCTCGCAAAGCGCATCGGCCAGCACGAGGCGACCTTCGGCATCTGTGTTGCCGATCTCAACCGTGAGGCCCTTGCGCGAACGCCAGACATCACCGGGCCGATAGGCACGTGCGCCGACGGCGTTGTCGACAGCGGGGATGAGCACGCGCAGCTCAATCGGGGCGCCGAGCTCGAGCAACATGCGCGCGAGCGCCAGCGCGCAGGCAGCCCCGCCCATGTCCTTCTTCATGAGCAGCATGGCCGCTGCGGGCTTGATATCCAGGCCCCCGCTGTCGAAGCACACGCCTTTGCCTACGAGCGTGACGCGTGGGCTGTCCGGGCGGCGCCAGCGACAATCGATGAGTCGCGGCGAGCGCTCGCTCGCCTCCCCTACTGCCGCGATCAGCGGGTACTCGCGCGCGAGCGTCTCACTGCTGTATACGACGCCCTCGCCGGCGTGTTGCGCGACCAACTCGAGCGCAGCGCTTGCGAGCTCCTCAGGACCGAGTTGATTCGCCGGAGCATTGATTAGATCGCGCGCCCAGCCCATGGCCCGCGCCGTCACCTGCGCGTAGCGCAGGTCAGCCCCGGCCGGCGCCACCAATCCCTGTGCAGGCGCGGCCTTGGGCGTCGTGCCGCGATAGCGCGTGAGCCGGTAGCTGCCGAGCAGCCAGCCGAGCGCAAATTGCGTGGCCATCGGCGCGGACAACGGTGTGGCCAGCCGATAGGTTGCCGCGGGTAGCCGCTCAGCCAGCAACGCAGCTTCCCAGAGCGAGCAGTCTTGCACGCTGGCCACGGCTCCCAGGCCGAGCAGGACACCTGCGATGGCCCCGGCGCTATCGGGTAGCAGTAGCAGGCGATGGCGTTCGCCCGTGAAGCCCTGCGCCTGCGCCCAGGCGGCCTGGGGCGGCGGCAGGGACTGCAGGAGTCCCGCGCAGGCGCTCTCGGTCGCGAGCCAGATCGGCACACCGCCGTCTTCAGGCCCTGTCAAAAACGATTGCATTGCGAGAGCTTAGCGAATCGGCGGGCTAAGGTTGAGGCCCGTGTTTGGATTGACAAGTACTTGATCGTTGTGCTGTTATCCGCCGGACGCAGTAAGCACATGACACCCACCATGCAGGCCATCGGTTCGCTCGTACTATCGCTGGATCTGCTGCTCGTAAAGAGCGGTCGGGGCGGGTGCTGCCGGCGTTTCTGATACCAGGAAACCGATACACACCGAAACCCCGCACCGGCCGCCGATGCGGGGTTTTTTGTTGACTCAACGGAGCGCAGAACGATGCATTTGTATAACAGGAAAGACGTCGACAAAAAGGCGCTCCGTAAGGCGCGCGTCGCCGTACTCGGCTACGGCAGCCAGGGCCGCGCGCACGCGTTGAATCTGAAGGACAGCGGCTTCAACGTCGTCGTGGGTCTGCGCAAGAATGGCGCGAGCTGGAAAAAAGCCAAGCGCGATGGACTCGAGGTTGCCGAGCCCCTCGAGGCGGTCAAAGGTGCAGACCTGATCGCGATGCTGGTGCCCGATATGGCGCAGCCCGAGTTGTACCAGACAATCAAGCCAGCCCTCAAATCCGGCGCGACGCTGCTGTTCGCGCACGGTTTCAATATCCACTTCAAGCAGATCAAACCGCGCAAGGATCTGGATGTCGTGCTGATCGCGCCCAAAGGTCCCGGTGATCTGGTGCGCCGCCAGTACCAGCAAGGCCGCGGTGTGCCGTGCCTGATAGCCGTGGCGCAAAATGCCACGGGTACCGCGCACGCGCGCGCGCTGGCTTACGCCGACGGCATCGGTGGCACGCGCGGCGGCGTACTGGATACGACCTTTGCCGAGGAGACCGAGACTGACCTGTTCGGCGAGCAGGCGGTACTGTGCGGCGGCGCAACCGAGCTTGTGGTCAAAGGTTATGAAACCCTCGTCGAGGCCGGCTACCAGCCCGAAGTGGCTTACTACGAGTGCCTGCATGAGCTCAAGCTCATCGTTGATTTGTTACACGAAGGCGGCCTGGCGAAGATGCATCAGTTCGTCAGCGACACGGCCAAATATGGCGATCTCACGCGCGGGCCGCGTGTGGTCAACGAGCGCACCAAGAAAGAGATGCGCAAGATCCTCAAGGAGATCCAGACCGGCAAATTTGCGCGCCAATGGATCACCGAGAGCGAGAGCGGATCGAAGAGCTTTCGCCGGCTGCTCAAGCAGGATCTGCGACATCCGATCGAACACGTGGGCGCAAAACTGCGCGAGCGCATGCCCTGGCTCAGGAGCGCCCGCTGAACGGAGACTGCCATGACACCGACACCTGAACGCGTTCTCATATTCGACACGACATTGCGCGATGGCGAGCAGTCGCCCGGTTGCAGCATGACGCAACCGGAGAAGCTGCGCGTAGCACGCGCGCTCGCCGAGCTCGGCGTGGACGTCATTGAAGCGGGCTTTCCGGCCGCCTCGCGCGGGGATTGGGAGTCCGTCAATGCCGTGGCCCGCGAAGTGCAGGGCCCGATCATCGCCGGGCTTGCCCGCTGCATGCGCGAGGACATCGAGCTAGCCGCGCAGGCGCTGAAAGCCGCGCCCCGTCATCGGTTGCACGTGTTCCTGGCCACCAGCGCAATTCATCGGCAATACAAGCTCAATATGGCGCAGAGCGAGATCCTGCGTCGCGCGGTGGAAGCCGTGAAAATCGCGCGTGAATATTGCGATGACGTCGAGTTCTCGCCCGAGGATGCCTCGCGCACCGAACTGGATTTCCTCGCCCAGGTAGTCGAAGCGGCGATCGAGGCCGGCGCCACGACCATCAACATCCCGGACACGGTGGGCTATACGGTACCCGATGAGTTCGGCGAGCTGTTTCGCTACCTGCGCAAGCAGGTGCGCGGCATCGACAAAGTCACGCTCTCGGTGCATTGCCACGACGATCTGGGCATGGCGGTCGCCAACAGTCTCACGGCCGTCGTCGCCGGCGCACGCCAGATCGAATGCACGATCAATGGCATCGGGGAGCGCGCCGGTAACTGCTCGCTCGAGGAAGTCGTGATGGCGCTGGCGACACGCTCGGCTTTCTTCAATCTCAAGACTGGCGTGCAGACCGCACGTCTCTATCCGACCAGCCGCCTGGTCGCGAGCATCACGGGGGTCGTGATTCCGCGCAATAAGGCCGTGGTCGGTGAGAACGCGTTTGCGCACGAGGCGGGCATTCATCAGCACGGCATGCTCAAGAACCGCACCACCTACGAGATCATGCGGCCCGAGGACGTGGGTCTGCCGCGCAGCAATCTCGTGCTCGGCAAGCACAGCGGACGGCACGCGTTTCGCGAGCGCGTAAGCCAGCTTGGCTTTGAGCTCGATGAGAGCGAGCTCAATCGCGTGTTCGAAGAGTTCAAGGCGCTGGCCGACCGCAAAAAGGAATTGTTCGACGGCGACATCGAGGCTCTCGTATTACGGGCCGAAGGCCGCGCGCCTGGCCCGTGGACGCTCGAGCACCTGGACATCGAGGCCCACAGCGGCGCGCAGGCGCGAGCCACGGTGCGCCTGAGCCACAGCGATGGGCGCATGCTCGAGCGCGAAGGCTCGGGCGACGGGCCGGTCGATGCGGCCTACAAGGCGATCGTTCAGGCCACCGGTGTGGCCGTGGCAGTGCGCAAGTTCGAGGTGCATGCCGTGACGATCGGCGAGGATGCCCAGGGCGAGGTCATCCTGTACGGCGAGAGCGGCGGGCGCAGCTACCGCGGCGCGAGCATCAGCACCAACATCATCGAGGCAGCCTGCCGAGCACTGCTCGAAGTCATCAATCGTATCGATCTGACGACCCGCAATCCGATGCGAGCGCACAGCACGCATCACGATGAGAGTGCGCGCGTCGCCAAGAGCGCCGTCTAGGAGTGTCACGATGCCCATCCCAGCAACACCTTTTATCTGGTTCAACGGCAAGCTCGTGGCCTGGGAGAAGGCCACGGTGCATGTGCTCGCGCATGCGCTGCACTACGGCTCCTCGGTGTTCGAAGGCATACGTGCCTACGAGACGCCACGCGGTAGCGCGATCTTCCGGCTGCGCGATCACACGCGCCGGCTGTTCGATTCAGCCAAGATCTACCGCATCCAGATCCCCTATTCCCAGGATCAAATCAATGATGCCTGCCGCCAGATCGTGGCGGTCAATGACCTGACTCATGGCGCCTACATCCGTCCGATCGCTCTGCGTGGCTATGGCGAGATCGGCGTGGCACCGAAGATCGACCCTCCGGTTGATGTCGCGATAGCGTGCTGGGAATGGGGCAAGTACCTGGGCCACGAGAGCGAGGAATTAGGCGTCGACGTGTGCGTATCTTCCTGGCAGCGCGTCGCCCCGAACACCTTGCCGGCGCTGGCCAAGGCCAGCGGCAACTATCTCTCGAGCCAGCTCATCAGCCAGGAGGCCAAGCGGCTCGGATTCGCCGAGGGCATCGGGCTCGCCCCCGATGGCACTGTGAGCGAAGGGGCCGGAGAGAACATCTTTATCGTCAAGGACGGTGCCCTGCTGACACCCGGTCTGGCGCATTCGGTGCTCGGCGGGCTCACGCGCGACGCCGTGATGAAGCTCGCACATGATCTGGGCATCGAGGTGCGCGAGAGCTCCGTACCACGCGAGCTGCTGTATCTGGCCGATGAGTTGTTCTTCACCGGCACCGCGGCTGAGATCACGCCGATTCGCTCGGTCGATCGCATCCAGGTTGGCACGGGCCGGCGCGGTCCGATCACCGAGCGCCTGCAGCGCGCCTTCTTCGGACTGTTCTCCGGTGCCACGCCCGATACGCGCTCCTGGCTCGACTACATCGATGTGCAGTCGCACGGCCGAGGCGTCCCCGCGGCCGCGGCTGGCTCGCACGCCTAATCGGCAGCGGCTGCGAACGGGGCTGCGATCATGAAAACGATGTTCCAGAAAGTCTGGGAGTCGCACGAGGTTGTGCCCGAGACCGCACAGACGCCCGCCGTGCTCTATGTCGACACGCACCTGATCCACGAGGTGACCTCCCCGCAGGCCTTCTCGGTATTGCGCGAGCGCGGCCTGCCCGTTCACCGCCCGGAGCTCACGCTCGCCACGATCGATCATTCAAGTCCCACGCGCACCGAGCAGATCTTCGGTGGTGCGCCCATCACGATCGAATCGGCAGCCCGGCAAATCGAGCAACTCGAGCGCAACTGCGCCGAATTTGGTATTGAGTTGTTTGGCCTCAAGAGCGATCAGCGCGGCATCGTGCACATCGTGGGGCCCGAGCTCGGGCTCACGCAGCCCGGCCACACCGTGGTCTGCGGCGACAGTCATACGAGCACGCATGGTGCCTTCGGGGCGCTGGCCTTCGGCATCGGCTCGACCGAGGTTGGGCATGTGTTCGCGACCCAATGTCTCTTGCAGCGCAGGCCTGCGACCTTCGCGATCAACATCGAGGGCGCGCTCGGCTCCTGCGTCATGGCGAAGGATCTGATTCTCTGGATCATCGGTCGCATCGGCGTCGGCGGCGGTACGGGGCACGTCATCGAATATCGCGGCGCGGTGATTCGCGCCCTTTCGATGGAAGAGCGCATGACCGTCTGCAACATGTCGATCGAGGCCGGCGCGCGCGCCGGGATGATCGCGCCGGATGAGACGACTTACCGCTATTTATCAGGCCGCCCGCGTGCACCGGCAGGAGCGGCGTGGGAACGAGCGCTCGAGCGCTGGCGAGCGCTGCCGAGCGATCCGGGTGCGCGCTTTGACCGGGAGATCACGCTCGAGGGCTCGACGATCGAGCCGATGGTCACATATGGCACCAATCCGGGCATGGTCGTGGCCGTATCCGGCTCGATTCCCGAACCGAAGAATGATCCGGTGTTCGACAAGGCGCTTGCCTACATGGGTCTGCACGCCGGTGAGCCGATCGGTAATCAGCCCGTCAACGTCGTGTTCATCGGCAGCTGCACCAATGGGCGGCTGTCGGACCTGCGTAGCGCGGCAAAGCTGCTGCGAGGTCGAAAGATTGCCCACGGCGTACGAGCGCTCATTGTGCCGGGCTCGCAGCAGGTCAAAAAGGCCGCTGAGGCGGAAGGCCTCGATCGCGTGTTCATCGAGGCCGGTGCCGAGTGGCGCGAATCGGGCTGCTCGATGTGTCTGGGGATGAACGGCGATATAGTCGGCAAGGGGGAGTATTCAATCAGCACAAGCAATCGCAACTTCGAGGGCCGTCAGGGTCCGGGCGCGCGCACCTTGCTCGCGAGTCCGCTGACCGCCGCGGCCAGCGCCGTGCGAGGCCGCGTGACCGATCCGCGCGAGATCGTCAACGGCTGATTGCGCCCATGGAACCGATACAACAGATTCGCTCGCGTACGGCTGTGCTGCCCTACACGAACATCGACACCGATCAGATCATTCCGGCACGCTTTCTGCGCACCACGAGCCGTGACGGCCTCGGGCAGCATTTGTTCGCCGACTGGCGCTTCAATGCCGATGGTTCGCTCAATGATGGCTTTCCGCTCAATCGCCCGGAGGCCGCCGGCTGCTCGATCCTGGTCGCGGATCGCAACTTCGGATGCGGCTCCTCGCGCGAGCATGCGCCCTGGGCGCTGCTCGATTATGGCTTTCGTGCCGTGATCAGCACCGCGATTGCCGATATCTTCACGAGCAATTCACTCAAGAACGGCCTGCTGCCGATCGTAGTGGACCAGACCAGCGGCCAGTGGCTGCTCGAGCATCCCGGCGCCGAGGTGACGATTGATCTGCTCAGCGCCACGCTGCAGTTGCCCACCGGACTCACGGTGACGTTCCCGATAGAGGCCTTCGCGCGCTACTGCCTGACTCAGGGCGTGGATGAGCTCGGGTTCCTGCTCGCACAGCAGGCAAAGATTGACGCTTTCGAGCGGCGGGTGCGATCTTGAAGGCACACATTGCAGTGCTCGCCGGCGACGGCATCGGCCCAGAGGTCATCGCCGAGGCTCTGCGCGTGCTCAAGGCGATCGCGGCGCGCTATCGTCATGAGTGGACCCTCGAGGAGGCATCCTTTGGCGGCATAGCGATCGATCAGTGCGGCGACCCGTTGCCGGACTCGACGCTCCAGACCGCTCTGAAGGCCGACGCGGTGTTGCTCGGGGCGATCGGTGGCCCCAAGTGGTCCACACCACAGACCAAGATTCGTCCCGAGAGCGGACTGCTGCGACTGCGCAAGCATCTGGGCGTGTACGCGAACCTGCGGCCCGTGGTCGTGCACCCGGCGTTGCGCAACGCTTCGAGCCTGAAACCGGAGATTGTGGAAGGCGTGGACCTGATATTCGTGCGCGAGCTCACCGGCGGCATCTATTTTGGCCCGAAGACCCGAGACGCCAATCAGGCCACGGACCTGTGCACCTACAGCGTCGCTGAGATCGAGCGCATCGTGCGCGTCGCGGCTCGAATTGCGCATACCCGCCGCCGCCGCCTGCTCTCGATCGACAAGTCCAATGTGCTCGAGACCTCGCGCCTGTGGCGCGAAGTCTGCGAGCGCCTGGTGCGCAAAGAATTCCCTGAGATCGCACTCGAACACATGCTGGTCGATTCCGCCGCGATGCATTTGATACACCGTCCGCGCGATATCGACGTCGCGGTCACCGAAAACATGTTCGGCGACATTCTGACCGATGAGGCCTCCATGCTCTGCGGTTCACTGGGCATGCTGCCTTCCGCCTCACTGGGTGAAGGCACGCGCGGGGTCTACGAGCCCATCCACGGCACCGCACCCGATATCGCGGGCCAGGGCGTTGCGAACCCCTATGGCGCAATACTGAGCGTCGCGCTGCTGCTGCGACATTCCTTCAAGCTCGAGCAGGAGGCGCGCGCCGTCGAGCTGGCGGTGCACCGTGCGATCGACGATGGCGTGCGCACGCCGGACATCGTCGCGCCCGGTCATCGGGCTGCCTCAACACAAGATGCCGGGGATGCGGTATTGGCCGCTATTGGCTAACCGGCGCTCCCGTTCTCTCAGGGGCGCTGCCGCGATCTCGAGGCGCTTCCGATCAGCAGCAGACCAATCAACAGGCCAGCCGCGACACCGATACCAGCGGCCTGCCAGGGCCGATCACGCACGAAGTCATCGATGCCCTTGATCGTGCCGCGGGATTTCTCAGTGATCGTGTCGCCCACCTGCCCTATCGATTCGCGCGCCGCGGCCACGCGCTCTTCGAGCTTGGCCTTGATGCCGGCGATATCCTCTCCAGACAGCATCGAGCTCGCTTTCAATAGATCCTCCACATCGGCCACGAAGTTGTGAAACTCGGTCGACAATCCAGATAGCGCAGCGTCGATAGCTGATTGCATCGGAGATTTGGCGCCGGCAGTGTCGTTCGCGGTGCCATTGGTGCCTTGGTTTTTAGCGCTCATGATGATCGTCGTAAGAAGATAGACAAAACAGTCAGATCTCCGATGTCTTGGCTATATTAAGGATATCAGGAGCGAATGGTGAATGGAATCTAAGTATTTGAATACCCGGGGGATTGTCCAACTAAGGGTAGCAGAAACTACAAAAACCGAAGCTGCGCCTGTCGAGTGACCCAACAGGTAAGAAAATGCATGGCGCATAGGATTTTCGCCGGGATCTTTTGGGGCCAATTCATTCAGCCAGAGAACGAACAGAACGTTGTCCTCACACTATCTCCGGCCCGCGGCGCTTGCGCGGTAGCACCCTTCGTAACAAAAAGACGCCCGCGATTGGCACGCAAGGCAGCAATTGCCGAAGGCGGCGCTCGCAGCACTTGAAGTGCTTGCCCGTCGTCAGAACATCATCGAACAACGCGATACGCTCTCGAATCGGCCGCGCTTTCAAAGCGGCCACATCGATATGCAGTAGGTCAAAAAGCATATCCGCACTTAGTCGCACGTCGACGGCGTGATCCGGTGCTGTATTTCGCACCTGATACAACAAACCGCGCACGTCGACGTCGTACGAATCAAAGGCGAGGCTCAGAGTTCGTGACAGGCGATCGTCAAAATCCGGGTCATCCAGGCTTCTCGATGGCGGGATAGGAACCCAAGTGGACTGCTCGGCTTCAGTCCGACTAACAGCAAGACGTAGCCAGTGCGCGAGCGTGGTAATGGCCTGCCGTTTGTAGCGTTCGCGCTGCGGGCTCGCTCGAGCGGCTGAAGGCGTGCATTTGAAGTTCAGGATGAGCTGGTTGAGGCCACCTGCGCGGTAACTTCTGCCCGCAACGAGTTCGGCGACAAAGGCGCAGCTATCCGTAGCGGACACGAAGTGGTGATCCAGACGGCTACCAGCGTCAAGTAGCGTGAGCTTGCAAGGTCTTTCGGCGGTGCCCGGACCCATGCTCTTACTGTTTATAGATCAAATTCCGATTCAGAATCAGTTGCAAGATCCGGGGCCGCAACCGGCTGTGCCTGAGTGTGGTTGGACGCTCGATCCTGCGACGCTGCTGCAGAATGCTCCGCGTTTCGCTGCAGCGCTTCCCCGCGTAATCTCAACCACGCGGCGCGCGAGCGCCGCCGCATATCCTCGATATCGACCGCGCTGCTTTCAGGTGAAGGTATTCTGGGACCGAACGCGTCTGTAGGTTGACCCAGCGCTGCTCGCGCCGCAAGGCGCGAGCGGTAATTCTCACGAATATGCTGGGCAACTTCGCTGCGCATACCACGACGCTCGAGCTTATAAGCAAAATAGGGAATGTGGGGCATGGGCTCTCGGTTCACACCCATCGCTTTTAGACTACGGTGGTCAACACGCTCGTCAATGCCGGCTGCCCGGAATGCTTCGTTGGTCAGCGTCGCCCAACGTTCGCGAATCATGATCAGCTCGTTGCGGCCCTTGCACAAGCCGCGCTTGATTTGTTCGCTGTATGGCAGATCGAGCCCAGCCTTGCCGCCGAATCCCGTCTCATGCAGTTCCCGACTAGTCGCCAGCAGATGCGCATGATGATTACGCACATCGCCCTCGGGGCGTGGCTCATGGATTGTCAGATCGATGGCTACGTTATGACGATCGGCCAGCTCTTGCGCGAAAGTACGCGCTAATACCAGACGCTGCGTTGCGGAAAGTTCCACCGGGAGCGAGACTTGAATCTCCCGCGCGACTCGCGAGTCGCGCCGATGTTCGGCAGCTTCGGCAGCATTCCAGAGCGCCGATCTGTCACGCGCCCAGTGACCTTCGGGTATCGACAAGCGGCTCGGCAAGAGAATTTCAGCATGGTTGACGTCCCGGCGGCGAGAGTGGTTGTGCAATACGCCGGTGCGTTCATCGCGGATGCGCTCGCCGGCACGATATGCAGCCGCCGCCGTGGCGCTGCGCCCCGCCGTGCGTGAAATTGATTTCGTGTGCAGATAATAGATAGCCATCGGATCAGCGCCTGATCTGAACACGCTGCCAGGAGGCGCGCGAGGCGAGCTTGAGGTATCCGGTCAAATCAGCGAGCTGCTCGAGCTGCGAAGGCATGAGCGCCACCTCGGTTGCGTAGTGATCACTGCTTTGAGTCGAGCGGCGCGCGCCTTTGAGTCCCATGCCGCCGTCACGGTCTCTTCCATGCGTGATCTGGCGGCGGCGCACCTCGCGTTCCCCGATCAGCCGCGAAGCAAAATGTGAGGTGCCGCCGTTCTCGCCACCAGAACATCGAAGGATTAGTGTGTTCCCGCAATTTTCTATGATGGTCTGCGCGTCCCCGGCGCCGTACGTGCTGGAAACTTGCGCGAGAGACTGGAAGCCGAGGACGCATCGTCCGCCGAACTTTCGCAACCGCGCCAGTGCGTCCTTCAGACCGTCGATCGCGCCCAGGGCGTCCAGTTCGTCAACAATGAACCACAGCCGCTGATCGCGCTCTTGCTGCTGGCTCATCGCCTCGACAATAGCCAACCGCATCCACGCGGCGATGACGGACCGGAGTGCCGCGATCTGCCCGGCCCGATACGGTATGAATAGGACGCCGCGACCGCCTCTGACCCACGCGCGCACCGAAAAGGGCGCAGCTCGTTGTGCCCGGATATATTCGAGCGGAGCGATCGCTGAGCTCAGAACAGAGCGTATCGAGCCAAACATGCGAGCATTGTCTGCCTCAAGAAAGGGCTGCGCCGGTGTACCCACCAGAAGCGGTCGCAATTCATCGTTCGAAGCAATGGCTAGCAATCGCCAGAGCTCATTGAGACTGCAGTTGCGGCGACGCCCACAGCGCTTGAACACGGCCGTGAAGAACGTTCTCGCATAACCGCGCCACTCCCTGGTCCCAGGATCATCGCTGAAAGGAATGAGCGCGCTCGCGAGTTGTTCGATATCGTAAGCGTTACTGACCTCGGCAAACGGATCCCATCTCATCGACTCAGGTTCAAACGGATTGAGAACAACATCGCCGCGATACCGACGGTAAAGTTGCGCCAGATAGCCGGCATCCGGATCGCTAATGATTGCGCGGTCACCTCGCCGCAGTGCACCGATTAGCAGCTCCCGGATCGCCGTCGATTTGCCGGTTCCAGTAGTACCAATCAGCTTGAAATGTTTGCACTCCTCGACTGGCGCGATCCGGATACCGCCAAGACTCACATATCCATCGTGCGTCTTCAGCGCGCGACGCACACCAAGCCAGTACCGTGCTCTGGAATCCGTAACAACGGTGCCGCGCCGGTGTATCTCACGCGCTGCCGCATTCGATCGTCGTCTGACCGCCATCGGCACTAGCAACACGACTGCCAACGTTACTGCCCCAAAAGCGGACGGTAGTAGCGAAGGAATCAGCATTCTCAGTAACCCTTGACCACGTAGTAGTCTGATTGCTCTCCATACGTGGGCGCCTGCCGATCCACGCGAACACACCAACGGTCGCTAGAACCGCAACGCCTGAGATCAATCCGGCCGCCACGTTGCTCCAGTGCGTCAATTGCGACAGTGAGTTGCTGCTGTCTCGCACGCATAGCGCTGATCTGTGCGTTGGACGGCACCAAGCACCAGACGCAGAGCATCGACATTGCGCTGACCAGCACGGTTGCGAGCACGGTCCATGACGCGAATTGCCACCTTGCGGCCTGTTTTAGCGCGCCTAAGAGCTGCGCCGCTTGCGCTGCTTCCTCGATAAGAGCGCCGAATTCTTCCGCCAGAGTACGTCGGATTTGCTCACGCACGATATTGTCGAGCTCCTGAGTGTGGGCCTTGAGCTGTTTTAAACTCGACGCGATCACTCGCTGCTGCGTTTGCGCTGTCTCCATCAGCAGTCCGAGTTTCATCGTCTCCTCATCAAGTGGTGCTGGAGTACTCATAGCGTCTGTTCCGGCGGTTCCCGAGCGAGCGTTTTCGCCTGCGAAGAGACGGTTGTACTGCGAGACCTGGTAAACGTCTGCGGCATTCTGTCGGATCGCCGCCGAAGTCCAGGGCGCTTCTCTGCGGAATCAGTCGCGTTGTACTTTCGGGTATCACCCGACGTAGCGCATTGAGCGTCCGGAGCTAACTCCGCAGCGCGACACACCGGAACGTAAGCGGGCACCGCCGGCACAGCTTCAGCCGTTGCGCCCCGATGTAGCGCTCGTAGCGTGACGCGTTGCCATCGGTCCTGGGAGGCAAATTTCAGGTAGCCCGTCAGATCAGGCAATTGCTCGATCTCCGAATCCATGACAGCCGGTTCGATGCTGAAATGCTCGCTGGATGTGGACGAACCCAGCATTTCTCCGTGCCGTCGACTGTGCGAAAGCGTTCTACGCGCTATCTCGCGTTGTCCGATTAACGTGGAAGCAAATCGCGATGTGCCGCCGCCCTCGCTGGAGGAGCAGCGCAGTATTAAGGAACTGCCGCAGTTTTCGATAATCGTATGCGCGGCGCCGGCACCGTACGTGCTCGCTACCTGCGCGACGGACTGAAAGCCGAGAACGCAGCGGCCACCGAATTTGCGCACTCTCGCCAGCGCATCTTTCAGACCGTCGATTTGTCCCAAGGCATCAAGTTCGTCAACGATGAACCACAGGCGCTGATCCTGCTCAGGGCCCTCCATCGCTTCGAAAATAGCTATGCGCATCCAGGCAGAGACTGTCGAGCGGAGCGCTGCGATCTGCCCAGCGCTATAGGGAATAAAAAGTACGCCGCGCTCGCCAGTGCGACCTCGTCTGACCCATTCTCGTATTGAGAACGGCGCCCCGTCTTGTCGGGCGATGTGCTCCAGAGAACCGACCGCCGAGCTTGTCACCGATCGAATGGAATCGAACATGCGGCCGTTGTGTTCTTCAAGAAATGGCTGCGCTGGCGTGCCTTCCGTTAAGACACGTAATTCCGCCGTGCTTGCTATCACGAGTAAACGGTATAGCTCGCCAAGATTGCGTACACCCGCGGCATGCGCTTGCCGAGTCACAGCCGTCAGAAATGTGCGAGCGTAACCTCGCCAACTGCTGTCCGTGGAATCTGCGTCGGGCAACAATGAGCGCGCGATCTGTTCGACATCGTAGGGTTGTTGGATTTCCGAGAAAAGATCCCACTTTACGGAGCGCTGATCGAACGGGTTCAGTATGATGTCGCCCCGCGCGGCATCGTAAAAGCGGCGCAGATAGCCGCCGTCGGGGTCTGCAATAATCGCATGGTCGCCGCGTCGCAGCGCTGCGGCAAGCAACTCTGCAATGGCCGTGCTCTTCCCTGTGCCGGTTGTGCCTATCAGTTTGAAATGCTTACTTTCATCGAGCTTTGGCACCGCGAGACCAGCTAGGGTCAACTGATCGGAGGGTCCGGTCACTCCCAGCGCCGGCGCAGCAGAGTGCGACTTGCTTAGCTCGCCATCTACGACGCGAGCACCGCGCTGATGGGTCCATTGGCGCCCCCTTGGGGCCGAAATCAACCGTCCGGTCGCATAGCCCAAGCTAACACTGAGCGCACTGCCAAGAGTCAACTGCACTAAGGCGCTTGCGCCGAGTCCAAGACCGATGCCATGCAAAGCGGGGCTCAGCATGGAAAGACCCAGGCCAGCCATAGCCGTCAAGGGCGCCGCCACCATTGGCGAAAGCATCAATTGCTTGAGTTCCGCGCGCGCCCGAACCATGCCCGCAAGCATCGGTACCTGGACGGCCGTATACGCCAGAGTAAGTCCAGGCCATCCATGCATCAGTGCACCAATAGTTAATATGGCCTGCATGAGCGCAATTCACTCGAGCGCTTCCAGATGGCGACGCTTGAGTTCGGGTTCGTACCAGATTTCCTCGATGAAGCGCCTGTGGCGCCAGCACGAAAACTGGATAACGACGTCAATCAAAAGATAGAGAAGACTGCGAATCTCACGTCGGGCCATCTCACGACCCGCTGAGCTTTGCTTTACCAGCAAAATAAGTTGTTCGAACGCCAACTCGGCGCTCGAAGCGTGCACGCTGGTGATCGACCCGGGATGCCCGGAGTTTACATTGCGCAGAAAGTCGAACGCCTCCTCGCCGCGCAGCTCAGCGAGCAAGATGCGATCGGGTTTCATTCGCAGACAGGACTCAAGCAGCTGCTTTGGCGTCACTCGAGAGAGTCCTTGATCATCCTTCGAGTAAAACAGACGCACGTGATTCGGATGCCGGTCGAGCACCAATTCGCGCGCGTCTTCAATGGTAATCAGCCGTTCATCCGCGGGAATTTCTCGGATCAATGCCTTAGTCCACGTCGTCTTACCGGAACCTGTCGGACCGGATACCAAAATGTTTTTACGCCCGGTGACAGCAAGACGCATAAAGGCCTCGTACTGCCTCTCTGCAAGCAGTTCGAGCAACATCGCTTTCGTATCATCGTTGATTTGCCCAGATCGTCGAGCCCGCTTGAATATGCCGGCTTGGGCTAATTCTTCGATGGACCAGTGCTGGGCAGAGGGGCGGCGAATCGTGATCGCTACGGTCCTAGCTGTGGTAGCGGGAGGCAGCACGATCTGCACTCGCTCACCCGCCGGCAGCGCGCCCGACAACAGTGGAGAGCATGCATCGATCCGCTGGCCGGTAAAATTGGCGGCCAATCTGGCGAAACGCAGGCACCAGTCGAATGTGATCTCCGGATTTGATTCTCGGCGCCACCCGTCCGCTGTTTCGACGAAGATCTCACCAGGCCGGTTCACGCACAATTCTGTAACCTTTGGGTCGCACAGGAAACAATCCAAAATACGCAAGGTCAGGCCCAGCGCCGATGTGTCGGATTGCGCAGTACTCCGTGTGCCTGACGAGCCTTGATCTGTCGCAACCGAGGCGATGTTATGGTTGGACGGCGACACGGCGCAGCTCATATACATTGGTGAAATCTATGTCACGCGCAACCAAAACCTGGATACGGTCCCCGTTACGCTTGATCACCGTCGGCGGAATATTCACAGTGCTCTTCAGCGACTCTGTCATGACGTCTTGGGTTGCTGAAGGGTTGTAAATGATTGTTCCGCTGCCGCGACTTGAGGCTTGAACGCCGGCCTGAACAGCGCCATCGATCGTTGAGATGACGAGTGCCGCCCCAAACCTTTCCCAGAAATGCCGCTCTACCGAACCGGGCAGTCCTGAGCGTCCCAGCTCATCGGCACCAGGCGAATCGAGCGGCACAATTACTCCGGTGGGCGTGCGCGCCTCCGTCCATAACACGAACACACGCGCCGACCCTTGCTGAACCTGACCTCTTGTCTCGCCGACCAGCTTTGTGCCGCGCTCGAGCAGAACGACCTTACCGTCGATGCCAAACGTATCAGTGGCCGTGACGCATGTGGTCATGCCCGGTAGCGTTGAGTCGATCGCAGTTTCAAGCGTGCAATCGATAAAGGCTCCTTTGGGTAGCAGCAGTCGTTGAGCCGGTAAAGTGCGAGCCACAACTGCGCCACTGAGATCGCCATGAAGCAGAGTCGCGAGACCGCTATCGCCCGGTGAACTGCGAGCAGCGGATGGCGCTAAGACGGCAACGGGGGCCGTCGAAGCGGCTACCGCGACCGAGGTCGTTCCCGCCACACGTTCCTCACCGATCGCACCTACATCGGCCGCGCCCGGGCCGATGCCAACCTGCGACCCTTCGCGCACGAATGCTGCACCCGATAGACGCCGCGCGAGAGCAGAACGCGGCACAGAGGCTACGGACTTCGGCGACGTGGCGTCGTAGCCCACGTATGGCGCTGGAGATAGCGGTAGAGTCGTATTCGGCGCCGGTCGCGAGCCTTCGCTGGACGGTCGATCCTCAACCGCGGCGACGCTGGATGCCGCAACAAGCTGGGGCGCCGCAATCGGTCCAAGCGCAGGCAACGCCATTTCCGTCTCAGTACGATTTCTGATGGCCGACTGAACAGTACGGCGCACCTGCGATTGACGTCCAGCCACGTGCAGGTAATACCAAGCCAGCAATATCGCGCCGACGGTCAGCATCAAGCCCATGGCCAGACCGTTGCTGACTAGAGACTGCATCGACGGAGCCTGGCTAACTACCGGTGGCCCACGTTCGCCTTGCACGTGAGCGGAATCCACAACTTCCGCAGAACTCAGCCATCTACGCAACGGATTCATGGAGCGTGCCCGCGTGTAGCGCGTTCGACTTCTGTCGTCACGGTGCCGGATCGCAATGTATGTCCGCCACCATCAAAACCATTGTTAACGATGCAGCCAGCGAGCCTGCCGCGGCGAATTATAAATCGGCGTGCGATGCGATAAATCACCACGTCGCCATCCTGCATATTGAAGTTGAGGAGTGATTCGGTACTATCGTCGTTGCGCACAAATACCGCGGGCAGTTCCGCACGCGGATCGAAGCGTAGGTGAGTGTGGACTCCATCATCGAATGCGGCGACTGGCTGCAGCGCAACGTTACCGCAATACCAGTAATCTCGATTGACGGGCAACGTCTCACTCGGATGATCAAGCACGCCGTCAGCGCTGCTATCAGCCGTGGCTCTTCGGACGGAAGGCGGCGCTGGGTATACGAAGCGCAGCGTATAGATCATATCGGATCGATCGCTGTCTGAACCGCCCAGCGGCGTAACCGTGTAGTCAAACTGGTAGACTCGGCGCGTTGTCAGAACTGTCAGATTAGTTCGAACCGTGGATGCCTTGGGCTTGACGAACAAGTGATTATCCTGAGCGGCGAATCCGATCGCTTCGACATCACCAGCTCCAAGGCCAACAAAGATCTCGCCAGTTTCAAATTCCAGATCGATCTGATAACCCACAAAGCCGTGCAGGCGGTAGATCTCATCAGCGCTGTACACAACGCTACGTACTCGGTCGTCGATCCGTATCTGCCGGTTCGGTCCCTGCGCCTCTACTGGCGCACCAATTAGCAAGCAAATGCACAAAATACCCGATTGGATTGCCCGCCACATCGAGGGTACGCGGAAACCGGCAGCCGAATTCACGGCACAACTCTCTTGACACCGCTCTGCGACGGATCCTCAGAGTCACCGAGAACTTCCGGCTCAGAGCCGAACTCTACGATTTTGAAACCAAGCGGATTCCAGCGACGCACGCTTGGATCTCGGGGCGGCGCGGCGTAGGCGAATTGGATGGTGGCTATCCACCGCGTGACGCGCGGCGGTGCGTCAGGCCCCTGCTGTTCGCTTTTCACGTAACGAACCATTGCCAGGTCCGAAACCCCGCTGGCGCGCTTAAAGAAACTGACGGATTGCACCTGCGCCCGAATAAGACTTCCGTCGCGATGGATATTCAACGGGGAATTAGGGTTACTGCGATTCCACAATGCGTACCAAGCCTGGTTTCTCTGTGCCGTGTGAAATGCGCCACACTCCTCGTAATCGCTCTCCGCCGTGGAAAAATTAAATCGCTCACACACAGTGACATAGTGCGTCAGGAAGTATCGACTCACGGCTTCATCCATGGGCGCGCTTCCAGCGTATACGGGCGCTACATCGACGACTCCGGTGCTGTTATCGACACGGATGACAAAAGGATCGATGCGCTTCAAAGGCATCAGCAATACCAGTGCAACCCCACACGAGACTGCGCATATCCAGCCCGCCGCGGCTACGCGCCAGGCGAGCCGCGCCGTATGCCTCAACACGTCGACTCGGTCGGTATCCCAACTGGCCGCCTCCTCGAAGTAGCCGCTGAGATCGCCGCAATCAACTGCGTCGGCAGTGCTCATCGCGCGGAGCGCTCGATTGCCGGAGGCGCGAGCGCGCCCGGAGCCGTCTCAACGTTAATCGGCCGCAGATGACTGCCACAACGCACATCCTGCGAAGCACATGCCACCTGCAGCACCGCAACACTCGTCACAAGTACCCACTTCACGCCCTTCCCCTCCCAATATCGAGTAGCTGCGCTTTCGGTACCTCCGCGAATCAGTCCTCTCGCCACGACGGAACGGTGGCCGATGTCGCTGAGGGTCTCGATGATGTAACGTTCACCCTGTCCATAGCCGCTACAGCAGTGTGTGCCACTCCGTGGCGAATCAGCCCTTGGGCGTGACCGGTACTCCACGCCATAGCCCGGCTCACGACGCTGAAGCTGCTTAGAGCCAATCCACCGGCCAAGCCCGCTGCAATGGGCATGATCTGGCGCATAAGCAAAAATACGAGCACCGATATCAACATCATGTCTAGCGCATCCACTGTCAGAATCGCAGTGCCCAGGGCAGCGGTCTGCGCTGCATAGGATTCAACGATCTGCAAGAGCAGCGCCGCGACCAGCACCGTGAGAATGGAAATCAGAGCATACGTAGCTAATTGCGCAATCCATGCCTCGAAGTAACGTCGAGTACTGTCAAACAGCAGCATTGCGACGAATAAAGGTCCGATCGCCAGCAACAATGCTGAGGCGATACTGGATAGCGAGATAAGAAACATTGCATAAACGCACAACATGCCGATCAATAGCCAGACGATCGCGCCTGCCAGATAAAATCCGAATTCACCGCTGAAGACTCCGCCCTTGTCCCAGAGCTGCTCAGCCACTGATCCGCCCCGCTGCCAGATGGCATCGATGGTATCCACGGGATCGGACGAACCAATGACCGCCGCCGCCAGCTGCGCCGGGGCGACGTAAAACGTATCGACGATTAACGTGTTGTAGAGCCAGAGATGAAGGGCCACGCCAAGCACAATTACCAACACGACAATGCGCTTAATACCAGTTGCCAGTGCCTCTTCGGTGCGCCCGGTAAGCTGCAGGTAGCCCCAGCCCATCAGGTATATCGTCGATAGCGTAATGATGGCTGGTTCGAGTGCATTCGCTACGCGCGCAGTGTTGTTTCCGATATAGCCGGTCAATGTGGCGTTGAGCCAGCTCCAAAATGTCTGAAAGAAACCCATCGCGGCCCGCGTAACGCAACCTTAGGGCGCAATCGGCTCAAAGCGAGTCGCGAAGCGGCCATGACCCGCCACGATTTGTTCGCGTTGACGCTGTTGCAAGGCCCACTCTTGGGCAAGCGCAGTTTCAAATAGCACTTGAAGCTTGTTTTGTTCATTTTGAAGCATGCCTTGCTCAGCGCCGATGCGAGCCTGCAAATCGAGGATCCCCTTTGGATCCTGCGCTGTTGGAATCGCGTTGATCAGCTGCTGGACAGCGCTGAAGCGTCCGCTCGTGTTACTAAGTGCATCTTGGGTCAATGCTTGCAGCAGAGCGATCGACTGGCGCCCCGAGTTAATTTGAGAGCGTTCGTCTGGTGTCAAAAGCGCGAGTTGCGGCGCTGTTAGAATTGCGTTGGTACTGAGATTAGCCTGCATCGTCTCGGCCAGGCCACCGTAGTCCCCAGAGCCTCCCAGCACGGCGCTCAATTGTGACCAATTCGCCGGCAGATAATTACGTACGGTACCGCTTAGCAACGACTGCATCCCCCGATCTCCAGTCAATGCCTGGTACTGTGCCTGCGCTTGTGCCAGCTGCCCCCGTGCGGCCTCGAGCTGAGCGGCCAGCGTCTGCGCTTGCTGTATCAGTTGAGCCACAGAGGCGACATCAATCACCGCAAATTGCGCATGAGCGACTTGATTCATGAGCAATAGCAATCCAGCCAAACCTAGTCGGCGGCTTGTCAACGGCATGTTCTGACCTCCTCTTCATGCGTGGGAGCAATCACGGAAATACCGTTGCTTCGCACAAAACTTGGTAACCAATCGTCCACCGCGGTTCCGGTCGAGGCAATAATCTGGTGCATCCGTTGCACCTCTTGATTTCGACCGGAAATGACTTTTAGTTCCGCATCAAAGCCCTTGAGATCGAGCTGACAGACAACGCTTTGATGAGCCTGTTTGATCAAGAACATCCGTGAGCCCGGTTCGAGTTGTTCTTTGATAAGTTTGTATTCGCGCTCCGTCAGACCGAGCCCCGTCATGTACTCCTGGGCATCGGCGTCGGAATTTGGGAAAAAGATCTTGGTCGCAGTCTGCTCGATAATCGTCCGGCTGATCGGACTGTCGAGAACGTCACTGGCGCTTTGTGTCGCCAGACACATCACTGCGTTGAGTTTGCGCCATGTTTTTGGCCCGTCCTTGGCGAAGCCCTCAAAGGCCGGATCACCCAGCAGGCGCCAGAATTCGTCCATCCAGCAGACTACTTTTCGACCGTCGAGCAATTCACGCACCAAGTGAAACAGATAGAGGGTCACCGGGGCTCGGGTACGTTCATGATTCAGGAACTCGGTTACGTCGAAACCAATGGTCGCGTGTGTGCTCAGACGAGATAACAATGAATCCGCGGCGTTATCGAAGACCCACGCATAATCGCCCTGAAGCGCGCCGCACCATGGAGTCAGCCGCGCGTGCATTCCCTCTGGATCGGTCGGATCCAGAAACTCGATTAGGCGCGAGAGTCGTCGCATTCCACTCTCTAGCGCCAAAGTACCGTGCAGTGCTTGCTCTAAATCCTGCTGTTGGCGCACCGAAAGCGGTTCATTGCCAGAGGATCTGACCAAAGTGCGAAGCCAAAGCTTCAAGAACTCTACGTTCGCTGGGCTAGGAGTGAGCTGCAGGGGATTAAATCCAGTGGCTACGCCGTGCTTCAATGGCAGATATTCACCGCCGAGGGCTCGCACCAGGATTTCAAGTCCCCGATCCTTGTCGAAGATCACCTGCGTAGCACCTAATCGGTCCAACATCGCAACCAGGAACCCAATCAAGACGGTCTTGCCCGAACCAGTCGGTCCACACATAAACGTATGGCCCGTGTCTTTGCGGCTCCCCCCATCCGGATCGTGTGGATCGCTGGCATGCAGTGAGAAGTAATAAGGCGAGCGTGCGTTGGTCGTGAGCAGAGTCAGTGCATCGCCCCAATGATTGCCGGTTGCCCTGCCCGCCGGATAATTATGAAAGGCGACCATGGCAGCGAAGTTCCGTGATGAAATGGGTGCCTTGCGCGCGCGCATCGGGAAGTTTCCAGGCAACTGTCCCCAGAAGGCGGCCTCGAGCGCTAGATCCTCCCTCGCCACGGTCATGCCGGTGTCGGCGAGCATAGTGCGCGCCAACGCCACACTTTCATTAAGAAGTTTTAGCCTGTGCGCTCCGGAGTTGTAATCGTCACTCGGAATGTCCACCATCACTTGAAGGGATAGATGATGATCTCCCATCACAAACTCGTTGCTACTGAGCGAATCTAGGGCGCTCTTGAGTTCCTGAGCCTGAGACACGCCAAAGTCGCCTGCGTTGGCAAGACGATAAAATTGACGTTGTAATAAACCTTGGCTTGCGCTCTTCGATAGAAACGCGAACGACTGCGTCAGCACGTAGGACAATGGGGCCGAAAGCAGCCGGTTGTACATACCGACGACATTTGGCGTCGGATACTCCTTGATGCCCAGCATGGCCGCGGCTCTGGTTGCAGTCGGGGTTCGGTATTCAACAGCCTCCGCGCCGAAGAACAATCGAGAAGTGGCCATTACCTCATTGACAGGCATGCGCGTGAGCGGCACGCGGCGCCATTCGCCATTTATGAGGTAGGCAAGAAATTCAAGTACCCCGGAAAAGTGATTGCCACCAGAGCGGTAAGTGCCGAGCTGTTCGGGCTCGTAACGCGCCAGTCCCGTTTGGATCGTCTGCGAAAGCTTCGCGCAGGCCTCCAGCGCGTCGGTCGTCTCCGCTCGCGGCGCGTCCTTATGCAACCGATTGATCGCTTTGGCAAGCAGTCCCGTCGCGATGCTTCCCGCCGACCTGTATACAGTTGACAAGTAGAGCTCGTTGACCATGAGGGATTCATGAGCAAGGCGCTCGCGATACTTGTTGAGCAGCGCAGCGGCGAATCCACTGCCTGGCTCGCGCAACCATGGCGTGGCCTCGCGGCGCCGAATGACATGCGTCCAAAGGGCGACATTTGGGCTCGCGATGTTTCGCCATAGGATATTCAGTCGTTCGTGCCAGTTGTTGAGTTGCTCATCATCGGCGCTTTCGAAGCTCACGCCACCAAGTCGAAAGACCTGTACATAATCGAGTAGGCATGTACGAACAACGCTGTCGCTGATTTGCACGGTGTACGGTATTCGATCGGCGGCAAGGAGCTCCCGCCTCAGCCTTCGCGTGCGGCCCGTGGCACTCATCAGTCACGTCCCAGATCGGTTGGCCAGATTTCAGCCGATACGAGACTGAGACGTCTGCGACCCTTGTTGTCTGCCGTGAAGAGCGTCAACGGGCTGTAGGTGGTCGCCTGCCAAAACGGCGTGCTTGCGATCAGGGCGGGAAGTCGTGTTCGTCCCCACAACATGATCAAATCGAAAAAGCGTGCGTCACGCGCGCATAGAATCAAACACAACGCATGTATCGGGGCGCATAGCAAAAGACTCAGAAGATTCCTCGTGACTAAAAAAGCTTCCATGGTGAAGACCATGTTAAATAGCAATGCGGAGTACGTTACGCCCCACCGCATTGGGGGCCGTGTTGCACCGACAAAGAGGTGCTCAGTCGTCAAGCCGCCGTTACGCTGACCCATGTCTATCAGACTCCAAACATCCCACGCACCCAGGTAACTATCTGCGGTGCACCGAACGCGATGGCTATGCCAAGAATTGCACCCAGGCACCAACCCCAGGACATACGATTCGCCATTGCCATGGCGCCGAGCGCCATGACGATGATTACGGCAATAGGCGTAAGCCAAGCTAAGATGTTGGTCTGTAGCGCCGAGGCTCCCGTCATGAAGGGTGAAGTCTGTGCCAGCGTCAACTGTGGCAGCCCCATGATCATTGTCGTCGCAACTTTGCGCAGGTTCTCCTTAAACCTTGACCAAGGTAACTCGTTCACTGGTAGAAACTCCTATTGCAGAAAGTCGACGGTTAACCCGCATTTATAGTCACTGCATGAACCAGCAGGCGGCTCAGCCCAAGTTTGCAACTGCATCGCGCGCCGGACCTTCTTCACGGCGAGTCTCCAGCTCTTCGCGCTTGGCTTTGCCGGGAGCGCCAAAGCGAAAGCCATCGACAATGAAGGAGTAGTCGTATTGCTTCTCACCCTGCTGGTCGGTCCAATTATTGGCTCGGATACGTGCCTCCAGAACCAGCTGATCCCCTTTGCGAGAGTTCTTCGCAATCGCCTCGCCGAGCGGACCGAAAGCCACAAACCAGAGACTGGTCGCAACCTCGCGCGCCGCGCCGCCGTCGTCCTTGCCCGCATAGTCGTTGCCGATCAGACAAAAGCGCGTGTATGCGGTATCGCCCTTGATGACCAGCTCGGGGTTCTTGGCAAGATTACCTATTGCGGTAACGGTGAAGCTGTTCATGTGCCCTCTCCACGATGAGTAATGTGAGTTGGAATGACGATCAAGAGTCTAATGAACGGGTGTGTAGTTAGGAGTCATCCTTACTGTCGTGTTCATGCATAAACGAACATCCGACGATGCCGTCGATGGTGTATCGTTCGCGCTGAACAAGCTGGAGCGCCGAAAGCATGTCCCCACTCCTTAATGAATCGGCCGATAATCAAATGGATGAAGGTACGATCGAAGAATGCGTCGATCTGATCGATGGATGCATCGAGCAGCTAGATCGTTTTACCGCACCAGTGATGGCATACGCGCTCCGCGTTCATTTGGGCGCTTTATTGCGCGCGATGGTGGATGGACAAATCTGTACGCGTGAACATGCGCGCCAATTTGTTCTTGAGCTGGAGCAAGAGGCGCTTGGCGTTGGGTAACGCTATTACCCAAGGATGTTGGATCTATTCAAGCTTGCGCCGAAAACGCGCAGGTCCGTTCGCGTAGAACCCTGCTACTTCTGATGAGCTCGCAAGTTTCCTCGCCTATCTGGCACCCGTTTACGCAGCACGCTCTGGAACCGGAACTGCCGAAGGTCATCGGCGCCGCGGGTGCGTATCTCATGCTCGAGGACGGACGGCGGATTATCGACGCGATCTCATCCTGGTGGGTCATCACGCACGGGCATCGCAATCCACATATTGTCGCCGCGATCAAAGCGCAGGCCGATCTGCTCGATCAGGTCATATTCGCCGAGTACACGCACGAGCCAGCCGAAATGCTCGCGAAGAAATTACTGCACCTCGTGCCAGATGGGCTGCGGCACGTATTCTTCTCCGACAGCGGCTCGATTTGCGTCGAAGTAGCAGTGAAGATGGCGCTCGGCTATTGGAAGCATACGGGCGAGCCTCGTTCGCGCATCATCGTAATGGAGCACAGTTATCACGGCGACGCGATCGGTGCCATGTCGCTCGGCGCGCGCGGCGCATTCAACGACCCCTACGAACCACTATTGTTTGATGTTGCACGCGTTCCCTTCCCGGGCGCCGGTCGCGAAGCCGAGACGTTCGCGGCACTGGAGATTCTATGCCGCACCCAGGATGTCGCCGCTTTGCTGGTCGAACCGCTCGTGCTCGGCGCTGGCGGCATGCGAATGTATGAGCCTGAGGTACTGGCGCAGCTGCATCGGATCTGTGTGAGTCATGGCGTACTGTTCATTGCCGATGAAGTCATGACCGGCTGGGGGCGCACGGGATCCTTGTTTGCCTGCGAGCAGGCCACGATTTGTCCGGACATCGCCTGCTATTCGAAAGGCCTCACCGGAGGCTCGCTGCCCTTGGCGGTCACTTTGTGTTCGCCTGCAATTTATGCGGCTCACTATTCAGAGGATCGTCGCCGGACCTTCTTTCATTCGAGCTCCTTCACGGCCAATCCAATTGCGTGCGCGGCAGCGCTGGCCAATCTCGAAATCTGGGAGAACGAGCCGGTACTCGAGCGCGTCAAGAATCTGCAAGCGTTGCAGCACCAGCATCTGGATCAATTCCGCGACGATCACCGTTTTGAGAATATCCGCCAGACTGGCACCATCGCCGCGATGGACCTCAAGGTCGCCGATCCCGGCTACTTTGCGCAGGTCGGACCGCGGCTGCGTGCAAGTTTCCGCGCAGCCAACGTGTTATTGCGCCCACTGGGCAATACGGTGTACGTGATGCCGCCATACTGTGTGACGCGCGAGGACCTGGATATCGTCTATGGCGCGATCTCGGCCGCAGCTGTCACCATGTACTGATGCTCGCGCAACAGATGGCGCAGCTGCCTCCAGAGTTGACCTGCGAAGATGACGGCGCGCGCGTGCACCGGCCAGCCCGCTGCCCGGATCGCCTCCGCCGCCCAGGTATTGCAGGTGTGAAGCGCTGAATAGCGCCCGCTTGCGCCGTAATAGCGACTACCGTCGTAGGGGCCCGGGGCCTCCGAGCCGCTGATCCGGGCCTGCTCGGACAGCGCCTGCCAGATGAAGGCTTGCGCGGACTGCAATTGATCCGCGCTGAGTGCTAATTCCAATACTTCGTCGTCGCCGAAAGCCGCTTGGGGCGAGGCCTTCAGCCCCGTGACCAGCATCAATCCAGGCCCGGGCCACAGCGCAGCGAGCAATTCAGAACCATGATGGTTCCTGGCCATCAGGTAATGGCGGTCGCCGAAACCAAATATAAGGTAGCGCACGCCGGGGAATTCTGTGGCCAACGCCCGTAGCGGCGGCTGCAGATCCTCGGCACGAAATCCGACATCGATATGCCACCCACGACGCACGACGTAGAGCAATGCTGCACGGTTCGAGCCTGCAGTCACCGCAGGCAGTGGTGGCCCTGGCCTGACAGCCGAGCAGGCCGTGATCAATGTCACGCAGAGCACCAAAAGACTGCGAAACCGGACACAAAGCTGCGCAGTGCGGCCGCCTACGATGGGGCCGTAATCAATGCTATCCGGCAAGCTCATGCCAACGAACAGAGTTGCAATTCAGCCCTCCGCATCCAACGCAGCGCCGGAAATCGACGCACTGCTATCGCCCGTGTACGTACTGCCGGAAGCCGACGCTCTGCAGCACTACGCCCGCCTTTCGCCCAGGTTGCAATGGCTTGCCAGACAACGCGCTACTGGGTCGCGGCGTGCCACGTTGATTGCGCACCACGCGCTCGCTACCGGTCAGATCCGCTAGCTCGCACTGCGGGTCACCGCACTCGCTCTGAAACACTGCCCTTGGCGTTTGTGGCTAAGCCGGCCAGAATGCACGCCACTTTAGGATAGATCATAACTGTCCAGATTGATTGAGTTCCCATCAGAACGAGCTGCCATGGATCAAGCGAGCTCCGAGACCGTGTATCACTATCTGCAGTCGCTGCAAGAGCATTTCTGCCGCGACTTTGAGTCTGAGGACGGTACCCGGAAGTTCTTAAAAGATCACTGGGAGCGACCCCCTGAGACGGGGAAGCTCGCGGGTCGCGGCACGACCGCGGTACTTGAGGCCAGCGGGGTATTCGAGCGCGCCGGAGTCGGGCTATCGGACGTCACCGGGGCGACCATGCCCGCAGCAGCTAGCGCACGAAATCCACAACTGGCCGGGCGCGCCTTTCGGGCTATGGGAGTCTCGGTCGTCATTCACCCGCTCAATCCCAACGTACCGAGCAGCCATCTGAATGTGCGCTATTTTCAGGCTGGCGATATCTGGTGGTTTGGTGGCGGCTTGGATCTGACGCCTTATTTGATATTCGAAGAGGACGTTGTCCTCTGGCATCGCGCAGCGGCTTCGGCCTGCGAGCCGTTCCATAAACGCCTCTACCCCCTGCTGCGAGCCAACTGCGATGAGTACTTCTTCATGCACCATCGGGGCGAAGCGCGTGGCGTCGGCGGCCTCTTCTATGACGATCTGAATGAGGCCACGCCCGAGATCGGCATGAGCTGGGAGCGCTGCTTTGATTTTATGCAGAGCGTTGCCAGCCAATATTTGAAGGCATATCTCGCGATCCTGCGCCGGCGAGGTAATGCTGCCTATGGTGAACGCGAGCGCCAGTATCAACTCTATCGTCGCGGCCGTTATGTGGAGTTCAACCTGTTGCAGGATCGCGGCACGCTCTTCGGGCTGCAATCGGGCGGGCGCACCGATGCGATTCTCATCTCAATGCCGCCGGCCGTGCATTGGGCCTATCGCTCACCGGATAAAGAGCTCGATGCGAGACTCCTGCCCTACTTGACGACATTGCGCGGGCGGGACTGGAGCAGTCCGAGTAAGGTTTGAGGCGCGACGCCGCTACGAACTGCGGTGCATTCGCTACTGATCCTCATCGCCCGTGCTTTATTCGGTGTGTATCGCGTATTGCTGCCGTATAAATTTATCCTATCCCCCTAGACAGGATACAAGAGTGGGCATAGGATCGCGCCAGTAGCATTGCGGTGGGAGACATCCCGCATTGGACAGTAGCAGTAGAAGCATGGCGCTGCGCTCGGCGCAGCGGACTCCGGGCCGATAACGCCCCGCATTAACTGGGCGCCATCCGGCCGGGAGCAGGTGGCGCATTGTTAAGAGCGGAGCGAATGGCCCGTCTCGATCCCCCTTCCAAGCTTCTTCTCTAACTTCAGACGATCCGAACTCGGCTTCTACGACTGTTGGCAAGTGCAGCCGATCGTGCGCGAGGCCGCGCGCGTTGGCGGCATGCATTTGAGCGTAGAGCTCGAGATTCAAGGAGGCGTGATGGTTTTCGGAACGGTTCCGCGTCACACGCTCGATCGCGAGAATCCGGGTGCTCTTGGCACAAACATTCCGACTGGAAACAGTTGAGTAAGCATCATGCCGTGCAATTCGATGGGGCAGACGATTATTGCAATACTCGGAATGGCTCTGGTGCCGTCGGTGTTTTCACAGCAGTTGCCAGCGAGCAGCGAGGCCGCCGATATAAGCGCCTCCCAGGAGCCTGCCAGCGAAGCCTATGCGGTTCATGGGCAGACCACGTTCTTGGAGCAATTGGCATCGGCGTTTCACGCCCCCTACAGCGGACAGAACAGTCTGTCGCCCCGGCACGGCGCGGAGACTTTCGATATGACGCTGTTTCTGGGTGCACGCCTCTGGTCAGGAGCCGAGGCGTGGGTCAATCCTGAAATTGATCAGGGCTTCGGTCTCGACGATACGTTGGGTGTTGCCGGATTTCCCAGCGGTACAGCCTATAAAGTCGGCCGTAGTCACCCGTATTGGCGGCTGCCACGGCTGTTCATACGTCAGACCTTTGATTTGGGCGGCGAGCGTGCGCCGGTCGAGGCCACCGCGAACCAGCTCGGCGGCTCTCAGAGCGCTAATCGCGTTGTGCTTACCATAGGTAAATTCAGCGCATCGGACATATTTGACACCAATGGGTTTGCCCATGATCCGCGCAATGACTTCCTGAATTGGACTGCAATCGATGCCGGCACCTGGGACTACGCGGCGGACTCCTGGGGTTACACGGTTGGGGCTGTTGCGGAGTGGTACCAGGGCCCGTGGGCGCTGCGCGCTGGGGTGTTCGATCTGTCGGACGTACCGAACAGCGAGACACTGGATCCCGGATTTCACGAGTTTCAGTGGAACGGCGAAGTGGAGCGGCGCTACAAGCTGATGGATATGCCCGGCAAGCTGCTGGTGACCGTATTCGACAGCCGCGGCCGCATGGGATTGCTCGATCAGGCTGTAAGCCTCGCGCAGGCCACCGGTCTGAATGCCACGACGGCCCTGGATGACGTGCGTGGTTATCGCAGTCGTGCCGGCGTCAGCTTCAGCTGGGAGCAGCAATTGTCTTTGGATCTCGGGGTATTCGCGCGCGCTGGCAAGGCGGGCGGTAACGTCGAGGTCTATGAGTTCGCGGATGTTGATCGCACAGCGGCCGTGGGACTGTCATTGAACGGCAAGCGTTGGGGACGCGCCGAGGACACCGTGGGCCTGGCGGGCATCGACAATGGTATCTCTGCCGCCCGTGAGCAGTACTTGAACGCTGGCGGCCTGGGCATCCTCGTCGGCGATGGCATGCTCCCGCACCCCGGGGCGGAACAGATCCTGGAGACCTACTATCGGTGGGCTGCGCTGCAGTGGGCTCAGCTCACGCTGGACTATCAGTACGTCATTAATCCTGCTTACAACACCGATCGCGGGCCGGTTTCGATCGTCGCGCTGCGCGTGCACGCGCAGTTCTGAGTCGGCTGCAGGTGCTCGCAGTCCCAGGCCGATTAGTATATCCTGTCTAGGGGGATAGGATTTTGGATGAAGGAACTCAAACGATGCACAGGTTCCCGGAAATAGCCCGACGGCTCAAACGCGCGCAAGGTCATCTTGCCGGTGTCATCGACATGGTGGAGGCAGGCCGGCCGTGCATGGACCTCGCGCAGCAACTGCACGCCGTCGAGCGGGCGATCGGCAACGCCAAGAAAGAGTTGATCAAGGATCACATTCATCACTGCATGGACGAGAACGCGGGGGCGGTGCCACAGGAGTTCCGGGCTATGATCAAGCAGTTTCAAGGCCTGACCAAGTATCTCTAGGCACGGCCACGGTGTCATACCAAGACGTGGTGTGATGGCGAGACGGCGACATTAATCAGCGCGAGACTGTCATGGCGAAGCACGGTTCAGCCGATCACGGACACGAGCACGATCATGGCCACGAGCACGGCCACACGCACGATCACCCCGTGCACAAGGAGCGTGCCGCCAGAGCGCACGATGCTCATCACGGGCATTCGCACGCGGCCCCAACGAGCCAGTCGAAGCTGTTCTGGGCCCTGCTCTTCACGCTCACATGCATGCTGATCGAGGCGATCGGGGGCCTGCTGGCTGGTTCGCTGGCGCTGTTGGCCGACGCCGCGCACATGCTGACCGATGCCGCCGCGCTGGCGATGAGTTACGCCGCCGTGCGGGCGGCGCTGCGACCTGCGACCGGTCGGCTGAGTTACGGCCACCATCGCTGGCAGGTATTGGCGGCATTCGTGAACGGCATCGCCCTGATATTCCTTGCGGTCTGGATCTTGTTCGAAGCAGGCGAGCGCCTGCTGGGCGGTGCGCACGTCAATGGTCGCATGCTGGCGGCGATTGCGGCTTTGGGCCTGATAACCAACCTCGGTGCCTTTGCGGTCCTGTCCAGAGGTGAATCGAATCTGAACGTGCGCGCTGCACTGGCTCATGTCATCGGTGACATGCTCGGCAGCGGCGCGGCATTGATCGCCGGAGTGGTAATCCTGGCCTCAGCATGGATGCCGATCGACGCCATACTGTCCGCGCTCGTGGCCATGCTGATGATCCGCAGCGGCTGGGCGATTGCGCGCGAGTCGGCGCACATTCTGCTCGAGGGTGCACCGGAGGGCCTGGACTCCGAGATCGTTCAAAACACTCTACGGGCAGCCATACCCCAGCTCGCCGGTATCCACCACCTGCATTCCTGGTCGCTGGCCGACGAGCAAGCCATGGTCACGCTGCACGCCACGATTCAGGAAGGAGCGGATTCAGATCAGTGCATTCGCGATATCGCGCGCGAATTGCAACTGCGCTTCGATATCCGCCACACCACCGTCCAGATCGAGCGCACGGTCTGTGTCGAGGCGGGGTCCTGCGAATTGCACGACAAGGCCCGCGGCGACAAGCAATAACAGCCGATAGGCGTGAGTGATGGGTAACGCGCTTGCCGAGCGGGATTACACTGCGCGCCGCATCAAGGGAGAACTACAATGCGCTTCATCGTGCACGTTTCGCTACCCGTTGAAAAATTCAACGAAGTCGCTCGCAGTGGCAACGTCGGCCGCAAGCTCGCCGCCATATTAGAAGACATCAAGCCCGAAGCCGCCTATTTCACGGGTAAGGATGGTAAGCGGGGCGGCTATCTGATCGTGGACATGGCGAGCGCAGCGGATATGCCCCGGATTGCCGAGCCCTGGTTTCTGAATTTCAATGCCACGGTGGAATTCATGCCGGTCATGACGCCCGCGGATTTGCAGCAAGCCGGGTTGGATGCTCTGATCAAGAAATGGGGATAGCCGCTCGGCGCGGCGCTCGCACGTAGGTCCTCGCCGCGCCGGCTACGGCATGAGGCCAAAGGCCACGATACTGCTGCCGGTCGCGACCCCGATGAGTTCCTTGCCGTCGAACTCATAGGCCATCGGCGAGGCCTTCCATCTCGCGCCCGCCTCAAAGCTCCAGAGCTTCTTGCCGGTGCTTGCATCGGCGGCCGAAAACGTACCGCTGTCTTCACCGAAGAAGACCAGTCCCGTCGAGGTCGCAATCGTCCCACCCCATGAATTGACCAGTCCGACCTGCGGCAGCTCCCACTTCACCGCTCCTGTCTGCAGATCAAGCGCGCGCAAAACGCGCACCGGCTTCGGCTCCGGTGCCGAGCGCTCGGCGCCGCCGAGGAACGCATGCCCAAAGACAAAATCCTCTGGACGCTTCACATAGATCGAGCACTTCTCGTTGGTCTGCATGTAAAAGAGACCCGTGCCCGGGTTGTAGCTGGGTGAATACCAGTTGGTCGCACCATCCTGCGATGGGCACACGCGCGTGCCCTTGGAGCTCGGTTCCTGGCCGGCCACCTTGATGGGCTTGCCATCAGCCCCGATTCCAGTGGACCAGGTCAGTTCCTTGATGAACTGCTTTGCGAGCAGGAGCTGGCCGTTGGTGCGGTCGAACACGTAGAAATAGCCGTTACGATTGCCCTGCACCAGGAGCTTGCGCTGCTGGCCGTGCCATTGGGCATCGATGACCAACGGGGTTTCGCTTGTATCCCAATCCCACAGATCGTGCGGCGTCGTCTGGTAATACCACTTGAGCTTGCCGGTCTTGGGATCGAACGCCAGGATGCAATCCGAATACAGATCGTCACCCATGCGCTCATCGCCGTTGTAGTCCGGCCCCGGATTGCCAGATTCCCAGAACAAGGTGTCGGTCTCGGCATCGTAAACGCCCGTGAACCAGGCGACGGCGCCGCCATGTTCGATACCCACGCCCTGCCAGGTCTCGGAACCCGGCTCCCCCGGTGCCGGCACAGTCCAGAAGCGCCAGACCTCCTTGCCGGTCTGCCGATCGAATGCGGCCAGAAATCCGCGCGCGCCCTCCTCGCCTCCGGAACTGCCGGTAATGATCAGATCCCCCACGATCAGGGGTGCTGAGGTAGCGTTGTAGTTCTTGTGCCAGTCCGCAACCTCGATGTCCCAGGCGATCTTGCCATCCGCACGGTTGAGGGCCAGCAGATGCGAATTGTCGGTCACCATGTAGAGCTTGTCGCCCGCGACTGCGACCCCGCGGTTAACGCCGCCCGCGGCATTGCCCACCAGGCCGCGCGTTCTCGGCCGTTGGAAATGCCAGATCGGCTTGCCCGTGCCCGCATCGAGTGCATAGCATTCATTCGCGTTGGTCACATACATGACGCCGTCGGCG
>Ga0302326_10003110_pt1 | contig 39397 bp, 30 predicted proteins | sample Palsa_T0_3_FD_202264 | JGI IMG/M metagenome (GOLD analysis project Ga0302326, IMG submission 202264) | Peat permafrost microbial communities from Stordalen Mire near Abisko, Sweden - Palsa_T0_3 | ecosystem: Environmental > Terrestrial > Soil > Palsa > Peat permafrost | place: Sweden: Abisko... | reverse complement strand
ACCTTGGCCATGTGGGCGATGGAGGTCACGTTGGGTGAGAGCTTGACGATCAGCGGGCGTCTACTGGCTTTCCTGGCCCGGCTCACCAGGTATTCGAGCGACCCCGGATCGGAACCGAAGGCCATGCCACCGGCGTGAACGTTGGGGCACGAGACATTCAACTCGTAGGCGGCGATGCCTTCGGCTTGATTGAGCCGTTCGATCACCTGGAGGTACTCGGCCACCGTGCAGCCGAAGACATTGACGATAACTTTGCAGAGAGGATAGCGGGACAGCGGCGGTAGCTTGCGTTCGATGAAGTCGTCGACGCCCACGTTTTGCAGGCCGATGGCGTTGAGCATTCCGGCCGCGGTATGGATGAGGCGCGGCGCCGCGTGACCGGTCATGGGATGCAGCGAAATGCCTTTGGTGACGAATCCGCCGATGGCTTCCAGCGATACGATCTCTTCAAATTCGATGCCGTAACCGAATGTACCGCTGGCGGCGATGACCGGGTTGACCAGTTCGATGCCGGCCAGGCGGACTTTCATGTCGGGTTTCACGCGCGGCAATCTTCCTTCACGAGGGTCACGGCCATGGTTCCAGGTTCATGATACTCGCAAGGGTGATAGATCGGGCGCGCGTGACGGAGAAGCAGGTCCCCTTCGACTACGCTCAGGGCAGGCTTTCGATTCCGCTGAAGGACGCTTCACTCGGGATGACAGTTTTGTAGTCAATTAGCTGCAAAGCCATCTCACTAGATGGGTTTGGGGGTGGTATTTATTGCGTTGGTGACGTTTGCGGGAGTGTCGGTGAAGGATTTGCCGGAAGTGTAGGCGAATTTCCGATAGCTGGAACCGACCTTGCGGATGGCATCCTCGGCGCCGTCATCCCAGGTAACCTGCGCTTCGCCGTTCACGTAGTTCCACTTGCCATGGACGTTGCCAATGGAGCGCAAGGCGTTGCCATCTTCAAGGAGCGTGATGTAGAAGTTGCCTCCTTGGCCGTCGCCGCACTCCCATTTACCCAGGAAGTGGCCGCGCGAGGGGCCAAACGCGCTGCTGCTGGGCTGATCGGCGGTGGGGAATTCGACGCGCTCAATGTCGGCGAGGTTGTAGGTTTGCCGGTGTCCATCCTTGAAGACGATGACGATGGTGCCGGATTTAGATGTCGCGGCAAAGATGTTAGGAACGGTGAAAAGGAAGAGTGCGGTCAGGGCGGCGGCGGCTAGGATCTTGCGCATGGATTTCTCCTTTGATTGCTTCGGCTCTGCCGTGGAAATGGCATACGCGTCCATCATATCTACGCATACCGGCAACGCGATGTTCCCGCAGCGATCAACCCGCCAGAACAATCGGATGCTTTGTAATATTTTCTTCCCCTTGACATTCGACAGGGAGATTTGGCACTCTGTTGTCGAATGTCGAGGGGAAGCATGGCGGAATCAACCGATCTGTTGCAGGGAACGCTGGACCTGCTGATTTTGCGTACGCTGGCCGTGGGCGGGCGCATGCATGGGTGGGGTGTGGCGCAGCGCATTGAACAGATGTCTCGCGAGGTGCTGCAGGTTGGACAGGGGTCGCTCTATCCGGCGCTGCACCGGCTGGAATACAAGGGCTGGATCAAGGCCGATTGGGGATTGTCGGAAAACAATCGCAAAGCCAAGTTCTACTCGCTGACGGCGATGGGGAAGAAGCAGTTGGAGACGGAGCTTAAGGGCTGGGAGCGGCTGACGGCGGCCATCGGACTGGTGCTGAGGCCGGAGGCGCCGAAATGACCTGGGGATGGCTAAGTCGCTCGCGTTCTTTGTTTCTGCGCCGAAATCTGGATGTGCTGGATGAAGAGTTGCGCTTCCATATAGAGCAGTCCGCGGAGCGGAATATCGCGGCCGGGATGACGGCGGAAGAGGCGCGCAGGCAGGCGCTGATTGAGTTTGGCGGGGTGGAGCGGGCGCGCGAGCAGACCTACGAACAGCGGCCGGGGTGGTGGATGGGAACGGTAGCGCAGGATGTGCGCTATGCGCTACGCGGATTCAGGCGCAACCCGGTGTTCACGATTGCGGTGATTGCGACGCTGGCCGTGGGGATTGGCGCGACGACGGCGGTGTTCAGCGTGGTAGATCGGATTCTGTTTCGCGCGCTGCCGTATGCGCACGACGACCGGCTGGTTTCGGTGGGGTTGACGGCGCCGATCTTGCCGCAGGAGTTCATGCTGGGCGGGTCGTATTACGAATGGCGCGACAATCAGAAGGCATTCGAGGCGTTCACTTCAGAGACGGGCGTGCAGGCTTGCGATCTGACGGAGCGCAATCCGGCGCGGCTGAGTTGCGCCAGCGTGGAGCAGAACTTTCTGCCAACACTGGGAGTTGCGCCGCTGCTGGGGCGGAATTTTCTTGGCGAAGAAGATCGGCCGAACGGGCCGAAGGTCGCGCTGATTTCTTATGGGTTGTGGCTCTCGCATTACGGCCTCGATGCCGGCATTCTGAACAGGCTGATCGATGTCGATGGCAAGCAGGTGCGGGTGGTGGGCGTGCTGCCTAAGGATTTTGAGATGCCTGCACTGGAAGATGCGGACATTGTTGTGCCGCAGGCGCTGGATGAGGCGGAGCAGCGGAAGGCCGAGCCTGGACGCGTGATGTATGCGTTTGCGCGATTGAAGGCGGGGCTGACGAATGAGCGGGCGGAGGCATCGTTGCAGCCGGTCTTCAATTACTCGCTGAACCTGGCGCCGCCGCAGTTTCGCAAGGAGGTTCATCTGCGTGTGCGATCGGTACGCGACCTGCAGATGCACGACGTGCGACTGGCGGCTTGGGTGCTGCTGGGTGCGGTGCTGGCGGTTTTGCTGATTGCCTGCGCCAACGTGGCCAGCCTGATGATGGCGCGGGCCGCGCAGCGTGAGCGGGAACTGGCGGTGCGCTCGGTTCTCGGGGCGAGTCGTGGACGGCTGGTGCGGCAACGGCTGACGGAGACTTTTCTTTTGTCGATCATGGGCGCTCTTGGCGGAGTGGTTCTTGCGGAGATTTTTTTGCGCATGTTTATTGCCATCGCGCCGGCGGGGATTCCGTTTCTTGAGAAAGCACAGCTTGATCTGCGCATTATTTTCTTCACAATTGTTCTCGCGATGATTTGTGGAGCGCTGTTTGGCGCATTGCCGGCGCTGCAAAGGCCGAGCGCGGCGGCACTCGTGGCGCGATCGACTAACTCCGGCGCGCACGCGCTTGCACGCCGCTGCCTGGTGGTGGGGCAGATCGCGGTGAGCATGGTGTTGCTGACGGGCGCGGCGCTGCTGCTGCGGAGCTTCACGAATCTCGAGGCGCAGCAAATCGGCATGCAGACTGAAGGCGTGCTGGCGGCGCGCATTGCGCTGCCGAGCTACCGGTACGCAACGCAGCAACGGCAGATGGATTTTTTTCTAAAGGCGGAGGCTGCGCTGCGGCGGCTGCCCGGTGTTTCTGCTGTGGGCATGAGCGATTCCTCACCACCGGGAGGGAATCACGGCGAGCAGATTTACAGCAATATCGCGATTTTGGGGAGGCCTTTCACACCCGGGCCGACGGGCGGGATGGTGGCATGGCGGTGGGTGACGCCGGAATACTTCAAAGCTCTGAACATTCCCATCGTTCGCGGGCAGGGATTTACGGAGGAGCAGCGATCCTCTAACGAGCGGCTTCTGATTCTGAGCAGCTTGCTCGCGGGGCGTCTGTTCGGCGATGAGAATCCCATAGGCCAGCATCTGCGGCCTGTTCCAGGTGGACCGTGGTTTACTGTCCTGGGCGTTGCCGCGAATGTGAAAAACAGCGGGCTCGCTGGTGTGGATGAGCCGGAGTTCTACGAACTGCGAGGGAATGTCACCGAAGATTGGAACGCGTGGGACGTGATGGTTCTCAAGACTTCACTGCCTACGGCGGGGTTGGCCCCGTGGGTGAGAACGCAGATTGCGCAGATCGATCCTACGGTTCCGGTCGAGATCGAGACACTGGGCGAGAGCGTGAGCAAGCTCGCAGACCGGCCGCGGTTTGAGACGGCGCTTCTGGGGTTCTTTGCGTTTTGCGGGCTGCTGATGGCGGTGATCGGGCTCTATGGCGTGATTACGTTTGTTGCGGCGCAGCGGACGCAGGAGATTGGCGTGCGCATGGCGCTAGGGGCTACGCGGGTGGATATTCTGCGGCTGATTGCGGGGGAAGGTGTACTCCTGATTGTGGTGGGCGGGGTGATTGGATTGGGTGCGGCGTTGGCGGCGACGCAATTGCTGAAGAGCTTGCTGTTCGGAGTTGGAGCGTACGATCCAGTGACTTATGCGGCGGTGGCGGTTGTGCTGGGGATGGTTGCGCTGGCGGCTACGCTGGTTCCGGCAAGGGCGGCTATGAGGGTGAATCCGGTTGTGGCGCTGCGGTATGAATAAGTGCAGAGCGATCCTGACGAAGAGCAGAAGCAGGTCCTTCGACTCCGCTGAAATTCGCTTCGCTCAGGATGACAGAATTTGAAATTGGGAAAGAACGTAGCCGCTTGGAATTCGTGCTTTCCCAGCTTAGCCGCGGTGAAACTGCGGCGAAGATGGGGCACCCATTTTGTGCTCGATCTGGCAGAAGGAAAGGGGCGACCACCGGGGTCGCCCGTTGGCTTGATGGGTGTATGGATTCTAAGCGGGCACCGGGTCGGCGGCGTCTACTTTCACTGGAGTCAACCAGCCGAAGCGGTCGGGCTTTAGGCCGTTGGCTATGCCGAAGAACTCGTCGGCGATGGTCTTGGTAATTTCGCCTACCTTGCCGTCCCCGACCATGATGCGATCGATGGTGCGGATGGGCTGGACCTCGGCGGCGGTTCCGGAGAAGAAGACTTCGTCGGCGATGTAGAGCAACTCGCGCGGGAAGGCCTGTTCGACGATGGTGAGCCCGAGGTGGCGGGCGAGGGTGAGCACGCTGTCGCGGGTGATTCCGGACAGGGCGGAATTCGACAGCGGCGGGGTGTAGATGACGCCGTTGCGGACCACGAAAATATTTTCGCCGGAACCTTCGCTGACCAGGCCGTTGACGTCGAGCGCGATGCCTTCCTGGTAGCCATTGATCTCGGCTTCCATGCGGATGAGTTGCGAGTTCATGTAGTTGGCGCCGGCCTTGGCCAGGGCAGGCATGGTGTTGGGGGCGAGGCGGTTCCAACTCGAAACGCAGACGTCCGCGCCGCCCTGGCCGGCGATGTATTTTCCCCAGGGAAAATTGGCGATGTAGACCTCGATGGGCGAGCCCTTGGGACTGACGCCGATTTCGCCATAGCCGCGCAGCGCGATGGGACGGACGTAGCAGGGCGCAACGCCATTGGCTTCAATCACATCGACGACAGCGGCGCAGAGCTCTTCGAGGGTGAACGGGAGCTCCATGCGGTAGATTTTGGCCGAATCGATGAGGCGCTGCATGTGCTCGGGAAGGCGGAAGACGGCGGAGCCGGAGGGCTGCGCGTAGCAGCGAATGCCCTCAAAAACACTGGAGCCGTAGTGGATGACGTGGCTCATTACGTGGAGGGTGGCGTTTTCCCAGGGAATCAGGGTGCCGTTGTGCCAGATTTTGGATGTGGTTTGGATGGGCATGAGGGTTCTGCGCGCTCCTTCGGCCGCGCCGGCGGATGACTACACTTCAGGGTAACGCGAATTGAGCCGGCGTGTCACGGCGGCGATTGGGATGACGGATGCGAAGGGGTAACTGAGTTGATAATGCTTCCGGTTTCCGCGGTCGGGATGGACGGGGTCGGCGAGACGGCGAGTCCGCGAGTCAGCAAGCCAGCGAGACGGTGACAGAGAGAATGGTTTCGATCGGGGCAATGGCGCGGACTGGCATTGTATGATTGCGCTGCTGCGGCAAAGGATTTTTGAGGAGATGGTTTTCGATGATGGCTCGTTCGTTGAGTTTTGTTTTGTTTTTCGCAATCAGCGGCGTAGGTCTGGCGCACGGTAGCGCGGCTTTCGCTCAAGAGCCGAATTCGCTAGATCTGATGCCGCTGCCGGCGCATTTGACGCTGGGCGAGGGGCAGTTCCTTATTGACGGAAGCTTTGCCGTTGCAGTCGAGGATTCTTCAGACCCGCGGGTTTTGCTGGGCCGGAAGCGCTTCGTTGAGACGCTGGGGCGCGAGACGGGAATTCCGTTTGCTGTGGAGGCGCCGGCGGGGAAGGCTGCATTTCAAATTCATATTGCCGGGCCGAGCGAGGCGGTGCAGCAGGTGGGCGAGGATGAGTCGTATCACCTGGTTGTTTCCGCGGCGAAAGTGGAATTGACGGCTCCGAATCTGCTGGGAGTGCTGCATGGCTTGCAGACGTTTTTACAACTGGTGCGCGTGACGCCGCAGGGGTTTGCTGCGCCAGTGGTGACGATTGACGACCGGCCGAGATTTCAATGGCGAGGGCTGATGATCGATGCGGGGCGGCATTTTATGCCGGTGGCGGTGATCGAGCGCAACCTGGATGGCATGGAGGCAGTGAAGCTGAATGTGTTCCATTGGCACCTGTCCGAGGACCAGGGATTTCGCGTGGAGAGCAAGGAATTCCCGCTGCTGACCGAGAAGGGATCGAATGGGCGCTTCTATACGCAGGAGCAGATTCATGCAGTGATTGATTATGCGCGGGAGCGGGGAATCCGCGTGGTGCCGGAGTTCGATATGCCGTGCCATACGACGGCTTGGTTCGCGGGATATCCGCAACTGGCGAGCGGCCGGGGACCGTACAAGGTGGAGACGAAGTGGGGCGTTTTCGATCCGGCGATGGATCCTTCGCGGGAATCGACATTTGAATTTCTCGACAAATTTATTGGCGAGATGACGGCGCTGTTTCCTGACGCATATTTTCACATCGGCGGCGATGAGTGCGATGGGAAGGAATGGAATCACAATGCGCGCATTCAGGAGTTCATGAAAGCGCATGGCATCAAAGATAATGCCGCGCTGCAATCGTACTTTACTGGCCGCGTGCAGAAGCTGGTGGTCGCGCATCACAGAATTCCAGAGGGATGGGACGAGGTGCTGCAGCCTGACACCCCGAAGGACGTGGTGATCCAGTCGTGGCGCGGGCCCAAGGGGCTGGCGCAGGCGGCGCGGCAGGGCAATCAGGTGGTGCTGTCGAACGGCTATTACATCGATCTGAATCAGCCGGCTTCGGAGCATTACCTTGTCGATCCGTTGGGTGGTGAGGGCGCAAAGCTGACTGCGGAAGAGAAGGCTCGCGTGCTAGGCGGTGAAGCGACCATGTGGAGCGAATTTGTGACGCCGGAGAATATTGACAGCCGCATCTGGCCGCGGACGGCGGCGATTGCGGAGCGGTTCTGGTCTGCCGAGGATGTGCGCGATGTGGATTCGATGTACCGGCGGATGGCGGTTGTCTCGCTAAAGCTGAATGACTACGGGCTGAAACATAACTCGGTAACACTGATGATGCTGGAACGCATGAGCGGGAAGGCTGATGCGAAGGCCCTGGAGGTGCTGGCCAGCGCGGTGCAGCCTCCTCAGGGATATGAGCGCGAGAGCCTGCATGAATACAACAGCTTGTCGGCGCTGAATCACATGGTGGATGCGGTGCCTCCGGAGAGCGAGACGGCGCGGAAGTTTGGGCTGTTGGTGGGGTTGATTGTCGCGGGGAAGGCTTCGCCTGCGCAGTGGGTCGAGGCGCATGACTGTCTGACATTGTGGCGGGATAACGATGCAAAGCTGCAGCCGATGCTTGGAGGGTCGGAGTTGACGGCTGAGTTGAGCGGGCTGTCGAAGAGCGTGTCCCAGGTGGCGGCGATCGGGTTAGAAGCGCTGGATGATTTGAAGAACCATCGCGTGATGCCAGCTGATGTTCGGGAGAGGAATATGCAGGTGCTGAAAGCGGCGGGGAAGCCGAAGGCGGTGCTGGTGGACAAGCTGGTTTCGCCGGTGGAATTGCTGGTGAAGGCCGCCGGGAAGTGACCACCTGCGGTGGGACAGACGGCGCCGGAGCGCCAACTGTGGCTGGGAAGGGGTCTCGGTTTCCCACCCATCCGCGATGAAACTGCGGATGGATGGGGCACCCTGCAACGCAAGCCAGCGGGTGGAATGGCTCGACACAGCTACTATTTTTTGTGCTCGTCGCGATAGGCTTGCAGGCTGGTGCGGCCGTCGGGGAGCTTCCAGCGGCGGCAGACGATAATGAACCAGATGAAGTTGAGCGCGGCGATGACCCACGCGGTGATGAAGGCGGGCATGAAGTAGGGGCCCTTCTGGTCGAAGTAGTAGAGGGGAGCAGACACGATGACTAATTCCAGTCCCGCGAAGCCGAGGGTGAAGACAAATTTGGACCAGCTCCACTGGCCCGTGCTCTTTTCACGGCGGATGCCGGTGACGATCACGGTGATTTGAAGGAAAGCGAATAGAATCCAACCCATGGTTTGTTTACCTCCGCGGAAGCGTGTGTCTCTTAGTTGCCGGATTGGGCTTTCTGCGCTGCCCATTGCTTCTGCCAATGGAAGCCGAGATAGATGAGGAAGATCAAGTCTGCGGCGCCCAGAATCACGGCCACAATGAACAGCGGTTTGTATTCAGGATGCTTGTCGTACAGTACGAAGGCTGGGACCACGATAGCGTAAAGCAATATGGTGAGGCCACCGGCGATGGCGGCCTTGCGCAACGTGAGCTGGCCGCTGCGGGCCGAGCGGCGAACCATGAATAGATCCCAGACAACTTGAAAGAGTTCGAACATTTTCCTGTCTCCATGAGAGCGTTGTCGTCACCTTTGTGGGCGACCTTCATTCAAGTAGGCGATAAATGAGCAGGAAATGTGTCACGGGAGTGTGGATGGCGCCGGCCACTCGGCCGTTGGCGTGTGCTAGTGTTCAAACCGTGAAAGCTGGAGTAAAAGATACCGACAAGGGCGCGATGAAAGGGACGCGGAGGCTGCTGCCGGGGTTGGCCGTCAAGGATGGGTTGACCCGGCATCCGTTCGATGCGGAGTTTGGCGTGAAGACCAGTGGGCTGGTTGCGGGACGGCACCTGAAGAGCGGCCACCGGCACGACCGTCACGCGACGGCTTATTACGGGATTGCGCCTTCGGTGCTGCGAGCGCTGATAGAGCGCTGGCGCAAAAGCAGGCCTGCGGCCGCCATCGCCGAGACGACGTTTGTCGACCTGGGTGCGGGGATGGGGCGGGCGGTGCTTCTGGCCTCGGAGATTGGTTTCAAGGCAGTGTTGGGGGTGGAGTTGCATCCGGCATTGGCGGCGGTTGCGACGAAGAATGTGCGCATCTGGCGCGCTGCAGGGCGGGAGCGGGGACCGATGCGGATTGTGGAAGCCGATGCGGCGGAGTTCACGTTGCCGGAGGGGCCGGTGCTGGTGTTTTTGTTCAATCCATTTGGTGCGCCGGTGATGCGACGGATGCTGAGGAGATGGAAGAAGCTCAGCGCCGGAAGAGAGGCCGGATTGGACTTGCTCTATGTGAATAACGAACAGGAAAGCGTGCTTGAAAGCGAACAGGGATGGAGGCGGCTGTTTCTTGGCAAAGTGCGGCGGTCGCCGGAAGATGCGATTGCGGACCACAAGATTATGGCCAACCAGCCGGAGGGTGAGTACGCGTCGGCGAATTATGAGGACTGCTCGATCTGGCGGTGGGAGTGAAACAGGGAATAGGGAATAGTTGCCCCGTCCGCGAGATTCATAACAAGAATAATTGCTGTCATCCTGAGCGAACGGGGCCCCAAACGCCTTTCAGTTTGGGGGTGGTGAGTCGAAGGATCTGCGGTTGTTCTTGCACGAACATCGGGTACACCACACTAGAGACTGAAAGACTAAGGACTGAAATCATGTTAAAAGAACCGCATCTGATTCTGGGATTGGGCGAGTTGTTGTGGGATGTGCTTCCGCTGGGACCGCGGCTTGGCGGCGCTCCGGCGAATTTCGCCGTCATGGCGGGGAGGCTGGGAAACCACGCGGTGCTGTTGAGCCGCATTGGGCGCGACGATCTGGGACGCTTGGCGGTGGAGCAGCTTGATCCTCTGCCCGTTGACGCCGGATTCGTCGAGACTGACCCGAAGCATGAGACCGGGCGGGTGACAGTGTACTTTGAGGATGGACAGCCGCGCTACACCATCCACCTGCCGGCGGCGTGGGATTTCCTAGATCTTTCAGACGAATGGATAAGGCTGGCCGAGCGGGCAGACGCCATCTGCTTCGGATCGCTGGCGCAGCGAAGCGCGGAGTCGCGGCAGACGATCCAAACGCTGGCGGCGCAGACTGCGTCTAAGTGTGTGCGCGTGTTCGACGTGAACCTGCGTGCGCCGTTCTATTCCGGAGAAGTGATTCAAGAATCGCTGGAGCTGGCTACGGTGATGAAGATGAACGACGCCGAGGTTCCACTGGTGATGGGGCTGCTGGGATTGCCGGGCGGAGAAGCGGGGCGCGATGGGCTCAAAGCGGAGAGGGATATTGAGGGTGCGGAAAGGCTGGGTGCGGAGCGGCTGCTCAGCGAGTTTCCGACGCTGCAGATGGTGGCGATAACGCGCGGGGCGCGTGGCAGCGTGCTGGTGACGCGGGATGAATGGCATGAGCATCCGGGACTTCCAGTGAAGGTTGTGGACACTGTAGGCGCGGGAGATGCGTTTACAGCGGCGCTGACGCACTACCTGCTGCGCGGCGCGGATCTGGCGACGCTGAATGAGGCGGGGAATCGCTGGGGAGGATGGGTGGCTTCGCAGGTGGGGGCCATGCCGGCGCTGCATGATGAGGTGCGGGACGGGATTGAAGCGGCGATCGAGGGATGAGACTGACGAGGATTTGGGAGTTGTGCTTTCCCACCTTGGGCGCAAGAAACAAGAACGCGGGACCCAGAGGGTACCCCGATGGGGCACCCGAGAATTGGCGGCGCACTTGCCGTTGTTCGTGCCAGGAGAGTAGGAATGAGACTGGAGTTCACTCGATGAAGGTTTTGAAGGCAATCACGCTGCTCGTTGTTTTGCTTCCTACGCTTGGTCTGGCGCAAAAAAAGAAACATAACGACGTTCCAGCGGTGTTTGAAACGGCGCATTCTGTCTATGTTCAGGCGGAGAACGGAGATTTCAACAATCCCGGCGTTTCTCCCGCGGACAAGCAGGCCATTGCGGATGTGCAGGACGCATTGCATGCCTGGAATCGGTACGAGCTTGCCGTCCATGTTGAGAAGGCTGATTTGGTGCTTGTGGTGCGCAAGGGCCAACCGGGGAATTCGCAGGATCAGAACGGTCTGAGCGGCGCGCAAGGTTCGCCCAACGTGCCGAGTCCCGGCACCAGTCGAAGTCAGGGGCAGGCTGGGCAGCCTGATGGACTGGGAGCTTCCACGCAGGCCGGCGGGGAAGAAGACAGACTGCGGGTGTACACAGTGGGCGCGAACGGGAAACTTGTTGGGCCGATCTGGACGCGGGAGGTGCAGGGGGGGCTTGATGGTTCGGGTGGAGTGATTATGCAGCAACTCAAGCTGGCCGTGGAACGCGCTTATCCCGCGCCCCCGCCTGCGGCCAAGCCAACGCCCTGATTGATGCAAACGAACGCCGCCGCCGGCAATAAATCTTTGCAGGCGATTGAACGAAATGGTCAATGGCTCGTCCAACGATCAAATGCGCCGAAACTTGCTCGTTGCCTTATCTGCCGCATTCGCGATTCTCCTCTTGTCCAGGGCGTGCTGGGCGGTTGAGAACGATTCGTGTACGGCTGCGCCCACCACGGCCGATGTTCGGGTATCCATTGCGTTGAAGGGCGGACAAACTGTTTTCCAGCAGGGCGAGGCGATCTCGCTTGCAATGTCGACGACGGCGACGGCGCCGCGCCGCTATTGGATCAACAGTTCTGGCGCGAACGCATACTGTATTGAGCCGGCGGCTCCAGACCCGATGGAAGCGCACGACAAGCGACGAATGATGCAGGTTGGGGGCGGGCTGTTCAATGAGTGGGAACTGAGCAACAACCCGTACCTGGCTGAGGGAACCCTGAACCTGCGCTTCAAGCTCGCACCGGGCCATTACGTTTTCTACGTCGTAAGCATGGGCATCTGGCATCCAGCGGCCGCCGGCGAGCTGGAGGGCGGCAAGCAGCCGGAGGATGGCCACATTTCGGACGTCGTACGATCCAACAAAATCGAGTTCGATGTGCGGCCAGCCTCTGCGGAGTGGCAGCACCAGCAGGTGGAGAAGGCGGTTGCAACACTCACGAGCCACTCTTCGATGGATGAGTTGCAGCGCGCCGCAGTGGTTTTGCGAATTCTCGATACGAAGGAGTCGACGCGGGCACTGGTCAGGATTCTTGGAACTCCGGGGCCGTGCGAATGGGCTGATGGGGAACTGATGGACGGGCTTTATTCGTCGTCGCACCATCAACTGGCCATCGATTCGATGCGCAAAGAGATGGCGGAGCCGGGGACGGCGGTCAGCACCAACTTTCTGTGGACGCTGGTGGAGTTACAGGAGGATAGCGATGGGTTGGACGAGGATTCTGTTGCTGATTGGTCGCAACCAAATGCACTCGCCGAACGGTGGAAGCGGGAAAGTGAAGAAGAAGAGGCGCTGATGAAGACTGCGGTCGAGGAGGCCGCGGCTGCATTACCTCGCAAGCAGGGAGTTGCCCGGGCAATAACGCTGATTGCCGTAATGCAGGAAGCGGGAAAAGATACGGCTCTCTTGCAGAGCCTGCGGCCGGCGCTGATCGCCTCGTGGAAAGACCTTCCGCTTGGAAGACAGGACGAATTGCTTGGTTTTCGCTGGCAGTTGATTGGCGGGCCGGAGATGCTGCCGGTTCTGCGCAGCATTGTTGCTCAGCCGCCGAAGGAAGCGAGGTGGCCTGAAACGCGGAACATGGCTCTGCGCCGCATCTATGAGCTGGACCCGGACGAAGGGAGCAGGCTGATTCTTCGCGAGCTGATGAACGCAGATTCAAATCCAACCATCGAACTTGTGAGGCATCTGTCACCCGAAGGGATTATCGAGGGAGTTCCGGCGGCGGTGGAGCGTATCGGCAAGGGCCAGGGCCGCGCACTCGATTTCGACCTGCTGGACCGATACGCCGGCCCGGAAGCGTTGGGAACCATAGAGAGAATTCTCGCCAAAGGGATTGGCAAGGCAGATTGCAATCCGCAAGCAAAGATGTTGCGATATGCGTTACGCGTGGCTCCGGAGTATGGAGCGGAACAGGTTCGCGCGGCAATGGCGGCGCGAAAGGATGCGGGAACATGGTGCTATAACACTCTTTTGCATGATCTGGGCGATCAGCTTCCAGCGGTGCAGCAGATTGCAATTGACGCGCTGGACGATGACGAGGCAGAGGTCGAGAGAAACGCGGCCAGTGCGCTTGGAAACTGGGGTACGGCCGACGCAGAAGCGCCTCTGTGGGAGCGCCTGCAACGGCTGCACGATGAGTGGGCGGGCCGTCCACAGGAATTGCGTAGACTACCGGGGCTGGACAACCCAGGCACTACGGCCATTGAAATGGAACAGGCCTTGGCGGATGCGATTGCGCGCGGACGCGCCTGGATGAGCCGGCCGGAGGATTTTACGCGTCTTCAGGCACTGTTGTTGACCGAGAATGAGCGGCGTCAGATCTCGTTCGCCAAATTCGACTTGGACAAAAACCCGATCACGATCGTGCCTACCTGGAACGGAGACCGTGAGCCTACATTCCAGATGTTGCAGTATCTTGAGCTGACCGAGAATCAACTGGCGGCGAAGCTGAGCCAACTCCCGCGCGGGACAAAGTTCTACTGGCAAATGATTCAAGCGGAACAGATGCCGGACCCGGTGAGCCTGTCGACGCAGCAGGCGGAGTTCGAAAAAATGCGCGCGTTGGCGGCGGGAAGTGGGCAGGAGATTACGCAAGCAGCGCAGCCGTGACGAGTATGAGGCTCCCAATGCGCTGAGCAGGCATTTGTTTTCAGAGCGTATTCGGGAGCGGAGCGAACCGGCTACGATAAAGTAAGTTCATCGTGATTATCAATATCGCCAGGCGCGCGCACGACCACAACTGGGAGCTGGATCCGATTACACGATCGCTTCTGGATACCGATTTCTACAAGCTGCTGATGCTGCAATTCATCTGGAAAAATTTTCCCAGGACACAGACTTCTTTCACACTGCTCAATCGCACCACAGCGGTGCGGCTGGGTGAGCTTATCGACGTGGATGAGCTGCGCGAGCAATTGCAGGAGACACGACGACTGCGATTTCATAAATCGGAATTGATCTGGCTGGCGGGCAATACGTTTTATGGAAAGCGCGGCATCTTTGAGCCGGCGTTTCTGGAATGGCTCGATAAGGATTTCCGTCTTTCCGACTTCGAGCTGTCGGTTGAGGACGGGCAGCTCTCGCTGCGCTTTCACGGGTTGTGGACGGAGACTACGCTGTGGGAGATTTATGCGCTCTCAGCCATCGATGAGCTGAAGACGCGGGCCAGCCTGAAGCTGCTGAGCGAGTTCGAGCTCGACGTTTTGTATGCGCGAGCCAAGACCAGACTGTGGGAGAAGATGGAGCGCTTGCGTGGCGTTCCGCGGCTCAACGTGAGCGACTTTGGCACGCGCCGCCGGCACAGCTTCCTGTGGCAGGAGTACGTGGTGAAGGCCATGAGCGATGTGCTGGGCTCGAGCTTTGCCGGCAGCTCGAATACTTACCTGGCTTACAAGCATGACCTCGAAGCCATCGGCACCAATGCGCATGAGCTGCCCATGGCGTTGGCTGCGCTGGCCGAAGACGATGAAGAGTTGCGCACGGCGCAGTATCGGATTCTTGAGTTATGGCAGCAGAGTTACCAGGGTGAGCTGCTGATTCTACTCCCGGATACCTTTGGGACGACGCAGTTTCTCGAGGACGCGCCGGAGTGGGTCGCCGACTGGACCGGGCAGCGCATCGACTCCAAAGATCCGTTTGTGGCGGGGGACGAATACATTGCGTGGCTCGAAAAACTAGGACGCGACCCGCGTCAGAAGAGGTTGATTGCCTCGGATGCGCTGGACGTGGAGCAGATTCTGGGACTGCATGCCTACTTTGGCGGCAGGCTCCTAAATGGCGCGGTGCTGGCGGATTTCAAGAAGGCGAGCGACTTTAATGACGAGCGGAAATGGGTCGCGGAACGCAGAATCCGGTTCAGCGCGGGTTGGGGAACCTTTCTGACCAACGATTTCCGCAATTGCGATCCGCGCGGCGGGGAAGGCTTCAACCCGGTGAGTCTGGTTTGCAAGCTGACGGAAGTGGATGGGCGGCCGGCGGTGAAGCTCTCGGACAATTACCTGAAGGCCATGGGCCCGGCGAGCGAGATCGAGCGCTACCGGCGCGTTTTTGGGACTGCCGGGGTAGAAAACGTTCCAATACTTACCTGAAAATGCAGCTGAATTTGGCTCGATTCATGGAAGCCGTGCGACGGCCCTGACCGAAGGGCCGCGCAATTTGCATCTTTCGGGGCGGTAAAACTAGAACTCCCTGCGGAATTTTCGATAATCAGAACGAAATTCTAACAGTCTTACAGTTTGCATTTGTTCATAGATCGCCCTATACTTTGAGTGAGTAGGCACTCAGCAAATAAATCGATTCAGGAGACAACAATTGTCAAGACCAAGAAGCGGGGACAAGCGGAAGGCGATCCTCGATGCAGCTCTTCGCGTTTGCGCCGAACGCGGTATGGCCGGCGCACCCACGTCGGCAATTTCGCGGGCCGCGGGTGTAGCAGAGGGGTCGCTATTTACCTATTTTGCCACCAAAGACGAGCTTTTCAACGAGCTATATCTCGAACTAAGGATGGAGTTTAGCCGGCATCTGGATGAATTTCCTCACGACGGGGACACACGCACTCGGTTGCACTACATATGGGAAAAGTATCTGGACCTGGGAGCCGCACACCCAGAGCAGTTAAAGGTTCTGGCCCAGTTACGCGCCTCGGGGAAGCTGTTCAGGGAGAACGAAAAGCCTGCGTTTGCGCTGGTTGCGGTGTTGACGGCCACCGGCGAGGTTGCCAAGGGAAGTGAGTTGGAAAAGCTGCCACCCGAGTACCTGGTGCTGATGGTTCGGGCGCAGGCAGAGATCACCGTGGAGTTTATCAATGCGCATCCGGAATCGGCGGCGATTTGCCGGGAAATGGGATTCAGGATGCTTTGGAATGGGTTGACAGGAAAATAAATTCTTTGCTCGTTTACGAATGCATAAACATTCAAAAACATAGACGCAAAAGATTGCAGAGGACAGGTCGATAAACATTCAAGAACTTATGTCTCTACATGGATGGAGCGAGGGGACGATTCCGCCCCAAACCGGAAGGCTGGCAGTGGTCACTGGCGGAGCCAGCGGCCTGGGCTACGAAACCGCTTTGGTTCTGGCGCAAGGGTGCGCAGACGTGATTATTGCCGATAGCGCTGAGGCCCAGGGCCGGAGCGCCGCTGCAATGATCCGCTCACTCGCCCCCAAGGCTCTGGTGCGTTTTGAAAAGCTGGACCTGGCCGAACTGGCATCGGTGTCGGCCTTTGCCGCTCGCGTAGCCGCCGAGAGCCGGCCATTGGACTTGCTGGTGAACAACGCGGGCGTTCTGGCGCTGCCCAGGCGGCAAGTCACCTCCGATGGGTTCGAGATGCAACTGGGCGTGAATTATCTTGGCCATTTTGCGCTGACCGGATTGCTGCTGCCGATGCTTCGCAAGAGCAGAGATCCCAGGGTGGTGCAGGTGAGCAGCCTGGCTCATCGCTTCGGCAGAATCCGGCTTGCGGATATGCATGCGAAGCGGCGCTATCGCCCGTGGAAGGCGTATTCCCAGTCCAAGCTGGCCATGCTTCTATTTGCGCGCGAGTTGCAACGCCGCAGCGACGCGCACGGCTGGGGGCTGCTGAGCCTGGCGGCGCATCCAGGCTATGCGCAAACCAACCTGTTGGCGCATAGCCGGGGAAAGCGGAGTGTGTTTTCAAAGTTGAGCCGGTCAGTGGGACGGGTGATGAGCCATTCTGCTGCCGATGGGGCCCAGTCCACGTTGTTTGCGGCACTGTCGCCGACGGTGCAACCGGGAGGATTCTATGGCCCGGGCGGAATGCTTGAGTTTAGAGGTGCGCCGGCTTCAGCGTATGCCTCCCGAACCGCGAGAGATGCGGCACTGGGGAAACGGCTGTGGCAGGTGTCGGAGCAATTGACCGGCGTTCAGTGGCCTTCTAATTGAACTCCGCAAAGATTCAAACCGTACGGGGTTCTGAAAGCTAATTTCCCGGTGGCGGCGGTGGCGTGGCCAGCGGTGGCGGGACTGGACGCTGCTTGGCGCGGAGATAAGCGACCAACTGCGCGATTTCCGCATCGGTGAGCGAGTCGGAAAACGGCGGCATCTTCTGCCCTCCGTTCATGATCTGGTTGGTGATTTTGTCGGGGGGCCACAGCTTGTCGGTTCGCAGGCCGCTGAGGTTGGGGGCTTTTTTGCCGCCGACGCCTGCGGTGCCATGGCAGTAGGCGCAACCTTTGTCGCGAAACAGAACGGCTCCTGCCTCTTCGTCCGCCTTGGTTTTCGAACTGGCGCCTGCGTGAGCCGATATTGCGGCGACGGCGGCCGCGATGAGGAGCAGGACAAGGAAAGTAGAAAAATATCTGAAACGGGCGATCACAGGAATTATTTTCTCACGGTCGAGCCTCGCAAATCTCAACCCTTTGATTTAGGGGGTCCTCTTCGATCAACCTTAGGGAGTTTTAGGCGTACCGATCATTGCCAGCGCTTTCTCGATGCGATTGGCGCGCGTCTCCGGCTTCTTTGCGCTCTCGATCCAATCGACAAATTCTTTTTTGTGAGAGTAGGAAAGGCGTGCAAAGGTCTCGGCCTTCGCGGGGGTGAGCATTAGCGCGGCCTCGAGGTCAGCGGGAACGGCGACGGCGCGCGGCGCATCGTCCAGCGCCAGTTCCACCTCGACTGTGTCGCCGGGAGACGCTGCGGCCGCGGCGAGAGCGTCTTTGCCTACGCCGAGAATGTGGACGCCCTGGCGCGGCATCAGCGAATTGCGGAATATGAATCCGTTGATGGTGGCGCGAACGGGAATCTGTCCTCTCTTGCCAAAGACTTCCGGCACGCTGAAGGGGACCTGGAGATAGGTCCATGCGCCTCCGGGGCCGCGAGAGACGAGCTTCGCCTTGAACTTGAGCGGGTTGGATTTTTCTCTTGTCACGATAACTCTCCAACGCTTCGATGGTGCTAGAGCCTGCTTCATAATTCTGCTTTGTGTCAGGGCACGACTTCAGTCGTGCCGAAAAAGGCCGCAGGGACCGGCGGTTTTAACCGCTGAGGGAACGCGCCGTGCTGCGATGGCGATCTTTGAAACGCGCGCTAGAAAAAGTTACTGCGATTCTCCAATCCTGGTTATTGTGCCTCGGTTTCCACTGGATTGCAATCTTGAGATTGAAGGCATGCTCGATGAAGTAGTCTGGCTGAGTATGAAAGCGAAGGCGGGGTGGTATGCGGCGGAGTTGCGGCGGGAATTGGGTGCGCGAAACAGAGTGTGGGCACAGGGACGGGCGCATGTGGAAAGCTATGGGTCGCAGCCGGTGATTGTGTATGAACCGAACGACGGGGGTCACGGGAATTTCTTCGACGCGTCGTATCAAGCCATTGCAGGGCGCGCGGAGTGGATGCGGCGGTTCGACAAGATTCATGCACAGGGGCGGGCGTTGCCCAAGGCGGAGTCTGGCAGGCGATGGCGGGAACTGGATTCTTCGATGAGTTCGGATGCGCTGCTGATGAACGTGTTTTGCGCTCCGGATGTCGTGGAGTCGACTTCGTTCCGGCGGGCTCTTGGGGTTGATGGTGATTACGTGCCGGTGTTTGGCTGGAAGGCTCGGGTGCCGCTGGCTTCGGGTCCCAGCGGTAGAATCCGGTTCGACCGCACGGAAGTGGATATGCGCTGGGGCGGGTTGCTGGTGGAGGCCAAGCTGACGGAGAGCGACTTCCAGACTCGCGCGGCTCGAATCGTGGAGGGTTATCGGGATTTCGATGCGGTGTTTGAGCGGGATCTGCTGCCGCGTGTGGAGTTGCGGGCCGCGCGGCGGCGAACGGTGGTCGAATTTGCGGAAGAGTTTACGCAGGAGTGGGAGGAAGCGGCTGTGGATGACTCGCTAGCCCGAGAATTTCAAGATGCGATTGTGGTGCGGGCGAGGGAGGCGGAGCCAGCTGAGCCTGGATATGGAGGGTATCAATTGATTCGGAATGTGCTGGCGGCTTATGCGGAGGGGTGCAGCTTCTGCGTGCTGCACGATGAGCGGCGCCCGGATTTGCGCGAGGCTTGGTTTGAGGTGATGGCGGCGGTGCGGTCGGCGGAAATGCGAGTGCGGTGCAAAGTGCTTACATGGCAGGAGCTGGCGGCGTGGTTGCCGGATTCTTTGCAGGAGTTTTTGGATTTGAAGTACGGGATTGTGCGGGCGGGGAGGGAGACTTCGCTGGGGGAAGAATTGGGCGTTGAAGAGTCGAAGCTATAAAAGGCTATAGAAAGATGGAGCTATCCCACCTTAACCACGATGAAACTATGGTGAAGGTGGGGCACCCAGCTCATTGGCTCTTTTCTGCAAATGAAGCTCCCTAGGCGGGTAGCTCGTGGGCTTTTGGATCGGGGCCGTATTGATTCGGACCCGCGTCACCGGCGATGCACAGGAAAACGAGCACGACCAATCCGATGAGTGGAATGAAGCCGAGCAACATGAACCAGCCGCTCTTGTTTGTGTCGTGCAGGCGGCGCACACCGACTGCCAATGACGGAATGAATGACGCGAGTACATAGATCAGGTAAAGGCCGAGCAGGACGAGGCCGAGTACGCTGTCCCGGAATATCAGCCCGATGATATAGAGCGGAAGGCAGATGATCATGTTAAACAGCACGAACATCCAATATTCTTTGCGGCGCGCGCGGCCGTCAAACTGTGCAAACTTGGACCACACCATCAAATACCATTCCATCTCAAACTCCTTGCTGGCTTGTCGAGTTTCCGGCGCGACCGATTTAGCCCCATCGCCAAAAACGGCAACTGAGGCAGCAAATTCGGCCTGAATTTCCGGTGCCAGCCAATATACAGCAGGAATCAGGGGCCGTCTATTCGCCGGCGCCAGGGATGTATTTGTACTCGATCTTCTGCGGCTCTTTGGGTTTGTCGCCGGTCAGGTCGTGGGTGTGCCATACGACCGACTCGCTGGCGACTTCAGGATGCTTGCGGAGGAAGATTAGCGCAAACTCCGTGGCATTGACGTCGTCTTTCTGGTCGGCGAATTTGGCGGACTCTACGGCGGCTTTGGCTTTGTCGCCGAGGCGGCGGTAGAGGATGGCGAGCTGGTAGTGGGCGGCCAGGTCGTCTGGATCAACGGCTTGCAAGCGCTCGTATGTGTCGCGGGCATTGATGTAGTCGTGCTGCTGGTAATAACTGAAGCCGAGCTCACGGAGGCCGTCGCGGGAGCGCGGATACTTGGCGAGCATGGCTTCGAAGTCGGCGATGGCTTCTTTCACCTGGCCGGCGTTGCGTTCGACCAGTGCGCGGTAGTAGAGAGCGCGCGGGTCGCCGGGAAGCAGCGTGAGAGCCTTGGCCAGGTTGGCTTTGGCGTCATCGTACTTTTCCCAGGAGATTTCAACGATGCCCATGTTGGTGAAGGCGTCGGCGTAGTCGGGGCGCAGCGCGGCTACGCGCTCAAAGGCGTGCACGGATGCCTGATACTGCTGAGCGTCAAGCAGCGTGATTCCGTAATTGTTCCAGCGCATCCACTCCTTGTTTTCCGATGGGTCGGGCGGGACAGGCGCGTTGTCGCCGATCTTGAAGGTCTTGGTTTCCGACGCCATATCGATGATGGGCATGGGATAGGGCTTGGGTTCTTTCTGGCCTGTCTGCGTTATTGCGTAGTCAATGAAATGCTGATTGAAGCGACGATAGCGGATGGTGGCGGTGAGGGACACATTGCCGGAAATATCTTTTGGCAGGCGGAAGCGATAGCGGACAAGCTGCGAGCGGCCGGACTGGATGGTGTTGTTGTAGGCCAGGACGCGGTTGTGCCAGATCTGGTGGATGTCGTTGAGCTCGCCCTTGTTGTTGATGAGGCGGTTGGTGAAGGAGTGGGCGGAGGGGTCGAGATTGCCGTCGGGCTGAATGAAGCCGCTCTCGGTCAGCGTCTTGCCCGCGCCATCCTTCACGGTGAAATCGACCCAGGCCTCGTAGAAGTCGCGCTGCTCGGGGACGAAGGAGTGGCCGATGCCCTTGTTTTGGATGACGACGTCGGCGACCAGTGTTTCTCCGGGGACGAGCGAAAAGGCGGTCAGGCCGAGCGGGGCGACCAGGACCGTATCCGAAGGCGTCGCTTCTGCGCTTTCTTTTTCCAGCGCGAAGATATCGACATTGAAAACGCCCTTGCCGTCGTAGGAATTCTTGAGGAAATTCTCGACCGCTTTGGCCTGCTCATCGAACTTGTAGAACTGGGGGATGAGGGTATTGCCGCCGGGCCAGCGGTGCGAAACCAGCTTGGCTTCTTTTGTGACCGGATCGGGCTTGGCGCCGGGGTCAATGGAGCCGGTAGCGAGCGGTTCGCGAACCATGTGGCAGGTCTGGCAGGTGGAGACGGAGTCTTTGCGATAGAAGGGCAGCGGCGATTGTTTCGTGAAGCTGGCCGCCTGCCACTCGTCATAGAGAGAGATAGCGCGGAGCCATTTATAGTCGTCTAGCGTGCGGGGAAGCGCGGCCTTGTGGCATGCGGCGCAGAACTCGCTGGTTTGATAGAGGGGGCGCATGACGGCCTTGGAGTGGCGGTCGAGATGGGCGAGGACCTCGGCGTCGGAGACAGGGCGGGTGATGGGCGCGCCGGCTTCATCAACCAGGACGGCCGGAACGCCCATGACGTAGCTGCCGGTTCCAGTGGCGTCTGTCGAGATGATGGAGTGGCAGGTGGAGCAGGTCACGCCTTCCTGTTCGAATGGACGCTTCTTCGGCATTCCCTGGGACAGGTCGCCGGAGAAGAGGGCGACGGGATTGTGGCAGCCTTCGCAGTGGCGGGAGTACTGCACGCCTTTCTCTTCAATCAGATGATTGACATTTTTCAGGTACCAGGGGGCGCGGAAGCTGTTGGAGTGAACCGACTGACGCCACTGGTGGTAGGCCTCCTGATGGCAGTGTCCGCAATACTCGGCCGTGTAGAAGCTCTTGGGGCTCATGAACTGGCCGTTATATGTATTTGCATTGGAAGGCAGGAAGGGCGTGTCTTTGCCGAAGGCGTAGTTGTAGTGCGAGGCGATGGAGTCGTGGAAGGCGGAGGTGGGGCCGGTGACGCCGGTGGAGGCGCCATAGGCAGATGTGTCGGCTGCCGGGGTGGAGTTTGGGGTGGTTGAGGCGGGTTTGGGGGATGAGGAGTCGGAAGCTGGGTCGGTCTTTGGTCCGGTGGCGGCGCGGACGATTCGAATGGCGGGCCGGGATGCTGTGAGAGACAGGACGGCAAGGCATGCGGCAGCGATAAGCCATTGGCGTCGCAGGGTCTTGAAACCGAGCTTGAACATGATCCGGCGATCTCCCCAGGGAACATAAGAACGGTAACAGGGACGAGGGTTGGGTTGTCTTCCATCGAAAGGTGGAGTAGAGCGAGCCGGCGAGTCAGCTGGTCAGCGGTCGGGGCTCGGAGTTCTGTTTTGCAGCGGGCGGTTCACAGAGTGGGATGAGTGGTGAAAAAATGGGTCCGACCTGTGTGAGCAGGCGCACATCTCCTTAGCCAAACGGCGGCTCAAACTGGTACGGTTGTCTTGAGGGATTCGTTTTCGCTGATGGCCTCAAATCCTTACTTTTCACTCGCGGTTTTGTTTGTCGTGGCGCTCGGGTTTGGGTTGGCGCCGCTGGCGCTGGCCTGGCTTTGGGCGAAGGTGTTTTCGCCGGCCAAGCCGAACGCTGTGAAGAACGCGATTTACGAGTGCGGGCTTGAGTCCAGGGGCGACGCGTGGGTGCAATTCCGCTCGGCCTACTATCTTTACGCGATTATTTTTCTCATTTTCGATGTGGAAGCCGTGTTCCTGCTTCCATTTGCGGTAGCGTTTACGGGCCTGGGCGTGGCGGCCTGCGTGGCCATGCTGGTGTTTGTGCTGATGCTGATTGAGGGCCTGGCTTGGGCCTGGGCCAAAGGTGTGCTGACGTGGCAATAAAGCAGGAATCAGGGATGAGTGAACGGTGGTCAGTTTCCCAGGTCTCAGAATCGAGACCTGGGGCACCCAGCTGAATGGAGAAATTGGAACGGCTGGATGAGCCGGAACTGACTGATCACTGAATGCTGTTCACTGATCACTGGATTAGATCGGAGCGGCGAATGGCTGTTGAAGGCGAGCTGAAGATCGAGCTGGGCAAGCAGGGGGTCTTTGTGACCACCATTGAGGAGCTCTATAACTGGGGGCGTCGGAGCTCGATCTGGCCCATGCAGTTCGGGCTGGCTTGCTGCGCGATCGAGATGATTGCGACGACCATGGCGCGCTACGACCTGGCGCGGTTTGGGGCGGAGGTCTTTCGGCCGTCGCCGCGACAGGCCGACCTGATGATCATCTCCGGAACGGTGACCAAGAAAATGGCGCCGCAGGTGGTGCGGCTCTATAACCAGATGGCTGAGCCCAGATATGTGATTGCGATGGGGGCTTGCGCAATTTCCGGCGGGCCGTTCAAGCAGGGGTACAACGTGCTCAAGGGGATCGACCGGTACATTCCGGTGGATGTGCACATTCCCGGATGTCCGCCGCGGCCGGAGGCGCTGCTGCACGCGTTCATCACGCTGCAGAAAAAGATCGATGGGCAATCGCTCACGGGCGAGAATCGTCCGCGGCATCTGGACGCGCAGGCGCAAGGTGAGTTTCCCGTGCCGGTGCAGGGAGAGCACGATTTGGAGCCTGCGTCGAATCCGGGCGTGTGGCCGGTGGCGATCACGATTCGATGATGCACTGAGGGACTAGGGACTGAGGGACTAGGGTTTCTCAACGAGGTGATGTTTTGAAAGGGCACGACTTCAGTCGTGCCAATTAGAGGCAGCAAAACACTGGGCTTCAGCCCTTGAGGGAATCGAGTTTGAAGACGGTTGAAGAAATCAAGGCGGCAATCGAGTCGGCTGTGCCTGACGCGAGGGTTGACGTCGTCCCCAACCCTTCGGTCAGCGGACAGCACTCGTTGCTGGTGGCGCCGGAGACTGCGGTCGCAGTGACCACGTTTCTGCGCGACGATGAGGAGCTGTCGCTTGATTTCCTTTCCAATGCAACCGGTGTCGACTGGCTGGACAGGGAAGTTGCCGAGAAAGTGAAAGTGACGCGCACGGTGATGAAGACTGTGGACGGTGTCGAGACTCAAGTGGAAGAGACGGTGGAAGAGACGCAGAAGCGTGTTGTGCCAGGGTATCTGGAGGCTGTGTATCACCTGTTCTCAGTGGCCAAGGGGCATGGGCCGGTGGTGATTCGCATGCGGACGGTGAACCGGACAGACCAGGTGCAGTTGCCTTCATTGACGCCGGTTTGGCGGTCGGCGGAATTTCAGGAGCGGGAGATCTTCGACCTGTTTGGGATTGTGTATACCGGACATCCAGATCTGCGGCGGCTGCTGATGTGGGACGAGTTCAAGGACCATCCAATGCGGCGCGATTACGTGGAGCCGGACGACTTTGAGTATGAGCCGACGGCGCACGACGAAGTGCTCAAGCGGGCGCAGGAGCACGCGGCGAGAGTTGCTGCTCAAACAGGCGCGGGCCAGGAAGGCGCTGGCGCATGAGCGTTTCAGGGTTTGTTCAAGAGAAAGACAAGCGCGAGGGCTGGAACCGGCCGCCGGTGATGGAGCCGGACGGCGAGGCGGACCTGCTGGAAGTGGCCATGGGGCCGCATCATCCGTCGACGCACGGGGTCTTTCGCATGGATGTGGCGCTGGATGGCGAGCGGGTGATTCGGCTCAAGCCGGTCTTCGGCTACCTGCACCGCAATCACGAAAAGCTGGGCGAGGGAATGAGCTACCTGGGGTCGATGCCGTTTACCGACCGGCTGGACTACATGTGTCCGCTCACAAATAACTGGGCCTACGCGCTGGCAGTGGAGAAGCTGACGGGGCAGGAGGTTCCGGAGCGGGCGGAATATCTGCGTGTGATTCTGGGCGAACTGACGCGGGTAGTGAATCATGCATCGGCGATTGGGTTCTTGATTCAAGAGATGGGAGCCAGCGGCACACCGCTGATGTATGCGTTCAAGCAGCGGGAAAAAATCCTGGACTTGTTCGAGGCGCTGACGGGCGCGCGCATGATGGTGAACTACATGCGCTTCGGCGGCTGCCGGGTGGATGCGACGCCGGCATGGCTTGCGGCGGTGCGCAAGGTGCTCGACGGCCTGCCGCAGTTCGCCGATGAGTTTGAGAACCTGCTCACCGGCAATGAGATTCTGATGGCGCGAAGCCAGGGTGTGGGCATTCTGCGGCCGGAACTTGCGGTGAATGCGGGAGTGACGGGGCCCATGCTGCGTGCTTCGGGAATTAATTACGACATTCGCAAGGTGGATGGCTACAGCATCTACAACCGATTCAAATTCCGCGTGCCGTTGGGCGAACATTGGGATGTGTATGACCGCTTCATGATTCGGCTGCTGGAGATGCGTGAGTCGTTTGGGATCATTGACCAGGCGCTCAAGGGCATTCCCGCAGGCCCCATCATGGACCCCAAGGCGAAGCTGCGCGGGTTCCGGCCAAAGCCGGGAGAGGCCTATGGGCGGATTGAAGCGCCGAAGGGCGAGCTGGGTTTTTATCTGATTAGCGATGGCGGGCCCAATCCATATCGATACCGGATCAGGCCGCCGAGCTTGATCAATCTGACGGTGCTCGAAGATATGTGCCTGGGCAGCAACGTGGCCGATGTGGTGCTGATCTTTGGAAGCGTGGATATCGTGCTGGGGGAAGTGGACAGGTGAGGCAGGGACTAGGGACTAAGGGGCTAGGGACTGGCCGAGTTGCGGGGAGGAAGCATTGTTAGGCGAAGGCATACTGAAAGGGCTGGGAGAGACGGCGAGGAACTTTGCGGGCAGCTTTGTGTCCGCGGAGAGGCTGACGACGGTTCAGTATCCGGAGGAACGCGCGCCGGTAATCGAAGACACGCGTGACTTTCCTTTTCTTGTCTACGATGGCAGCGACTGGGAGGCCGGGCTGCGTTGCGTGGCCTGCCAGATATGCGAGAAAGAGTGTCCCCCGAAGTGCATCTACATTGTGAAAAGCACGGACAAGAAGCCGGACTATGTGGGCAAGCCGCAGATTTATCCGACGCGGTTCGACATTGATATTTCGGTTTGCATGAGCTGCCAGATCTGCGTGGAGGTTTGCCCGTTTGAAGCCATCAAGATGGACACCCAATTTGAACTGAGCACGACGGACCGGTTCGGCGGGCTGCTCTACGACCGGAAAGAACTGGCCAGGTCGAACGAGTATTACCACTCGATTCATCCCACCGAAGCGGCGGAAGTGGATGCGCGGCTTGCGGAAGAAAAAGCCAAGGCGGAGGCCAAGGCCAAGGCGGCGGCTGCTGCGGCTGCGGCCAAGGCCGCGGCGGGGCCGGCTGCAACGGCAGCGCCGGTCGCGGCCAAGCCCGCAACTCCTGATGCGCCAGCGACGGCGGCGGTGAAGCCGGTTGATATGGAGACGAAGGGATGATCGAGAAAGCGGATCAGATCTTCGTCCTGCTGGCGCACTGGCTGGTGAGTTTTCTTCCCGCGGGGTTGCAGCATGTGGCCATGGTGCTGCTTGGCGTGGTGGCCATCGTCGCCACTTTTCCCGCGCTATTTGCGATCACGGTGCTGCTTGAGCGCAAAGGACTGGGCCGGATGCAGAACCGCTACGGTCCGAATCGCGTGGGGCCGTATGGGTTGTTTCAGCCCATTGCCGACGGGCTCAAATCTCTGACGAAAGAAGATATTGTTCCGTTCAAAGCGGATGCGGTGGTGCATTTTCTGGCGCCGGTGTTGCTGGTGGTGGTGGTGTTCATGGGTTATGCCGTGCTGCCCATGGGCCGCAATATGACGCTGGTGAGCATGGATGCGGGCTTGCTGTTCTTCTTCGCCATCGGTGCGTCGACCGAGCTGAGCGTGTTCATGGCGGGCTGGTCGAGCCGCAACAAATATTCGCTCCTCGGCGCCATGCGCGCGGTAGCGCAAATGATCAGCTACGAAGTGCCGATGCTGCTGTCGAGCGTGGCCGTGGTGATGATCACCGGGTCGCTCTCGCTCAATAAAATTGTCGAAGCGCAAAACCAGTACACGTACGGGCTGCCGCACTGGTACATCTTTACACCGTGGGGATTCGCGGGCTTCATTCTGTTTGCGATTGCGGCGACGGCGGAGACGAATCGCTCGCCGTTCGATTTGCCGGAGGGTGAGTCGGAATTGGTGGCTGGGTACTTCACTGAATATTCGGGCTTCAAATTTGCGTTGTTTTTTCTGGGCGAGTATGTGGGCATGATGGGCATTTCCGGTTTGGGAGCGACGCTGTTCCTGGGCGGGTATTCTGCGCCGCTGCAGGTCTTGAACTTTGTGCCGTCGTGGATCTGGTTCTTCGCCAAGATCATGCTGGCGATGTGCGCGTTTATCTGGGTGCGCGGGACTCTGCCGCGGCTCCGCCAGGACCAGCTAATGAACTTTGCGTGGAAGTTTGTGCTGCCGCTGACGCTGCTGAATCTGGTGGTGGCGGGGATGTGGCGGTTCATGGGAAATGGGTGGCTGCGCTGGGTGGTGTGCTCGGCGATTCTGTTGCTCGCGTATGTCTTGATGGCGCGCGTGGGAATGCGGAAAGAACGTTTCGGGCCGAGGATTTACCGGTATGCGGAGTGAGTGTCTCGAGGGCGGTCGATGAGTGTTGTCTTTTATTTGATTGCGGGGTTGACTGTGGCGGGGGCGCTGGCGGCGGTGCTCTTGAAGAACACCGTGCACTGCGCGCTGGCGCTGACTGTGGCCTTTGCGGGGCTGGCGCTGATGTTTCTTGAACTCGATGCGCAGTTCGCTGGATTTGCGCAGATTCTCATTTACATTGGCGCGGTAGCGATTTTGGTGGTGTTTGCAATTCTATTGACGCGGGGGTCTGAAACTCCCAAGGATGGCGTGTTTGGCGCTAAGCCGCTTTTTGGCCTGGTGACGGCGGCGGGGATTTTTGCGGTGCTGGGTTGGGCGGTGCTGCATAGCGCGCAGGCGCTGCCAGGCGCAGGGGGCAGCCCGACGCCGGCGCCCACAGTGACGGTGATGCAGATTGGCAACGCGCTCATGGACCGCTATGTATTGCCGCTGGAGATTGTGGCGCTCCTGCTGACGGCTGCGCTGATTGGCGCGGTGATTGTGGCCATGCACGAGAAAGCGGGGGCGCGATGAGTCCGCACCTCAATCCGTTGACGGGATATTTGCTGGTTGCCGCGCTGCTGTTTGCGATTGGGCTGGCCGGGGCGCTGACGCGGCGCAACGCGATCCTGGTGCTGATCGGGATTGAGCTGATGCTGAATGCGGCGAACCTGAACCTGATTGCGTTCTGGCGGTACGGGCCGCATCCCGAGGCGCTGACGGGGATGATGTTTGCCATCTTCTCGATTGCCGTGGCTGCGGCGGAAGCGGCAGTGGGACTGGGGCTGGTGATATCGATTCATCGCCACACGAAGACGACGGACCTCGATGCGATGAACAGGATGAAGGGGTGACGAGTTGATGCAAGGAGAACAGACCGTCGCCTTTCAAGTGTGCTGCCAGTCTGAGATTGCGCAGCTTTTGTGGTTAATTCCTGCTGTGCCCATCGTTGCGTCGGGCGTCATCGCCTTGCTCAAGCAAACACAGCGCAAAACAGCCGCCAGGCTGGCGATTGGTTCTCTGAGTTTTTCACTGCTGTTATCTCTAAATGCGTTCGATCATGTAATAGGCCAGGTTCTGACTAGGAAAGATACCTCGATGCCTATCCGCGAAGTCGTCAACTTTACCTGGTTTCAATTCGGCGCGACTAATGTGGACCTCGGCTGGGTGCTGGACCCTCTCTCGGCAGTGATGCTGGTGATGGTCACGTTTGTCGGACTGCTCATCTTTATTTATTCAACCGGCTACATGGCGCATGACGAGAATTACACGCGCTTTTTCTGCTTTCTTTCCTTGTTTGCGGGAGCCATGCTGGGCGTGGTGATCGCTAACTCGCTGTTGCTTTTATTTATGTGCTGGGAGTTAGTTGGGCTTACTTCCTATTTATTGATTGGATTCTGGTATCAGAAGCCATCCGCGGCGGCCGCTGCTAAGAAAGCCTTCCTCACCACGCGCGTGGGAGATGTGTTTTTTCTGCTGGGAATTGTGTGGCTGTTTGCGCAGACGGGAACGCTGCTGTTTTACAACGGTGGCAGCGGGTCGATGGAATCTCATGCTCTGCTTGAATTGATTCTGGAGCGGTCGGCATTTGGGTTTTCGGCGGCAACGATTATTGGGCTGCTGATTTTTGCGGGAGCGGCAGGCAAGAGCGGACAGTTTCCACTGCATGTCTGGCTGCCGGATGCAATGGAGGGACCGACGCCTGTCTCCGCGCTAATTCACGCGGCGACCATGGTGGCTGCGGGCGTATATCTCATCGCGCGCGTGTATCCGCTGATGTCGGCGGGGATGCCTGCCGGTGGAACGACAGCGGCGCTCAATGTGGTGACATGGGTGGGTGCGTTTACCGCGGTGTTTGCGGCGCTGATTGCTGTCGCGCAGAACGACATCAAGCGCATCCTCGCGTACTCGACGGTTTCGCAACTGGGCTACATGATGGCTGGTCTCGGGATGGGCGGCGTGGCGGTGGGAATGTTCCACTTGATTACGCATGCGTTCTTCAAGGCGCTGCTGTTCATGGGCGCGGGGTCGGTGATTCACGGGTGCCACGAGGAGCAGGACATCCTTCGCATGGGCGGCCTGCGGTCTTCGATGCGTGTTACATATCTGACTTACGCAATCGGCATGATGGCGCTCAGCGGCGTTCCCATCTTCTTCTCAGGCTTCTGGTCGAAGGACGGAATTCTGGAGGCGGCTCAGCACTTCAGCGTTTCCAAAGGGCCGTTCTACATGCTGGTGTTTGGCGCGCTGCTGACGGCGTTCTACATGACGCGGCAAGTGAGTTATGTTTTCTTCGGGAGCTATCGCGGACACGGGCACGCGCATGAAAGTCCGAAGTCGATGACGACGCCGCTCGCGATTCTTGCGTTCTTCGCGGTTGCTCTTGGGGTGATAGGAACGCCGGCATGGCCGTGGTTCCGAGGGTTTCTCGAAAGCAGAGCAGTGAACTTTGAGTGGAGCGGCTTCAGCGAGCCGGGGCTGGCGGCTCTGATGGCTGCTTCTTCGGTGGTAGTGTTGCTCGGTCTCGGGCTTGGGTGGTGGTTGTATGGAAACAAATCTCCGCAGCCAGACGAGCCCGATGTATTAGAGGTTGCTGCGCCGTTGCCTTGGAAGTGGCTGCGCGACCGGCTGTATATTGATGAGTTTTACGGGATGACTGTGATTGCGTTCTATTGGTGGTGGGCGCGGGTCGCAGATTGGCTCGACCGCCGCGTTTGGGGCGGAGCGGTGGCCGGGGTTGCATGGGCTTTTGGGTTGTGGGCGCATTTGAATCGCTTCCTGGATACGTACGTTGTGGACGGCAGCTTCGACAAGGGCTGCGAGGAGTTATCGACGGGTGGCGGGTTGTTGTCGCGGATGGAGTCGGGCCGGGTGCAGACGTATCTGCGGTTGCTGGCGCTGGCGGTGATTGCGCTGGCGGCGATTCTGATCTGGAGCAGCCGGGCATGAGCGGAATCCCTGTATTGACACTGTTGACCGTGCTGCCGCTGGTGGGCGCGGCGGTTGCGCTTGTGTCCGGCAAGCACGCGCGGGCCGTGGCGATTTTGACCACACTGGCGTGCCTGGCTCTGGCGTTGTATGTGTGGATGCAGGTGCCGGCGCTGAATGGAGCGATGGGACTCGTGGAGACACATGCGTGGGCGCCTTCACTGGGAGTCGAGTATCACCTCGGCGTTGATGGGCTGGGCGCGCTGATGCTGGTGCTTTCGGCGATTGTGACGCTGATGAGCGTGGATGCCGCGCATCGCGTGCATCATCAGCCGGGGCTTTATTTCGGACTGGTTCTGATGTTGGAGTCGGGGCTGTTCGGGTCGTTCACGGCGCTGAATTTCTTTCATTGGTTTTTGTTCTGGGAACTGAGCCTGATTCCGGCGTTCTTCCTGATCAAGCTATGGGGCGGGACGCGAAGAGGCCCGGCAGCTACGCAGTTTTTTGTCTACACCATGGCGGGAAGCGTGGCGCTGCTGGTGGCGTTTCTAGCGGTGTTTGTGGCTACGCGCAGCATGGACTTTCAGTACCTCACATTTCAGGCTTCGACTGGCGCGCTGGAGCGTGCGGTGACGCAGCATCTGGGATCGGGAATGCTGGGATGGCCAGTGATGATGTGGCTGGCGGTGGGCGTGCTGGCGGGGTTTGCGGTGAAGGTGCCGATGTTTCCGTTCCACACCTGGCTGCCCGCGGCTTATGCTGAGGCGCCTTCGCCGGTGACGATGCTGCTGACTGGCGCGATGTCGAAGATGGGCGTGTACGGATTGCTGCGGATTGCGCTGCCGCTCTTTGGCCACCAGATCGCGCAGATGCGGACGCCGCTGCTGGTGCTGGCGGTGGCGACGGTGGTGATGGGCGCGTGGGCGGCAGCGGCACAGACTGATCTGAAGCGCGTGTTTGCTTACTCGAGCGTGAATCACCTCGGCTATTGCCTGCTGGGAATTTTTGCGTTGGCGGTTCCGTTTGCGGCTGGAGATCCGGGCCAGCTTGCCAGCCAGGCGGCGGCGCTGAATGGCGTGATCCTGCAGATGTTCAACCATGGGATCACGGCGGCGGCGCTGTTCTGGTTTGTGGCGATGATGCAGCAGCGGACCGGCGGGCATCGCGGCATTGACCAGTTTGGAGGGCTGCGCAAGCCGGCGCCGGTGCTTGCGGGATTGATGGGGATTACGCTGTTCTCGTCGCTGGGGCTGCCGGGGCTGAATGGATTTGTGGGCGAGTTCCTGATCTTCCGCGGAGTGTTTTCGCTGGCGTGGTTTGCATCGGCGGTTTCGGTTCTGGGATTACTGGTGACGGCGGCAGTGATTTTAACGGTGATTCAGAAGGTTTTTACAGGGCCGGTGCCGGAGCATTGCGTGGGATTTCCCGATCTGCACACGGGCGAGCGAGTAGCGCTGGCGCCGGTGATCGGGCTGATGCTGTTGATTGGCGTTTTGCCGGGGTTGATTGTGAACAGCGTGAACCCGACGGTTTTACACCTGCTGTCGCAGTGGAGATTTTAATTGTTGGCCTGGACCATCTATCTCTCGTTTGCCGGCGCGCTGATTGAGGCGCTGCTGCCCAAGGGCCGCCACGCGCTGGCGCGCTGGTTCGCGCTGACTGTGGCTGTGGCCGGCTTGGCGATGGCGGTGCAGGGGTTTGTTGTCGGCATGGGGACCAATCAGGCTGTTCCCACGGTGATTGCGAACTCGGCTTGGGTTCCGTCGATGGGGATTCGCTGCCTGCTGGCGGCGGATGGGATCAGCCGCGTACTGGTGTTGCTGACAGGCCTCGCGGCGGTGGCGGGCGTGCTGTTCAGCTGGAACATTGAGCTGCGGACAAATGAATTCTTCGCATTTTTCCTGGCGCTCATCGGCGGCGTGTACGGAGTTTTTCTAAGCTTCGATTTGTTTCTGCTGTTTGTGTTTTACGAAATTGCGATTGTGCCCAAGTATTTTCTAATCGCCATCTGGGGTTCCACGCGGCGCGAGTACGCGGCCATGAAGCTGGCGCTCTATTCGTTTGTGGGCTCGGCGATGGTGCTGATCGGGCTGCTGGTGGCCTATGCGGCGTCGGGAAGCCACTCTACGGGCCTAATTGCCTTGGGACATGCGAACCTGCCGGTGAGCTCGCAGATGGGTCTGTTCCCACTGGTGTTTGTGGGCTTCGGAATTCTGGCAGGCATGTGGCCGTTCCACACCTGGGCGCCGACCGGACATGTGGCCGCGCCGACTGCCGCGTCAATGTTGCTGGCCGGCGTGGTGATGAAGCTGGGCGCATATGGCTGCCTGCGCGTGGCCATCGGATTGTTTCCGCATGGGCTTGATCCGTGGGGATTCTCGATTGCCGGCGTGGGGTCGTGGCGCGATGTATTTGCGATTCTAGCGGTGATTGGAATTGTGTACGGGGCGCTGGTGGCGCTGGCGCAGACGGATTTCAAATTCGTCATCGGCTACTCCAGCGTGAGCCACATGGGGTTTGTGCTGCTTGGCCTGGTTACGCTGAACCAGATCGGTGTAACGGGCGCGGTGTTGCAGATGTTCTCGCACGGAATTATTGCTGGACTGCTGTTCGCGATTGTCGGGCGCATCGTTTATGACCGGACGCATACGCGGCAACTGGCGGAACTCGAAACGATGCACCTATCGAGACGGATGCCGTTTGCGGCGTGGGCGTTTGTGATTGCCGGCGTGGCTTCGATGGGGCTGCCGGGATTCTCAGGATTTGTGGCGGAGTTCCAGGTGCTGGTAGGCGCGTGGAGCGCCAAGCCGTGGTGGACGCTTGCGGCCGGTGTGGGCATTGTGGTGGGCGTGGCGTATACGTGGCGCGCATTGCAGAAGGCGTTCTTCGCCGATGGATTGCCGAGCGCGCATGCGCTCGAGCAGGAGCACGCGCATCCTTTTGCGGCGATTACGTGGCCTGAGGTTACGGGCACGGCGATGTTGGTAGGAGTGAGCCTGGTTGTCGGGCTCTATCCCAAGATTCTGCTTGATGCGATTGAGCCGGCGGTGAAGGCGCTGCTTGCGGGAGGGGGACGATGAACTACGCAGACCTCTTTCGCGTGACGCTGCCGGAGACCGTGCTGGAGGTTGCGGCGCTACTGGTGCTCGTGGTTGACCTTGGCCTGCTGCACAAGGCGGCGTTGAAAGTGCGGCTGGCCGTGGCCGTTGCACTGGGCGTCGTCGGATGCGGTGCGGCGGTGCTGGCTGTGGAATTGCAGGACGCTACATGGCTCAGCTTGGGCAAGGGCGGCAATGTTGCGCTGCTGGGCACGGGCGGATTCATCTCCGTTGCACAAATTGGGATTCTTGTTCTTACGGCGCTCACTTTGCTGCTGCTCTTCGATTCAGGATTCACGAAACATGTGGGCGAGTTTGTGGCGGTGGTGCTGATGGCGGCGGCGGGCGGACTGCTGATCGCCGGTGCGCAAGATCTACTCGTGATCTTTATCGGACTCGAATTGCTGAGCCTGGGACTCTACATTCTGACGGCGTTCGCCAAGAGTTCGGGGAAGAGCGCTGAAGCGGCGATGAAGTATTACTTGTTTGGCGGCATGTCGGCTGCGTTTCTGCTGTTCGGGTTCAGCTACTTCTATGGGTTGACCGGGACGACGAACCTGGAGTTGATTCAGTACCGGATTACGCAGGCTGGGCCAAGCCCGCTTTTTTATGTGGCGTGGATTCTCGTAGTGGCCGGGCTGGGGTTCAAGGTGGCTGTGGTGCCGTTTCACCTTTGGGCGCCAGATACATATGAGGGCGCGCCGGCACCGGCAGCGGCGTTTGTTGCGTCGGTATCGAAGGTGGCGAGCTTTGCGCTGCTGATTACGCTGGCCATGACCTGGTGGCTGGGGCCAAGCGGAAACCTCGCCAGCGACGGGCATCGCCTGGAGTCGATCTACCGCGCCTATTACCAGGCTTGGCCTTTGCTGGGCACCACGCTATTGATCGCCGCGGCTGCTTCGATGGTTGTGGGCAACCTGGCGGCGCTGGCGCAATCGAGCGTGCGCCGGCTGCTGGCTTACTCGGCCATTGCTCATGCGGGCTACATTCTGCTGGGACTCGCTGCACATCCCGTTTATTCAGGCTCCGGCTCCGCAGTGGACTTCAACCTGGCAAGTTCACTCACCGCTTTGCTCGCGATCAAGAGCGTGCTGTTCTATGTGCTGACTTACGGGCTTACCACGGTTGGCGCATTTGGCGCGGTGGGGGTGGTGGAGCGGGCTACGGGCAGCGACAGGCTGGACTCCTTCCTGGGGTTGCACAAGCGCAATCCACTGCTCGCCGCCGTGCTGCTGATCTTGTTTCTATCGCTGGCGGGGATTCCGCCGCTGGTGGGCTTCTGGGCCAAGTTCAACCTGTTTGCGGCTGTGTTGAGCGAACACGCGGGGGCGGTTCCGTTCGCGCTTGTGTGCCTGGCGATTGCCATGAGCGCGGTGTCGCTCTATTACTACCTGCAGGTGCTGAAGCGGGCTTATGTGATGCCGGCTGCGGATCCGAGCCCGATCAAGGTTCATCCGGTCACAATGGTGGTGCTGTTGGGGGTTGCGGCGGCGGTGGTTTTGCTGGGGTGCTTCCCGGCGGTGCTTGGTGGATGGATCGATAGGTTCTAGGGTTTGGCCGGTGGAGGTTTCGGCCCCGGTTTTCCACAGGGGACCTGCCGCAAGTCTGTGAATATACACATCGATATAGCGGAAATTAGACGCCGATCTTCATAATTTCTTTATAGCCGAACTCATATTCTTGAATACAATCTGGACTAATAGTGCTAATTCTCAAAAACTCAGGCGGGGGACCATTTTCGAACTTCCTGTCTGAAACCCTTCATTCACGGGACATAAAGGCAATCTGTGAGGAGATTATGAAGCAAACTTTTCGGAGGAGTGTCGCGCGGTTCGTTCTGCTGGCTTTGGCCGTGCTTGTTTGTGCGTTACCTGCCCTGGCGCAGCAGACGCTGGGCTCACTGAATGGAACGGTTGTGGATCCGTCCGGGGCTGCAGTTGTTGGTGTCAAGGTCTCGGCCACGGAGGCTTCCATCAACGTGACGCGGACCACCACTACGCAGTCCAATGGCTTCTACCAGATTTTCAACCTGCCGATCGGCGCATACGTAGTGACATTTACGCACGACGGATTTGAATCCACCGCGGTGAGTGGAATTCACGTGCAAGAGGCTGCTGCCACTACGGTCAACGCCGCGCTAAAGGTTGGCAAGACGACCGAATCAGTGGAGGTGACCGCCAATCCGCTGCTGAACGCGACCGATACAACCAACGGCTATACAATGGATTCCTCGCAGATCGAGCTCACCCCACTGGCTACAGGCAGCTTTACCCAGTTGGCCGTGCTGGCTCCGGGCGTGAGCGCGGAACTGCTGGCCAACCTCGACTCCAATGCCGGGCTTGGCAACCAGAACATTTGGGCCAACGGCCAGCGTGCCACTTCCAACACCTTTCAGTTGAATGGCGTCGACTCCACAAACATCTTCAACGGCATGACTTCCAGCGGCACCACGTCGCAGCGCTACAACTTCGGCGTTGGCGAAACCGATCAAGTGGGCGGCGAATACGGAACAGGCACCTCTGTGTACGAGTCCAACGGCAACAGCCTGCCTTCGCCGCCGCCCGAGTTTCTGCAGGAACTGCGCGTCAACACCTCGATGTACGACGCTCAGCAGGGAGCGACTGCCGGCGCCCAAATTGACGCCAACACCGGCACCGGAACCAACGACTGGCATGGCGAGTTTTTTGGCGCATTCGCCAATAGCGCTCTGAATGCAGCGCCGTTCTTCTTCAAGCAGGAGTATTTGCTGACTGCGCAGCAAGGCATCGGCGCATTTCCCGAGTCGCTCGCGAATCCTGCTTTGCATCGTTGGAGCACGGGCGTCCGGGTAGGCGGACCGGTGCTGAAGGACAAGCTATTCTTCTTCCTCGCCTATCAGCACGGATACAACTCTGACCAGGCTACGGGGCTCTCGCAGCTCAATGTACCCCCGGGGTTGACCGACGATAGGTCAGCGGCCGGTTTGAACAATGCGCTGACTAGTTGGTACAACGACGGAAACCCGCATACGGTCACTGCCGACCCCATCGCGTCGGCGTTGATGAATGCCAAACTTCCCGACGGGAGCTACATGATCCCCTCGGCGCAAACGAACGCGCAGTATGCATATGGTGTTCCCAACGTGACGCTGATTGGTACTTCAGTGCTGGCTACGGATCAGGCTACGGCGTCACTGGACTACGACCTGAGCAAGACGGACCGGCTCGGATTCAAGTACTACTATCAGCACGACCCGGTGCATAAGCCTTACGGGCTCTCGAATACAGGCGGATTTCCATTGACCCAGCAGAACGGTTCACAGGTGGGGGCGGTGGACAACACCATCTCCATCGGTCCGCGGCTGAATTGGGAGCAGCGCCTGGGCTATGTGCGCATGTATTCCAACAGCTACGATGAGCAGACGGTGACGCCGGATGCGACGCTCGGGCCTACATTTGGAATTGGCGCAGGCAATGAGTCAGGCGTTCCGATTACTCCAGGAATCATGCCGGGCCTGGATGTGCTTGAATTTGCCACCAAGTATGGGACCGACTCACCTGCGCTGCGCATCGGCCCATATAGCACCGAGAGCACCACCGTCAACACCGGGTATTTCCAGAATCGTTTGAACCCCTCCACCAACGTGATCTTCCTGCTTGGGAAACACACCCTGGTGGCCGGCGGCGGGTACAGCTACACGCAGTTGAACATCGAGAACAACCGCTCCGGAATGCTCAATGTGTATTCCAAGTCATTCTCGAATTTTCTCGAAGGTGAGGCAGACGGAGCCAAATCCAACGTCCTCGACACCGATGTAGGTGGAAAGAACGTTGCCGATCGCTACTACCGGGCCAACGAGATGGAAGGCTACCTTCAGGACAAGTGGCAATTGATGCCGAACTTGAGCATCACGGCTGGAGTTCGTTACGACTACCACGGTGGATTTACCGAAAAGTACGGCAACATGTTCAACTTCGATCCGACGCTCTACGACGTGACCGGGACCAGCACCACCGGCTTTACGGTGAACAATTCCGGATTCGTGGTGGCGCCCAATAATGCGTTTGCCGGCAAGATCAATGCGGCCAACGTTGCGGGCAGCGATTCAACTCTGACTGGCCGCCAGTGGGGCATTTCCCCGCGCATCGGTTTCGCCTGGGCACCGAAGCGGAACCAGGGAAGGGTTGTCTTTTCGGGCGGCGCAGGCATCTACTATGACCGCGGCGAACTATTCACTTACTTGTCGCAGCCTTATGGGGCTGCAGGCGGCGGCGGCGTGTTTGGAGTTACGCAGTCCGCTCCTCTTGTAACCCTCGTAACCGGCGCGGGCAAGACGTTAAACGATCCGCTGGGTACGCCTTCCTACGTCCCGCCAAGCGCGAATCCCGGCAATATCACCCAGGCATTGCAGACCGAGCTAAATAACATAGCCGGGCCAACATCGGAGACGGAATACGGTCCCGCCTGCGGCGCAATCGCCAACCAGGAGGACTACACCGCCTGCACGCCGACGATCGACTTTGGCGCCTATGGCAACAATAACGTGCTGCCCTACACCGTCAACTACACCCTAAAAATGCAGTATCAGCCGCGTCCAGACCTGGCTATCGATATCGGCTACGTCGGCAACCGCGGACGGCATTCGGTCATCCCGATTCCATTCAATGAGCCCGGCATAGCGACTGCGAGCAACCCCATTTGGGGCGAGACGGCTAGCTACGGCTGGCAGATTCTCAACTCCAACTCGTTCGACGCAAGCGGATACGACTACAACAGCATTGCCGGTGAGCCATGGAACACCTACAGTGGCGGCAATATCGATTTCCGCGTGCCGTATGTTGGCTACAACTTCAACGCAGCGCTGTTCAAGACGGTTGGCGTCTCAGCTTATGACGCTCTGGAAACGCATCTCGAGAAGCGGATGTCGCACAATTTCCAGGGCGGGCTGAGCTATACCTGGAGCCGCGCGCTCGACGAGCAAAGCGACATCGGCATCTTCTTTACCGGCGACAACCCGGACAAGCTGCGCGACTCATGGGGCCCTGCGGACTTCGACCGGACCAACATTCTAAGTGCGAATTTCCAGGTCAAGATTCCTGACACCGCCAAGGCGCACTCGCTCATGTCCTACATAACCAATGGCTGGAATATGACGGGCCTGGTTGTGGCGCAAAGCGGCCAGCCGTATTCGTTGTATGAGTTTTACGGCGCTTCGGGCAGCCTTTACGTTGGTAACTATCCGAACCTCATGAACCCCGTTCTTCCGATCAAGAATCCGGGCAATCCGAAGTCTGCCTTTACCGGGAACAAAGGTGACCTGCGTGGTGGCGCCGGGAGTTATATTCCGACGATCGATCCGAGTGCGATCGCAATCAACTATCTCAAGCCCGGCGAGAAGGGGATTCCCGTTTCTACCGGCAGCGATCCGCAAGACATCTACGAAACGGACTTCGCCCCTTCGGATCAGCGCAACATCTTCCGCCAGGCATTCCAGAAGCGAGCGGACATCGCGTTCCGCAAGAGCTTCCAGGTTTCTGACAGGATCAACTTGCTCTATGCATTCAATGTCTTCAACATCTTCAACACCACTAGCCTGGATGTGCCTCAAAACCAGACGCAGATTGCGCAGAGCGACGGTTGTTCTTCTTATG